>Ga0207707_10001355_pt1 | contig 22776 bp, 28 predicted proteins | sample KBSC83BmetaG_FD_184336 | JGI IMG/M metagenome (GOLD analysis project Ga0207707, IMG submission 184336) | Corn rhizosphere microbial communities from Kellogg Biological Station, Michigan, USA - KBS C8-3B metaG (SPAdes) (version 2) | ecosystem: Host-associated > Plants > Roots > Rhizosphere ...
TCTGACCAACACCGTCCGAACCGTTCTGCCCGTCCTGGCCCGGCGAACCAGACGGACCGGTCTTCCCCGGCTCCCCCGCCGGGCCCCGCGGCCCCGGGATCGGCACCGGAACCTCCGCCCGCGCCGGCAAATCCTCCACAGCCTTCGTCGGGTCCGGAGCTACCGGCGTCTCGCCCTCAGCCTTGACCTGCTCCCGCAGCGCCCGCACGTCACCGGCCAACGTGCTGACTGCGTCGCCGCGCCGGTCCGCCTCCGCCACCGCCTCCGCATAGTTGCGGTCCGACTCATCGATGCGATGCCACGTCGCCCACGCGATCCCGAACAGAGCGAAGATCGCGCACGCCGTGGCGATGCCCCGCCAGTGCAGGACGATCGTGCGCTCCGTACGGGTCATGGGGCCGGGTTTCCTCCGAGTCGGATGATCTCTATCTCAAGGTGGGTGATCCTGATCAGGTCGTCGTGCCGCTGCTTGCGCAAGACATCAAGCTCGGCCTGCACGGCCGCCAACTCGGCTGTCTTCCGGATCAGTTCCTCCTGGACCTGATCGGTCACCGAGTTGAAGCGGGACAGGCCCGTCTCCCCGCGCTTCCCGATGTACGCCACCACCGACCCGGACACGACGCCCACGCAGGCGAGGACCGCGCCGAGAGTGGTGGCGTCCAAACGGGGTCTCCCTACTACTGGCTCGGAGGGGCGGCGTGACGCGCCGTGCCGCCGTTGGGGACCGCCCATGTGAAGCCGAGCGCGACGAGGACGGCGACGAGCGCGGTCCATCCCTCCGCTGCGGATACAACGTCGTCGGCGACGGCGACGGACAGCGAACCGGCGCCTGCGGCTAGTGCGGACACGGCCGCCTTGGCGTACTTCGAGATCTTCATTCTGCGATCCTTTCGGCGATTTTCGCGGCGACCTTCTCCGCGATCTGCTCCGCCAGGGACGGATGCGCGGCCACCTGGGCGGCGAGCGAGGCGAGTTGCGTGTCCGTCAACTCGACCGGCTTCTGCGCGTCGACCTTCGCGACCAGAGCCTTGACGAGGCCCTGGGTATCCCGGTTCATCAGGTAGCCGTAACGCTGGTACGACTCCAACGTCCAAAACTTGTTGCCCTTCGCGTCGCTCTCGCCATCGGGTGAAGCGAACACGTTGTCGGTCGTGGCGAGCTTCTTCACGTCATCAGTGCTCAGCGGCACGTCGTCCTCCTCAGGCTGGTTACCGTCCAGGCGGGCCGCGATACGGCCACGCATCGTCTGCATGCTGAAACCGCGCGGGTCGACCTTGCCGGGCTGCCACTCCAGGTGCCCGATCACCGACCCGGCGCCCCAGCCGTGGTAACGGCAGAGCGCCGCCGCCGCCTTCTCGATGGCGAGGAGTTGGGCGGCGGGCCAGGGGTCTTTGCCGTCGCCGAGGTTTTCGCACTCGAAGCCGTAGAAGTGCCGGTTCCCGTCCGTACTGGTCTCGTTGTCGGCGGGCAGGGTCTTCTCGTCCATGACCGCGCGCAGGACGTCGTCGTCGCCGAGCCCGGCGTGGTTGGCGCGGCCGTAGCCGACGAGGTGGACTCGGCCGTCCTTGGTGATGACGCCGTGGCACAGCGGGCCGGGCAGGCTGCTGTAGCCGTCGCGGCAGATGGCGACCGTGCGGGCGCTGCCGGAGGTGACGGTGTGGTGGATCATCACGCCGTGGACGGGCCCCCACGGGCCCTTGTGGTTGCGGTTGTGGTGTTCCCAGTCGCCGACTTCTACGACGGTGACGCCCTCGTCGCGGAACAGGCCGGCGAACTTGGCGGCGGACGGTGGGGTGGCCATGGTCAGACCTCACTCGCTGGCGTGTACTCGACGTACTGCGCCGCGTACTGCGCAGGACTCTTGATCGCGAACTCCGCTGGGAACGGGTGGGTCTTGATCAGCCAGTAGTCCAGCGGGATGAACGTCGGTACGACGCTGTCGCCAACGATGTTGACGACCATCCCGCTCTCGTCTTCCGACGCGAGCTCCACGCTCGCCCACGTTCCGCAAATGTGCTGTGCGTTCGTGCCGTCGTACTGGATGGACTCCAGGTATGGAACCACCTTCGGCATGCGGCCCTCCTCTAAGGGTGCGTAAGAACGACGTCTTCCTTCTCATGCCGGACGACACCATTGATGAACGTCATCGTGGGGTAGAGACTCTCCTGCGTTGCTTTCATCTCGTCGGCCAGCGTCCACATCAGCGCCTCGTATGCCGCATTCGATCCCGGGTAGTTCACCTGGGCAGAAATCTGATAGGGCTCCTCATTGGTTCCGGTGTGGACGGTGTAACCCGCAACTTGAACAGTCATCTTTCTTTTTCCTCCTGTCAGGCAGCCTGGTAGTGGCCGTGCAGCAGCATCCTGAATCCGCTGGCCCAAGCGGTCGATACGGTGTTCGCTGCACCGAACGGCGTTGCCGCGTCGATCAGACCGCTTGAGTTCGGCGTTTCGTTGTTGAACGCCCGCCCAACCAGCTCGATTTCGAACGCGGTTGTTGTGGTAAGACGGGCGCGAATCGGGTACCGCTCGGTCGTCGCCGCGCCTTGGATCTCTCCCGTTCCCGCAATGAGCACCGCCTCCGATGCCGTCACAGGCGCGGAGAATCGCCAGTTGTCGTTGGTGCTACCGCCGCCGAAGTTCGTGGTCGTTCCGAAGGTGATCTCCATCTCGAAGAACACCGTGTCGGCGGACTGCGCGTATTTGCAGTCGACGGTGGCGTTGCCGTACGAGGGTGTCGATGCCCCAGATGACGTCGTCCAGGTCGGGGTCCATGCCGACCAGAGCGGGGTGATCTGGTTAAGGCGGGCAGCGGTGATCCGCTGGCCTGCGGTCCATGCGGACATTGCCATAGAAAGCCGCCTCTCTCAGAGTGACGCGTAGGCCGGGTAGGCGAGGCGCAAATCCGCGCCAGCGGAATGCGTTTTGGTGACTCCGTTGATGGAACGGATCACCGTGAATGTCTGGGGATTCAGGACCCGGACGTTGTCCCACTGCACGATCAAATTGGCGTTCGTGTTCGCGGTCTGCCGGACACTGCGACACCCCACATTGCTGCCCGTTGTCAGGGAGCTGTCCGTTACCTCAATCTGCCAGCCGACCGGGTCAGTCCCGGAGGCCGTCCACACACGGGCTTTCAAGGCGGTGCCGATTACCTGGAAGCGAAGCCGGTAGAACGTGAATGCGGTATGGGTCAGCGTCGTTGTGTACGTACCGAGTTGTGTCTCAACCCCTGCGACCCTTTTGCGGATCGTGAGAGTGATGGCGGCCGACGTCGCAATCGACAACTCCGCCATATACAGGTTGTCGCCATCCGCAGCGCGGGCCACGACCGAGATCAGCTGAGGTCCACCGGTAGCCAGGGCCTGGGTTCCCAGGTCCACCTGAATCTCGTGGTCTGTTCCGGACACGGGCATGAGGTCGAGGCGGGCGACGTCGACTCCCGTGAGCTGGTGGGCGGCCTCGGCGCCTTGCGTGTAGTGGTCGGCGGCGGCTCCGCCAGTGCTGACCCACACGCCTCCGGTGTCCGACGTCCCCCACCCCGGCGAAGTGGTCCGGTTGAAGAAATCAATCACCGCCGAATCGGCGCCGATCACCCGCATCACTTCGCCACCAGCGCGGACGTCGAACGGGAACTCCTCTGGGCTTCCACCGTCGACACGGATCATCACGTGGGTCGCCCACAGAATGTCTGTCACCGGTGGCGTGTTGGGAACGGTCGGGGCCCCATTCGCCAGCGTCGCACCCACCGGAGCCGTATCAGCCAGCTCGAAATATGTCCACTCATTCTTGACGACCGTCATGTCATTACTCGACGTCGACAGATAGCCGCCCCCGTTGAACCAGTTGATATTCAAAGCGACTTGCCGAGATGTGGCGCAGCGCAGCCACCCTGACAGGTTGTAGGTCAGGCCCGCTGTTACGGCTACCTGCTCGGAACCGGCATTGGGGAACATCGCAATACCGTTCGGGGTGATCTTCAGTGCCCACAGGCCGATGAACTTCGGATTGCCTGGGATCTCGACCCGTTCGATCGACGCCCCGTCCCCACTCCAGCCCGTGGTGTCCGTCTGGAAGCTGGTGTTGACGTTCAGCGGTGCCGGAACCGTCACCCACACCGGGCCCTCCGTGACGGCTACATCGACACCCGTCTCCGTGGTGGTCAGCGCCTCTGCCAGCTCGGAGCCGTCCGTATCAGCCCGGTCATGGATGCCGTCCGACTCGAATGCCACGTTGTACGGGCCGTAGGGGGAGCAGTTGTAGGCCAGGGTCCAGGTGTGCTGGTCCAGCACCTCCGAATAGCCCTGCACCATCAGGTCGACGGTGTCCGGCGGCATCCACACCGGCGGACTGGTGATCTGGATGCGGGAGCCGATGTCGACGCTTGCCGCGTCGTCGATGTTGTCGGGTGCGTTGGCGAGGTTCACCGACACCACCGGGACACGGAGCTCATCCCATGTGCCCAGGTGCAGTTTCCAGCCTGCGTGCAGGGCGGGTTGGTCGTCGTCGTACAGGCTGAGGGTGTGCGCCACGTCGTACTGGCCGACGCCGTCCGGCGGGGCGGCGGTGGACAGGGTGCCCTCGTCGAGGGTCTGGCGTGCGCTGCTGCCGCCGTCGCGTTGCACGGTGACGTCGTTGGCCAGGTTCTGGTCGTCCTCGGTCGGGTCGAGCGGTGCGACGAGGCCGTCCTCGCCGGTGTAGTCGAGGATCAGGTCCGGGACCTGGTTGTACAGCGACCGCCGCTGTACGTAGCGCAGGCCGAGGAGGTCGCGCTGCTCGCACAGGATGCCCTCGTCGACTGCCTCGGCCTGCCGCAGCAGTTCCAGGATGGTGGAGCGACTCTGGACGCCCATCTGCTCGTCGCCGATGCGCGTGGAGTAGAAGTGCAGGTTCTCCTCGATGCCGAGCCGGTGGATACGGCTCGCCGCGATATCGCCGTCCCAGCCGAGCAGCGGGCCCAGCGTGTTCCCGTAGGCCGTGGCACTGTCCGACAGCGCCAGATGCCCGACGGCGGTGTCGTTCATGGCGCCGTCTTCGCCGAGGCGGATCTGTGTGACCTGCCCGAAGGTGTATCCGGCCAGTGTTCCCGTTGTCTGTGATGCCTGCTGTGATTCCAGTGTGGAATCGTCGATGTCCAGGACGAACACGGTCCAGTCGACGTCGGCACCATCCTGCGTCAGCTCAATGCCGATGCTCTGTTTCAGACCGTTCACCGCGAACGCCGTGGCTCCCGGGTTGAGGATGGTGGCGCCGTCCGCGTCGTACGCCTCCAACTCCAGGGATCCCGCCGTGGTGACGTACAGCGACCACCTGCGCGCCGTGCCCGTCGCCGTGAACGAAATCAGGCGTTGCGTTGAGACGACACCGGCCGCAGGCACCTCGACGAACAGTCGCAGGAACATGAGCCCGTTCGCCGTGTACGACGGAACGTTGACGCGCAGCGAACCCGTACCGATGGTCGGCAAGGGAAGGGAAGCCGGCCAGTCGTCGTACGCTGCCGGGGTCACCGTGCCGGTGATCGCCAGCGGCGGATGCCCGGAGATCGCCGACGCCAGCGTTGTTGCTCCCGCTTCGTCCTCCATCGGCCAGTACTCGAAAATGCTTGTGCGGCGTGAGCTGGTGAACTCCCGGTACATGGGGCTTTTGGCGGGGACTGAGCCCTGCCCGAGCCTCCGCAGCAGTCCGGAGACTTCCACCTCCGTCACTACATCGAAGCCGCCCGTTTCCCACCGGGGCGTCCAGGAGGAGATTTCACCGACGAACCGGATCTTCCTATTCGATATCTCGGTGTTGCCCTGCTTGGTCCACGTGCGTCCGGCGCTGTCCGTGAAGCTCGTTGTGCCGGACGCTTGCGCCGTGAAATCAGGGTCGGCCACGACGCTGCCTGCGTCGCCGATACCGGAACGGACTTCGGCTGCATGGATGTAGCCGATCGCCTCGTCGTACAGGACGTTCGTGCTCTCGCCCACCCGCAGGTCGGCCGTGCCCGAGAAGATCGACGTGACGCCCACCCCGACCACTGCACTGCCCAGTTGGGCCCACACCCCGTCAATGGAGTCCGAGGTGTAGAACGTTGCCGTATACCCGGAGGCGCCGTTGTTCACGTCGAGCGTCGCGCGCACGGCGAGACGGCCGGACGCGGGAACGGGGATGGTCTCCGTGCTCACCGCAGTGACCAGTGTGGAGCCGTCCGTCGACCACTCCAGGAGGAGACACCCCCCGGTGATATACAGCGACCAGGATCGCTGTGTCGACGTCGACTTGCCGATCAGCTCCGTCCGGATTGACACCGTGTTCGACACGAAACCGTAGGTGGCCAACACCCAGTTCGGCAGGGTCGCATCGAAGCGGACGTCGATGTCGCCGGTGATGTCCAAAGCGGCGTTGTCTGGGGTGCTGATGTAGTCGCCCGACGCGCCATAGACGATCGCCGCGACAGCCCCCGACTCGACCGAAACCCGGCACGGCGTGTTCCTGCCGATCTGCCCGTAGTACGGCGACTCAGGGTTCCGCGGGGAGTACGTGCCGTCCGTGTTGCCCAGCACGAAGCTGCACCGTCCGGCATCGACCTGCTGCCCCCAATCGGAGCGTCCACGGGTGATACGGATCTGCTGCTCGCGTCGCACGTCGGAGGTGATGTCCGTCCAGGTAGTGCCGTCGAGGCTGATGTCGACCTGGATCGGGAGGATCGTCTCGGGGAACGCCATCAGTCCAACCCCCCAAGTGCCGCCTTCAGGCCGCCTCGGGTTTTGACTTCCTTACGACCGACGTCCACCCAGATCTGCCCGAACTCCCGCCCGCCGAGGCTGACGTTGAGGACGAGCGGCCTGTCCTGCCCGCTCCCGCCGCTGGGGACCGCCGTGCGCTGGACGCCCGCTGTGCCGCCGCGGGGCGCGTTGAGCATCGACGCCCACGCGGGGGTCACGGACCGGTTCCGCTTCATGCCGACCGCGAAGCCCTCGGCCGTGTAGTCGCCGACCTGCTCCATCACCTTCGACGGCGACCGGATCCCGAGCGCCCGCTTGATCGCCTTCTCCATGCTCTTGGCGATCCGCATCATCGTCGCCTCAATCTTGTCCTGCTCCTTCGTCAGCCCCTTTACCAAACCCTCCGCAGCCTTGATGCCCACCCCGTACATGGCGTCCGCTGTCGTCCTGCCCGCAGCCGACGCGTTCGCGGTGATCTGCCGCTGCAGCTCGTTGAGCCGCTTGATCTCGTTCTTCCCGCCGCCCAAGACGGCGGCTGCGGTCTCCATGCCGCCGCCCTCGATACCGGCCTCGGCGATCTGCTCGATCAGGTCGCCGCGCAGCCCGCGCCCCTTCAGCGTTTTGAGCATGCCCGCGAACTGTTTGCTGTTCGCCGCAGAGCCGGTCATCTGGGAGAGCAGGGTGTTGATGGTGACCTGGGAGTCCTCCGCACCCGCGGCCTTGGTGATGTTCGCGCCGGACAAGATCCCAGACTTCACCGAACTCGACAGTTGTGCCGCCGAGTCCTTGAGGCTGTCGAGCTTGCCCTTGGCCTTTTCCAGGCTCTTGTTGACCGACTCAAGATTCCGCTGATACCGCCACAGCGGGTTGCCGCTGCCGTCAGCGCCGATCGCACGAAGCGCCCGCTGCTCCGCCCTTCCGTGGCTGGCCTTCTTGATCAGGCTGGCCATCTGGTTCATCACGCCGACCAGCTCGCCGACGCTGCCCGCGGTCGTCGCCCCCTTGATGAACTCGTTGTTCCTGAAGCCCGCGTTCCGGCTGAAATACGACAGGCTCGTGAACCCGGCCAATTCCTTGCGTGCCGTCTTCTCCGAATCCGACACCTTGCCGCCCTTGGCGAAGCGCGGCAGCCGGTCCTCGTTGATCGCCTCCAGCAGGGGGCCGTACTTCTGCGTCGACTTCTTGTTGATGACGTATTCGCCGCCCATGGCGAGGATCGGCACGTCGTCCCGGACACCGGAACCGCCAACGATGGGGCCGCCCTGGGCCCTGTTCGTGAAGTCCCGCTCGCCCTGACGGAACGTTCGATATTCCTTGGTATAGGTCGTATTGATGTAGGTATTGACAGTCTTGCCGTTCAGGTTGTTCAGTGCCCTGTTGACCGAGCCGATATTGCCCAACGCCTTACCGTTCGCGGTGAACACCTCAGTCCGGCCGTCCGGCAGCCGCCTGGTCTTCAAGCCCACGGCCTCCAGCGCCGCGATGGCCGCCCCGTTGAGCGTGTCGACCCTGACGGACTTCTTACCCGGCGTCTTGTCGATCTCAGCCTGAACATCCTGCAGACCGGCGATGGCCTCCTCGCGCTCCAGCTTCACCAGGGTTTTGATATCGCCTGGCACCCCGAGCAGCGTGTTGACGTACTCGGTGGCCTTCTGCTTGTTCCCGTCGAACGCGTCCACCGCCAGACGCATCATCGACTCGCGGAGTTCGCTGGACTTCTGTGTCATCGACCCCAGCGACTCGCCCGCCGCGAGACCGGAAGCAATCAGCTCATCCTGGGCTTTCGCCGCCGTCGACATCGCCGTTGCGTTCGCCCGCCCGGCCTCCGTGTCCAGGTTCAGCGTGGCGCCGTGCTCCGCGAACGACGCCGTCAAGGCATCGAGGGACTCCTCGAACCCGATCTGCGCGTCATACGCCGACCTGTTCACCTCGTTCAACGCGAGAATCGACGCCCGCAGCCCGTCCGCGGATTGCTGCTGCGCCTCCAACTTCGCCGACGTATCCTGCGCCGCCTGGCCGAAGACGCCCATCGACTGGGCGGCATACTCCTGCTCGAACTTGGCGGCATCAAGGGAATCCCTGTAGCCGTCCGTGAACTTCTTCAACCGGTCCAGGTCACCCCCGCCGGCCACCCACGCCTTCTTCAAGGTCTCGAACTGCGCGGCAGCAACCTCCGGACGGCCAGCGGCGACGTTGTCAGCCATGACCTTGTCCCACGCCTCAAGGTTCTTGCGTGCGTCAGAGATGCCGGGCCCGGTCGCGATACCCACCCACGTACCGAAGTCCGAGGTCAGTTGCAGGAACTTGTTGTCCGAAGCCTCCTTGGACACCATCGCGATGGACGCCGACATCTCGTCCATGTTCGTCTTGAGCTCGCCCGTCACCTGGCCGGTAGAGACCAGCGCGTCCAGCGACGTGGCGAGCTTGTCCACCGCCACCGGCGCCTTGTTGTCCGACAACTGGTGCATCACCAACACCAGCGCGCCCACCGCGCCGGCCGCGAGCATCGCCTTGCCGCCCGTACCCAGCGTGTTCAACGCCGCGTTCATACCCGCGAGACCGCCGCCCGCTGCAGCGGACGCGGCACCCATCGCCGCGATCCGCGCCCCCAGCGTCCCTATACCGCCAGAGATCGCCGTCGCCGCCGCGCCCGCCAGGCTCACGGCCTTCAACGCCACCGCGGTCTGCATCAGGACCGTCACCAGCCCGGGCGGCAGAGCAGCCACCAGGCCGGCCGCGGCGTTGACCAGCGTGAGCATTCCGGGCCCCGCGTCGGCTGCCGCCTCGACCAGCGTGGACACGGCATCGCCTACCGTCGACAGGGTCTCGCGCAGGGCCGGCCCGTTCTGCTGCGCGTACTCCATGAACGTCTTGATCGGGCCGGACGCGTTGCCCTCCGACAACGCGCGGGCGAAGTGGATGACCCCGTCGACCGCGTTGCGCAGTGACTCGTTGGCGAACGCCGACACCTTCTCCGACAATGCATCGAAGCCCGGCGTTGACACCGCCCCGCCCGCCACGGTCACCAGCCGGTTCAGCTGATCAGCTGCGCCGGTCGCCATCGGCGTCAGCTTCGGGATCATCTCCTGCAGCACGGCGAAGCTCTTCGTGACGGGCTTCATCGTGAACCCGGAGATGTCGTCCGACCACGACTGAAAACTGTCCTTCAACGTCTGGAAGCCGACCGCGGCCCGCGCCGTGCCGTACGGCATCCCGGCCAGCGACGCGCCCACCATGCGCGCCGCCTCGGCGGCCTGCTGCGAACCCCGCCCGTGCTGGGCGACCGCGTCGGTGTACTTCTTCTGTGCCTCGGCAGCCTCCGACAGGCTGGAAATCTGCCCGGCCACTGCCGCACCGAACGCCCCGACGGCGAGTCCGGCGCCGGCTGCCTTCGCCGCGATCGGCGCGAGGGCCGCCGCCAGCGGTGCAGCTGCTGCGGTCAGAGGGATGATCGACCCCCGCACCCCGCCGATGGATGCAGCGACCCGGTTCATCGCTCCGGACATGGCGTTGCCCTCGGCGACGAACCGGCCCCGCATGTCGCGGAGCTGCCCGTTCACGTCGCGGAACGCGCGGATGGCCTGGCCGCTGTTCGCTGTGATGACGATCGTTACATCGTCTCCGGCCATGGGGTGTCACCTCCTTCCACGGTGTCGGGTTCGTCTGGGGTGCCGAGGGCTTCGATGGCGAGCAGGCGCAGCAGGAGGGCGTCTTCCTGCATGAGAGTGGTGAGGGTGTAGCCGGGGAACTGGCGTAGCAGGCTGAGGATTTGGCGGGCGTTGGCTAGCTGGCCAGGCTCTCCGACAGGGGTTCCGTCGGAATCGCTGACAGCTCCGGGTAGCTCTCGCCAGAGGACGAGTTGTCGGGCAAAGGGTCGCTGTTGTGGACCCCCGTGAGGGTCTCGGTGTAGGCGTTACTGAGCCGGATGATCAGCCGGTGGGGGCGGTTGCGGGACTCGCTGACCGGGACCGGGTTGCCGTCGGCGTCTTCGAGGTTCCAGGAGATCAGCGACTCGTGGAACCGTTCGATGGTCTTGGCGGCGTTGTCGCCGTCGCTGCCGTCCATGCCGGTGAAGGCGAGGAACTCGCCGATGGTGATGCCCTTGAGGGTGGCTTCGAGGCCGTGGAGTTCGTCGCCTTCCTCGAAGGTGAGGGTGACGGTGTTGGGCTGCTCGCGGAATCCCACGGCCGCACCTCCAATCGTGAGTAGGGGTCAGGCCCAGGTAGGGACAGCGCCGTTTGCGAGTTGGCCGGGCACGGTGAAGGTGAGCTCACCGGAGGCGGCACGGGTCAGCGGATAGTCCGTAAAGATCATCTCGTTGGCGAGGGTCTGGCCCGACACCGTCAGCGTCACGGTGCGCTGCACCGACGAGCTGGGGACGGTCTTGAACACGTCGTGCGACTGGTTCGCCGCATCGTTGAAGACGCCCGTGCCCTCGAACGTCCCGTCCGCCAGCAGCAGCAGCCGCTCGTACGCGGACTTGTCCAGGCCAGTGACGTCCTGCACGCCGCGCGGGGTCGCGAAGCTGATGTTGGTGAAGTCGTTGACGATGGCTCGCGCCGTGCCAGCGCTATCGTCGATGCTGCACGTCGACCAGCCCAATCCCGACTCTTTGGCCATGACGGACACTTCCCTTCATTTTGGATTGAACTGCTATCCCTGCTGCCGAGCGGCAGCGAGCTTCGCCTGGTGCTCCGAGAACTGCTCCACCCAGAACTCCGGCCGCTTATGCCTGATCACCGGAGTCCTACGCGGATTCCCCCGCCAGTCGCCGTCCTTCACGATGAACAGCTCCGGCTTGCCCAGCTGAATCCGGTGATCAGCGGCCTGGAAGCAGGACTGTCCGGCCTCGAACAGCCACCACGTCTCATCCGGCTTCACGCGCAGCTCCCGGTACCGGTACTTGGCGGCCTTGATGAGGTGGATCTGTCGCGGGGTCATCACCTCGACCTGCGACTTCCACCCGTTCAAGAAGCGCGGGCAGTCGACCTCCTTGCAGGTGGCCTTCCGCCAGTGCGACTCGGTCGGCATGAGGATCGAGAACGTCTTCCGCGCCGAAGCGGGGAGGAGCGGCGTCGGCCTGTTGATCTGCATGCCCATCAGAACACCTGCCCTGCAATCTCGTTCTTGACGATCACCACAGAGAACGCCAGCGAGGCGAACCCGCCGGTTGTGACGGTGATCGCACGTAGGTAGCGGCGGATCGTGGCATTGTTCGCCGTCGCGATGCGCTCCGCCGTACGTCCCGCGGTGAGCTGCGTGAAGCTGAGCCCGGCGACGTCGGTGAAGCTGACGTTGTCCGCCGAGTCCTGGATCTTCACCGTCACGTCCGTGCCGGTCATCGCGAACGCCTGCAAGTACGCCTGCGCTCCGAAGTCCGCCGAGGCGGTGGTGTCGATGCCCGTGCCGTTCGTCGCCGCCGTATCCGTACGAACCCCCGCAGTGAGGGAGCGCCCCCACTCCAGTCCGAAGCCATTGGACTGCGCTTCCACGGCGAAGGTGAAGGAGCCGTCCGCGCCCCTCGTGCCGTCGTAGTTGAGCTGCTTGGCCACCAGGCAGGCGGCCGGGTTGCCCAGCGTGGTGCCGCGGAAGTACGTGCAGTGCTGATCGCTGGTGGGCAGGTTCTCCAGCCGGTCGTGGGCGCGGTCATTGGTGGGGTTGAAGAACGCCGACCAGGACATGCCGCCGGTGCGGAGCCCGCCGATGCGCTCATACGCGGACTTGTCGATGCCGGTCACGTCGAGGAGCGCGGGCCCGCCGCTGGTGCTGATCGAGCCGATGTCGCCGCTGACGTCGTAGCCGTGCAGGTAGAAGTTGTCGCCCAATCCGGACTGCTTGGCCACCTACGCCACCTCATTCCATACGTCGTTGATGATCAGCGGGATCGTGAGCGTGGCCACCCGGTACGTCGTGCTGTCGAAGCGGGCATAACCGAACCGCGCCCGCAGCGCTGCCCCGTGCGCGCCGAGGACGTCGACATTCGCGACCGCCCCGCCGAGCGTGAAGTCGCCGCAGTACTCCCGCATCAGCCCGTTCACCGCGCCCGTCACTGCCACGTCGACGTCATCCTCGGGCTGACTGTCGGCAGGCATGAACACCCGGCCTGTCAACTCCAACCGAACCGACACCGAGTTCAGGCCGGACCGCACTGGTATCGGAGCGATGTCCGACACCCACAGTGCGTAGATCAGGCCAGAGCCGGGCGCGGATACCGGTTCATGCCCGAGGACCTGCTCGAACAGGCCGAGTCCTTGAGCGTGCGACGCTGCGGCGCTGCGGTAAGCGACGAGATCCAGATCAGCCATGGCGCATCACATCCGGCCCGTATACCGGCGCAGCAACCGTTCGCCGATGCCCTGCTTGCGGGCGTTCAGCCGGGCCCGCGTGACGATCCAGTGGTCGTAACCCTTGAACTTCGTGACCGGGTAGTTCCGGGAGCCGATGCCGGCCAGCCACGGCCCGTAGACGACGCGGCTGTCTGTGATGCGGTGGCCGTCCTCGACCTTGATGCGGGTGGTGTAGTACGGCGTCTGGGTCTTCAGGACGCGGTCGAGTTCGTCTAGGAGGATCGTCCGGCCGGTCTCGGCGAGGCTGCGTTCGAGGTGGTCGACGTACGCGTTGAGGGCGCGCTGGGCGCGGCCGTCGAAGAGGGGGCCGTCTGCTCGGGAGGACACGTTGAGGTACATGGCTATGCCGTCCTCGTCCGGGCTTTGCGGCCGTGGGAGACGTACACACGCTTCCGCAGATCCGCCACGCCCCGGCCGGATACCTCACGCTCGCCCTCGCCGGAACCAGCCGTGCGCGCGTACCCGGAGCGGCCTTGCAGCAGGTCGGTGAGGGCTTCAGCAACGCAGAGTTGGCGGACTGGGCCGGGTGCGTCCCATCGGTGCACGGTTGCGGCGGTGAGGTGCGTGGCGGCGGTGGTGCCGAGCGCGCCCCGCGCCACGGTCAGGGTTCGTGGCGCGTAGATGGTGGCGCCCACGCTGTGTGCGGCGATCGTCGACCCGTCCCATGCCCGGGTCACGACCAGCGTGCTCCCGGCGATCTCATCGACGCGCATGCGTTCGCCGTCGATGAGGATCGTCTCCCCGGCGGCGAATGCTGCGCCGCTCTGCACGGTGACGGTGACGGAGTTGTTGATGTTGGTGAGGCCGCTGCCGCCAAGGGTCTGCCCGGTGTCGAGGTTCGTGCGGCCGGTGACGATGATCCGCTCGGTGTCGACGCGGAGCAGTGACCCGACACCGACGGCGGCCGAGGTGGTCGCGTCGACGTCCACGCCGGTCTCGCTGTCGTCCAGGGCCTCGGCGGTGGCGCCGAGGGTGGTCTCGTCGTTGCGGTAGCCGAACAAACCGGTGACGGTGATGTCCCGTTGGTGGGTGTCGCCGCCGCCGAACGCCGCGCTGGAGTCGAGGTCGATCTCGATGCGGTTGTAGGGCGGCCCGTACTGGTTGGGCTCCAGGAAGTAGTCCGCCGCCACGATCGTCGTCCCGCCGCTGGTGAGGGTGGTGACGGAGATGACTTCGTTGGCGTCGAGCCACAGCCGCCACGGGCGGGCGTGCTGCGGGCCGGGCCAGTCGAAGTAGCGGGTGTCCTGCTCGGGGTAGAACACGCGGTGGCACAGGCCGTGCACGGCGTCTGTCGCATCAGCGAGCGCCCGGTCGATACGCGCGTTGGACCGGGCCGTTTCCTTCACGTCCAACTCGGCTTTGATCTCCTCGCGGGTCGCGTAGGTCGGCGTTGTAGCCATCTCTCGTCACCTCCTCTCGTGGTGTCGTCGGGCTGCGGGTCAGGTCTCGTCAGACGCCGACGTAGCTTCCGTCTGGCCGCCATCCGTCGAAGGGGCAGAAGAGCTCTCCGTCCGGTCCGGTGCGGAGCGGCTCGCCGTCTTGCGGGCACGCTTCGGGGTCTGCTTGCTGCTCGGCTCGGAGCTCGTCGGCTGCGGCTCGGTAGATGCTGATGAGCTGCTCCCAGGCGATGACCCCTCACCTCCCTCTACCTCGGGCGCCTCGTCGGGCACTGGCTCGGGCTGGGGCTCCGGTTCGGCGGCCGGCGCGGTGTCGTCTGCCGGTTCCGGCTCGGCGACCGACGCCCCGCTGTGGCGGCTGATCTTCGCCATGGGGTCTCCGTCCTCGTGGAACTCGTTGTTGTGGCAGCGAGGGCAGCGGAACAGGCCGACCGCGTACTTGGTTCCGCAGCCGTCCGTCCCGCTGCACACCCACAGCGCCATGACTAGGCCGCCGCCAGCGTCGCGCCGTCATCGAGGGGCACCCAGAACACGTTCCAGGTGATCTCGCCGTCCGTACCGGCCGACACCGACTCGATCTGCCCGACGGGGATCGGCACGATCCCGGACAGGGAAACCGTGGAGACGGTGGTGTTCGTGCCACCGGTGATCGCCGCCGTCGGACCCGACATCGACAGCACCGCGCCCGCGGGGGTGTCGGTGGTGCCCAGGTCGGTGGCCGTGCAGAGATCCATGGTGGTGCCGGTGGTCGGGTTCGACACCAGCTTGTAGCTGTTGGCGACCGTGATAGCTGTGCCGACGACGCCGTAGATCGCGGTGACACCGACCCGGCCGCCTGCGACGGTGAACAGGGGCACCGTGGTGGCGGCGAGGGTGCCGGTGGACTTGGACGCCTTCTGTCCAAGGTTGATCAGCCGGAGCTGATTCGCCTGAATCAGAACAGACATGGTTCAGACTCCGATCAGGTCAGCAGGGCGGGGAGGTTGTGGGGTGCGCGCGCGACGTTCAGGTCCCGGGGGAACGCCAGGACGGACAGTGTCTTGTCGCCGGTACCGAGGTCCGGGACGTTGACGGACACCCACTCGTAGCCGTCGGACAGCGAGGAGGCCTCGACTTCGAAGACGAGGATGTTCTGCTCGATGTCGGTGGTCTCCGACGCGGCGACCGCGATCTCGGACGCGGCGGCCTGCGTGTAGTGCGTCCACGTCTCCGAGTTGTCGATGGCGACTGCGGACTTGATCCAGTAGTCGGTGATGACGTCGAGGTCCGCGGGAGTTCCGCCCGACGAAACGGTGTGCTGCTGGAGGTCGACCTGGAGGTCATCGCCGCCGGTGGCGACTCCGCCAACGAGAACGAAGGTGACGCCGCCGCAGTTGCGGAGGTGGATGCGCTTGCCGGTGACGGCGCCGTTGGTGGCGGCCGGTGGGGCGCAGAGGCCGATGTCGAACAGCCTGCCCAGTGCGTCCATGATGTGCCTTCCTTGCGGGGGTTGATTGCCGTGTCGGATGTGGCCCTGGCCAGGGTGTGAATGCTGGCCAGGGTTGGCGTGCTACGCGCGGGCTTCGAGCTGCACGAACGGGGAAAGCTGCGGGCCGTTGTTCTGCGGCGTCACAGCGGACTGGAGCCACGGGCGGCCGTCGACCCTTTCGATGATCCGGTAGGCCGTCTGGTCGTTCTGGAACTTGAAGTGCGGCGACGACATCGCCGACATGACCTGCCGGTCACCGATCAGGTAGAACCCAAAGTCGACGAACGAAATGTCGCCGAGGTCGCCGAGCAGGCCGGGCGCCTTCTCGGTGAAGATGACCGGCCGTCCGAGGATCGTCATCGGGGGGCCCTGCACACCGTTGTTCAGCCAGATCGCCGACCCGCCGGTGCCGACGGACAGGGCCATGGTGGCGAGTTCGGGGAAGGTGTCGATGGAGCAGATCCACACCGCCCGGTCCAGCGAGGACGGCAGCATCCGCGAGTACATCTTGACGATGTTCTCCCACACGATCGTGTCCGCCGCCTGCGTTGCCTCCTTGTCGACGGAGATCGTCGCCGCGTTGTTCGCGTCGAGTGCGCCGAGCGGCTCGCCGACACCGGAACCCTTGAGGAACGCGATGTCCTCGTAGAAGGACAGGGCTTCGGGGAAGATTTGGTCGAGGAACGCCTGGAACGAGATCGCGCTGTCGGAGATGAGTTCGTTGGGGACCTCGGTGTACGCGGTGAGCTTCTTCGCGTCGAGGACGATGCGGGAGAACGCGGCCTGCGATGCGGTGAGGGCTGCGCCTTCCTCGGTCCAGTAGCCGACGACACCGCCGTACACGCTGCTGACGTTGCTGGTGGAGTCCACGGCCGGGAACGGCACCCGCAGCGTCTCCATCGGGATGACGCGGGCCCGCTGACGGACGACGGACGACTCCAGCGCCACCGCGAGCATCTCGGAGCGCAGCGTCTCCGGGATGAGGAACCCGCCTTCCGACGGCACCGTGCTGGAGAACGCGTTACGGACCCGGGACAGCTTGGCCTGCATGTCCGCGGTGCGGTTGGCGTTGTGCCAGATCGTCTGGAAGAAGTCCGCGCTGTTCTTGAACTCGCGGTCCAGAGTCGCGCCCATCGCCTTCGGGTTGTGCAGGTGGTTCCGCGCGTTGCCGGTCTGGACGACGGCCTTCGGGGTGAGGTCGAGGCGGTCGACGCCCTCGGGCTGGTTCTCCCGCAGCCAGTTCGCGAGGATCTGCTCCGTCTGCTCCTTGACCTGCGTGGCGATGGAGAGGTCGCGGTTGTGGACGGCGCGCGCGTAGTTGGTGACGAACTCGCCGAACGCGCCGTTCTTGTCCGCGAAAACCTTCTGCATCTTCGCGGAGTCGGTGAGCATCGCCTCCAGCTCCGCCTGACCCTGCGGGATGGTCATCCGCTCCGGGTCCATGCCGTTCGCCGGGGCCGGGGGTTCGGTGACGCGGTTGTACGCCTTGCCGATCGCGGACGGGTCGAAGCCCGCCCGCTGGATCATGCGGTGGCGCAGGCCGGACCGGATGCTCTCGCGCTGCCTCTGGATCGTTGCGGTCTTCACAAGCGTGCCTCCTTGAGGCTGCGTTCGAAACTCTTCGGGTCGATGGCGGGGATCGGCTCGGCGGGTGCCGGGCCGGGTGCCGCAGCCTGCTCGGGGGCGGCAAGATCGTTGGCGGCGTTCGCGAGGAGGGTGCGCATGTAGTCCACGGCGACTTCGTTGGCGGGCGCCGGCGGTTCGGGCACGTACACCGGGATCGGTTCGGGCGCGGCCGGTGTCGGCCGCTCGGTCTGCGGCGGGGCCGGGGCGTCGTTGGCGGTGGCGGTGAACAGGCTGCGGAACCAGCCGACCGCGACGGTCTCGGCGTCCGGCTCGGGGATGGTGTCGGCGGGCGGTGGCACGTACGGCGCCTCGACGCGGGTGGGCGCTGGTGCGGCGGGTGCGTCGGTAGCGAGTCCGGCCATCAGTGAGCGGAGATGCTCGGGCTGGTAGCCGGGCATGGGGTCGAGTGCGGCGGCGGTGGCGGCCCGGAACGCGGCCGGGTCGAACACCGGGGTAGCAGTGGGGGGTTCGGGTGCGGGTGGCTCGGCGACGGGCAGGGCGGGGGCGGGTGCTTCGTCGCGGCTGGTGTGCGCGTAGTTGTAGACGCTGAGGTCCCAGGCGGCGGCCATCGCGCGGTCGTCGTCCATCTGCCGCTCAGGCTTGGCGACTTCATCCGCGAGCCCGGCCTCAACCGCCTCATCGGCGAAGTACCAGGTCTCTGCCGCCATGACCTTGAGCCACTGCTTGACCGTGCCGCCCGCCCGCTCGGCGTACACCCCGGCCAGGTTTTCGCTCTGCCTGTCGAGGAAGTCGGCGTACTCGCGCATCTCGGCGGCTTCGCCGCAGGCCACCCCTTGGGCCATGTGCAGCATCATCTGACTGTGCGGCGCCATGATGACCCGGTCCCCGGACATGGCGATCACTGACGCGATCGAGGCTGCGAGGCTGTCGACTTGGACGATGACCTTCGCGCGGTGCGAGCGGAGAGCGTTGTAGCAGGCCAGGCCATCGAAGATTTCGCCCCCAGGGGAGCTGATGTGAAGTCTGATCTCTGGTGCGTCGATGGCTTTGAGCTCTTCGACGAACGATGCCGCCGTGATTCCCCATGAGCCGATATCCCCGAACAGAGTGATGGTGGCGACCGGCGATCCGCCTTCGTCGACGAAGTTCTTGATCTGGTACCAGGTCTGTTCGCCGTCGGGTCCGGGCATGGCGGGGCGTGCGGTGCGTCCGCGTTCGGCGATGGTTTCGGGGGTGGCGGTATTCCACGATCGCCGCGTGTGGCTCATTGGTTTTCGCCCTCCCCGGTGGGGGTTTTCGCATTGTCCAGGCAGGGTCATTGTGCACTATTCGTTTGGGTGTGTAGTGCCTCTGACCTGCGATAACGTGGCTTTACCGTTTCCGTATCGCGGGTGTCGCATTTCTCTAACAGCGGGTTTTCTTAATTCCCGTCAGCCGCGTGCATGTTTACGCGTATTCGCGTACCATTCCGGTGCATGAAGGTAAACACTTCGCAGGTTGATGACGCTGCGCGGGTGGATGAGCTGGCCGCTCGCGTGCGCGCCGGGCAGCTTCCACCGCCGCAGGAGCGGGCTCGGATACGGACGGCGGCTCACGTGACGCTGGAGCACTTCGCGCGGGTGCTGCGCGTCAGCGTGATGACGGTCAGCAGGTGGGAGCGTGGGGAGACGGAGCCGGGGTTGGATCAGCGGGTGGCGTATGCGCGGCTGCTGCGGGAAGTCGCCGCCGCCACAGGGGAGGCGCCGTGAGTGCCCCGTTGAACCTGACCGCCGAGCAACTCCGGAAACTCGGCACCGTCCTCGACGAACTCAGCGAGATCACCAAAACCCACGGGGTCACCCTCACCTCGAACGCCCGGCTGGAACTGGGCTTGGACGACAACGTACTGACGGTGTCCTGGGATAGCGACGCTGAGGCGTACGTCATCGACGACCGCAACGGCGACTGAGGAGACCCGTGAGCAGCACCTACTACATCCTCTGCCTCTCCCACGACCCCGCCATCACCGTCAACGACCCCGGCTACAACCGGCCCGAGGAAGCCGAGGCCGTCATCGCTGCGGGCATCGCCGAGCACACGGGCTGCGACCTGGTGATCGGCCGCTACTCGTACCCGCTCGTCGAACTCGGCTGCCCCTCCACATGGGGACGCTCGGCATCCCCGCGACCGAACGGGATCACCTGCTGCCACGGCCGGACTGTGTGGGTGGATCGGGATTGGTTGTGGATTCTGGCTGCCGCCTACCAATCGTCGGACCCCGCTATGCGGGCTGCGATCGAGAAGGGGCATCAGCGGCAGTGTCTGCCGTGGGAGCGGCTGAAGCGGCTGCGGAACGAACTCGACTTCACGGTGAAGGAGAGCTGACCATGGGATGGGCCAGCGGAGGAAACATCTTCGACCCCGTCGCCCGCTCGCTGATCGAGTGCGGCGCTGACGACACCACTAAGCGGAAGGCCCTCGGCACTCTGATCGACGCGCTCCGAGACGCAGACTGGGACACCGAGGGGGAATCTCTCTGCGAGTTCTACGGCGACCCTGCGGTCGTTCAGGCGTTCCGCGACAACGGGATCATCCGCTACTGCAACGTTAACGACGGGGCCCTGTGGTGCGAGAAGGAGTGGGGGCATAAAGGCGACCACTGGGATTCGTCGGGCACCACGTGGCCAGGCATGGAGCCACCCGATGCGTGACCATCTGCGTCCGGTGCGCCTGTTCGGCCGCGACTACTACTGGCACCAAGAGCGTGGGGGCCCGCTTCAGCTCCTGCCCGCCGTGCCGCCGCCCGAGTCGCCCGAGGTGCGGCCGGAGGACTTGTACTCGGAGCTGGTCCGCCTGTACGCCCGCCCGCTCCCGCTGCCCGAGGAGATGCCCGGTGCCTGACTTGCACGGCTGGATCACCCAGCAGATCGATGAAACCGAACGCCTCGCTCGCCGGGCCGCCGAACTGTGCGGCTGCCACCCGCCCGCCCCCGCCTGGTCGTTCCGCGACGGCGACGAGCCGGGCGACGGGCGCATCCTCGTCGTTGACGACCCGCACCCGACCATGCGGCGGAAGATCAGCCGCAAGAAGTGGAACGGCTCGTATGACGGGCTGTTCATGGCCGAGCACATCGCGGCCAACGACCCGACCGCCGTCCTCCGCCGTTGCGCCGCCGACCGTCGTGTCCTCGCCCGCCACCGTCTCAACCCCAACGCCTACTGGGCGGAGGCCGCCATGTGCGAAGGCTGCGGCACCGAGGGCGAGATGGGCTACCCGCGTACCGAGAACCTGAACGACTGCCCGGAGTTGCTGGACCTGGCGTATGCGTACGGGATCACCCCGGAGATCCTTGCCGGGCTGGACCGGCCGCAGGAAGGCGAACGGCCCGAACCGTCCGGCCCGTCCCTCATTCCCGACGCGCTCGCCGAGGCCATGCGAGAGCAGCTCCTTGTCACGTTCCTCGGCGTGCGCCCGGTTGAGCCTCGCCCGGAGGCGAAGGCGATGGAGATCCTCGAACCGGAGCTGAAAAAGATCCCCGGCTACATCCCCGCCACCCAGGAGCAGCCGTGAGCGCCTGGTCGTGGCAGGACGTCATCCTGTACGGGCCCGGCTGGGCCGCCTGCCTGCTGCTCCCGCTCGGTCCGTTCGTCGGCCGCTGGCTGGAGCGCCGATTCCGACGCCAGTACCGGGAGCACTGGGGCGTCGACTACGACGGGCCGTAGCTCACTCCCAGACAGCTGTCACCGTGCCCCTACAGCGGATGCCGCCCTCACAGTGCACGTACCCGCCCGACCCGTACAAGGCGCGGACCGCGTCCAAGTCCTCGAACTCGTGCCCGTCGATGTCCTTGCACGGGTCGCACCGGTTCGAGTCGTTCCGCTCTGTAGCGAAGTACCGGGCGGTTGGCGCGGCCTGCAACGTGGCCACCCGGCCCGCGTTCTGCGCCCGATGCAACGCCCCACCCAACTGGTCGCGGCGGAACCAATTCTTCAACCCCTTGAGGAACCCGCCAACCTTCTCCGCCACCTCCGAGCCGCGCACCCCAGGCACCAGCAGGCGCAAAGCCTCACGGCCCGCCGACGCCGCCACATCCGCCGCCACCAACGCCGCAGTCGCCGCCGCGATCTCAATCAACTCGCTGCCGAACGCATTCCGCAAACCCTTGTCCACCCGAGGTGGACGCACCCTCACACCCTGCTCGCGAGCCTCGTCGGCCATCTGCTCGGCCGCCGTCTCCGCCATATCGCCGAGCGCACGCCGCAACACCCGCACACCCTCATCCGCATCCACGACCAGCGTCGCCAACGCCTCCGTATCCCCCGCATCCACCGCGGCCTCGATCTGCTCGGCCACCGCCGCATACTGCGCGTCAGCGACCGGCTCCCACGCCTCCAACAACCCGGCCAAAGCTTCCTCGAACTGCTCCCGCACCCGCTCCAACCCGTCATCGCCAACGGCCGCCCGAGGCAGCACGCGGCGAGGCGCAGCCACCACCGTGTTGAACGACGGCAGAGCCCGCGGCGGCGTAAACGGCACATGGTGGTGCAGGTCCACACGCGCCGCCGGAGCAGGCGCAGGAGCCGGCGGGGGTGCGGCAGGGGCCGCCTGCTGGGGGACGTCGAAGCCGAGCATTGGCAGAATCACCGGTGCGAGCGTCGGCGCCTTCGTCACCAGCGACACCAGCAGTTCCCGGTCCTGGTCCGCGCCGGGCTGACCGAACGCCATCTCCGGCAGCTCCAGCGCGGCAGCCACATCGGGCGCGTACCAGCCCGCATCAACGAACAGCTTCGCAGCCTCAGCCTTCGCCTTCAGCTCAGCGTTCCGCGCGGCAGCATCCGGGGGTACCGGGTCGCAGTAGTCGAACTCCAGCAGGCGGGCCGCGTCCGGACCGTACAGCGGCAGCAGATCGTTGATCAGGGCGCCCTTCCAGCGCTCCAGCCGGGGCACCGTCAGCTGCTCCGCGAACAGCACCTTCGACGCCTCGGCCGTCGCCCGGTTCACGTCCCCGACCTCACCGAGGACGAACGCGGGCGCGCCGAACGCTTCCCGGATCACATCCCGAGAGACTTGCCGGAGTTCGGCGAACTGCATGTCCCGCTGCGTGTACTTGCGGTCCTTCCACGTGCCGTGCTCCAGGAACGCGACACGGTGCGCGTTGGCGACGCCCTTGTGCTGTTCGTTCCAGCGGGCTTGGAGCTGGTCCCATTCGGGGTCGGAGAGGACGGAGGGGAGTTCGATGATCCCGCCGGGCTCCGCCGAGTTCATGAAGAAGTTACGGTTCCACTCGGCCG
>Ga0207707_10001357_pt1 | contig 22752 bp, 23 predicted proteins | sample KBSC83BmetaG_FD_184336 | JGI IMG/M metagenome (GOLD analysis project Ga0207707, IMG submission 184336) | Corn rhizosphere microbial communities from Kellogg Biological Station, Michigan, USA - KBS C8-3B metaG (SPAdes) (version 2) | ecosystem: Host-associated > Plants > Roots > Rhizosphere ...
ATGCTGCCGCCCTCCAGCCATTGGCCCCCGACGATCGCACCGAAGGCGACGACGAGGCCCAGGATGCTCAGGATATCCATGCGCGAGACCGAGGGAAGTCTCCATGGATATCGGCAGCGCGGCGCGGCTGCGCAGGGTGAAACCGGCTACCAGTCCTTCATCCGGCTGCGCAGCCGCGCGACCGCCTGGCCATGGAGCTGGCAGACGCGCGACTCGGAAACCTCCAGAACGGCGGCGATTTCCTTGAAATTGAGCTCCTGCTCGTAATAAAGCGACAAAAGGAGCTTTTCGCGCTCGGGCAGCGCGTCGATGCCGCGGACCAGCGCCTCGCGAAAGCGCCGGTCCGTCAGGCGCTCGCTCGGGTTCTCGCGGTTGTCGGGTACATGTCGTTCGAGGTACTCGTCGCCGCCGGCGGTGTGCAGGTCGTCGAACAGCACGAGCTCCATGCCGCGCGCGTCGCCGAGCTCCGACTGGTACGCGGCGAGCGTCATTCCGAGCTCTCGCGCGATCTCGTCCTCGGTCGGCGGCCGCGCGTGGCGCTGCTCGAGGCGCGACACTGCCTGCTCGACGCGCCGCAGCGTCTTGCGCACGCTGCGCGGCATCCAGTCGTTCTGGCGCAGCTCGTCGAGCATCGCGCCCTTGATCCGCTGCGAGGCGAACGTCTCGAACTGCGTGCCGTGGCCTTCCTCGTAGCGCGACGCGGCATCCATGAGGCCGATCATGCCGGCCTGGATGATGTCGTCGATCTCGACGCTGGCGGGCAGCCGCGCGGCGAGATGATGCGCGAGGCGCTTCACCAGCGGCGCGAACTCGCGGATGCGGTCGCTGCGGTCGGTCGCGTACATCGCGTCACGCGGCGGCGGCATGGTCGTCGCCATCGGTCACCGCCAGCGCCGCGCGCAGGCGGTCGAGCGCGGCGCCATCGGCGGGCCACTGCCCGCACAGCGCGAGCTCGACGCCGAGGAAGCGCTTCGCCGTGGCGGCGAGGCTCGCGAACATCGCCTCGCCGGCGCGCGATTCGGCAACGCGCGCGGCGACGATGCCGAAGCGGCTGCGGCCTTGCGACGCGGCGAGCGCCTTGATCCGCGCGTACGCATCGGTGACGCCCGCGCGCGTGGGATTGACCATGAAGATCGGCCGCGCGCAGCCGGTCGCGGCCGGCGGCAGGCCGTGCACGATCCAGGTGTCGAACGTCGCGGCGAAGCGGCCCAGCGCGGCGGCCACCCCGTCGCGCCAGTCGTCTCGACCGGCGGCGAGGAGATCGAGGCCGCGCGCCGCGGGCAACAGCGTCACGTCGTCGGCAATGCGGAGCAGCGCCATCTCGGCGGTGGCGTCGCCCTCGAGCACGTGCCAGAGCTCGTGGCGCGCGCGGGTGCCGGCGTGCGCGGCGACCGCGCCACGGCTGCGGTCGAGGATCAGCACGCGCTCGCCCACGTCGGCGCAGGCGCGTGCGAGCGCGACCGTCGCGGCGTCGGCATCGGTGCCGGCGATGGCGCCCACGGGTGTCGCGCCACGCGCGAAAAGGCGCCGCAGGCCGGTGGCCTGGTCGTCGCGCGCGGTCATTGGCTGACCCTCCGCGCTGCGCGCTGCGGGGCTCGCAATTGGCAGGCCCGGCGCTTGGGGCGGCCCTGCGCGCTCATGTCAGGCACACAGCGCTCCGGTGCCGTCGACGAGGCAGGCCTCGTCGTCCTCGAGCGTGAACGCGCCAGCGGCGCGGGCGCGCAGCGAGCGGTGCACGAGGTAGGCGCTGTTCGGCGCGTGCAGGTCCTCGGGCACGCGCTGGCCGGCGGAAATGTAAGCGAGCGGCAGCGCGTGGCGGATCGCGACGTCGAGCGCCGGCGCGATCTGCACCGCCTCGTCGAGCTTGGTGACGATGCAGCCCGCGTCTCGAATCGGCGTGCCGTGCTCGGGCTGGCGGCGATAGATGCGCACCACCTCCTCGAGCGTCTGCGCTTGCGCCGCGGCGTTGAGCAGCAGGAGCCGCTGCACCTCGGGCTGCGCGAGAAGCGCGGTCTGCTCGCCGAGCTTGGTGTCGCGCTGTCCCATGCCGACGGTGTCGATCAGCACGAGGTGCTTGCCGCGCAGCGAGTCAAGCGCCTGGCGCAGGTCCTGGCGATCCGACACGGTGTGCACGGCGACGCCGAGGATGCGTGCGTAGATCCGCAGCTGGTCCTGCGCGCCGACGCGGTAGCTGTCGGTGGTGAGGAGCGCCAGCTTGCCGGCGCCGTAGCGCACCGCGCAGCGCGCGGCGAGCTTGGCGGTGGTCGTCGTCTTGCCGACGCCGGTCGGCCCGACGAGCGCGTAGACGCCGCCGCGCGTGACTACGTCGTCGACCGCCTGCGAGCAGTCGAGCCGGCTCGCGAGCGCGCGCGTCAGCGCGTCGAACGCCGCGGCCGGGTCGCCGCGGCCATCGACGGCCTGCGTGAGCTCGCGTGCGAGCGCCGGGCTGTAGCCGGCCGTCAAAAGATCGCGCATCAGCTTGGCGCGCTGCGGATTGCGCCGCAGCGTGTCGGTCCACGCGAGCTGCGAGAGCTGCGTCTCGAGCAGCGCGCGCAGGCCGGCGACGTCCTCGCGGACCTGGTTGAGCCCGGCGTCTTGCGGGGGCGACTCGGGCGCGCGCGGCGGCGACGAGGCGTTGGCCTCGGCGCGCGTCAGCAGTGGCGAGTTGTCGGCCTCGCGTGCGGGCGCACGGGCCGGCGCGTCGCGACCCTTCGGGGACGCATCGCCGGCCGTGAGGAGCGTCATCGCATCGCCGGCGAGCGCGTCGACCTCGACGCCTTCGGCGGTGGAGCGGTTGGCGATGATCAGGGCGTCGGGGCCGAGCTCGCTCCTGACCTGCTCGAGGACGGCACGCGAGGTGAGACCGAAAAAGCGCTTGAGCTTCATGACTTGCCTCCGATGACGATGCGTGCGCGCAGCGCACGGGACGACGGGATTTCACTATGCGCGAGGACGCGCAACTCGGGCGCGCCGCGCCGCACCAGGCGCGCGAGCGGCGCACGCAGGCGATCGGACGTGACGAGCACCGGCGGCAGGCCGGCCGCGTCCTGCTGGCGCGCGGCATTGCCGAGCTCGCGGATGATCGTCTCGGCGAGGTCGGGCTCGATGCCGCCGCCTTCCGCGGCGACGCCCGCGAGCACCTGCGTCAGCACGCGCTCGAGCTCGCCGTCGAGCGTGATGACCGCGAGCTCGCCGCCCTGGCCGAACAGGTTCTGCACGATCGCCGGCCCGAGTGCCACGCGCACCGCGGCGGTGAGCTCCTGCGGGTCCTGCGTGCGCGGCGCGTGGTCGGCGAGCGTCTCGAGGATCGTGCGGATATCGCGCAGCGCGACGCCCTCGTCGAGCAGGTTCTGCAGCACGCGCTGTACGCTCGCGAGCGGCAGCAGCTTCGGCGTTACGTCCTCGACGAGCTTGGCCTGCGTCGTCGCGACGCGGTCGAGCATGCCCTGCACCTCCGCACGGCCGAGGAGCTGCGCGGCGTGGCGGTTGACGAGCGTCGACAGGTGCGTGGCGACGACGGTGCCGGCGTCGACGACCGTGTAGCCCATCGCGCGCGCCGGATCGCGCTGCGCGCCGTCGATCCATTGTGCCGGCAGGCCGAACGCGGGATCGGTGGTCGGCTGGCCGCCGATCGAGCCGCTGGCGCCGCCCGGGTCGATCGCGAGGAACGCGCCCGGCCGGCATTCGCCCTGCGCGAGCGTCACGCCTTTCAGCAGGATGCGGTACGCGTTTGGCGCGAGCTCGAGGTTGTCGCGGATGTGCACGGCGGGCGGCAGGAAGCCGATGTCCTGCGCGAACTTGCGGCGGATCGCGCGGATGCGACGCAGGAGCTCGCCATCGACGCCCTTGTCGACGAGCGGGATCAGGCGATAGCCGACCTCGAGGCCGAGCACGTCGACCGGCGTGACGTCGTCCCAGCCCACTTCGGCGGGCTCGTGCGTGACCGGCGCAGCATCGATCGTCGCAGCGTTGCCCTGCGCGCGCCGGCGACGGTACAGCGAGCGCGCGCCGAGGCCGAGGCCGCCGGCGAGCAGCAGGAACGCGACGTGCGGCATCGACGGCACGAGGCCGAGCGTCGCGAGCACGATGCCGGCGATCGCCACGCTCTGCGGCTGGCGCAGCACCTGCGAGACGATCTGCGGGCCCGCCGCCTCGGTCTTGCCGACGCGCGAGACCATCAGGCCCGCAGCCGTCGAGATGACGAGCGCGGGGATCTGCGCGACGAGGCCGTCGCCGATCGCGAGCAGCACGTAATCGTGCGCGGCGGCGGCAACCGAGAGGTCGTGCTGGAGCACGCCGATCGCGAGGCCGAACACGATGTTGATGAAGAGGATCAGGATCGCGGCGATCGCGTCGCCGCGGACGAATTTCGACGCGCCGTCCATCGCGCCGTAGAAATCGGCTTCCGTGGCGATCTCGGCGCGCCGGCGACGCGCTTCCTCCTCGCCGATCATGCCGGCGTTGAGATCGGCGTCGATCGCCATCTGCTTGCCTGGCATCGCGTCGAGGGCGAACCGCGCGCTCACCTCGGCGATGCGTCCCGCGCCCTTGGTGATCACCACGAAGTTGATGACGACGAGGATCGCGAACACGACGATGCCGACGGCGAAGTTGCCACCCACGAGGAACTCGGCGAACGACTCGATCACCTTGCCGGCGGCGTCGGGGCCCGTGTGGCCGCGCAACAGCACGACGCGCGTCGAGGCGACGTTGAGCGACAGGCGAAACAGCGTGGTGAGCAGGAGCACCGTCGGGAATGCCGCGAAGTCGAGCGGCTTCACCGCGTACATCGCCGTCAGGAGCACGATGATGCCGAGCGCGATGTTGAACGTGAACAGGAGATCCAGCACGAAGGGCGGCAGCGGCAGCACCATCATCGCGAGGATCATCACGATGACGAGCGGGCCGGCGACCCGTGTCATCGACTCCGAGGTGACGCCCATCCGTGCGGCGAGCGCGGTCATGCGGGCTTCCCTTCAGCCGGATCGAGGCCTCGCGGCACCGCGAGGTCGTCCGGCGCCGACGGCATCCGGCCGCCGCTGCGGCGCCATTCGCGCACGCGGTAGACGTAGGCCAGCACCTGCGCGACCACCGTGTAGAGCGCCGGCGGGATATCGTCGCCGACTTCGGCGTGGCGGTAGAGCGCACGCGCGAGCGGCGGCGCCTCGAGGCGCGGCACGCCATGCGCATCGGCGATCTCGCGGATCTTCTGCGCGATCGCGCCCGCGCCCTTGGCGACCACGCGCGGCGCGCGCATCGCCTCGGTGTACTTGAGCGCCACCGCGTAGTGCGTCGGGTTGGTGACGACCACCGACGCCGTCGGCACGGCCGCCATCATTCGCTTGCGCGCCGTGCTGCGCTGGATGCTGCGCACGCGCGCCTTCTGCTGCGGATCGCCTTCCATCTCGCGCATCTCCTCGCGGAGCTCCTCGCGCGTCATCCGCAGCGCCGAGTAGTGGCGCCACAGCGCGAGCGGCACGTCGACCGCGGCAATCAGCGCGAGCGCGCCGGCGAGCGCGTACAGGCCGGTGCGCGCGATCGCGGCGAGCGCCGCGCTGCCGGCGGCCGCCTCCTGCGAAACGAGCCCGATGATCTCGGCGCGGTGATACCAGAGCACGGCGCCGCCGATCGTGCCGAGCAGCGCGCATTTGAGAAGCGCCTTGCCGAGCTCGGCGAGCGCCTTCTTCGACCACAGGTTGGAAAGGCCGTTGCGCGGGTTGAGGCGCGCGAAGTCGGGGGTGAGCGCCCTGGCGGAGAAGATCCAGCCGGACATCAGGAGCGGCGCGGCGAGCGTGGCGGCGAGCACGAGCACGAAGAGCGGCGCGAGCGCCAGCAGCATCGCCCCGCCCTGCTCGACCAGCGCAGCCGCCATCCGCGAGCTGTCGAATGCGTCGGCGCGCTCGAGGCGCAGTCCATGCGCGAAGGCATCGGCGGCACGCGACCACAGGTTGCCGCCGGCGAACGTCAGCGCGATGGCCGCGGCGAACGTCACCGCGGCGGCGGTCAGCTCGCGCGAGCGCGCGACCTGGCCGCGCTCGCGCGCCTGCTCGAGGCGCCGTGCGGTTGCCGGGTAGTTGCGTTCCTGGTCGTTGTGGTCGGCCATCGCCATGGGTCATCGAGCGATGGGCCATTGTCGGCGCGAGGCCGCCGCGGCATTAGGGCGAACAGCGGGAGGTTTTGCGCGCAATTCGCCGCGCACCTCGTGATTCCCGCGAATGCGGTCATCGAGCTCTGACGCCCCGAGCCGGCACCCCCTTTGCGCGTCTTGCGAGTGTCATCGGGCGAGGGGTATGCCCGCCTCCGCTTCATACAGCAGGCGCTCCGGCGGGCATACCCCTCGCCCGATGACGCTGAGCGTCATGCGGGGGTCACTTCGCAGCTCGCGCCTTGCGGTTACGAACTGCCACTCCGTGCGCGGCGGGACGGGTACGCCCGGTGGAGCGCCTGCTGTATGAAGCGGAAGCGGGCGTACCCGTCACGGCGCGCAGCGCATGGCGCGCGTTAGGGTTGATGGTCTGCGGTGGGCGATGTCACGCCGGAAGTCGCGGGGGACGCTGCTGCCGGCGCGACCGGTGCGGCGATGGGCGCCGCTGCCGGCGGCGGCGCGCCTTCCGCGCCAGCCGCGAGGTCGGTGCCCGAGCCCGCCGCCGCGGTCACCGCCTCGGCGCTGATCTCGGCGTCGTCGTTGCCGAGGATGCGGCGCTCGGCGCGCTGGTTCAACACGACGATGCTGATCCGCCGGTTGGCGGGGTTGAGCGGGTTGGACGCGTCGAACATCACGGCGGGCCCCAGTCCGACGACGCGAATGATCTTGTTCTCCTCGATGCCGCCGGCGATGAGCTCGCGGCGCGACGCGTTGGCGCGATCGGCGGAGAGCTCCCAGTTGCTGTAGGCGCGCTCGCCGGACGCGTACGGCGCGGCGTCGGTGTGCCCGGACAGCGAGATGCGGTTGGGAACGCCGTTCAGCACGGTGGCGATCTCGCGCAGGATCTCGCGCGTGTAGTCGCGCAGCGCGGCGCTGCCCGAGTCGAACATCGGCCGGTTCTGCTCGTCGATGAGCTGGATGCGCAGGCCGTCGGGCGTCAGGTCGACGCGCAGCTGCTTGCGGAACGCCTTCAGCGTCGGGCTCGCCTCGATCGCCGCCTCGATCTTCGCCTTCAGGTCCTTGAGGCGCTCGGCCTCGCGGCGCTCGAGCTCCGCCTTGGCTTCCTGAAGGTCGATCGTCTTCTTCGCGACGGGCATGTCGCTCTTCGCCTGCTGGCCGTTCGTGCGCGTCAGGTCGGTGCCGCCGCCCTTGATGATCGACGCGCTGTCGCCGCTGCCGCTGCCGCCCTCGAGCGCGACCTTGAGCGGCGTGCGGAAGTATTCGGCGATGCCCTGCAGATCACCCTTGGTCGTCGAGCCGAGCAGCCACATCAGGAGGAAGAACGCCATCATCGCCGTGACGAAGTCGGCATAGGCGATCTTCCAGGCCGCGGCGTGCGCGCCGTGGCCCTTCTTCTTCACCCGCTTGATGACGATCGGCCGCTCGCTGTCGCTCATCGCGCGGCCCTACTTCTTCTTGACGTGCGACTCGAGCTCGGCGAAGCCCGGCCGGTCGGACGAGAACAGTACCTTGCGGCCGAATTCGATCGCGATCGCCGGCGCGTAACCGGACAGCGTCGCGAGCAGCGTCACCTTGATGCACTCGAGGATCTTGCGCGACTCGGCGGCCTTCTGCTCGAGCAGGCTCGCGAGCGGGCCGACGACGCCGTACGCGAGCAGGATGCCGAGGAACGTGCCGACGAGCGCATGCGCGATCAGGATGCCGAGCTCGGCGGGCGGCAGCCCCACCGATTCCATCGTGTGCACGACGCCCATCACCGCGGCGACGATGCCGAACGCCGGCAGGCCATCGGCCACCTTCTGCACGCGCTGCGCCGGAACCTCGGCCTCGAGGTGGTGCGTCTCGATTTCCTGGTCCATCAGGCTCTCGATCTCGAGCGCGTTCATGTTGCCGCTCACCATCAGGCGCAGGTAATCGGTGAGGAATTCCATCAGGTGATGGTCCTTGGCGATCGCCGGGTATTGCGCGAACAGCGCGCTCGACGCCGGGTCCTCGATGTCGCGCTCGATCGACATCATCCCTTCCTTGCGGATCTTGCCGAGGAGCTCGTAGAGGAGCGCCATCAGGTCCATGTAGACGTGCTTCGGGTAGCGCGACGACTTGAGAAGCGACGGCAACGCGCCGAGCGTCGACTTCACCACCTTCATCGGGTTGCCGACGATGAACGCGCCGAACGCGGCACCGCCGATGATCAGGAGCTCCACCGGCTGCAGCATCGCCGCGAGGTGGCCGCCGGCCAGCGCGAAGCCGCCGAACACGGATGCGAAGACGATGACGTAGCCGACGACGGGCAGCATGCTGCGGCGATCCTGGAGCTGGGCGCGCACGGGACGTGCGCCACAGGGTTATCGGCGGTGCGCGCCAAAACTTGACGCCGGGTGCCGCGACGCCGCGTCCGGCGCCTGCGTGGGCGGCGGGCGCCTCAGGCGGCGGCGGCAAGCTCCTCGTCGGCCGCGCGGCGCCGCCCGGCGCGCGACGGCGGGCTGCAGAGGCCGCAGACGTAGTTGCGCGTCAGGTCGTAGTCGCGCACGACGAATTCGCCGCGGCAGCACGTGCACGGCGCGATCTTCAGCATCCGCGCGTCGAGGAATCGCAGGAGGCGCCAGGCGCGCGTGATCGACAGCTCGACGTCGAGGCCGAGCGCCCGGCACTGCTCGAGATAAAGCCGGTAGGCCTTGATCAGCGCGTCGATGTCGTCGAGCGCGCTGGTCTTGATCAGGTGATGGTGGATCGCCGCGAACAGCGAGGCGTGGACGTTGGGCATCCACGTGACGAACCAGTCGGTGGAGAACGGCAGCATGCCCTTGGGCGGCGACTTGCCCTTAAGCTCCTTGTAGAGCTTGGTCAGGCGCTCGCGCGACAGCGGCGTCTCCGACTCCAGCATCTGCAGGCGCATGCCGAGCTCGATCAGCTCGGTGGCGCGCGCCACGTCGCGCGCATCGGCAACCACGCTCTTGCCGCGCATGTCAGGCCGCCTCAGGCAGTGCGCGCGCCAGCAGGATCGCGGCGTGCGCGCCCTTCATCGCGAGCTCGTCGTGGCCGGTGATAAGGTCCCAGACCATGCGGTCGTCGAAGCGCAGCTTGCACATCAGGAAGCTCGTGCTCGCGATCTTGATCATCTGCGCGGTCGAGAGCGTCTCGACGATCGTCGCCACGTCCTCGCCGATGCCGAGGCGGAACATGCCCTGGGCGCGGTCGGCGCGCAGCATCCGCTGCGCGAGGATCAGGTAGGTGAGGTTGGCCTCGCGGATTTCCGCGAGCATCGATTCGTCGATCACGCTTTGCTCCTTCATCGGCCGGAAGCGGCCGCGATCGAACTATCGGCTGCCTGCGGGCGCGGCCACAGTGGACGCAGGGCGGCGCGTGGCGTCGGCGCGCGGCTTCACGGCGATGGCGGCACTCCCCTACGCATTATGACAATGGCATAACGGCCGCAGGAAAGATCACCCGCCGGTGCGCGGCGGTGGGCGCCCAGCCTGTCGCGTACAACGCGCGATCCGCGAGTCAAGCCGCGAATATCGGCGGCTATCCCCCGCATCTTGGCCGATCGCCAAAGCCGCGCCCCGCCTACGATTCGAGGCGGTTGGTGTGGCACGAACGCCACGGCTGCGGCGCGGCGGCGAACGCGGGGCTCAAGTTTGCCGGGATGCCCTCCGATATTGCAGGAGACGGCGGTCTTCTACGCTCGATTCGTAACGGAGCAACCGTAGTCGGCCGGCGCGAGCGCCGGAATCAACCAACCAGGAGAGATTCATGGCACAGATCATCAACACCAACATTGCCTCGCTCAACGCGCAGCGCAATCTGAACAAGTCGCAGGACAGCCTCAACACGTCGCTGCAACGCCTGTCGTCGGGCCTGCGCATCAACAGCGCCAGGGACGACGCCGCCGGCCTCGCGATCTCGAACCGCTTCACCGCGCAGATCAACGGCATGGACCAGGCCGCCCGCAACGCCAACGACGGCATCTCGCTCGCGCAGACCGCGGAAGGCGCGCTCGGCGAGATCACCAACAACCTGCAGCGCATCCGCCAGCTCGCCGTGCAGTCGCGCAACGCCACGAACAGCGCCTCGGACCGCGCCGCGCTCGACACCGAAGCGCAGCAGCTCAAGGCGGAAATCGACCGCGTCGCGTCGACCACGACGTTCAACGGCGTCAAGCTCCTCGACGGCTCGTTCTCCAACCAGTCGTTCCAGGTCGGCGCCAACGTCGGCGAGACGATCACCGTCGGCAACTTCGTCAATGCGCAGTCGGCGAACCTCGGTTCCTCGAGCGTCGCGCAAGTCACCGGTGCCGCTGCGTCGACCTTCGGCGCGATCGCCGCAGGCGACCTGACGATCAACGGCATCTCGGTCGGCGCGATCGGTGCGGATACCAACGCCGCCAACCGCGCGTCGTCGATCGCCGCCGCGGTCAACAGCTACTCGTCGCAGACCGGCGTGTACGCGACGGTGCTTTCCAGCGCGCCGACGCAGGTGGTACTCACGAACTCGGGCTCGGTCCCGGCGACGCCCAACGTCGTCGTCGGCCTCGCGGGCACGGCGACCACGGCGTCCACCGGCCTCACCGCCGCCACGACGACCGCGGCAGCGTCGACGGGCTTCGCGGCGCTGAGCCTTACGTCGGTTGCGGGCGCCGACACGGCGATGACGCAGATGGACGCGGCGCTGACGGCGGTCAACACGGCGCGTGCGAACTTGGGCGCGATCCAGAACCGCTTCAGCTCGACGGTCGCCAACCTGCAGACGGCGTCGGAGAACCTGTCGGCGTCGCGCAGCCGGATCCAGGACGCGGACTTCGCGGCGGAAACCGCGAACCTGACGCGTGCCGAGATCCTGCAGCAGGCCGGCACGGCGATGCTCGCGCAAGCGAACTCGCTGCCGCAGAACGTGCTGACGCTGTTGAAGGGCTGATCCACGTAGCACCCGCGGCGCCGGCCACGAGGCGGCGCCGCGGCCGCAACAACGCAAGGAGCATCGATGCAGATTCGCGACGTCGCTGCGCTTTCGGCGTACACCGGCTCCGCCTCCAGCACGCTGGATCGCGGGGCCGCTGGCGTTGCCGGCGGCGGCTCCGCCGATGCGGAGCCCGCGCCGTCCGTGCAGGCGATCAAGGCGGCGATCATGGAGGCCAATTCGGCGCTGCGTGCGATGAACCGCGGCCTCGAGTTCGAGCTCGACCCCGCGAGCGGCCGGCTCGTCACTCGGCTCGTCGACACCACCGACCATGAAGTGCTGCGGCAGATCCCCTCGGCGGAGATGCTGCGGATCGCCGAAGCGCTCGACCGCGTGCAGGGCCTCCTGCTCGAGCACCACGCCTGACCCGAAAGCGTTCGATGGCCACCACGATCAGCAGTACCACCTCGAGCACCGGCGTGCCGACGATCTCGTCGCCCGGCGTCGGCTCGGGGCTCGACGTCAACAGCATCGTCACGCAGCTGATGGCCATCGAGCAGCAGCCGCTCACCAACATGCAGAACAAGGAGACCGCGCTGCAGTCGCAGGTGTCCGCGTACGGCCAGATCAAGAGCTCGCTTTCCGCGCTGCAGACATCGATCAGCGGCATGACCACGCTCGCCGGCCTGCAGACGCTGTCGGCGAGCGTCGGCCAGGGCGGCGGGCTCACCGCCACCGTCGGCCCGGGCGCGACCGCCGGCAGCTATGCGCTTGGCGTCAGCGCGCTCGCGCAGTCGCAGAAGCTCGTGTCGACCGGCTACACGTCGACGTCGTCGGCGGTCGGCTCCGGCACGCTGACGTTCACGTTCGGCACGACCGACGCCGGCACGTTCACCGCCGACACCGCGCAGGCGGTGCAGCAGGTGACGATCGCGCCGGGCCAGGCCACGCTCGCCGGCGTCCGCGATGCCATCAACGCCGCGGCCATCGGCATCACGGCGACGATCGTCAACGACGGCTCGGCGAACGGCCAGCGCCTCGTGCTGACCTCGACCAAGACGGGCGCCGCGTCGAGCGTGAAGATCGACGTCGCCGACGACGACGGCAACGCGACCGACGCCGCGGGCCTGTCGGCGCTCGCGTACGACCCAGCGGCAGCGAGCGGCAGCGGCCGCAACCTCACCGAGACGCAGGCGGCGCAGGACGCGACGCTGACCATCGACGGCCTCACCGTGCACCGCGCCACCAACACGATCGCCGACCTCGTCGCCGGCGTGACGCTCAACCTGACCGGCGTGACGAGCGGCACGACGTCGCTTGCGATCGCCGCCAACACGTCGAGCGTGTCGACGGCGGTGCAGAGCTTCGTCGCCGCCTACAACGGCCTGCAGTCGACGCTGACCACGCTGACCAAGTACGACGCCACGACCAAGACGGCGTCGGTGCTGACCGGCGACTCGACGGTGCGGATGATCCAGAACCAGCTCCGCACACTGATCGGCGGCTCGCTCGGCGCGGGCACCCGCTACGACACGCTGTCCGACGCCGGCGTCACCTTCCAGGCCGACGGCACGCTGTCGCTCGACGCGACCCGGCTGCAGTCGGCGCTCGCCGCCGATCCCAACGCGGTCGCGCGCCTGTTTGCCGCGGCCGGCAATGCGACGGACGCGAGCGTCGGCGTCGTTGGCACCAGTGCCAACACCGTCGCCGGCAACTACGCCGTCAATATCACGCAGCTCGCGACGCAGGGCACGCTGACCGGCTCGGCGGCGCCCACGCTGACGATCACGACCGGCGTCAACGACACGCTGTCGGCGGTGATCGACGGCATCGCCACCACCGTCACGCTCGCGCCGGGCGCCTATGCCAACGCGTCCGCGCTCGGCGCCGCCGTGGCGGCGAAGCTCAACGCGACGAGCGAGTTCACCGCCAACAACGTGAGCGTCGGCGTCGATGCGACCGGCGGCACGCTCGTGTTCACGTCCAACCGCTACGGCTCGGCGTCCAACGTGAGCTTCGGCGGCAATGCCGCCGGCACGCTGGTCGGCGGCGCGCCGGTCGCGACGATCGGCGTCGACGTCGCCGGCACGATCGGCGGCTTCGCCGCCGCCGGGTCGGGCCAGAAGCTGACCGGCGCGAACGGCACGCCAGTCGAGGGCCTCGCGCTGTCGATCGCGAGCGGCGTGCTCGGCGATCGCGGCTCAGTCAACTACAGCAAGGGCTTCGCCGCGCGCCTCAGCGACGCGATCGGCTCGATCGTCGGCAACGACGGCCTGATCGACGCGTCGACCGACGGCGTGCAGGCGCAGATCAAGGATCTCGACAACCAGGAGGCGGCGCTGCAACGCCGCCTCGACCAGATCCAGCAGGCCTACTACGCGCAGTATTCGGCGCTCGACACGCTGATCTCCAGCCTCAAGAGCACCGGCGACTACCTGACGCAGCAGCTCGCCAACCTGCCGAAGTTCAACAACAGCAACAACAATGGCTGACGCGGCGCCGCCACGCGCGCGCGGCGGACGGCGCGGCGCCACGGGCACGAAACGGAAGCCCGGGCGACGCTCAAGTCCCGGCGGCGCAAGCCGATATCAAGGGTATCGCCCACGCATGCACGAAGAGGACACGATGCTTTCCGCGAACGCCGCCCGCGCCTATGCCGATGTCGGGCTCGAGACCGGCGTCAACGCCGCGACGCCGCAGCGCCTCGTGGTCATGCTCTACGACGGCGCCATCGAGGCGATCGGCGATGCACGCTCGCATCTCGCGAGCGGCGCGCACGCGGCGCGCAGCACGGCGATCTCGCGCGCGATCGGCATCATCGAGCAGGGCCTGCGCGCATCGCTCGACATCGCGCGCGGCGGTGCGATCGCGAGCCAGCTCGACGATCTCTACGACTACATGGCGCGGCGACTCCTGGTCGCCTCGCTGCGCAACGACGCCGCGGCGCTCGCCGAGGTGGCGGCACTGCTCACCGACCTGCGCACCGCGTGGCACGCGGTCGCGGCGATGAAGCCCGAGGAGGCCCGCCATGCGGCATGAGCCGCGCCGCGCGATCGCGATCGCGCCGCTGTACGACGCGATGATGCACGTCGCGCGCCTGATGGGCGACGCCGCGGAGGCGGCCGACTGGGACACGCTGGCCGCCGCGCGCGACTGCGCGAAGCTGTTGACCAGCCGAATCGACGAAGCGCACGACGGCGCGCCGATGCCCGCCGACCTGCGCGCCCGCCGCTACGCGGTGCTGCGCGACGTGCTGCGCCAGGACGCCCGCGTGCGCGAGGCGATCACGCCGACGCCGGCCGTGCTGCGCACGGCGCTTCGCACCGGGCGCGCGTAGCCCCGCCGCGGGCCGCGCGAGAGGCGCGGGCGATCATGATCAACTTCCAGGCGCTCAACGTGCTGCTCGACACGTTGCGCAAGCCCGACCCAAGACCCGCGCCCGTGGCGAGCGTCGTCGCGCTGCGCCCCGCGCTGCGCGTCGCCGGTGATGGCGCGCCTTCCGTGCGCGAAGAGTCGCCGCCGCCGGACCGCGGGTCGCCTGCGAATGCCGGCATGGCCCGCACGGCGACGCCGTTCCCGGTCGACGCCCCCTCGACAGCCGCAAGCCGTCTCGCCCGCGCGCTCGCCGGTGCGCGCGGCGCCGCCGAGGTGCTGCTGTCGAGTGGCGGCATCGAGCTCGAGCGCGCGCTGCGCGGCACCGGCTCGCGCTCTCCGGAAGCGCCCATCGTGCGCGGTGGGTCGCCGCTGGTCACGGCGTCGCCGCCACCGATGCGCGCCGATGTCGACGACCGCGTCGAGGTTGCGCGCGTCGCGCAGGCGCTCGGCGCGGCGCTCGAGGGCGCCGTGCAGAAAAGCGGGCTCTTCTACGAATCGCACCTCGCGCGCTGGATCGCCGGCACTTACCCGCAATCGGCGCTCGAAGCCGAGCCGCAGTCGCGCGACGTGACGGCGACGCCGCAACCGTCCGGCGCGACCGGCTCCAGCACCGACACGGCACGCGACCTCGCGCGCCTGCCCGCGCCGCTCGCCGACGCCGCCGCGTCCTCCGTCCCTGCCGCGGCGCATGCCGACGCCGGCGCGCCGCCGCTCCTGCGCCAGCAGCTCGACGTCCTCGACATGCGCCAGTTCGCGTGGATCGGCGAAGCGTGGCCAGGGCAGCGCGTGGCGATCCGCTTCGAGGAAGCCGCCCAGGACGACCCCCACGCGCCTTCCCCGAAGCCGGCGGGCGCTGCGCCGGTCGCGGCCCACATCGTCCTCGAGCTGCCGTCGCTCGGCGCCGTCGGCGCGAGCGTGTCGCTCGTCGGCGGCGCCGTACGCCTGCAGGTCACGACCGACGGCCCGTCGGCGACATCGCGGCTGCACGCGGCGCGCGCGGCATTGGCCGAGGCCCTGGCGGCGCGCGCCGTGCCGGTCTCCGAGATCGCGGTGTTCGATGAGCTCGGCTGAGACACGCGCCGACGCGGGAGCGAGGCGCCGCGAGGCGGTGGCGCTCGCCTATCACGAAGGCGATCGTGCGCCGCGCGTCGTCGCGCAAGGCCGAGGCGACATCGCCGACGAGATCATCCGTCGTGCGCGCGAGGCCGGCGTACACACCTACGAGTCGCGCGAGCTCGTGAGCCTGCTGATGCAGGTCGACCTGGACGCGCACATCCCGCCGGCGCTGTACGTCGCGGTGGCGGAGCTTCTCGTGTGGATCTGGCGCGTCGACAGGCAAGGTCCAGCCTGATCGCGTCGCACCGACTTCAACTGCGCCGTCATCTCCCGCACCCGCGCTCCCGCCATGGACGAAACCGCACGCGCCGACGATGCCGACCTCGAGGCGGCCAACGAGCGCTTCCGCGTCGATTCGCGCCTCGAGATCGTGTCGCTGCTCGCCACGCTGGTCGAGCGCGGCGTGCTCGTCAGCGTCACGTTCGGGCGCGACGTCGTCAATACCGTGCTGCTCGCCGTCGACACCGCGGCCGGCGAGATCGTCTTCGACGCGGGCCAGAGCGAGGAGGTGAACGCGCGGCTCGCCACCGCCACGAAGCTCGCGTTCGACACGTCGCTCGAGCGCATCCGCATCCGCTTTCGCGGCGGCACGGCCGTTGCGCGCACGTGGCAGGGCGCGCCGGCCTTCGCCTGCGCGATGCCCACGACCTTGATACGCCTGCAGCGGCGCGACTTCTTCCGCGCGCACGTGCCGCTCGCGAGCGGCCTGCGCTGCGCGCTGCGGCTGCCGGGCGCCGACGGCGCGTCGCGCGCGCCGGTGATGCTGCGCGTGCTCGACGTCAGCGTCACCGGCATCGCGCTCACCGAATTGCCGGCCGGCTTCATGCCGACGCCCGGGACGCGGCTCGTGGGTGCGCGCCTCGTGCTCGCCACCGGCCCGCTCGACGTCGAGCTCGAGGTGATGCACTGCCGCGCGGCCGCGCCAGGGGCCGCGAGCGGCGCACCGATGCGCATCGGCTGCCGGTTCGTCGATCTCGCGCCGCGCGGGCAGGCGCTGATCCAGCGGTGCATCAATGCGCTCGAGCGCGAGCGCCGCAGCCGCACCTAGTTTCGGGGCCATTTCCGCGAATGCGGGAATCCAGCTTTGACACGCGATTGCGCACGCGACCGACTCGGTCGTCGCCACTGCTGGATTCCCGCATGCGCGGGAATGACGAATGAGCGTGCGAACGGCCCGCGCACCAGCGCGTCGAATCAGATCTGCAGGTTCATGATGTCCCGGTACGCGCTGACCATGCGGTTGCGCACCTGGACCAGCTCCTGGAACGACAGGCTCGCCTTCGACAGCGCAACCATCGTGTCCTCGAGCGACACCTTCGTGTCGCCCATCTGGAAGCGATTGGCGAGCGTGGCGGCATCGGATTGCGCCGCATCGACCTTGCCGATCGTCGAGCGCAGCATTGCGCCGAAGTCGGGTGCGCCGGCCGCGCCCGGCGCCAGCGCCGCAGCCGGCTTGGCCGACGACGTGAGCCCCTGCGCGACCGTCTCGCGCGCGACGCGGAGCTGCGCGAGCAGGTTCTGCATACCGGCCGATTCGATCATCGCCACCTCGTCGTTCGGGCGGCTTGGCGCCGTCCCACGCCATGCACAGTACGGGCGGCGGCGGCGCCGCGATCGGATGAAATGCGCCGGAAAAGGCAGGCTCCTCGCCCGATCCGGGCGCCTCGGGCGTCCCGATACTACGGCCGTTCCTTCGCCATTCCTTCGCTTTTGCCCATGGCCACGACCGCCGATGCAATGGTTCCGACGCAAGCCGCCGCGCCCGCTCCGAGGCTCGGTCGCCAACTGCTCGACGTCGGGCGCCTGCCGCCCTCGCAATTCCTGACCGTCGTCGTCACGATGGCCGCGGCGATCGCCATCGGCATCGGCGTGTGGATGTGGTCGAGCGCGCCCGACTACCGGGTCCTGTTCAGCAACGTCAACGACCGCGACGGTGGCGCGATCCTTGCTGCCCTGGGGCAGATGAATGTTCCCTACAAGCTGGCCGAGGGCGGCGGCGCGATCATGGTCCCTGCCCCCCTTGTCCACGAGACGCGCCTCAAGCTCGCGTCGCAGGGACTGCCGAAGGGCGGCAACGTCGGCTTCGAGCTCGTCGACAACCAGCGCTTCGGCACGACGCAGTTCCAGGAGCAGGTCAACTACCAGCGCGGGCTCGAGGGCGAGCTCGCGCGCTCGATCGAGGCGTTGTCGGCAGTCGAGTCGGCGCGCGTGCACCTCGCGATCCCCAAACCCAGCGTGTTCGTCCGCGACTCGCAGCAGCCGACGGCGTCGGTGGTGCTGGCGATGCGCAGCGGCCGCGCGCTCGACCCATCGCAGGTCGCGGGGATCGTTCATCTCGTGGCGTCGAGCGTGCCCGAGCTCTCGCCGGCGAACGTCAGCGTCATCGGCCCCGACGGCAACCTGCTGTCCCGCCGCCGCGACGCGGGCGACGGCCTCGACCCGGCGCAACTCGGCTACGTCAAGGAGATCGAGCGCGCGACGAACCAGCGGATCGTCGACATCATCGAGCCCATCGTCGGGCGCGGCAACGTGCGCGTGCAGGTGACCGCCGACGTCGACTTCAACCGCGTCGAGGCGGTCGCCGAGACCTACAAGCCGAATGAGGATGCCAAGAACGCGGTGCTGCGCAACACCCGCACCAGCGAATCGATGACGACCGGCGCCGCGGGCCCGCAGGGCGTGCCCGGCGCGCTCAGCAACCAGCCGCCGCCCGCTGGCGTCGCGCCCATCGACGGCCGCGCCTCCGCGGCGGCCGGTGCGCCCCCGGCCGCGCCGACGAGCACGCACAAGGACGCGACGACCAGCTACGAGGTCGACAAGACGATCCAGCACACGACCACCACCGTCGGCACGGTGAAGCGGATGACCGCCGCCGTCGTCGTCAACCAGCGTCGCGACGTCGACGCCGCCGGCAAGATCACGTACACGGCGTTGCCACAGGCCGAGATCGACCAGATCACGGCGCTCGCCCGCGAGGCGATGGGATTCTCCAAGGACCGCGGCGACTCGCTCAACGTCGCCAACGCCGCCTTCAACGAGGGTGAGAAGCCCGCCAAGGTCGTCGAGCTGCCGCTGTGGAAGCAGCCCGACACGCTGGCGCTCGCCCGCGACATCGGACGCTACGCGCTGTTCGGCGCGGTGGCGCTCTACCTCTTTTTCGGTGTGCTGCGGCCGATGCTGAAGCAGGCGTCGGCGCGCGTGCAGGCCGCGCCGGCGCTCGCTTCCCCCTCCTCGGCGGCGCCGGCGCAGCTTGCCGCGCCGAACACGGACAGCGCGGACGCGCTCGAGCGCGCCCGCGGGCTCGCGCGCCAGGACCCCAAGGTCGTCGCGAGCGTCGTGAAGACATGGATGAAGCCCAATGGATGACGTCGGCACGCAGAACACCGCGATCCTCCTGATGTCGCTCGGCGAAGCCGAGGCGGCCGAAGTGCTCCGGCATCTCGCGCCGCGCGAGGTCGAGAAGATCGGCCAGGCGATCAGCAAGCTCACCTCGGTGACGCGCGACCGCATCGACGAAGTGCTCGACGCATTCCACGAGCAGGCGCAGCAGCAGTCGACGATCGGCCTCGACGCCGACGGCTACCTGCGCTCGGTGCTGACGCGAGCGCTCGGCGACGACCGCGCCGCGTACCTCCTCGACCGCATCCTCGACGGCGGCAACGCCGCCGGCATGGAGAAGCTGCGCTGGATGGATCCGGCGGCGATCGCCGAGCTGATCGGCGGCGAGCATCCGCAGATCGTCGCGTCGATCCTCGTCCATCTCGACCGCGACCAGGCGTCGGGCGTGCTCGCCGCGTTCGCCGAGCCGCTGCGCAACGACGTGTTGCTGCGCGTCGCCACGCTCGACCGCATCCAGCCGGCGGCGCTGCGCGAGCTCAACGACGTGCTCGCCAAGCTTTTGTCCGGCAACGGCGGCAGCCGCAAGTCGGCGCCAGGCGGCGTGCGCGTCGCCGCCGAGATGCTGAACCATCTCGCCAGCGCGCAGGAAACTTCCGCGATCGAGGCGGTGCGCGTGCACGACACCGACCTCGCCGACAAGCTGCTCGACGAGATGTTCATCTTCGAGAACCTGCTCGACCTCGACGACCGCGGCGTGCAGGCGCTGCTCCGCGAGGTGCAGTCGGAGTCGCTGATCGTCGCGTTGAAGGGCGCGTCCGAGACGCTGCGCGAGAAGATCTTCAAGAACATGTCGCAGCGCGCCGCCGAGATGCTGCGCGACGACCTCGACGCCAAGGGCCCGGTGCGCATCTCGGAAGTCGAGAGCGAGCAGAAGGAAATCCTCAAGATCGTGAGGCGCATGGCCGACGAAGGCCAGCTCGTGCTGGGCTCGAAGGGCGGCGATGCCTTCGTCTGATGCCGTCGCGCGCGAGAGCCAGTCGGCGTGGCAGCGCTGGGAGCTTGCGGCGCTGGAACCCGCGCCCGCGCACGACGCCGCGACCGGCACGCCGCTGCGCGAGGCGCTGGAAGCCGAGGCGCGTGCCGCCGGCTACGCGGCCGGCATGGCCGCGGCTGCGAGCGATCGCGCGCGCCTCACCGCCCTCGTCGCATCGCTCGGCGAGCACGCCGGCCGCCACCAGCAGGCCTTGTGCGACGAGGTGCTCGACCTGGCCCTCGTGCTCGCGCGCCAGCTCGTCGGCCAGGCGCTCGAGGTGCGGCGCGAGCTGGTGCGGCCCATCGTCGCGGCGGCGCTCGCGCAATTGCCGCAGGCGACGCAGCGGATCGAATTGCGCCTCAATCCCTCCGACGTCGTGCTCGTCGAGCCGCTCGTCGCCGAGCCGCATGGCGGCGCGCGCCTCGCCGTCGTCGGCGACGTGCTGATCGCGCCGGGCGGTTGCGAGATCGAGACCGAGCAGTGCTCGGTCGACGCGACGATGCCCACGCGCTGGCGCCAGCTCCTCGCCAACCTCGGCCGCACCGATGACTGGCTCGAGCCCCTCTGACTTCGTCGCGGACTGCACGGCGATGCTGCGCGACGGCCAGCGTCGCGTCGAGGCCGGCCGCGGCTTCGAGGTCGCCGGCCGTCTGACGCGCGTCGCGGGACTCGTGATGGAATGCGTCGGCCTGAAGTTGCCGCTCGGCAGCGTCTGCGTCGTCGAGCAACGCAACGGCGGCGTCGAGGCCGAGGTCGTGGGCTTCGCGGGCGAGCGGCTCTTCCTGATGCCCGTCGCCGAGCTCGCCGGCGTATCGCCCGGCGCGCGCGTGCGGCCGATCGCGCAGCGCGAGCCGCGACCGCGCATCGGCCGCGAATGGCATCCGCGCCGCCGCAACGCCGACAACGCGAAGCACCTGCCGGTCGGCGATGCGCTGCTCGGGCGCGTGCTCGACGGCACCGGACGGCCGCTCGACGGCCTCGGCCCGGTCCCGCAGGACGAGGTTCGCTCGCTGATGGCGCGCCCGATCAATCCGATCGAGCGCGCGGGCATCTCGGTGCCGCAGGACGTCGGCGTGCGCGCGATCAACACGCTGATGACGGTCGGCCGCGGCCAGCGCGTCGGGCTCTTCGCAGGCAGCGGCGTCGGCAAGAGCGTGCTGCTCGGCATGATGGCGCGCCACACCACCGCCGACGTGATCGTCGTCGGGCTGATCGGCGAGCGCGGCCGCGAAGTCAAGGAATTCATCGAGTCGATCCTCGGCCCCGAAGGCCGTCACCGCGCGGTGGTCGTCGCCGCGCCCGCCGACGCGCCCGCGCTGTTGCGGCTGCAGGGTGCCGCGTACGCGACCACGCTCGCCGAGCACTTCCGCGATCGTGGCCTCCACGTGCTGCTCATCATGGATTCGCTGACACGCTATGCGATGGCGCAGCGCGAGATCGCGCTCGCGATCGGCGAGCCGCCGGCGACCAAGGGCTATCCGCCGTCGGTGTTCGCGAAGCTGCCGCAGCTCGTCGAACGCGCCGGCAACGGCCCCGACGGCGGCGGCTCGATCACCGCTTTCTACACGGTACTGACCGAAGGCGACGATCCACAGGATCCGATCGGCGACGCCGCGCGCGCGATCCTCGACGGCCACTTCGTGCTGTCGCGCGCGCTCGCCGACGAAGGCCACTATCCGGCGCTCGACGTCGAGGCGTCGATCAGCCGCGCGATGCAGTCGCTGGTGCCGGCCGCGCGGATGGCGGGCATCCGCCGATTCAAGCAGCTCTATTCGCGCTACCAGCGCAACCGCGACCTGATGAGCATCGGCGCGTACGCCCCCGGCGCCGACCCGGTGCTCGACCAGGCGATCGCGGCGTGGCCCGCGATCACGCAGTTCCTGCAGCAAACCCCCGACGAGGCGGTGTCGCTCGCCGCCGGCCAGCGCCAGTTCGACGCGCTGGTCGCATCGTTCGGCGACGCGCAGCGGAGCGCGCGATGACGCCGCCGCGCGTGTGGCAGCACCTGACCGACATGGCGCGCAGCAAGCGCGACCAGAGCGCGCACAAGCTGCGCACCGCCGTGTCGAAGCGCGGCGAGGCCGAGCGCAAGCTCGCGACGCTGGTCGGCTATCGCCGCGACTACCTCGCCAAGCTCGAGGCGGCGACGCGCGCCGGCATCAAGGCCGACGGGCTCGCCAACTACCGCGCGTTCATCGCGAACCTCGACCGCGCGATCGAGCAGCAGGAAGCCGTGCTCGCATCGATGCACACCGACGTCGGCTTCGCGCAGACCGACTGGCAGCACACGCAGACGCGGGTCGATTCGCTCGACGTGCTCGACAAGCGCCGCGCGCAGACGGCGGCGAAGCACGAGGCGCGCCGCGAGCAGAAGCTCACCGACGAATACGCGGCGCGCCGCTCGCGCGGCGGCGGCGACGACTGAAAGGACCGCATATGCCCGTGGCCTTCCATCCCCCGCTTGCGCATGCTCCCGACGCCGCCGTGGCGGTGCGCGGCAAGGACGACGCCGTCGACGCCGATCTCTTCGCCGCGCTGCTGTCGAGCGCCGGCGCCGCGGGCGACGTGGCCGGCGCCACGCGTGCCGCTTTCGCGGCGTTCGCCGGCAAGTCCACGAAACAAGCGCCCGACGATTTGCGTGGCGACGACGCGCACGACAGGATCCCCGCGTCGACGCTCGATATCGCCGCACTGGCGGCGTTCGCCGCCGCTGCGGGTGTCGACCTCGCGCAACTCGCGCAGCATGCCGCCGCATCGCCCCGCGCGAGCGCATCGCCGGACGCCTCCGCCGCGGCGCACGACGCGACGAAGCCGGTCGTAACGAAGCTTGCCCCGGCGGCGACACCGGACGCGCGCATGGCGCCTTCGCCTGAAATCGGCGCGCCGG
>Ga0207707_10001360_pt1 | contig 22740 bp, 9 predicted proteins | sample KBSC83BmetaG_FD_184336 | JGI IMG/M metagenome (GOLD analysis project Ga0207707, IMG submission 184336) | Corn rhizosphere microbial communities from Kellogg Biological Station, Michigan, USA - KBS C8-3B metaG (SPAdes) (version 2) | ecosystem: Host-associated > Plants > Roots > Rhizosphere ...
CTTCGTGCTTGCCGATGAGATCGACTGGATAGAGGCCGTCGGCGACTACGCCTCGCTTCATGTCGGCAATAAAGCGTCGTTGGTGCGACGGACCCTAAACTCACTCGAAGAGAGCCTCGATCCGGAATATTTTCTTCGCATCCATCGCTCCATCATCGTTCGGGTATCGAAGATCGCCGAGCTCCGCACGCTTCCGAACCGCGAACTCCGAGTCAAACTTGCCGACGGAACCGATCTCAAAGTTAGCAGGACATATAGGAACAGGCTGGACCGCTGGTTGTCGCAAAGATGAAAGCGGTCGTCTACGAACAATTTTCGGGTCCACTCAACGTCGCGGATGTCGCTAACCCGCAGCCGCCGGCACGCGGCGTGATCATCGAGGTCCGCGCGGCCGGCATCTGTCGCAGCGATTGGCACGGCTGGACGGGTAATGATCCTGACATCCGATTGCCGCACGTGCCGGGCCACGAATTCGCCGGCGTCATCGCCGATGTCGGCGCCGGCGTCAGGAACTGGAAACGCGGCGACCGTGTGACCCTTCCGTTTGTCTGCGGCTGCGGCGAATGCGAACAGTGCCTGTCGGGCAACCATCAGGTCTGCGACCGCCAATTTCAACCCGGCTTTACGCATTGGGGAGCGTTTGCCGAATATGTCGCCGTCGATTATGCGGACATCAATCTAGTCCGTTTGCCCGCTGAGATGGAATTTACGACCGCGGCCGCGCTCGGCTGCCGGTTCATTACTGCCTTTCGTGCGGTGGTCGACCAGGCTATGGCGGCCCCTGGCCAGTTCGTCGCCGTTCACGGATGCGGCGGCGTCGGCCTCTCGGCGATCATGATCGCAAATGCCGTCGGAGCCGTGCCTATCGCGGTTGACATTGACGACGACAAGCTTGAATTTGCCCGCAGCATGGGTGCCGCTCTCACCGTCAATTCACGAAAGGCGGCCGATACTGCCGAAGCCATTTGCGGTCTGACCACAGGCGGTGCTCATGTTTCGATCGACGCCCTTGGCAGCCACGAGACTTTCCGCAACTCGGTCAACTGTCTCCGCAAACGCGGTCGTCACGTCCAGGTCGGCATCATGGACATCGGCCAGCACCAGACGCCGCTGCCTGTCGGTCGCGTCATTGCCCGCGAGCTCGAAATTCTCGGCAGTCACGGTATGCAGGCCCATCGATATCCGGCGATGTTCGAAATGATCGCCGACGGCCGCCTCCGCCCGCATGAGCTTATCGGTCGGACGATCGCCCTCGACGAAGCTCCGCGAGCAATGGCACAAATGAACTCCTTCCCCGGCCTCGGCATCACCGTCATCGATCGGTTTTGATGAATGTTGATTTTGCTGCGCGAGCCGGCACAAGGCCCCGGGGCGTGGGTCCCGGGGCTATCGAATGGCGGATCAGTACCGCCGCAGATTAAGTAGTGTGTTTACAACTGTGTCCAGGATCGCGGCCGCGCCGCTTTCTTCACGCCCGTAGCGATAACGGCTGTTATAGCCATCCTGCCATCCGCGTTGGAATCCCTGTTGAAAGTAGTACTGATAGAGGCTGCGGTCCACGCCCGAGCTGTATCCAAATGTACCTTCACGATAGACCGACAAGCCTGAATAGCTGCCGCGTCGACGGTTTCGCCGCGCGTCGCGGCCCGCGTCAAAGCCCTGAGCATAGCCCTGTCGGATCGCCGACCGGAGCAGGTCTGCCTGGCTGTTATCAACGTTGTACCAGCGGCCGCTGCGGCGCACCCGCCAGCGGTCGCCTTGCTGCGGGCGGTTGTTGTCACGGTCTCGATCTCGGTCACGATCGCGGTTCTGCGCCATCGCTCCGCCCACCGTGATCAGTCCTAAAGATAAGATCAGAAATAGTCTGCTAAATCGTCTCATTTGACTCTCCCTTTGTTCGTTTTGGCGTCGGCCTAAAAGTCGAAACCATAGATTTCGCAAATGTCCTAAATTGTGGCATTTACCTGCCTTTTCGAGGCAATACCTATGCCACCGCAAGCCTCCCTACTTACAGGCGGATCGGATTTGCGTCCTCTTTGCTACATCGCGATTTGATCGGCGCTCTTTTTGAAACCCGGTCAAATAGTTCGGCGGTCCGTTCGTGGCCAAACGGTTTTAACGATTATTTCTTTTTTTCCGGAAAAAATGCTTGATTTCCGATCGAGGTGCGGGTATTATGCCGACAATCATTACAGGTCAAGGATGTTAATTTTCCTTATATCGCAATAATACGGCGACAACTCTTCCGTTCGATCTTCCGAACGTGTCGCAAATATCAAAGGTAATTTAAGACCCCCGGCTTCCGAATATTCGGCGCTTGTTTTGCGATCGAATGTCGGAATATGGGTGTCAACCAGCGGTTTTCGATCTCAGCGAGGTCGAGTTCCGATGTTTGCGATCGGCAGGCTTTTCCCGGCTGCCGACAGAGTTGTAGTTAGTAGAAGAGGAGAGCCCACAAATGATTAAGCTCACGCCCGTAGTCCTCAGCGCGGTAAAGCTGCGCCCGTCTGTCCGAACACTCATTTTGATCGTCATTGCTGCCGCGACGGTTGCGGTCTCGGCCGCATACGCGCTCGACGCGCGTGCCGAGTCGCTGCCCGCGCTGCTGATGCGCCTCGCCGGCCTGAGCGGTGGTGCGGCGGTGAACGCAACGAGCGCGCCGGCGGCAAAAAATGAGCTTGGCAGCCTGGCACCGCAGCTTACGCCTCTGACCGGCGATCTGGCGATAGGCCGCAGCGGGCACACGGCGACGCGGCTCTCTGATGGCCGCGTGCTCGTTGCGGGCGGGGATGCAAACGGCACGGCCGAGATCTACGATCCGGCAACGGACAGTTTTTCGGCGACAGGTTCGCTTGGCGCAGCCCGCTCAGGGCACACGGCATCGCTGCTCAATGACGGACGCGTTTTGATCATCGGCGGTACGGTCGCGGGCTCGGCCGTAGCGACGACGGAAATTTTTGACCCTTCGACGGGCACGTTTTCCCCGTCTCCCTCGACAAATGCTGCCCGGAGCGGACAGACGGCCACAACGCTTGGGGACGGCCGCGTAGTCGTTATCGCAGGCGACGCTTCCGGCAGCATTGAAATCTACGACCCGTTGGCAAATAGCTTTTCGACCGCGGCGGTCAATGTCGCTTCGCCGCGTTCCGGCCACGCGGCAGCGCTGTTGCAGAATGGAAATATTCTCGTTGTTGGCGGCACCGCGCCCGACGGCAGTAATGTGCAAACGGGTGAGATCGTCAACCTCGCAAACAGCTCGGTCTCGACTGTTTCAAACACGACCGAGGACGAACACAACCATGCGTTGCTGCGCCTTTTGTCGGACGGAAAGGTCCAGATCATCGGCGGAACAGACCACGCCGACATGGAGATCTACGACCCGGCGATAAATGCATTTGGCGCGCACTCGCATGTTTTCCCGATCGGCGACAGCCATCCGGAATTGGTCCAGCAGATCACCGACGCGCCAACCCGCGCCGCGCTCTTTTATCACGGAGCATCAGGCGCGCTGCTCGACCGCGAAGGCCATACGATCACCGAATTACCAGCGTCGAATAAAGCTCTCGTCGTTGGCGGTACCGACAGCACCGGCGCAGTCCTCAGTTCATCTTCGCTGCTCCCGAGCTCCCCGGCGTCGATAACAACAGACAAGCTCGACTACGCACCCGGCACGCCGGTCGTCGTCACCGGCACCGGCTTTGCCGCAAATGAGACGGTCACACTCACGTTTCACGAGGACCCACACCCCGACACCGAAAACCCGCACACATTCACCGTCACAACCGATGCCAACGGCAATTTCACCGATCAACAATACGCCCCCGAAGATTCGGACGTAGGTATTTCGTATGTATTGGCGGCTGTTGGCGGAACAAGTGCTTATACCGCGCAGACGGCGTTGCACGATTCGGGAGGTGCTCACATTATAAGTGTGACGCTCGGCCCCCAGACCGGAACGCTAACCGCCGGAGCATCTGGAAGTGCAACTTTCCTTGTCACAGTGACAAATGACGATAACGGCAGTAATACAGCGACACTGTCGTTGAACAGTACCCTTCCGACGGGCGTGACCGGAAGTTTTTCACCGTCGACATTGAACTTTAGCACTGCAAACCATAGCCCGACCTCGACTCTGACTTTTACCACAACCGCCGCATCACCGGCGGGCAATTATCCCTTTTCAGTGACTGCTACAGGTACCAATTCCGTTTCGTCAAACGTTTTCACTTTTACGATCAACAAAGCGGATACAACAACAGCGATAACAACGGACACTCCCGATCCGTCCGTCGTCGGACAATCGGTTGCGGTGAACTACTCGGTCACGCGGAACCCGGCAGGTGGCGGAACGATCACGGGGAACGTTACGGTGAACGCATCATCGGGCGAAAGCTGCGTGGGAACCGTTGCAGCCGGAACATGCTCGATAACTTTCAACTCCGCCGGCGCGAAAACGTTAACTGCAGTTTACGGTGGCGATACAAATTTCAACGGCAGCAGCACTTCGAGCGGAACCTCGCACGCGGTCAATAAGGCAGACACAACCACAGTCATTGCGTCAAACCGCGCAACTCCGGTCCAGTGGAATCCAACGCTGTCGACCAACTTGGGACCGTCGCTAGCCCAGTGCGACGCGGACACGGTATCTGATGGTGCCGGTCGGCTGATCGCATTTGCGCGAGCGGGCTGCTTGTCAGGAGCTGACGAAGTTTGGGTACTCAATGGCGCTAATGGACAAGGCGTAGCGTCATGGTCGCTCGTCTCGAATAGTTTACCTGTCACTCGTCACGCCCAGTTTATGGCGTATGACCGACCGGATAATAAGTTGATTATCTTTGGCGGCTGTACGGGTGGTTGTCTGCCGGTTTTGAACGACGTTTGGGTGCTGAGCAATGCAAACGGCCAGGGTGGTCCTGCGGTTTGGACGCAGTTGAGTCCAAGCGGAGTCGGGCCTGCCCCGCGACAGGGCGGGGCAGCCGCATACGACCCGGCGACTAACCGGCTGATCCTTTTTGGTGGCCAGAACGGCGGCGGCGGCGGCGGTGATACGTTCCCGGAAGTCTGGGCACTCACCAACGCAAATGGGACAGGCGGCACGCCGGTTTGGAATTTTGTGGGTACCCAGGGACCGTTTCACCAGGGCCAGTATCATCCAGTCGTTTCTTACGACTCGGCAAATAATCGACTAACGGTGCTCGGCGGTCAACAATTTTCATCAGGAAATCCCTCAAACGCGGTCGATGTACTGACAAACGCTAACGGCGTCGGCGGAACGCCGCAATGGAGCAATCTCATCCCTGAAGGTACGGCCGGCGCTCCCTTTGTTGGGACCTGGCACTCAGGTCTCGATCAGGGCGCGAACCGTCTCATTCTCGGTGTGCCGAGCACGACGACTCTCTATTACCTTTCGAACGTAAATGGGTTGGGCGGCGCGACCGCGTATAACCTAATTTCACCGGCAGGCGGAACTTCGGCACCTTACTCGGGTTTGGGATTCGATTCCGCGACCGGAAGAGTGATGTCGTGGAATCAAGGCTCGAGCGTTAACTCCTCGTTTTATTTGGCGTCGAACTCTGCGACGACATACGGCCAATCTGTAACCTTTACCGCCACTGTAAACGCAACATCGCCGGGTTCAGGGACGCCAACCGGCACCGTCCAATTCATGGATGGCGCAACACCGATCGGTGTGCCTCAAACATTGTCAGGTGGAACAGCGTCTGTAGCGACCACAGGGCTGCCGGTCGGGATGCACGTCATCACTGCCGCCTATTCCGGCGATACGAACTTTAACGTCGGCAGCAACGGCTTCTTGCCTCACACGGTAAGCCAGGCGAGTACAACCTCTGGATTTGTAAACTGGAACCCGTTATCGCCAACGGGCGGCGGTCCGGGTCAGGGCATGTGCGGACCATCGACGTTCGGCGACGGCAATGGCCGGATGATCGTATTTGGCCAGCCGGGTTGCAGCGGACTGTTACAGACGTGGGTGCTTGACGGTGCAAACGGGAACGGTTCACCCGCGTGGACACAGGTCTCATCACCCGACTTTGGACCGGCGGCAAGGCATGGGCAGGTCGCTGCATACGACAGTTCCAATAACCGGTTGATAACCTTTGGAGGATGCACAGGCGGATGCACCCCGGTCGCAAATGATGTGTGGGTTCGGGTAAATGCAAACGGTCAGGGAGGACTTCCGTTTTGGATACAAGTAATGGCGGACACATTGTCGCCGAGCGCTCCGGCTCAACGCCAAGGTGGCACCGGAGCCTATGACCCAATTTCTAATCGGCTGATCATTTTCGGCGGACAAGACGGTGGAGCAAATCCAGGCTCGACATTTCAGGACGTTTGGGTACTGACGAACGCAAACGGTCTAGGCGGCACGCCTCAATGGATACAACTCTCGACCGCCGGAACCTTCCCTCTTGGACAGTACGGCACAAGGTCGTTTTACGATCCGGTAACTAACCGGCTGACTGTGGTCGGCGGTGCTACGCACATCTTCGGAGCCCAGTCTACGGCGGTTAATGTTTTACTCAACGCAAACGGCCTAGGCGGTACGCCAACCTGGGTAAATCTGATCGCTGACGGTGCTCCGGGCTCAATAGTCGCGTTCGGCGTGCCCTCCGTTTATGACGCAGCCAATAATCGTGCGTTGCTCGCCACCGGGCCGGGTTCGGAACTGTCGGTCCTGGCAAACGTTAATGGCCTCGGGGGGACGACTGCGTATACGCATATCGCTCCGCGTCACGGCTCCGCCGGGATATCCGGAATGGCGTTTGACGTGGCGACCGGTCGTACGACGGCTTTATATCAAAACGGCTCGGCAAATCTATCGACCGTGTTGATGCCGGCGACCACTGACTCTTCCAATTTTGGCGAGCCGGTCACATTTACGGCCAAGATCGACCCGGTTTCACCGGGCTCCGGGGCCGGTTCGGCTACCGGTACCGTGACGTTTAACGATGGCTTTGGCTTTTTCGGCAGCGCAAATGTCGTAGGTGGATACGCTTCTATTACCACGTCTACGCTTAGCGCGGGCGTACATAATATAGTTATCTCGTATAGCGGAGATTCGAACTTCGGTTCGAGCATTTCGTCGACGCTGACCCATACGGTGAATAAAGCTGTCACTGCGACGACGGTCACGTCGTCGGTTAATCCTACGACATACGGCGGCTCGACAACCTTTACATCGACAACGCTGAGCGGCGGTAATCCCGTTGCAGTCGGGACCGTTTTGTTCATTGACGGGACTAACTGCGCCTCACCAGGGAGTATCCTGCAGGCTCCCACCAACGTAAACGCCAACGGACAAGTCTCATTCTCTACGAGTGCTCTGACGCCACCATCGCATACGATCGCTGCATGCTATACGTCAAGCAGCGTTTCCCCAAGTAACTTTGCCGATAGTAACGGTTCGGTCGTGCAGACGGTAAATAAAGCCACCCTCAACGTTACGGCGGATAACCGAATGATCACATTCGGCAGCGCCGACCCGTTTTTCTCATTTCAATACAGCGGATTTATCGGCAGCGATGGCCCAACTTCGCTGAACACTCAACCGTTTTGCACGGTTTCGGGACCGCATGCAAACGTCGGCACATATCCGATCGTTTGCTCGGGCGGCGTGTCGAACAACTATGCATTCAATTACGTCAACGGGACGCTGACGGTCATTAAGGCAAATCAGGCGATCACGTTTGCGCCGCTAGCGGACAAAACTTACGGCGATGCGCCGTTTACAGTCAGCGCGACCGGCGGAGCCTCAGGCAATCCGGTCACGTTCGCGGCCTCTGGTAATTGCTCGGCATCAGGCACGAATGGAACGACCATCACGATCACCACCCCCGCAGGCTGTACGGTAACCGCATCGCAAGCAGGCAATTCCAACTACAATGCCGCGCCGGATGTACAGCAGAGCTTCGCGATCAATAAGGCCGGGACGGCTTCAGTTGTCACGTCGTCTGAGAACCCATCCTTCGACGGCAATGAGGTGACATTCACCGCGACGGTCACGAGATCGCAAGGCGCAGCCGCGCCGACCGGTACCGTTGATTTTAAAGATGGCGCGACCGTGCTGGGCTCCGGCACGCTAGACGCCGGCGGACATGTCGCATTTACAGCGTCCGCGCTTTCGGTTGCGACACATTCGATTACTGCCGTCTATTCTGGCGACTCAAATTATTCGAGCAGCACTTCGCCGATCCTAAATCAAATCGTCAGCGCGGCCGCATGCGTATTGCCGAACGCGCCGGGCGGTTGGAGTGCGCGTGCCTCGGTTCCTGCGGCTTATTCAGGAACAGGTCTCGCAGACCTAAACGGGACGCTTTACGCGGTTGGCGGTCTGACTTCGTCAGGCTGTGGTGCCGGCGAAGTTAAGACGGTTCAGGCTTACGATGCTTCGACAAATACTTGGACGCCGCGTGCGCCGATGAATACTGCCCGACAGTCGCTTGGCGTCGCTTCTTTAGGCGGGAAACTCTATGCCGTCGGCGGCGCGACAGGTTGCGGCGTCGGTACCACGGCGGTGGAAGTCTACGATCCCTCGACAAACGCCTGGTCCATGAAAGCGCCTCTACCGGTAGCGACGTACGCGCTCAAGCTTGCGTCGGTGAACGGAAAACTTTACGCCATCGGCGGCCAAACGAACGGTACGTCTTTCGCCAACGTCTTTGAATACGACCCGACAACGGACCATTGGACTACGAAGGCTCCGCTGCCTGCCCCTCGGACCCAATTCGGGCTGGCTATGGTTAATGGTTTGGTCTATGTCTCAGGAGGATATGACGGCCCTGCTATTGCCAATGCGACAGACACGCTCTTTATCTATGATCCGTCTACCGACACCTGGTCGACCGGTGCGTCATTGCCGCTGCCCCGCATATATCTCGGCAGCGCTGGCCTGAATGGCAAGGTTTATGTTTATGGCGGAAGCACGACTTCGGTCAGCTTCGACCCGAATGTCGAGTCATACGACCCGGCAACAAACTCGTGGAGCGTCGAGCCATCGATGCTCACCGGCAGGCAGGATTTTGGCCATGCCGCATCGGGTGGAAAGCTTTATGCCGTTGGCGGTCAGATCGCTGGAGGTGCGAACCTCACGAGCGTCGAGGCGTACACTCCTTCAAGCCTTCAGGGCATGATTGCTTGGTATCCCGGCAATGGAAATACTAACGAGGTGATGGGCGGGAATAACGGCACGCTTCATGGCGGTGGTTATTCACAAGGAAAGGTAAACAATGCGTTCAACTTCAGCGGCGCGCCGGACAATTATGTCTTGGCGCCGAGCTCGCCGGCACTACAAATTTCCAGCGCGATCACGGTCGACGCGTGGATAAATCCGGCTTCAACGGCACAAATTGGGGGCGCGGGAATCGTTGCCAAAGGTAGTTTCAAAACAGGCGCATATGCCTTCGATATCTTACCGCCGGAGACGGGTGACACAGGCGGAAGACTCAGATTCTTTTTCTACGACAACACGCCTGATCACCCGTATCAGGTCATCGCACACAACTGGCTAACCGCCGATAAAGTGGGCACGTGGCACCACATTGCGGCGACATATGATTCGATAACCGGTTCGCTGCTTCTCTACGACAACGGTGTTCTAATTGCAACACCTGCGCCGGAAGACACGCCAGCCGCCGGAACGGTGATCGGTCTGAATAATCACGAGCTCTCGATAGGCAGCCGCCAAAGCGCAGGCACGGACAACGGATCCGGAACATACGATTGGGGCTTTAACGGCGGAGTCGATGAAGTCGAGATCTTTAACCGAGCCCTGTCGGCCAGCGAGATCAAATCTATCTTTGACGCGAGCTTTAAGGGTAAATGCAACACGGCCCCTATCGCCGCCGATCAATCCGTTACGACCAACGCCGAGACACCGCTGCCGATCACGCTGTCGGCAACCGATGCCGAGGGCAATTTCCTCACATATGCGGTCACGAGCGGCCCGTCGCACGGCACGCTGACGGGAACCGCGCCTAATTTGACATACACGCCGGCCGCAGGATACTTCGGTCCGGACAGTTTCAAATTTAAGGCAAACGACGGCTTTGTCGATTCAAACGAAGCGACCGTTTCGATCGACGTTCACTGTACGGGCCCAACGGCGTCGACGAATCCGTCCGCCGTTACGCTAACGTATGGCGACTCGATGGCGACGTTCACTGCTGCGGCGACCGGCGTCCCGACGCCAAGCATCAAGTGGCAGGTGAGCACCAACGGTGGCACGTCCTTTACGCCGCTCTCGGACGGCGGAAATTATACCGGCACAGCATCGAATACTCTGACGATAACCCTGCCAACCGTCGCTCAAAGCGGGTCGCTCTACCGCGCCGAATTTTCGAGTACGTGCGCAACGGCCGACAGCGCTCCTGCCCTCTTGACGGTACATCCAAAAACGCTAACAGCCGCGATCATCGGGAACCCGACCAAGGTCTACGACGCCAATACTGTCGCAACACTCGCGCCGGCAAATTTCAGCGTAGGCGGCACCGTCGGGAGCGAGAGTTTTACGGTCAACCAGACCGTCGGCACTTATGGCCCTGCTGCAGATGCGGGATCGAAAACTGTGTCGGCGACGCTGAGCCCCGCAAATTTTGTAGCGGGTTCAGGCACGTCCGCCGCAAATTATTCCTTCCCGACTACTGCTACCGGTACAGGCACGATCGCTGCGGCAGCGACGTCTTTGAACACGACTGCGGTTACGGGAACCTACGGCGGGACGGTTAACTTGACAGCGACACTGACGCGGACGAGCGCGCCTGCGGGCGTGCTCAGCGGAAAGACGGTTAATTTTACGCTGAACGGCAAGGCGGTCGGCTCAGCCGTCTCGGACGCTGCCGGCATTGCGTCGCTATCCAGTGTCTATTTGACAAGCGACGGTACTTCGAGCGGCACGCGCATCAGCGCCGGATCATTCACGACTGGAGTCGGCGCGACATTTGCGACGGAAAATAATTACACCGGCAGCAGCGACACCGACATCCTGACCGTGCAGCAAAAGTCGGTGACGGCCAACGTAACTGCCTCGAACAAGGTCTATGACGGCACCGACTCCGCCTCGGTGACGTGTTCACCGTTCGGCACCGAGACAAATGATGACCTTACTTGCCAGGCAAACGGCCCAAACACGTTTGACAACAGAAATGCGGGTACAGGCGAAACAGTTACGGCGAGAAATATCATCCTCGGCGGAACGTCCGCGGCGAACTACGCCTTGACTGCTACGACATCCACCACGACCGCGGATATTTTGACAAAAGGCATCACTGCGACACTCGACGCTGCCGACAAGGTTTACGACGGTTCCGTGACCGAGCCCAATGCAAATATGACCTGCGCATTCTCTGGTGTGATCGCAACGGACACGACGAATGTCGCCTGTACGCCATCGGCAGGCAGCTTTAACTTCAAAGATGTCTCCACGGCAAACCTGGTGACCGCGACAGTCACCATCGGCGGAACCGAAGCCGCGAATTATACGCTCGGTGCAAACGGCACTTTCGTAAACTCGACCAGCGCAGCGGATGAGGCGCACATCACACAGCGAATATTAACGGCTGCGATCATAGGCGGTCCGACCAAACCATACGACGGGAACGCGACGGCTATTTTGACACCGTCAAACTTTGCGCTCATGAATCTGGTGGGTGGCGAAGGCTTTACCGTCACCCAAACGGTCGGCATGTATAACAGCGCCAATGTAGCCGGCGCGACTTCGGTGACGGCAACCTTGTCTGCCGGCGATTTCACACCCTCCGGTGGGGCCGACGCCACTAACTACGTTTTGCCGACTATCGCGGCCGGCGCCGGATCGATAACGCAGCGTCCGGCTACCTGGACAACCAGCCCGGCGAGCAAAACATACGGCGACGCTGATCCGGATCCTTTGACGACCGGTGCGGGCACAAACTTTGTCGACACGGTTTCGGCAACTTACAGTCGTGTTGCAGGCGAACAAGCGTCACCGCCGACTTACCACATTACGGCGACGCTAAACGCGGCACCAGGCGTGCTCGATAACTATATCGTTACTAACACCGGCGCGGACTTTACGATCACGAAACGGCATGTCGAGATCACGGCGGACGCCAAGTCCAAGACGTATGGCGATGCAGATCCCGCGCTTACCTATCATATCTCCGCCGGGAGCCTTGCGTTTGCGGACGCATTCAGCGGCAGCCTGTCACGAGCACCAGGTGAGACTGTAGGAAATTATCTGATCTCGCAGAATTCAGTGACTCTTGGCGGAAACTATGACCTCTCATACGTCGCGGCGGACCTGACAATTCAGAGGAAGACCGCATCAGTGACTCCCGACGCCTCTGGCAAAATTTACGGAGACGGCGATCCATCTCTGACGGGCACGCTAAACGGATTCTTGGCGGGTGACGGTGTTACGGCCGTTTATAGCCGTACGGCGGGCGATACTGTCGGTCCATACACGATCAGTGCAACCCTTTCGCCGGCCGGAGTGCTTGGCAACTACGACATTGCGTACAACACAGCGACATTTACGATAGATAAACGCAGTGCGACCTGGACGACGAATAATAACGCGAAGATCTACTTCGATTCTGATCCCAGCCCTCTGACAGGTGGATCGGGCTCAAACTTTGTTGCCGGCGATGGAATATCTGCCGCGTACACGCGTGCTGCCGGCGAGTCGGTAGGTATATACCACATCACCGCGAATTTGAGCTCATCAGTTGCGGGTGCGCTCAACAACTACAACATCACAAATACAGGTGCGACGTTCACCATCAGCAATACGACTCCGTCGAACCTCGTTGTCAGCGGAGGCACGATCAACGAGAACGGAAGTGCGACGGTGAGCGGAACATTTGTCGATCCGGATCCGATGCAGCCGCATACGGTAACGATCGCATGGAACGACGCCGGTGCGTCAAGCATATTGAACCTTGCTGCCGGGACGTTCGCCTTCTCAGCAGGACATCAGTATTTGGACGATAACCCAACTGCGACACCGACCGACAATTACCCGGTGTCGGTAACCGTGACAGACGGGGCGGATACCGCAAGCGGTGGATCGACGGTTATCGTAAATAACGTCGCGCCGTCGATCGATTCGTTCGGCGGCGTGCCTGCGACACCTATATCCGCGGGATCGGCGGTGTCTCTCACAGCCAATTTCTCCGATATTGGAACCAAGGACACGCATACCTGTTCCATCAACTGGGATGATGGCGGCTCGCCGGTACCAGGGACCATCGCGGAGACAAACGGGAGCGGGACGTGTTCGGCATCAAAGACCTTCTCTGCGCCCGGCGTTTACACGGTGATGACCACGGTGACCGACGACGACACCGGCACCGTGACAGCGGGTTTGCCGAACCAGTACATCGTCGTTTACGACCCAAGTGCCGGTTTTGTCACCGGTGGTGGCTGGATCAATTCGCCTGTCGGGGCATGCAAGCTTGACTGGTGTACCGATGCAACCGTGGGCAAGGCCAACTTTGGTTTTGTTTCTAAGTATAAGAAGGGGTCGAGCACGCCCGACGGCCAAACCGAGTTTCAGTTCCAGGCCGGCAATCTTAACTTCCATAGTTCGGCCTACGATGCCGGCTCATTGGTCGTTTCGGGATATAAGGCCCAATACAAAGGCACGGGCGACATTAACGGCGTGACGGGTTACCGTTTCGTCCTTACTGCTTATGACGGCAATGTAAGTGGCGGAGGCGGGATCGACAAATTCCGCATGAAGATAATTCGTGTCTCGGACAACAAGACTGTGTATGACAATGTAATGGGTGCCTCGGACGACATCGACTCGGCCAATCCGATGGCGCTTGGGGGCGGGAGCATTAATATCCAAAAGAACTAGACTTTACCAGTGCTACCTTGCTATTTATTCGCTGTATCGCCACCGTCCCGGTGGCTGGTCCGACAGCGTCCCGCTGCCGATATGGGGGCGGGACGCCCCACGACAGCCGGCAAGATGCCGGCGTTACATCGCCGCTGAGGGCGCCGCGTGCAGCCACAATGCTGTCGCATTCTTTGAGTTTAAGTAACAAATCGCCTGCCGCGACCGTCAGACTTCTTGGTTGTGCAGATCTGGCCCCGGAGCGACACGCCTGCCGGGGCCTTTTTTCCGGTCAGCAAAAAAGGTGTCGAGTTCGCGGAGTTTGGCGTCGGTTATGTCGACCGATAGGGCAGAATTCGCTTGATTTCCGGGGTGATTTAGGCTATAAAAATCAGAGATTTACGTTAGGTGTTCATTTCGTTCCCTGGGAAAATCGGGCAATTCCGAGTGTTTGAAGTTAGAACTCTCGTGATGCCCATCAATATGCGTCCGCAAGGTCGGCCAGCCCACAGAAGAACTGCTGCACAAATCGGATCTGACCAGACTCTCTCATACTGCCCGAAAAGTCTTGGAGGACTATGAATAAAGGATCACTATTGCGGCTAGCGGCAATATGCTTGGTCGCGTGTGCTGCGCTGTGCCTATTGTGGAATGCCTCATCGAGTGCGGCGATTCAGAAGGACGTCGCCACGAAAACGCACTCTTCTACCGCGGACGACCCGTCGACCATCTATCTCAACGCCGCCCACATAAACGTTAATACGCCCGAGGCCCAGTCGCTTCGGACATCGGTCGACAGCTTCGCCGGAAAGCGTCTGCACCTGGTCAAATTCTCAGGTCCGATCCAGCCTGGCTGGGTAAAGTCGCTGCGCGACAACGGACTTCAGATCGTCGATTACATTCCGAATTACACCTATCTCGTTTACGGCGACGCCCCTGGCCTGCAAAGGATGCAGACGACGGCGTTTGCCGGAAAGAGCCCGATCGAGTGGGACGGCGATTACAAGAGCGAGTACCGCATCTCGCCTGATATCTATAAAAACAAGACGGAAAACGGCCTGCAGACGCTCGCAAGCGATCAATTTCAGATACAGCTGATTGCGGACCCCGAAACCAATCCGCAGACCCTCGAGCTTATCAAAAGTCTAAGTGGCCAGCCGATCAAGGGCCAGCAGGCCGTACTCCATTACGTCAACCTTGTTGTCGGTCTGACGGCTGACGCCATTCAGAAGATCGCCGACCAGCCCGATGTCATCTCGATCCATCCCTATCTGACGCCAAAGAAGCTGGATGAGCGCCAGGACATTATCCTCGCCGGAAACCTCTCGGGAAACGGCCCGTCGCTCGGCACCGGCTATCTGCAATATCTCGCCGACCACGGATTTACGCAGGCACAGTTTGACGCTTCGAATTTCGTTGTCGACGTATCGGACAGCGGTATCGACGTCGCCAACACAACGCAGCCAAACCAGTTCCTTCTTTATAAAAATGGCGACCCGAGCGGCACGAGCCGTTTCGCGTACTCGCGGTTGATCGGCACACCAAGCAACCCAAGCAGCCTGCAGGGATGCGACGGTCACGGAAATCTGAACGCGACGATCGTCGCCGGTTACGTGCCGAGCGGCGGCATTTTTGCGGCGGCGCCGCACGCCGATCTGACCGGGTATAAATACGGCCTCGGCGTCGCACCATTCGCGCGCGTTGGATCATCGGTCATCTTCGATCCGGACAGCTTCACTAATCCAAATTACGCCAATCTCCAGTCGGCGGCATACAACGACGGCGCCCGCATCAGCTCTAACAGTTGGGGGTCGACGGATAACTCTTACAGTGCCGACGCGCAGGCCTATGACGCGCTGGTCCGCGACGCACAGCCCACAGGTTCGACTTTCGCAACGGCGGGCAACCAGGAAATGGTGATCCTCTTCTCGGCCGGTAACAGCGGCAGCGGGCCGGGCACAGTCGGCTCGCCTGGCACCGGAAAGAACGTCATCACGGTCGGAGCCTCAGAGGGCGTTCAGGCTTTTTCGGGGTCCGATGGCTGCGGTGTCGGCGACACAAACGCCGACAGCGCAAACGACATCATCAGCTTCTCAAGCCGCGGCCCCACTTCCGACGGTCGCAGCAAACCCGATATTGTCCTGCCAGGAACGCACATTACGGGAGGCGTAGCGCAGAGCACATTTTCAAGCACTGTTTCGGGTACCGGATCTCAGTTGGCATGCTTTAACGGCGATGGCGTTTGCGGCGGCGTTGGCGGTCTCTTTTTCCCGGCCGGCCAGCAGTGGTACACGGCCTCTTCCGGCACCAGCCACTCGACACCGGCGGTTTCAGGCCTTTCGGCCTTGATCCGTCAGCATTTTATCAACCAGGGCCTGACCCCGCCGAGTCCGGCGATGACCAAGGCGATCATCCTGAATTCGGCCCGATACATGACCGGCAACTTCGCCAACGACACGCTGCCGTCAAACAGTCAGGGAATGGGCATGGCCGACATGAACAATTACTTCGACATTTTCAGCGGCCCGAACATTATCAGAGATGAGGTCAATGCCGACAGGTTCACCGCTTCGGGTCAGACCCGAATTTACGCGGGAACAATTCCCGCGTCGAACAAACCGTTCAAGGTCACGCTGGCCTGGACCGATGCTCCGGGTTCGACCACCGGCAACGCTTCCGTGAATAATCTCGACCTCGAAGTGACCGTTGGAGGCCAGACCTATCTGGGAAATGTTTTCAACGGCGCTAACTCCAGCACCGGCGGCTCGGCCGACACGCGAAACAACGTCGAGAGCGTATTCATCCCGGCCGGCGTTACGGGAACATTCGTTATCAAGGTCAAGGCGACCAATATCGCGGGCGACGGCGTTCCGAATAACGCAGACCCGCTTGACCAGGACTTTGCTCTCGTCACATCTAACGCGAACGTTTCGCCGGTTCCCGTTGAGCAGGTAAATAGCCTGAATATCACAGCCGAGAATTTCACTCCCGCGAACAGCGTTCCCGACCCGGGCGAAACGCTCAGCGTCGATCTCAATGTATCGAACATCGGAACGGCCAACTCGACCGCCACGACCGTGACACTTCAGGCAACCGGCGGTGTTCAAAATCCGAGCGGCGCGCAAAACTACGGCGCGCTCGTCGCCGGCGGGGCCTCAGTGACAAAGTCCTTTAGCTTCAAGGTCAACCCGGCACTTGCATGCGGCAGCCAAATAACCCTGACATTTTTGATACAGGATGGCGCGACCGGATCGTCGTATTCCAAGACATACCTGTTGGGCGTTCCGGCGGTTACGGTGTCACAAAACTTCGACGGCGTGACCGCGCCGGCCTTGCCTGCGGGCTGGACCCAAAACCAGCTCAGCGGCGCGGGCATTACATGGACGACATCGGCCACAAGTCCGGTGTCCGGACCCAATGATGCGTTCGCTAATGATCCGGGTGCTGTCAATGAGACCGCTCTCACGACCCCCGCCTTCACCGTCAACTCGGCTGCTGCCGTTTTGACATTCAAGAATTCTTATAACACGGAAGCCAGCAGTAATCCGGCCGTCGGATACGACGGCATGGTGCTCGAGATCAAGATCGGTGCCGGCTCGTTTCAGGACATTCTGACCGCTGGCGGCTCGTTCAACACGGGTGGCTACAACCGCACGATCGATACCCCGTTTTTGAGCCCTATCGCCGGCCGCCAGGCTTGGTCAGGAAACTCTGGCGGATATATCGATACGTCCGTGAATCTCCCGGCGTCGGCAAATGGCCAATCGGTCCAACTCCGATGGGTAATGGCATCAGATCAGGATACGACAGGTGTTGGGGTGCGTCTCGATGATATCCAGATCACCGCTGGCGCAACCTGCTCGACGACCGGTCCGCCAGCGATCAATAAGACACCATTCGATTTTGACGGCGATCACAAGACTGACCTGTCAGTCTTTAGGCCGTCTACCGGCGAGTGGTGGATCCGGCGTAGCCAGACTGGCAATGTCGGCGTCGTCTCGTTCGGTCAGGGCACCGACCAGATCGTGCCGGCCGATTTCACGGGTGACGGAAAGACGGACATCGCGTTCTGGCGGCCTTCGACCGGACAGTGGTTCATCGTCCGCAGCGAGAATGGGTCATTCTTTGCGTTCCCGTTCGGCACCAACGGAGACATACCGGCACCGGCCGATTATGATGGTGATGGCAAGGCCGACCCGGCCGTATTTCGCCCCTCGACCGGGACATGGTTCATCCAGAAGACAACAGGCGGGACGGACATCATTCCCTTCGGACGCAACGGCGATATTCCGGTAGTCGGAGATTATGACGGCGACGGAAAGGCCGACATCGCGATCTTTCGTCCGTCCGGTGCTTCGCCCGGTGCGGCCGAATGGTGGATCAGAAAAAGCTCAGGCGCCGGAGTCCAGGCGTTTCAGTTCGGCATCTCGACCGACAAGGCCGTTCCCGGCGACTACACCGGCGACGGCAAGACCGATGTAGCCATCTACCGGCCGGGTTCACCAGCCACGTGGTTCGTCCTCCGCAGCGAGAACTTCTCGTTCTTCTCGTTCCCATTCGGGACTACGGGCGATGTTCCTGTTCTGGGCGATTACGACAACGACGGGAAATGGGATGCCGGCGTGTTCAGGCCGTCAAGTGCGACCTGGTTCGTCAACCAGACCGGCGGCGGCACTCTGATAATCCCCTTCGGCCTGACACCCGATAGGGCAGTGCCAAACGCGTATGTCGCAAACTGATCGATAAATTCGATCTCGATCATGATCGGTCTGCCTCACCTAAACGGGCAGGCCGATCTTTTTTTGAATGAAAAGAGCGCCTCAGGATACTCGTACATCACGAGGCGCGGGCGTTGTAACTCAAAAGAGCTACAGGAGAACCGTTTTAGGCCGCGATCAATTTTGCGGCTGCCCTAATGCCATAACCGGCCGCCGTCTGAGCAAGCGATCGTTTTAGCTGCGTGCGGGCCCGATTGAGCCGCGACATCACCGTCCCGATCGGAATGTCGAGGATCGCAGCGACCTCTTTGTAATCAAACTCGTGCACATCCGCCAGCAGGACGACGCTGCGATAGTGTTCGCGCAAATTATCGAGTGCCGCAATGACCTCGCGGTCAGTCAGATGTTCGGGCACCGTGGTCCTTTGCGCGGCGGTCGCGAAAACGAGATCGTCGGCCTCCTGAAAATATTTCGCCTGTGTGTATTTCTTTCGCCGGTGATGGTCAAATTTATTAAAAAGTATCTTGTAGAGCCAGGCTCGGCAATTCGTCCCGACCTCATATCGATCAAACGATCTCCATGCCTGCATATACGTTTCCTGCACAAGGTCTTCAGCCTCGGCTGCAGCCCGCGTCAAACGCAGCGCGGTCCGGTATATATCGTCGACGTGCGGCATTGCCTCGGCCTCAAAAATTTCGGGGGTTATCTCGATCGTCATGATTGCTCTCCTCAAAGGTCTGTCTGGAAAATAAATGCGTACAACCGTTTGTCGGGCGAGAATGGAAATCCTTACAAAAAATTTTGAGGGCGCCGTCTGACTTTGCGAAGATCGCTGGAATAGATCGTTCACATGAACGGATATAAATAATGTAAGTTTGAGCAGATTGCCCGGTTTGGAGGACACTCGCGATGAACGATCCCGCCACAAAAGGCCTTTCACGACAAAGCTGGTTCGACGCGGAACGAACTGCCCGCGACAAGGGTGCCTCGCTTCAGGATCAACGAGATACACTGCGTTTGAAAAGGGCCCTAAAGCGCGCCGTATCGCGTGACATCGCTCCGATGCATCTGATCAGAGCGATCAGAATCGATATCAGGACGTGATATTATGCCTGCCGAAGCGTCTTCCTTTTCGATAGATCCTATGCAGCCGGTCGAGACCGCAACGGTCGAAGTATCGATAATAAAAGTTGTGCCCGCCGACCCGACGGCCTGGGTAGACGATCACGGCGACTATTTGTTCCGGTACGCCGTCGTGCGGCTCCGAGACACGGCGTCGGCTGAAGACTGCGTTCAAGAGGCGTTATTGTCGGCGATCCAGGCGATCAATTCCTACACCGGCAGATCGACCGAGCGGACGTGGCTGACCGGAATTCTTAAACACAAGATCGTCGATCATTTCAGACGATCGGCCCGCGAACGCCCGATTCCCGGGAATGGATCGGAAGTCAGCGACGTTGACGAGTTCTTTCAGCCGGACGGCCGCTGGAAAGACCACTGGCGTTACGATCTTATGCCCGTGGATTGGCAAATTTCGCCGGAAACCGCGATCGAACAAACCGAGTTCCGAGCGACGTTTCAACGCTGCCTTGGCAAGCTCCCTGAGCGCGTTGCGGGTGTTTTCGCGCTGCGCGAAATGGAAGACCTCGACACCGCCGCGATCTGCGAGGTTCTGCAGCTTTCCAATTCGAATTTCTGGGTAATGATGCATCGCGCGAGAATTGGACTCAGGCGGTGCATGGAATTAAATTGGTTCAGGAAGGCATAGCTAATCCAAATGATGTGGATCGTCAAAAAGGTGAAACGAGCTTTTAACGTTGCAGCGTGGAAATACCTGCCGCCGTGCAAACAAATAGTCAAGATCATCTCAGCCTCGCTCGACCGCAAGCTCACCCTTCGGGAAAGGCTCGTCCTCAAACTGCATCTCGCCGCGTGCGAACCGTGCGTCCATTATCTGGAACAGTCGCAACTGCTCAGCAACGCCGCGCACACGATGGATCAGCATTTGAAAACGGATCTCTACGCCGGCCGGCTTAGCGACGAAGCGAGAGAGAGGATCAAGAATATTCTTAAAGCGTCATCGGGCGTATTCGCACTGCTGATCGCGGTAATGTGAGCCGTACCCGAAAACGCGAACCTATGGCAAATCAATTTCGCTGCGCATTTTTTACCGATGAATATCAGAGGTCCGTCGAGTTTTATCAAAATGCGCTCGGTTTTCCGATCAGTGAGAGCTGGGACCGCGCGGCCGATGACAAGGGCACGACTTTTCATGCGGGATCGGGAATGATCGAGGTATTGACCCGACCTGACGAGGACGAAGACTGGGTCTGGAGCAAAGAGAAACCGCGCGGCTTTGCCATCGTCATCGAACTTGAGGATGTCGATGCATTTTATGACGACCTGATAAAGAAAAATATCCCGATGATGAAGGACATCGCCGACATGCCGTGGGGCCACCGCTCATTTCAGATAGCCGACCCGAACGGCGTAAGGCTTTATTTTTTTACTGAGATCGATTCGCAATAACTTCGGCTAACTCTCGAAGCCGTCATGAACGCAGAAGAAAATCGTCTCGAAGAATCCAGATCGCGCAAGCGGCATTGGAAGCGCTGGGGTCCATATCTAAGCGAGCGCGCCTGGGGAACAGTCCGCGAAGATTACAGTGCTGACGGCTCGGCGTGGGAATATTTCCCGCACGACCATGCCCGCTCGCGCGCCTATCGGTGGAATGAGGACGGGCTCGGCGGCATCTGCGACCGTCATCAGCAGATATGTTTTGCGATCGCGCTCTGGAACGGACGCGATCCGATTCTCAAGGAACGCCTGTTCGGCCTGACCGGCGACGAGGGAAATCACGGCGAGGACGTCAAAGAGCTTTACTATTATCTCGACTCGACGCCGACGCATTCGTACATGAAGTTTCTGTACAAATATCCGCAGGCCGAGTTTCCCTATCAGCCTCTGATCGATGAAAACCGCAGCCGCTCAAAACAGCAAAGCGAGTTTGAGATACTCGATACTGGAATTTTCGACGACGACAGATACTTTGATGTCTTTGTCGAATATGCCAAGGCCGATGTCGAAGACATTTTAATACGGATCACTGTCGCCAACCGCGGACCCGAAAATGCGACGATCAACGTCCTGCCGACCCTCTGGTTTCGGAACACGTGGACCTGGAACGGCACAGATCCGGAATGCAAACTATCGAGCATCGAGGACGGCGTTATCGATATCGAAGGTGCCGATCCGGCAAAGCGCCGGTTGTACTGCGGCGGCTCGCCGCAGCTTTTATTTACCGAGAACGAAACAAATAACGACCGTCTCTTTCACACCGCTAATCGCACACCTTTTGTAAAAGACGGGATCGGCGAATTCATCATTCACGGGAAACCGGACGCCGTAAACCCGACCAAAACCGGCACGAAAGCAGCAGCCAATTACCGGCTGACGGTTCCCGGCCACGGTGAGGCCATCGTCCTTTTGCGGTTAACTGACCAGCAGGGTATGAGTAGCGCGTTTACGCGTGAAAACGGCTCCGCGAAACGGGCCTTTCGGTCCACGAACAACAGCTCGTCGCGTACGATCACGCCTAAAGGCGTTACTCATACTTTGTTGTTTGACGATTTTGATGAAGTTTTCGCGCAGCGGATCGCTGAAGCTGACGAGTTTTATGACGGACTTGCTGCACCGGAACTTTCAGACGATGCAAAGAATATACAGCGGCAGGCGTTTGCCGGGATGTTGTGGTCTAAACAGTTCTATCACTACATCGTCGAAGAATGGCTAGATGGCGACGCGGCTATGCCGAAACCGCCCGACTCGCGATTGTCCGGGCGAAATCACGAGTGGAAGCATCTCTACAATTCCGACGTCATCTCGATGCCCGACAAGTGGGAATATCCGTGGTACGCCGCCTGGGACCTCGCGTTTCATTGCATCCCGCTTGCGCTCGTCGACGCAGAGTTTGCAAAAGAGCAGCTCGTCCTGATGCTGCGCGAATGGTATATGCACCCGAGCGGTCAGATACCCGCGTACGAATGGGCGTTCAGCGACGTCAATCCGCCCGTGCACGCATGGGCGGCCCTGCGCGTTTACCAGATCGAAAAGCTGCGCAGCGACGGCGTCGGCGACCGTCGGTTTCTCGAACGCATTTTTCACAAGCTGCTGCTCAACTTTACG
>Ga0207707_10001362_pt1 | contig 22693 bp, 24 predicted proteins | sample KBSC83BmetaG_FD_184336 | JGI IMG/M metagenome (GOLD analysis project Ga0207707, IMG submission 184336) | Corn rhizosphere microbial communities from Kellogg Biological Station, Michigan, USA - KBS C8-3B metaG (SPAdes) (version 2) | ecosystem: Host-associated > Plants > Roots > Rhizosphere ...
GATCTACCCGCCCGGCACTGTGATCTCGGATGCCGCCGAGGAGCTGATCCACAAGCTCAACGCCCGGCTCGGCCATAGCGAGGCGGCGGAATAGACCGCACAAGGAATTTATTCGTGCGCTCCGCTGCTGTTCATTTCGCTCGCAAGATTGTTCTGATCTGTGCCGCAACGTCGCTGGCTTCAGTGGCGTTTGCCGCCGACGCCAGGCCCGATGCCTCGCTCAAGAACAAGACGATCGAAGCCAATATCTTCCTCGACGCCAGGATCAAGACCGATCCCGCACTCGCGTCCGATTGCCTTGCCGACGGCCGGAAGTGGCTCGACAAGAGTGCAGTCGATGCCGCCAGGGAGATGAAACAGGACCCACAGTTCTTCAAAGACGGCGGATGGTCGTTCGAGCGCAAATACGGCATCCGCTCGGTGGTCGCCGACCGCTATGTCAGCGTTATCAGGGACGACTACATGGACACCCACGGCGCCCATCCCAACACCGACGTCAACACCATCCTCTGGGACAAGGCCGAGAACAAGCGCATCAGCATCCGGCCCTTCTTCACCGAGACCGCAGATAACGGCCCGGCCATGACCGCGATGCAGAAGGCCGTCATCGCTTCGTTGAAAGTCGAAAAGAAAAAGCGCGATTCCAGCGAGACCGCGACGGCCGAATGGTTCAAAAGCGTCGAACCGAAGCTCCTGAAGATCGGCGCGGCGACGCTTGCGCCCTCGACCGAAGCTGGCAAGAGCTCCGGTCTCACCTTCCACTATCCGCCCTATGCGGTCGGCCCCTACGCCGAAGGCCAATACGTCGCTTTCGTGCCGTGGGAGACGCTGAAGCCCTATCTCGCACCGGAAGGGCAGCGTATCTTCGGCGGCGCTCGTCCGAAGGGGGACGCGGACGACCAGCAATGACGGGCAGCAACACGCGCGACATCAAGTCACTGGCAAAGGACCTCCGCGGCGGCAGCCGGGCGGCGCTGGCCCGCGCCATCACGCTGATCGAGAGCCGGCGTGGCGATCACCAGGCCTCCGCACGCGATCTGGTGCAGTCGCTGCTGGCGGCGACCGGCAAGGCGATCCGCGTCGGCATCACCGGCTCGCCCGGCGTCGGCAAATCCACCACCATCGATGCGCTCGGCATCTACCTGATCGAGCAGGGCCACAAGGTCGCGGTGCTCGCGGTCGACCCCTCCTCGGCGCGCACCGGCGGCTCGATCCTCGGCGACAAGACGCGCATGGCGCGCCTCGCCGCGTCCGATCACGCCTATATCCGCCCCTCGCCGTCTTCCGGCACGCTCGGCGGCGTCGCTGCAAAGACCCGCGAGGCAATGCTGCTTTGCGAGGCCGCCGGCTTCGACGTGATCCTGGTCGAGACCGTCGGCATCGGCCAGTCCGAGACCGCGGTCTGCGACATGACGGATTTCTTCCTGGCGCTGATGCTTCCGGGCGCGGGCGATGAATTGCAGGGCATCAAGAAAGGCCTGGTCGAGCTCGCCGACATGATCGCGATCTCCAAGGCCGATGGCGACAACGTCAAGCGCGCCAACCGTGCCGCCGCCGATTATCGCAGCGCGCTGCATATTCTAAGCCCCCGCTCGCCGCACTGGCATCCACCGGTCGTGACCTATTCCGCGTTGACCAACACGGGCATTGCCGAGCTGTGGCAAAAGATCCTCGACCACCGCACCGCCATGAACGCGTCCGGCGATTTCGCCGCGCGGCGGCGCGAGCAGCAGGTCAAGTGGATGTGGTCGATGCTGGAGCAGCGCATGCTGGCACGGCTCCGCGCCGACGCCTCCACCCGCGCCAGGGTGAAGAAGATCGAGAGCGACGTGGCCGATGGCCGCCTCACGCCCGCTGTTGCGGCGGAGAAAATCCTGGAGCTGTTGTGATGGGCGATAGGCTTCGCATCCTCATGACCGGTTTCGGCCCGTTCCCCGGCGCGCCCTTCAATCCGACCATGAAGCTGGTCGAGCGGCTGATGCATCTGCGCCGTCCCGCCTTCGACGACGTCGAATTTTCGCGGCACATTTTTCACGTGACCTACGCCACCGTCGATCGCGAACTGCCGCAGCTCCTGAAGAAACATCGGCCGCATGCGCTGCTGATGTTCGGCCTCGCCGACCGGACGCATTTCCTGCGCGTGGAGACGCGTGCCCGCAACGCGGTCACGACGACTTTCCCTGACGCCGACGGCACGCGTACCGGCAAGGGATCGATCGCGGGCGACGCGGACGCCGTGATGTTCGGGCCGCACACGGCAAAGCTCCTGCGTGCGGCGCTCGCGACCGGAATTGACGCGCGGGCTTCGCGCGATGCCGGCGCCTACCTCTGCAATTATCTGAGCTGGCGGGCGATCGAGGCGACGCAGCAGGACAAGGGCCCTGAGCTTGCGGCGTTCATCCACATTCCGTTGCTCGCGCATGACGGCGCCGCTCGCATGTCCGGTGGGGTCACGCTCGAAGCGCTGGTCGATGCCGGCGAAGCGATGCTGCTGGAACTGGTGAAGCTCACGCGCAGCACCATGCGTGAATCGGCCTGATCCCGAGGGCCTGTTAACCCTACCCCCAACAATCCCGCTGTGTGCGATTGGTGTTCGCCGCGCAAGAGCGCATTTCTGCGATAGTTCCTGTCATCGCGCATTCGCGGGAAGACGGTCATGGATTTCAATCGCCGCCATCTCATTGGAGCTTCCGCCGCCGGCGTCGCGGGCGCGCTCGCCGCCTCGCCGGAGGCCGCGCGCGCGGCGCAACTCGCCTCTACGCTCGGTCGCGATGCCACGCAATATGGCGTGCGGCCCGGCAGCCCCGACGATCAGACCCGCACGCTGCAGCGTGCGATCGACGAGGCTGCGCGCGCAGCCGTGCCGCTGGCGCTGCCGCCCGGTATCTATCGCACCGGCATGCTGCGTCTGACGAACGGCGCGCAACTGACCGGCATCCGCGGCGCGACCAGGCTTGTCTTCAGCGGCGGCGAGTCGATGCTTCTCGGCGAAGGCGCAGGCCACGTGACCCTGAGCGGCATCACGCTTGACGGCGGCAACATCCCCCTGCCGGCCCGGCGCGGGATAATCCATTGCCTCGGCGGCCGTGACGTTCGTATCGCCGATTGCCAGATATTGAACAGCGGCGGCAACGGCATCTGGATCGAGCAGGTCTCGGGCGATATCTCCAACAACATCTTCACAGGCATCGCCGGCACCGCGATCGTGTCGTTCGACGCGCAGGGCCTGATCGTCTCGCGCAACACCATCACCGGCACCAACGACAACGGCATCGAGATCCTGCGCACGGCCATCGGCGACGACGGCACGCTGGTCGCGGACAACCGCATCGAGGACATCAAGGCCGGCCCCGGCGGCTCGGGGCAGCACGGCAATGCCATCAATGCGTTCCGCGCCGGCAACGTGATCGTGCGCGGCAACCGCATCAAAAATTGCGACTATTCCGCGGTGCGCGGCAACTCGGCTTCCAATATCCAGATCGCCAACAACAGCGTGAGCGACGCGCGCGAGGTCGCGCTCTACTCGGAGTTTTCGTTCGAGGGCGCGGTGATTTCAGGCAATACCGTCGACGGTGCGGCCCTTGGCGTGTCGGTCTGCAATTTCAACGAGGGCGGACGGATCGCCGTCGTCCAGGGCAACATCATCCGCAACCTCATACCGAAGCGTCCGATCGGGACCGCACCGGACGACGATGCCGGCATCGGCATCTATGTCGAGGCGGACAGTGCCGTGACCGGCAATGTCGTCGAAAACGCACCGTCGTTCGGGATCGTCGCCGGCTGGGGCAAGTACCTGCGCGACGTCGCGATCACCGGAAACGTGATCCGCAAGGCCTTTGCCGGCATCGGCGTGTCCGTGGCCGCCGGCGCGGGAACGGCGCTCGTCAACAACAACATGATCTCGGAGACGCCGCGCGGCGCCGTGGTCGGGCTCGATCACGCCCGCGCTATAACCACCGATCTATCGGCCGAAGGCGCGCAGCGCTACGCGCAGGTCGTGATCGGCAGCAACGCCGTCCGTCGGATCATGCCTTAGCTACAGCGAATTGCGAAGCAAGGGGTAACGCTGCTCGATCGCCGCGAAGTCGAGCGCCGGACTGGGCACATCAAGCGTGCGCGCCAGCAGATCGGCCATCGGTGCAGCCGGTGCCTTTTCGCGCGCCGCGAACGCGATTTCCGCAGCCTTGGGCATTTCGATCGGCTCCGGCGCGACCACCGATTTTGGCTGGAGCGCGCGCATCAGGATCGACTGCGCGGGCGAAATGGTCTTTGGCGGATTGGCGACCGGCGCCGTCGAAAGCCCGCGCCAGGTTTCCACCGCGAACTTGGCCTCCTTGATGTTCTCGAGAAAGGCGCGTTCGCTGTGGTAGCGGCGCCAGCGGCCGCTTTCGAACAATTCGGTGAGGTGTTCCAGGCGCTGCTCTGCAAGCATGCGCCAACGGCCGAGGACGTCGGCGCCACGCGCCGCGTCGTTGCGATATGTCATGAACCAGCCCGAAAGGAGGGAAACGGAAACAAGGACAGACGCAACGAATCAACTGCACGGTGACAACAATATCTTGTGGAAAACATTATGGCTGTCCAGCGAAGTTCTCTGCTTCGACACAAATTCCCACACCGGATCGGATTCGCGACTGCGGGCGCCAAAAAGAAAAGACCCGTCCGGGGGGACAACCGGACGGGTCAAGCCATATGGGCGCTTGGGGTGGATGGGCGCTCGCGCCTGATATAGCCATGGGGAGGGAATTACCGCTCCCACATACATTGGTCGCTCGAGGCCCCCTTCCCGGTTCAAAGCGGCGGCCAGATTTTTTAACCTTTGGCGGCGGATTTTTCCGGCTGGAATTCTACTGCGCGGCCGGCTGACGCGCCGGTTTTTCCGACGCCATGGTCGGCGTTAGCGCACGAACCGGCGGGATTTCCTGCGGTTCCCGTGCGTTTTCCGCGCCATTCTGCCGGGCGGCCGGCGCGCTGCTGGCGACCGGCGCGGAACCGACAGCTTCGACCGCCGCGTAGGCATCAGCCTCGCCGGCGCCAAAGAGGTCATCACGTCCCGGTGAGCCGAGATCGCGCGCGGTTCTGATCATCACGGCGCGCAGCTCGTCCGGTCTCAACGCAGGATTGCGCTCCAGCATCAGTGCGGCGACGCCGCTGACGTAAGCAGCCGCAAACGACGTGCCCGACGTCATCTGATATTTCTCATCGGGCGCCGGCAGGAACACGTCGGCGCCGGGAGCCGCGACCGCAATGTGGCTGCCGCGATTGGACGCCTGGAACAGATGGTCCTGCGCATCGGTGGCGGAAACCGCGATCACATTGGGATTGGCGGCCGGATAAAGCGGCGGCGACTTCGCCCCGGCATTGCCGGCGGCGGCGATCAGCACGATGCCCCTCGCCGCCTCGGCGTTGATGCCGCGTTCGATCAAGGGATCCTTCGGACCGGCAAAGCTCATATTGATGATCCGGGCGTTCAGGCGAGCGGCGTAGTCGAGCGCCTTCAGGATCACCCAGGAATTGCTCTGCGCGCCGTTCGCACTTCCGCTGAACGCGCGGATTGCGACGATCTGCGCGGCAGGGGCACTTCCCATCAACCGCGCATGGGCCGCGATCGCGCCGGCGATACCGGTGCCGTGGACATGGGGACCTTCGCCAGAGGCGAGCGCGTCGAAACTGTCGACGATCGAGCCCGCAAGCTCATGGTGCTTCGCGTCGATCCCGGAATCGATCACGGCGATCCTGATGCCGGTCCCATGGGCGAGTTTGTGCGCCTCCGGCAGCCTCAGTTTGGCCAGCGCATACTGTGCCTGGTCGCCCTCGGCCGGCACCGCCTTCTGTTGCTGCAGGAAGAAACGGAAATTCGGCTGTACCGAGCGCACGCTGCCATCTGCTGCGAATCCGCGTCGCGCTGCCTCAAAGGAACGGCCGTCGGAAACGCGGAACAGGCCGATGGTCGCCCCGACCAGCGGAAAATTCTGCGATTCGATGCGCCGCAGGCCATGGCGCCGCGCCAACGCATCGGCCTGCTCGTCGGTCAGCGCGCTGTCGATCTCGGCGATGATCTCGTTGGGAATGGTCGGCCCGAGAAGCCCCGCCTGAATGGCATTGCGGCGCGGGCCGCCACCCTTGGTCTTGGTCTTGGTCTTGCCCCTGCCGGTCCCGCCATTGCCGTCGGAATCGGCCAACACGTCGATGCATTGGCCATTGGCGTCGCGAGCCGGGCCGCCGCAGGAGGGAGAGAGGTTCGGCGATGTGCGCAAATTGGGAAATTGCGGACGCACCGCCATGCGTGCGCTCAGGGTCGGCGTCCGAACGGCGGGGATCGCGTGATCCACGGCGACGGCGCGCGGCGCGATGTTGATGTTGGGGCCGCGCATCATGTTCTGCGCCTGGACGCCGGTGATCCCGAACAGCGCGGTTGCACTGAGCGTCAGCGCCACGCGGCGCGCCGTGACACGCCAGTTTGCACCGTCATGGGGCATGGGACCTCGGATTTGACCGGACGCTTATTGCGCCGCCACCGCGAGATTGACGATCTTCTCGCCCTGCAGCCTGCTGAGCAGGCCGGAGACCTCGTCCTTGGACATCGCCCTGTCGCCGAACTGCAGGCGGAACATGCCGCCCTTCGCATCGACGATCGAGGCGTGATAATTGTCGAGCAGCGCGTTGATATCGGCGATCTTCGCATCCGGCGCGAAGCGCACCAGCGCGCGCGGCGGGGTGGCGGCGTCGCCCGCGAGATTGCGCGTCAGCGACGGCTCGTTCATGCTGAGCGAGGCGGTTTGGTACGTGGCGCCCTGGTTCTTCACCAACACGGCGCCAATCACGCCGGCCTGGAGCACCAGCGCCAGCGCGCCGAGGCTGGCCGACCACGCCAGCGTGCGCGGCGAAAGGCCGGCGAAAAAATCCGAGATCCGGGAGGACAGGCTGAACAACACCGTCGGGTGGCGCTCGGGCTCGGCGTCGATCGCCGCGAACAGCTTCTGCATCGCACGCGCCGACGGCGCGCCCAGCGTCTCGTTGAGGCCGATGGTCTCGGCATATTCCTCACGGATGACCGCGTATTGTTTGGCGAGTTCGGAATCGCGGGCCAGCGCCTCCTCGACACGGCGCGCCTCGCGCGCGTTCAGCGTGCCGGCCGCATACCACGGCAGCAGAGCCTCGATATCACCGGGCTCTTGTTCCAGCATTTTTCTGCTCAATGCCATCATGGCCAGCCTCGTTGCACGCCGGCTGCCTTGAGCAACTCGGCCAATTTCTTGCGCGCATAAAACAGGCGCGTCTTCACCGTGTTCTCCGGAATCCCGACAATCCCGGCCACCTCTTCCACGGATTTCTCGTGGTAGTAGACAAGATCGACGATTTCCCGGTGTTCCGCCGACAGCGCCGTCAGGCACTTACGCAGCACCGCACCGGTATCCTTCTTCGTGACCGCCATTTCGGGATCGTCGGACGAATCCTCGATCGCATTGGCGGCCTCGTCGTCCAGCTCAGCGTCCTTCCTGCGCCGCAGCGCAGAGAGGGCCTTGAACCGCGTAATCGCCAGGAGCCAGGTTGAGACGGCGGATCGGCCTTCAAACTTGCCGGCCTGACGCCACACATCGAGAAAAACCTCGCTGATGAGATCTTCCGCGATTTGCTCGTCTCGAACGAGCCGAAGCCCGAAACGAAACACCCTGACATGGTGCCGTCCGTACAGCACCTGCATGGCGAGCCGGTCGCCTTGAGCGATCCTGCTGATCAGGACTTCGTCCGTAGCGGCAGCTGCGCTCAATGGCCGTCTCGCAGGATAGGTCGAATGGGATTGGCTTGCGGTTCGATCAAACAGGCAAGATTCTTTAGCCTACGCCTATACGTTGCAAGCATGTGTGACTTACCGCACAAAGATGAAAATCCTATGCCGATCGGTAGCGTGGTGAGTGAACGCACGACAAAACGGTATCATAATAAGCAATATCTCTCACTGAACCACAGGCAACACGGCCAAGGCGCGGAACGCAAGACAGCACAAGCCGGTATTTGTACGGGGCCTGCCCGTCCCGGCTATCGCACCCCTTTCGCGTTACCCGAGCCTCCGGCAATTCTCTTTTCCGATCAAAGGGTACGCCAGCACCGAAGGGTAGCCGGAGTCGGGTTCCAAAAGATACCAAACCTAAAGGCTTTACCACGTAGATTTTTGCCGCTGATTTCCTTCATGGCGGGACAATGGGCACAGCGGCGCCATTCCTGAATCCGATCGCGGCAGAGCTCGAAGCCCCAGGTCCAAAACCTACGGCGGCCGCTATCCTGTCGCGCCGGGTGAAACAGCGCCGCCAAATCCAGGCGATGGTCGCGGCGAGCTATCTCGTCGACGGGCTGATCCTGCTGCTTTACGCCGATGCCGGTGCCATTCCCCTCGCCGTCGCCCCGGCATTTGCCGCCTCCGGCTTCCTGAGCGTCGCGTTCTATCTGTTGCTGTCCGAAACCGGTGTCACCGAGCGTTTCAAGGACCACTACTTCGTCGCCCCGCAGCTGTTCATCAGCGTGGGGATCATGCTGGCGTTCACCTATATCGTGCCGGAAGTCGGCGTGATGTTCCTGTGCACGCTGTTTCTCATTTTCAATTTCGGCTCGCTGCGCTCGACGCCGTGGCAATCCGCCGTGCTCTGGACGGCGACGACGGCCGGGCTTGCCGCGCTGTTCCTCCTCACCGACAAGCCGATCGGCCTGCCGCATGGCAACCCGCTGGAGCGGCTTGCGGCCACGCTGATGTTCGCGCTGACCATCGGCCGCTGCATGTTCCTCGGGCTTTTCTCGAGCTCGATGCGCTACTCGCTCTATCAGAGCGGCCAGAAACTGAAGGAAGCCTATCGCCGCATCGAGGAGCTCGCCGAGCTCGACGAGCTGACCGGCGCCTTCAACCGCCGCTGCATCATGCGCGGGCTCGAGGAGGAAATCTCCCGCGGCCAGCGCACGGGCTCGCCCTGCTCGATCGCGCTGATCGATCTCGACTTCTTCAAGCGCATCAACGATGCCTTCGGCCATCCGACCGGCGACGAGGTGTTGCGCACCTTTGCCATCAGCATGTTCGCCAACATCCGCACCATCGACCGCTTCGGCCGCTACGGCGGCGAGGAATTCCTCCTCATCCTGCCCGACACGACCGAGCGGAACGCCGCGCACATGCTCGACCGGCTCCGCAGCATCGTCGCCGAGCTCGACTGGAGCGCGTTCTCGCCGGGCATGCAGGTCACGATTTCCGCTGGGCTGGCGACGCTCCGCCAGAACGAAACTTCCGACAACTTCCTCGCCCGCGCCGACCGCGCGCTTTACGCGTCCAAGGCGCGGGGACGTAACCGTATCACGAGTGCCTGAACCCAAAAGCCATTTCCTTATCCGGCAGCCAAGAAAGCGCCGCCGGCTCGACGCTCCAGGATAGAGACCATGAATTCGAAAGTTGCCCTCGCCCCCGAAAACCTGCTCGACGAGCTGCAGTCGACGCTCGCGCACGGCACTGTGGCGCGCCGGGTCGAGACGCTGCGGCGCGTCACCGACCTCTTCCTCAACGGCGTGGTGGATTATTCGGACGAGCAGATTTCCCTGTTCGACGACGTGTTCCAGTGCCTGATCCGGCACATCGAGGTTTCCGCCAAGACCCTGCTCTCCAACCGTATTGCGGCGATCGACACCGCGCCGCCGCAGACCATCCGCACCCTCGCCTTCGACGACATCATCGAGGTCGCCGGTCCCGTGCTGACGCAATCCATGCGGCTCGACGACGCGACGCTGATCGAGAACGCACGCAGCAAGAGCCAGGCGCATCTGATGGCGATCTCCAGGCGCAAGGTGCTCTCGGATGCCGTCACCGATGTGCTGGTCCAGCGCGGCAACGACGAGGTCGTTCACTCGACCGTCAACAACCCCGGCGCGGAATTGTCTGAGCGCAGCTTCACCCGACTGGTCAATCGCGCGGAGGGCGACGACGAGCTCGCCACCTGCCTCGGCCTTCGGCCGAGCATGCCGCGCCACCTGTATCTGAAGCTGCTCGCAAAAGCCTCCGAGACCGTGCGCCAGCGCCTCGAGGCCGCCAATCCGAAGCAGGCGGCCGAAGTTCCGATGGCGGTGCAGGAAGCGACGCGCCGTGCCCGGTCGGCGAAATCCGCGATGACGCAACAGACCGCGATCGCACATGCGCTGGTCAAGTCGCTGTTCGAGGACGGCCGGCTCGACGAGCGCCTGGTGGCGCAATTCGCCGACGGCGGCAAATTCGATGAAGCCAATGCGGCGATTGCGGCGCTCGCCAATGTGTCGGTGACGATCGCCGAGAACATGATGATCGAATCCCGGGCCGAGGGCGTCATGATCCTGTGCAAGGTGTCCGGCATGTCGTGGTCGACCGTGAGGGCGATCATCAACATGCGCGACGATCTCGCCGGCGGCGAGCCGACCGACCTGAATGCCAGCAAGGATACCTACGAGCGGCTCAGGCCTTCCACCGCGCAGCAGGTGCTGCGCTTCCACCGCATGCAGCAGAGCTCGTCGCCGCCGACCGCGCCCGCGGCGTGAGCGGCGAGCGCAGGGTGATGTAGGCAAAGGCGCGTTTGCGCCTCGTCCGCCATCGGGGCAGCGTCGGGGGATCGGGACCACACGCTTTCGCCGTCCGCGGGCGGCTTCGGTCGTCCGACAAAGCCGTCCTCGTCCATCGCTTCCCGCACCACGTTTCGTGACGATCGCGAAGCGCCCCTCTCATGAGGCGCGGGATGGCGGCGGCGATAGGCCTGATTTGCACTTTCGATAAAGCGAAATATTTTTCACGAGAGGACTTGCGCGATTTCGGAAAATCAGAATATCGGGAAATCAGGGGCATCACCCCAGCCGCCGCACGAATGCCAAACCGAGGACCGAAACGACCGCCAGATGGCCAAAGCCCAGGCCCCAGCCGAGCGCCACGTTCGTCCCGGCCAGATCAAGCGCCCAACCAACACCGAGCGGACCGATGAAACCGCCGGCATAGCCGCACATGCTATGCAGCCCCATCGTGGCGCCGCGCATTGCCGGGTCGGCGGCCTGCACGGTACCCGCCGTGAGCGCCGAACTATCGAGGAAGATGGAGGCAAGCCATGCCACGATGAGCGCCGCGGCAAGCAACGCGGATGATTCGACCGTCCAGCCGGCGCAAGCGGCAAGCGCGGCGGATGTCGTCATGGCCACGGTAACAACGCGCGTGCGCCCAAGGCGCTGTGACAGTTCATTGCCGAGGATCGATACGGCAATGCCGACGAAGCCCGCGATGGTGAAAAGTACGGTCGGCCCCGGAAGCCACCCGGGTGCACCGGCTTGCGCTAGCGTGAGAGCGAGAAAAGTTACTCCCCATGCCCGCAGTCCCGCCATCTCCCATGTGTGAAACGTATATCCGGCAATCCAGGCCATCGCCGCGCGATTGCGAAACACCGGCCGGAAGTCAAGCAACGCCTGCGGGCTTGTCGCGCGCGCAGGCGGGTCGCCGGGCATGACGGCGAGCGCAATGCCAACGGCCACCAGCGCACATACACCACCGAATAGAAACGCCACCTGAGGTCCGAACACACCGGCGATCAGACCTGCGACTGCATAGGAACTTGCACCTGCAATTCCGACCCCCGCCGCATGCGCAGAAACGGCACGGGATTGAGCGTTGCCGTCCAGCGTGTCGGCGATGACCTTCAATCCGGGCATGTAGGCTCCCGCCCAGCCGATCCCGGCGGCGGCTCGCAGCGAAAGTCCCCACCAAAAGCCGTCCGCGACAAAAGCGAAACCAAGATGCGAGAGCGCCGTCAGACCAGCGCCGACCATGTAGACATTGCGCGCGGCAACGCGGTCCGTCAGGGCGACGAGCACGGGAACGGCAATGACGTAGGCCGCGAAGAATATGCCGACCAGCGCACCGGCCTCGGTCTTGGTCAGATGCCACCGGTCGATATAGCCGGGCAAGAGCGCTGGAAGGCTGAACGCTCCGATCTGCACGAGCACTTGGGCCGCGACGACCGACCAGACGAACCGGCGCACGCCGGATGATCCAGGCCGGCTCACGGCGCCACGCGGAAAATCAGGCCGCAAATCGGTTCAGGGAGTGTTCTCGGCATGTCAGACAGCTTCATCCAGCGGCTTCTGCGCCATCGCCTGTTCGGCTTTCGATCGGTGCAGCGCCAGCAGCGCGATCAATGCAGCGAGACAAAGGCTTGCCGACACCACGACCACAAGGCGTCCCATGGGCTCAATCAACAGGCCAAACGCCAGCGGCGCCAGCGCCTGACAGATGCGGGATGGCGCCCCGATCAGTCCGAGCCGGTAGGCGTAGTTTTCGGGGCCGAAGATCGCGAGCGGCAGCGTACCCCGCGCGATGGTCAGGATTCCATTGCCCGCGCCGTGCAGCAAGGCGAAAGCGGCCGCGGCCCCGCCGCCGAAGATGCCGATCACACAGGCGCCGATCGGATGGGTGATGCAGGCAAGCCGCGTGGAGACGATCGGGTGAAAACGGTTGAGGAGACTCGCTTCAATCAGGCGCGCACCGACCTGGGCAGGTCCGATCATCATGCCGGCGAAAACGGCCTGCGCCGGCGTCGCTCCGAAAGCCTCGACGATGCGTGGCAGATGCGCAGCCATCGCCGAGGTCACGGTCCAGGCGGCTGCGAAAGCGAACGACAACAGCACCATCGTCCGGTCGATCGAAATGTGAGGTTTTACGACGAGTCCTTCGGCGACGTGCGCCGTCTCGGCGCGCGGCAGGGAAAGATTGAGCGGCAGGCCGATGATGATGTGCGCCAGCGCCCATGCATAACAGGTTTCGCGCCACCCGATCGTCTCGAGGCCGAGCGAGCTCAGGGGCCAGGCGACCGTGCTCGCAAAGCCCGCGATCAGCGTGATGCCGGTGATCGCGCTCCGCGCGTCGCCACCGTAGATGCGTCCGAGCGTCCCGAAGGCAGAATCATAGAGGCCGAGCCCCATGCCGACGCCGAGCAGCAGCCATGCCGCCGACATCGTCCATACCGAAGTCGATGCGCCGAGCATTGCCAGGCCACCCGCAAGAACGAGATTGGAGATGCAAAGAACCTGCCGCCCACCGACGCGGTCGATCTGCCGTCCGACGCGGGGTCCGAGCAATCCCGAGATCACGAGCGAGGCCGAGAACGCCGCGAAGAACCAGTTGCTGGAAATCCCGAGGTCGTGCGCAATCGGATCGGCGAGAATGGCCGGCAGGTAGTAGCTCGACCCCCATGCCAGCGTCTGGGCCGTGCCCAGCGCCGCGATAACTCCCAATCTTCGTCGATCCACGCCACCAGCCATTAGTCGAAGTCACCCCCATTGATGCCAACCTCCTTCGCGCCTTCCCGGCGGTCAAGCCGATGTGCTTTCACCAAGGGGTGGGAGAAGAGCGCCCGGGCAATCAGCGGTGAAGCGATTGCCACAGGCAGGAGCCAATAAGTGAACTCGGGAAGGTTCTTCCACACCGGCAACTGTTTTCCATTGTCCACGTAGAATGCGATCAGCATGATGAGATAGGACAAGCTCATTCCGCCGATGTGTAGCCTCACCCAATGCTGCCAGCGTGATCGAAGTGCCGACCGAGCGAGCCATGCGCACCCGAAGGAAGCAGCTCCCAAGATGAACAAGTGGTAGTTCTCCGACCAGCGCATGATCGAGAGAAAGGCTGCTGAAATAGAGAGAACCAGCAAGCACCAGAAGTAAATCGTACCAAGCCTGGAATGCCGCCCCCGCCCCTTCCTGGACAACATCGCGCCCGCGCCGGCAATGACGCACGCAATCCCAAGCGGGATATGCACTCCGACGACGACCGCAAGAAACGCGGGGTTCGTTGACGGAACAACGATGCCGCCAATGGTGGTCGAATCTCCTTCCATCGATCAAGCTCTGAATCAAGCCCGTCTGCTGATCTGTGTATAGACCCCTGCCATCCACGGGCGCCCCCGCGATCTCAGTCGGGAATGCCTCAGTTACAGCATGTAGGCACGCAACAAGATACAGCGCCGGGCTTCACGGCGCGGATAAAGGCGCCCATGAACTTGCCGTCGACCTCCTTTGCCATTGCGTCCACGTCGATGCCCTTGCCCGCCAGGAATTCTCGTGCATCGGCCACGCGGTAGATGCGCGTCGGCTCGATACTGGCCTGCTCGAAGCCAGCAGCCCTGAGCTTGGACGTGTATTCATCCTCTTCCAGCGCGCCGGCGATGCAGCCGACCCACAGCAGCATGTCGCGGCGCAATTGTTCGGGCACCTGTCCGCGGGTCACCACATCGGATACCGCAAATCGTCCGCCGGGCTTCAATACGCGAAACGCCTCACGGATGACTTGATCCTTGTCTGCCGAAAGATTGATTACACAATTTGAAATGATCACGTCCACGGAGTTGTCCGGCAGGGGGATGTGCTCGATTTCGCCCTTGAGGAACTCGACGTTTTGTGCGCCGGCTTTCTTCTGGTTCTCGCGGGCAAGGGCCAGCATCTCGTCAGTCATGTCGAGCCCATAAGCCTTGCCGGTCGGGCCGACACGGCGCGCCGACAACAATACGTCAATCCCGCCGCCCGATCCGAGATCGAGCACCGTCTCGCCTTGCTTGAGCTCGGCCAGTGCGGTCGGGTTGCCGCAGCCGAGCGACGCGAGCACGGCCGTCTCCGGTAGCTCGCCGGTTTCAAGCTCGGAATAGAGCTTTGAGGTAATCGGGCTTGAAGATGCCGGCCCGCAGCAGGAACCCGCGCGCAACGCGGCCTGGCTGTACTTCTCGCGAACGGCTTCCTTGATATCTGTCATTACGACCTCCTCGATCACAACATTTCGATCCAACGTCCACGCTCTAGCGCGGCGATGACTCCCAACCGTCGTCGATCCACCGCCGGTAGCCCCTTAAGAACAGCCGCACCCTGACTTGCCGACCGCCTTCGCCGCAGCATCATCCGCACAGCAGGCACTCTCCCCGGCCGGTGCCGGCCCGCCGCAACAATTGGACGCAACGGCGCCAACCTCCACGCCCCCACGCGTGCAAACGCCGGTCTCAGGCAGTTCAAGTTCGACACGCGCAGCGGCTTCCTTGTCGCCGGCTATGTCGGCAGCGATCGAGCGCACCTGTTCGTAACCTGTCATCATCAGGAAGGTCGGCGCGCGACCGTAACTCTTGATGCCGGCAAGATAGAAGCCCGGGTCGTCCTGCAGCAACTCACGCGCGCCATGAGGGCGTACGGTTCCGCAGCTATGTTCGTTTGGGTCGATCAAGGGCGCGAGCGCGACCGGCGCTTCGATGGCGGGATCCAGGCGCAGACGGATTTCACTCAGCATGGAATGGTCCGGACGAAAGCCGGTCGCGACGACAAGTTCGTCCACAAGCACATAACGTGCGCGGCATCCTGAACCCGCCGCGACGCGCAAACGCCCCTCGGTCGAAGCGATACTGGACACAGGGAAGCCGGCCTCGACCTTCACCCGTCCCGAGGCAACCAACGAAGCGAAATGAGCCCCAAGCTCGCCGCGTGCAACCAGCTTGTCGTTGGCGCCCCCGCCGAACGACTTGGCCGGATCATTGCCACGCAGCAACCATATCACGCTGCCACCCGGCGCCTGCTGAGCGAGGACTGTCAAGTCGATCAGCGTTCCGATGGCAGAGTGCCCTGCCCCAAGCACGGCGACACTCTTGCCAGCGAAGCGCGCCCGATCTCGCCCAAGCACGTCTGGCATACCATAAGAAATCTTCGCTTGGGTCTCGCGTTCACCAATGGCAGGCAGCCCATTGGCGCCGGCCGGATTGGGCGAGCCCCATGTGCCTGATGCATCTATCACGGCGTCGGCCAGCAACACTTCGGCACCCTTGCCGTTCTGATAGCGAATCTCGAATGGCGTGTTCTCGCGTCCCCTGGTCTTCGCCTTGTCGAAGCCGACGCGGCTCACAGACGTTACGCGGCTCGAGATGCGGATCCTGTCTTTCAAGGCAGTTTTTGTTGCAAGCGGCTCGATGTACCGCTCTAGCAGCTCAGCGCCGGTCGGGTAGACGTTGGGCTCCGGCGAATTCCAGCCGGTCGGCGCGAGCAACCGTCCAGCGGCCTTGTCCACATTGTATTCCCAGGGCGAGAAGAGCTGCACGTGCTGCCACTGGCGGACGGAATGCCCGGCATCGGGCCCGGCTTCGAGCACGATCGGATCGAGGCCGCGTTCAAACAGACGTGCCGCGGCCGCAAGACCCACGGGACCCGCACCGATCACTGCAACAGACTTGCTCATGCACACGTTCCTTCTAGAAGGATGGAAATATCTGTGAAAAGATCATGCAACCCTTGCCGGCTTCGCCACCTCCGTGCAGGTCGCATCGGCGCAGCACTCGGCGACGAGAAAGTCGACGATCCCGCGCATCACGTCATAATTGGCGCGGCAGATCAGCGTCGTCGCCTGCCGCTCCTGGCTGATCAAACCGACGGCCACAAGCGCCTTTAGATGATGGGAAAGGGTTGAAGCGGCGAGTTCGAGCTTGGTCTGGAGTTTGCCGACGGTCATCCCGGCGTCGCCCGCACGCACGAGCGCGCGATAGATTTTCAGGCGGGTCGGGTTGCCGAGGGCTTCAAGGCGGGCGGCTGCGTCATCGATCTTCATGAAAATAAACATAGGCGCGCTCGGTCCGGACGTCAACCGTATTTCTAGAATATTAGAAATATTGACGAGCCGGCAAGCATTGCCGGCCTTCGGGGATTGACGCATCTCAAATATTTCCATAAATCTGGATATATGGAAATCGAACAAGCTGTCATGGCGCTGGCCGCCCTTTCGCAATCGACTCGTCTGGAAGCCTTCCGGACTCTGGTCCGGCATGAGCCAGATGGTCTCGCGGCCGGCAACCTCGCCCGCCTGCTCGAAGTACCCCAAAACACGCTATCCGCACATCTATCGGTGCTTTCGCGCGCCGGCCTCGTTACGTCCGAACGGCACGGCCGCTCGATCGTCTATCGCGGCAGCCTCGCAGAATTCCAGAAGGTTACGCTGTTTCTGCTGCGCGACTGTTGCGGCGGCAAGCCGGAAGTCTGTGCGCCGATCGTCGACCTGCAACCCTGTTGCCCAGCGAAACGAAAGAAGCGGTCCCGTGCCTGAATCCGTAGCGTTCCCTTCCTGCGCGCGGGCGACTCGACCCGTTCGATCCTTGCCGAGGCGCACTTCCCCTGCGTTCGCTCGATCAATTGACACTGCAAGGCAGACTCCGGGAGATCGGCCACATGGAAGGCGCTACCCGCATCCCGGAACGTAGCTGATAGCAAGCGAGAAAGCCCCGCCCATGGACGTCATTATCTATCACAACCCCGATTGCGGCACGTCGCGCAACACGCTCGCCATGATCCGCAACGCCGGCATCGAGCCGCATGTCGTCGAATATCTGAAGACGCCACCGTCGCGCGCTCTCCTGAAGCAGTTGATTGCGCGCATGGGCATCTCCGTGCGCGCGGCTCTCCGCGAGAAGGGCACGCCGTATGGGGAACTGGCCCTTGGCAATCCGGGCCTGAGCGACGACGACCTGCTGGATGCGATGATGAAACATCCCATCCTCATCAACCGGCCGATCGTGGTGACGCCGAATGGCGTGCGGCTGTGCCGGCCTTCGGAAATGGTGATCGACCTGCTGCCGGCGCAGCGCGGCGAGTTCGTCAAGGAAGACGGCGAACGCGTCGCCGACCCGCAAAGCCCGGCGGCGGCCTGATGCCCTCACTCGGCCGGCGCCTTGTCGCTGAATGGCTGGGCTCGGCGTTCCTTTTGGCCGCCGTGGTCGGCTCGGGGATCATGGCGCAAAAGCTTGCCGGCGGAAACGTCGCGCTGGCGCTGCTCTGCAACACCATTCCGACCGGCGCGATTTTGGTGGTGCTGATCCTGATCTTCGGGCCGTTGTCGGGCGCGCATTTCAACCCGGCCGTGACGTTGGCCTTCGCCCTCAGGGGCGAATTGCCGTGGGCCGTCGGCGGCCTCTACATCGTCGCGCAGATCGCCGGCGGCATCGCGGGCGTCTTTGCCGCGCATCTGATGTTCGAATTGCCCGTGCTGCAATCCTCGCTCACGGTACGGACCGGAATCGGGCAATGGTTCGCCGAGGGCGTGGCGACCTTTGGCCTCCTGCTCACGATCTTCGGCTGCATCGCCCGCGCACCGAGTGCGGTCCCGTACGCCGTCGGGCTCTACATCACCTCGGCCTACTGGTTCACCGCCTCGACCTCGTTCGCCAACCCGGCCGTGACCATCGCGCGTTCATTGTCGGATACGTTTGCCGGCATCGCGCCGGGCGGCGTCGTGGCCTTCATTGCCGCGCAGTTGGCCGGGGCCGCGCTCGCGGTGATGCTATCGGGCTGGCTGTGGCTGAAGCCAGCCTTGCGGCCGTAAACCACGGCGTCGGGGCCTTGAATATCTCCGGATGGACGGCTTTATAGGGAATCGGTAGGAAGCATCCGATGTCCGATCCTTGCTGCGAGCACAAAACATCGCACTGCTGCGAGCCTCCTGCGCTGGTCTTGGCGCTCCGGACGCGAGGCGTGCAATCGACTTCCAAATCCGACATACAAGCCGCCGCGTCCTGTTGTTCCGGCGGCGTACCCGTGTTCGACGGCATGAACCCGCGATACAAGCGTATCCTCTGGACCGTGATCGGCATTAACGGCGCGATGTTCCTGACCGAGATGATCGCCGGCCAGCTGGCCGGCTCGCAGGCGCTGAAGGCCGATGCGCTGGATTTCCTGGCCGACACCGTCACCTACGGGCTGAGCCTCGCCGTGATCGGTGCAAGCCTGCGGCGACGCGCCTCCGCAGCGCTACTGAAGGGCTTCTCGCTGAGCGCCATGGCGCTCTGGGTGTTTGGCTCGACGCTCTACCAGACGCTGGTGCTGGGACTGCCGAAGGCCGAGGTGATGGGGCTGATCGCCGTGCTGGCACTTGCGGCAAATCTGGCATCGGTCCTGCTCCTCCTTCCCTACAAGGACGGCGACGCCAATGTGCGTTCGGTCTGGCTGTGCTCGCGCAACGACGCCATCGGCAACGTCATCGTGATGATCGCAGCCTTGGGCGTCTGGGGCACCGCAACGGCCTGGCCGGACCTCGCAGTCGCGGCCGTGATGGCGGGAATTTTCCTGACATCGTCGGTTCAGATCCTGAAGCAGGCCTGGACGGAGTACCGCCACGACGAGGGCCACGCGCAGCCCAGAGCTGCCTGACGGCAAAAGGCGCGTTCGCTGTCGAATACATTTGCCGGCATTGCCTCGGGCCGCGTCCCGCGATCCATTGCGGCGCAATTGCTTGGGTCCGCACGCGTCGTTGGACCATCGGACTGGCTGCGGCGGTCGCAGGCGAATACGGCCTAGACGCCGCTATATTTGCCGCTAAACTAATCGTACCCCACGACCTGCCGTAAGCGGGCCGTGCAGCACACCGGCACGACGGATCACGGGTATCAAGCTTTACGCTAACGTCGTGCCATGCCCGAAAACATTGAATCTGAGCGGCGCTCAAAGCCCTTGGCTTTTGGCGCTGGTGCCTTGATCGGAACGCTCGGCAGCCTGATAGGTCTTGGTGGTGCCGAGTTTCGACTTCCTGTTCTGATCAGCCTCTTTCGCTTTCGCGGGCTAGAGGCCGTAATATTGAACAAGGCGACTAGCCTTGTCGTGGTTGCCACAGCGCTGCCGTTCCGCGCGAGCACTGTACCGTTTGGTGCGGTCGCAGCTAACTGGCCTATCATCGTCAACTTGCTTGCCGGCAGCCTCATCGGCGCTTGGGTTGGCGCGGGGTGGGCGACGCGGCTCAAGTCAGAAACGCTCTATCGCATCATTGCGGTGCTGCTGGTACTGATCGCAGGTATCCTGCTCTTTGCTCACGATACGCTAGCCGGGTCACCGCCATTCACTGGCGTCGCGCTTATGCTGGCCGGAATCATCGCGGGCTTTGTCATCGGAGTGATTGCGTCGCTGCTGGGCGTAGCGGGTGGGGAATTTCTAATCCCGACTCTGGTTCTGTTGTTCGGCGCGGATATCAAACTGGCAGGAAGCCTATCGCTAGCCGTGAGCCTTCCGACAATGCTGGTGGGATTTACCCGCTATAGCGTGGACGATAGCTTCTCAGTTTTGGGACGTAACAAGCTGTTCCTGCTCGTTATGGCGATCGGATCAATGGTCGGGACTTTCGTCGGTGGCCGACTGCTAGGGTTGATTCCGAATTACGTCCTCTTGCCGATGCTTGCCGCCCTCCTCTTGCTGTCGGCGGTCAAAATTTGGCGGCACAGATAGGCACTCCCCTATTGCTTTCTAAAAATCTTGGAATGGAAAACGGCCGTAACCTCCAGAACGCGGCCGGTTCCGTTGCGAACCTCGACGGCAAAATGCTGGTCAATGGAGTCTTCCATGACCGCATCACGCGCGGCATCGACAAGCGCGCCGAGCGCCATATCGTGCGCTGCTTCGGCGTCCGGAAGTTCAACGCCATCCGTGTCGCGCGAAAAGATGCTCGCCGACCTGAGGTCGAAAAAGTACTGAGCCATGATGCTCAGCCCTACTTCGGCGTCTGCAAGCCCGATGAATTGACCCATTCGTCGAGGTGAGAGGCAGTATCGGCCTGGCGGGCTTTCCTTAGAAGGTCGTCCTTGTCCGCGCCGGGTGGAAGCTCGGCCGCCTGCGTGCGGACATCTTCCGCAAAAGTCCGCAGCCTGTCTTGAAGCGATTTGGTTTGTTTGAAACGCCGCCGCTGCTTGAACATGGGGCGCTCCTTTCCATGGGGGAAGGCGGGAGCGCTACCGGGCGTTCTCATCACAGATAGAAGCCACGATCCGCGCTGTGATGGTTGGAGCATGAACCCCTGAAGCTACGGACGCGAGTCATTTATTAACGAAGGCCCCGGGAACCAATCGGGCCGTGGTTGAATCAAAACAGGCCACGAGGGCCGGAAACAGGCCAGTGCCGAGCCGTCGGTGCTGCCCCAATTCGGATACCCCTTGCGACAAATTAGGACAGTCTAAATGACGCGATATAGGAACGCTCGCTCCTCCATGAGCGTTGGTTCGTTGCTATGGATTCCATGGAGCGGCTTTTTGCAGCGATGACGGTGGCGGGGTTTGTCGGGCTAATCGCGGTCCTGATCTGGATGTGGCTCACTTGAGCAACACCCGCCGAGGCGAACTAGCCTTGTAGTCCGCATAGCGCAGATATGCGGGATCGGTCCAGGTCCCCGGATGCCGCTTCCGCCTTCGCTCTGCGAGCTTCGGCGGACAAGTCGCTCTTCCGGGCTACGCGACTGATCTCGAGCAATGTCAGCCTGGCGAACAGCAATCGCTTCCGCGTTGTCGAGGCGGACACGGCATGGTGCCGTAGGAACAAAATACGCAACAATCGCCCTGTTTCGGCTTCAGCCGGACGCCACATCCCTTGCAGTCATAGAAGAACTGGCAAGCATCCGTTGGCATGACTTCAATCGTCTTGTGCCGGCATTGCGGACAGGTGAGCGTTGATTGCAATTCCATCTACATTCCCGATCCTGGCTCTCAGAACCGCAGCACTCGCGACCCCAACAGCGCGCCGATCGCGGTCATGAGCGCGGCGCCGAGCGTGTACCAGGTTGCGACGAAGAGGGGCGAGTCGTCGGTGCAATGCGAGGCATAGAGCGTGGCGGCAAGGCCCGCCGACAACAGGCCCGCCATCGCGCCCTCGAGTGCGGGCCTCGTCGGGGCGCCGTGGCGCAGCCCGATCAGAGCGGCTGCGAGCAGCGGCAGCGACATCAGGGGCACCGCCGCCATGCAGACCTTCGAATTGTTGCCGACGAGGCGCGTCATCATCGGCAGCCGCTGCGGCATCATCATCTCGCCGGAGATGCCGGCGACCAGGAGTCCCGCAGGAATCGCGAGCAGCCAGACCAAGCCGCGGAGCGACGCCTCGGGCCGCGAAAGATGCAGGCTGATCGCGATCGCGGCCGCGGCGAGCGCGAGCGTGACCGCGAATTTCAGGTCGAAGAACGGATTGTGCATCGCGGTCATGACGTCGGGCCGCACGCCGAGCTCCGCCACGAACATCAGGATCGAGACCGGAGCCGCGGCCAATAACGCCAGCGCCAGCACGAAGCCGACCGGACGCGGACGGTGCGCATTGTCGGCCGCAAGCGTCTTGATGAGCTGATCGGTATCCATGCTCATGGTTCCCTCAGTTTCGCGGTGAGGCTCGCAAGCCCGCGATGCAACGCCACGCGCACCGCGCCCTCGCTCATCGCGAATTTCTTCGCGGTGTCCTTGATCGAGGCGCTTTCGACCGCGATCGATTGCAGCACCTCTCGCTGGCGCACCGGCAAGGAGTTGAGCTGGGTGGCGACTTCGGTCGGCGAAGCCGTCTCGGCGGCCGGCTGGTCGGGCAGCGTCTCGGCAAAATCGTCGATGTTGACGAATATCCGTCTGCCGCGGCGGCGTAGCGCGTCGATCAGCTTGTTGCGCGCAATCGCGAACAGCCAGGGCGCGAACGGCGCGTTCGCGTCCCAGGTATGCCGCTTCAGATGCACCGCCAACAGAATGTCCTGCACGATGTCCTCGGATTGATCGACGGGTTGACCCGCACGCGCGAGCCCGCGGCGCGCCGCGGCCCGTAGGACCGGCGTGATCGCCTTCAACAGCCGATGATATGCCGCGCTGTCTCCGGAGATGGCCGACCGCATCAGGCCGGTCCATTCGTCTTCACGTTCGCGCAC
>Ga0207707_10001365_pt1 | contig 22660 bp, 16 predicted proteins | sample KBSC83BmetaG_FD_184336 | JGI IMG/M metagenome (GOLD analysis project Ga0207707, IMG submission 184336) | Corn rhizosphere microbial communities from Kellogg Biological Station, Michigan, USA - KBS C8-3B metaG (SPAdes) (version 2) | ecosystem: Host-associated > Plants > Roots > Rhizosphere ...
CTGAAAGACCTGACGCAGATCATCACGAAGGGCCAAGCCACCAACGAGCCGGGCGTTTACGGTCCAGCGATTGCGCTTCGCACGTTGGTCTTCTCGTTCCTGACCGATTCATGGGGCGATATCCCATATTCGCAGGCGCTCAAAGGCGACTCGGTTGGGACGACACTCAGTCCGGCGTACGACAAGCAGCAGGACATTTACGCCGATTTCTTCGCCGTTCTCGACAAAGCATCCAACGATCTGACCGGTGCCGCCAACGTACTTGGCGATGCCGATCCGATCTACGGCGGAGACCCAGCGAGCTGGCAGAAGTTCATCAACTCGCTGCGGCTGCGTCTTGCGCTTCGCGTCTCTGAAGTCGACCCCACTCTCGCCAGCGCTCAGATCACCGCGGCGCGCACGGCTCCCGGCGGCCTGATTCTCACCACGGCGGACAACGCCTATTTCCCATGGCCGGGTGATGGTATTTACAACAATCCGTGGGCGGACAACCTTGGTGGACGCGATGACTGGCGGATGTCAGATCGCCTCGTCAATATCATGAACGCGCTCAGCGATCCGCGGCTTCCCATCTACGCCCAGCCGACAGCCGCTGACCCGGCAGTGTATCGCGGGTCGCCCAACGGCTTGCTGCCGCAAAACGTTCCCGATCCGACGACGACGTCGCGGCCGGGAGAAATTTTCTACAAAGGTCAGACGACCTACGGCCCGGTATTCGGCGGAGCAGGTGCGAGCCTTCCGACGCCAATCATGACAGCGGCGGAAGTCAACTTGCTTCTCGCCGAGGCTGCGGAGCGCGGGTTGGGCGGCTTGACCCCGGGTCAGGCAGCTGCTTACTACAACGCCGGCATCACTGCGTCGATGGACCAGTGGAGCGACATGGCAGCCGCTGGCGGACAGTCGATAGCTGCTGGCGACGTTGCCGCGTATCTGGCGAACCCCGGCGTCGTCTATCAGGGCGGCGTCGCGGGCCTTCGTCAGATCGCTCAGCAGAAGTACGTCGCGCTTTACATGGACGGCGCGAACGCATGGTTCGAGTGGCGTAGAACGTGTGTGCCGAGTACCGTCGTTCCGGGACCCGATGCGACGCTGACCTACGTGCCCCGCCGTCTCGAGTATCCGACGACGGAAGCCACCACGAACAAAGAGTCCCTGGATGCCGCGATTGCGGATCAGGGTCCTGATGATCTCGGAACGCGCGTCTGGTGGGATACCATGACGGCTCCGACTTGCTCTTGATGTTGCGGTTCGCTCTCTAGCAGTACCAGAACAACAAAAGCCCCCCGGACTTCCGGGGGGCTTTTTGTTTCGCTGATTTGAGGAGCCGAGGGGCTCTGAATTACCGAAGGCGTGAACGGCCGGTGCCAGCTGGTTACTGGTTCTTAGTCCAGACGATGATCGCGCCGCACATTCTGTTGTTGCGATCCTGATACTCAGGTGGAAGGCCCGCATTCGACGCATAGACTTCCATCGCGGCGACGTCAGACGGTCTGGCGACATCGTCCAGCTCGGCGCCGGGTGCCCGCATTCCATCGACCCACACCATCGGCTGGCAGCCGCGCAAAAGAATCCGGTTCCCGATGCCCTTCGTCTCGACGGTCGCGCCACCGACGGTGCGAACGATCTCGCTCAGGTACAGCGGATTTCGCGCCCTGATGTCCTTCATCTCGAAGAACTTCGCGAAATTGTTGTTGGCCTTCCGCTCATAGAATTCGTCCAGGTGGCCCTTCGAGCTTTCAACGATCACCGCCGAAATGTCGCTTGCTATCTCGTCGAGGCTCACTTCGACCTCGGATGCCGCTCCGTCCGCCGGCATCTCGACATTGACGGTTTTGGCGACATATCCCATTCGACGCACCGTCAGCGCAACGTTGCCGCTTCGCACTCCGGTGAAAGCAAAGCGGCCGTCGGTCCCGGTGCGCGTGACCCGAACCGCCTCCCCCGGTCGATTCAGCACCAGCTCCGCGCTCGGAACCGGAGCTTTCGACGCATCGACTACGATTCCATCGACCTCGAACTTGTGGTTGGTCTGCATCTGCGCGACCAACGCCGGAGCATAGATAAAGGGAAGTACGAACAGGCTTTTGGCCAGCAGCCGGGTAAGGGGCGCGCGCATAGTTTGCTCCGTGAGGATCACACGCTCACGCTGTAACCGGTGCAAGGCGTTGTCAAGCCGCTGGCTTGCGAATTGCGCCGGCAATGGCCATAACATCATTTCAGACAATCATTTATGGCCGATACCGCCCATCCGCCGATCCTAGTGGTCGATGACAACGCAGATAACGCTCACATCATCCGTGACTATCTGGAAGCGCGGGGCTACCCGATTACCGTCGCCTACAACGGCGACGAAGCCATGAAGGCGTTCGAGGAGGTCAAGCCGGCAGTGGTCCTGCTCGACGTGATGATGCCCGGCCGCGATGGCTGGCAGGTCTGCCGCGAGATGAAGCAGCACCCAACGCTTGGCAAGACCGTCAGGGTGGTGATGGTCACCGCGCTCGACGACTGGGTCAACAAGCGCCAGGCGCTCCAGACGGGTGCCGACGACTACGTGGAGAAGCCGTTCGAGCTTTCCAAGCTCGCCACCACGCTCGAGCGCAACGTCAAGCTGGTGGCGCCGAACACCGGCGGCGCCCAGGCCACCGCTACCCGTTCCCGCTGACCTTGGACTACCATCAGCTTCTTCGTGACTCGCTGACGCGCCTGCCCACCGTAGCCGCGACGATCGACAGCATCAGAAAGGCGGTCCAGGACCGCGGCGAGATCGTCATCCTGTACTTCAACTTCGATCGGTACTCCAAGGTCGAAGAGGTCTACGGCTGGGAAAAACTCGACAGCGTGCTCGAAACGACCGGCGAGGCGATGCGCGCGTTCCTCGGCAAGAGTCCGCTCGCGTCGAGCAAGCTGATGGTCGCGTTTCCCAACGACGATGATTTCATCTTCTTCCACGTTCCCCAGGATGACACTCCGGCCGCGACCGACGCCGAGATAACGGAGCTGACCGCCGGCCTCAAGGAAGCGGTATCCACCGAGATCGAGCGCGTTCACGGAGAAGACATCGCCGCCCTGTTCGACATCTTCGTCGGCCGCGCGCTCGTCGTCTACAATCCAAAGCTGCGGCTCGAACGCCAGATCTATCGCGGCATTCGTGAAGCGGCGAACGCCTCCAAGAGTCTCGAGCACCGCGAGCAGGCCAAGAAGGTGAGCGATCTGCGCGAAACCCTCCGCGATCGCGGTCTCTACATCGAGTATCACCCGATCGTCGTAACCGATAGCCAGAAAGTCTTCGGCTACGAGGCGCTGGCGCGCGGAGCGCTCCGCAGCATGCGCAGTCCGGAAGTGATGTTCGAGATCGCGGCCCAGTCGGACCTCATCTGGGATCTGAGCCGGCTTTGCCGCGACCGCGCGATCGAGGGAATGGCCAAGTTGCTCAAGGATGGCGAGCTACTGTTCATGAATGTCGACCCCGCCGACTTCGCCGATCCGTCATTCGACGTCAACACTCTCGCGGTCAAGGATCCGACCCGCGTCGTAATCGAGATCACCGAGCGCACCGCGATCAAGGACTATCCGAAGTTCCGCGGCCGTCTCAAGGAATTCCGCGACAAGGGCTACCGCTTCGCCGTCGACGACGCGGGCAGCGGATACGCTGGCCTGGGCTCGATCGCCAACCTCGAGCCCGACTTCATCAAGCTCGATATCTCTCTCATCAACTGCATCGATCAGAATTTCATCAAGCAGAATCTGGTCGAGACAATGGTGCGCTTCGCCAACGAGCACGGCGCGATGGTGATCGCCGAGGGTGTCGAGCGGAAGGAAGAATACGAGATGGTGAAATCACTCGGCGTGCATCTGGTGCAGGGATTCTTCGTGCACAAGCCGAGCACCAACGCGGTTACCTACCGCCCGCCCGCCCTGGCGTCGGTGCCCGTCGCCCAGGAAGCAAAGCCATAACCAGCTCGTAGGATCGCTCGGCGGCGCCGAGCCCGGCTTGCACCATCGCGCGCGCGTGAGCACCCGCGACTTCGCGCGCCGGGGCGGATCCGAGCCAGTCGTCGAGGCGAATCGTCAGATCGGCGAGTCCCTTGATCGTCGCGCCACCATCGGCCAGAACCAGCTCGGTCGCCTCGCGGCTCCGTTCGTGTCGCGGGCCGAAGAGGACGGGCGCGCCGAACGCGGCCGGCTCGAGCACCGAGTGCACTCCGGCGGAGTGGAAACCACCGCCGACGTAGGCGACATCGGCAAGGGAGTATAGATCACCGAGCACTCCATATCGATCGACGATCAGGACATCGGCGCTCGATGCGTCATCGGCATCGATCCGTGAAACCCGTAAGGATGCGGCGCGCGCCCAACGCGCGAGGTTCCGCAGGTGGGATTCCGAAATTTCGTGGGGAGCGATGATGAGTCGCGCGTCGGGAATTTTCTCGCGCGCTTTCTGCCATGCGGGCAGGAGGTGCTCCTCGTCGGTGGGCCAGGTCGATCCGGCAACGAGGGTCGGGCGCGCGGAGCGCAGCCGCTCCACGAAGACCGGCGGCCTGCGCCGCGCGCGCGCCCACACCTGGTCGAAGCGAGTGTCTCCGGTGACCTGCAGCCGGTCGGCGCGCACGCCCTGCTCGCGGAGGCGCTCTGCATCGCCCTCGTCGATGGCGCCGACGCGGTCGATCGCCTGGTATGCGTCAGTGAGCAGCGCGCGGGCGAACGGTCCGCGCCGGCCGGATCCCGGCGGAAGGGTGGCGCTAACCACTCCGACCGGCACTCCGCGGCTCGCCGCGGTCTCGGTGAGCGCGGGCCATACGTCGAGCTTGCTGAACACAAGCGCGTCGGGGCGAAGCGTCGACAGTATCGCGGCGGCGTTGGAGAAAGTGTCGAAGGGTAGATAATCGGTGACATCGACATCGAGGCCGCGCGCAAACCGTTCGGCGCTCGGCGAATAGAAAGTGTACGCGATCTGAATGTCGGGACGGCGCGCGCGCAGCAGCTCGATCACCGGCAGCGCCTGCAATCCTTCACCGACGGAAGGAGCGTGCAGCCAGAGGAGCGGACGGGTGGGGTCTCGTTGCGCGACTGCCCACTGCTGGTAACGTGCAATCAGATCGCGCCGGGCTGAAAGCCCGCGGGCGAACTTCGATTGGCCGGACGGCGCAACGCGGGTGAGCACCTGGGCGAGGTTACCCGCGAACGAGTAGGGAATTCGCAGCAGCGAATTCACTGGGGCTCGTTAGGGGCTGGTGCTCTTGCTCTTGACCAGAGCGGAGTCGACGGCGCGGCGCAGCGCATCGATGGATTGCGCGCCGACCAATAGCTGATCGCCGATCATGAAGCTTGGAGTTGCACTAGCGCCGGCGCGGGATGCACGATCCTGATCGGCGAAGATGATCGACTTCATTTTTCCGGACGAAACGCAGTCACGCCACTGCTGCATCGACGCGCCGTTGGTGCGCGCCAGCGAATCGAAGTACTCGGTCGGTGATGGGAGAACTTCCCACTGAGCCTGGCTGTTGAAGAGGGCGTCGTGCATCGGCCAGAACTTTCCCTGCGCGCCGGCGCACATCGCCGCTTCAGCCGCGGCAAGCGCGTGGACGTGACTCTGGAGCGGGAAGTTCACGTATGCGAGACGCACTTTGCCAGTTTTGACGTATTGATCGACGAAGGTGTTATAAGTCTGATCGTGCCACTGCTTGCAATATGGGCACTGGAAGTCGCTGACTTCGATCACCCAGACTGGGGCGGTGGCGCTCCCCTGAATCCTCGCGAGGTCCGCGCGCGTAATACTGGAGTCGGTTGGTGCAGGCCGCGTCGCGACCACAGCGGTGTCGGTGCGAGCGACGCCGGTGGTTTCACCGCTCTGCCGGGCTCCTCCCCCGGGCGCGCAGGCGAAGGAGAGCACGATCGTTGCAACGGCAGCGGTGCGGTTGACCTTGATGGGAATCATCTGCTAAATAGACCTCCTTGCAAACCATGAAATCAAGGGAGAGTAGATACTTACCTCGGTTCTGATCGGCCTTCGATCGACGGCGGGGCTTCTCGTCGTGCTGCGCGCAGCCTGGTTCCTCCTTCTCCCACAAGGCATCCAGATCCCGCCGCCCACCGGGCTGGTGAACGATTTCGCGCACGTGCTGCAACCGGACGCGATCGCGCGGATGGAGCGCATCGCCGAGGATGTGCGGTTGAAGTCCCGCGGCGAGATGGCGATCGTGACGATGAGCGACATCGGCGATCGCGACGTGCAGGAAGTGTCGCTGCAGATCGGCAGGCAGTGGAAGGTCGGGAAGCTCGGAGATCCGGGCGATCCGACCCGCAACGCCGGCGCCGTCATTCTGCTCGTGCCGAAGGAGACCAGCAAGGACGGCCGCGGGCATTGCTTCATCTCCACGGGCCGCGGCGCCGAAGGCTTCATCACCGACGCGGACGCGGGCGATATCTGCCGCCAGGCAACGCCGGCTTTCGCGCAGCGCGATTACTCCGCGGGGCTCGAGCTGGTCACGCTGCTGACCGCACAGCGGTTCGCCAATGAGTTCGGTTTCCAGCTGGATACGTCTCTCGCGGTGCCGCAGCCACAACTCGGCGAGCCTCCGCTCGAGAATCCGGGGAGCGGTGGCGGGATTCCGCCGTTCGTGTACCTCATCATCTTCTTCGTGGTGCTGTCGATGCTGAGTAGCGCTGGAAGGCGCGGGCGCCGCGGCGGTTGCGGGGGGCCGGGTTGTCTGCCGCTCATCATTCCGTTCGGCGGGTTCGGGCGCGGCGGATTTGGTGGCGGAGGATTTGGCGGCGGAGGATTTGGCGGCGGCGGCGGCGGTTTCGGAGGTGGTGGCGGTTTTGGTGGATTTGGTGGCGGCGGAGGGTTCGGCGGGGGAGGGGGAGGGTCGAGTTGGTGAAGCTGGAAGTGAATAGGTGCGAGGCTGGGAACTGCAACTGAACGGGTGCGAGGCGTCAGAGGAGCATAGTTGTCAGGGTTTAGTTCACGACGTCGGGACGTATCTAGTGGCGTTCGGGGCACAGGCACAAGCGCGGAGCGCTTGGGATTAGTGAAACGGGATATGCACAGTTCGATTTATCGGGATTGAGACGATGATGAAACTCGAGGAGCTGGTCAGGCAGCTGCAGCTCGCGTACGGCGAGGGATTGCGCTCGGTCGTGCTGTACGGGTCGGCGGTGGCCGGGGAGCACAATCCGAAGAAGTCGGATTACAACGTGCTGGTGATCGTCGACGCGCTGCCGCTCGCGAAATTGCGCGCGGTTGCGGCGGTGTCGAAGGCGTGGGCGGAGGATGGAAATCCGCCTCCGATGACGTTCACTGCCAGCGAATGGCGGTCATCGTCGGACATTTTTCCGATGGAGTACGCGGACATCCTCGAGCGGCATAAGGTGTTGCACGGCGAATCGCCCTTCGACGGCGTCGCTGTTTCGCCAAACGACTTGAGGCTGCAGGTCGAGCAGCAGACGATGGGGAAGCTGCTGCAGCTGCGGCAGGCGACGATGGGGGCGGGCGGAGACAGCAAGCTCCAGCTCGAGGTGCTCGAGCGCAGTCTCAGCACGCTGATGGTGATTTTTCGCGGCATCTCACGCCTCGTCGGCCAGGTGCCGTCGCAGGATTACGAGGAGTTGGCCCAATCGCTCGCGCGCCGCGCCGGATTTGCCGCCGAGCCTTTTGTGAAAGTCATTCGACACGTGCGTGGAACGGAGAAAATCGCGCGCGAGGCCGCCGCCGGAATACTGGAGGGATATCTGGCCGCAATGGAACGACTGGTCGCGTACCTGAACGAGTTCAGAGGATAAATTACTGTGGGCTTTGGCCACACAGCGTGTAGTCAATCTCCACTCAGAGGATAGAGAAATGAACCGACGGATGATGTTGGCTCTCGCACCGCTCGTACTGGGCGTCACGGGATGCGGATACAACCGGATCCAGCAGCTCGACGAGACAGCGCAGCAGGCGAAGCAGGGGATCTCGGTACAGCTGCAGCGGCGTGCCGATCTGGTGCCCAACCTCGTGAACACGGTGAAGGGTTATGCGCAGCACGAGGAAGCGGTGTTCACTCAGGTCGCGCAGGCTCGCGCTGGTCTGGCGGGCGCAATTCAAAGCGGCGACCCCCAGCAAATGGCGACCGCCAATGCCGGTCTGACGGGAGCGCTGGGCAGGCTGATCGCGATCGCCGAGGCGTATCCGCAACTGAAGGCCGACCAGGGATTTCTGCGACTGCAGGATGAGCTGGCCGGCACGGAGAATCGGATCGCGACATCGCGGAACGACTACAACCAGGCGGTGCAGGAGTACAACACTTACATCCGCACCTTCCCGCAGGCGATCACAGCGAAGGTGACGGGCGCGAAGGCGCGGACGTACTATGAGGCGGCGCCGGGATCGGAGGTTGCGCCAACAGTCGATTTCGGAAACCGCGCGGCCCCCGCGAGCACGACGCCAGCGGCACCGAAAGCGCCTTAGCGGTCGCGCGAATCCAGACAAAAACGCCGGCGAAACACGCCGGCGTTTTTGTTTTTCGGAAAACGGTAAATGACAGCGGGGCGCCTGCGAGCGGCGGTCTGCCGGTCTTGACACCCTCGGGGGGAACCCCTAAATACGAGCGACCCCTACCAGAATCTGCAGAGCTACACTCTGCCGGGCTTGCTGCGCCTGTGCCGCAAGTCTCACCCACATCGCTGGAGACAGGCATGAAAAGAATTCGCTCGTCAGTTTTTTCCCTGCTGTTGCTCGCACTGTTCAGTGCCAGCGCCTTCGCACAGACGCGTCGCGTCAGTGGACGCGTGACTGTCGAAGGCAGTGGTGAGCCCCTCGTCGCTGCGAGTGTCAACGTCGTCGGCACCGCGCTCGGCACCTACACCGACGATCAGGGCCGATTCTCGCTCAACATCCCCGAAGGCTCGGCGACCATTCGCGTGCGCCGCATCGGCTACGCGCAGAAAACGATCGCTGTTCCAGCGGGCACGACGGACCTGAACGTCTCACTCGCGCGCGATGTTCTGCAGCTCGAGACCCAGGTCGTGACCGGCACTGCCACCACGGTATCGAGCGCCAACGCGGCGAATGCAGTGACGGTCGTTTCATCGGAGCGGCTGAACCGCGTTCCGGCTCAGACGATCGATTACGCGCTGCAGGGCAAAGTGCCTGGCGCGCTCATCTCGCAGAACTCCGGCGCTCCGGGCGGTGGAACCCAGATTCAGCTGCGCGGGGTCTCCACCCTCAACGCCGGCTACCAGCCGCTGTACGTGATCGATGGAGTAATCGTCGACAACTCGAGCATCTCGAACGGCTTGAACGTCATCAGTCAGTCGGCGCGCGGCAACTTCGCCTCGAGCCAGGATCAGACGGTCAACCGCGCTTCGGACATCAACCCCAACGACATCGAGAGCGTTCAGATCCTAAAGGGCCCTTCGGCCAGCTCGATCTACGGCTCGAGAGGAACCAACGGCGTAATCATCATCACCACCAAGCAGGGCGTGGCCGGCGGCAAGCCGACCCTCGACATCAATCAGCGCTTTGGGACCGCGCGCATCTCCAACAAGATCGGGCTGCGGTGCTTCAATACAGTGGGAGATTGGCTGGACTTCGACCTGAAGCCAACCTCAACTGCCGCTGATACTGCCGCTGCAGTCGCGTTGTACGGCCCGGGCGGATGCCACGATTTCGAGCAGGAGCTTTACGGTGAGCATCCGTTCAACTATCAGACGATCGGATCTCTCCGTGGCGGCTCATCGAGCGGTACGACCTACTTCATCTCAGGCCTCGTCCAGCACGATGGCGGCCTCGTTCGCAACGACAATTACAACAAGCAATCACTGCGAGTAAACCTGGGCCAGACCTTCGGGTCGAGGCTGCACCTCCGCGCCAACGTCGAAGGCATTCACACCCTGACGGCGCGCGGAATCAGCGGCAACGACAACACCGGCATCAACCCGTACACGACATTCTCACAGACGCCGACATTCATCGACCTCGCCCGCCAGGGTGACGGCACATTCCCGCGCAATCCGATCACGGCGGTCAGTAACAGCAATCCGTTTCAGAACGCCGAGCTGATCAAGACGCCTGAAGATGTCTTCCGGATGCTCGCTAGCGGCCAGGGCGTTTACAACCTGATGACCCGCGAGCGGCAGACCCTGGACTTCACACTTAACGGCGGACTCGACAGCTACATCGATCACGCCAAGATCATCTCACCAGCGACTGCCTACGTCGAGCAGGTGAACGGCTTGCCTGGCACTCTTTTCGTCAGCGATGGCAACGTCCTGAACGCCACGCTCGGCGCGTCGTTCAATCATCGACTCATTCGCGATCCCTTTACGGCCACGACGTCCTTCGGCTTCGGGCAGGTCCGGCGCAACACCGATGTCGTTGCCAACACGGGTCGCGGTGTCTTCCCGGGTGTAACCAACGTTTCGACGGCGACCCAGATCTTCACCAACGAAAGCCAGAGTATCGTCAAGTCGAGCTCGTTCTTCGTTCAGGAAGAATTTCTGACGCTTGCCGAAAGACTGCTGCTCACCGCTGGTGTCAACAGCGAGCGCACCAGCAACAACGGCGACGCCCAGAAGTACTACGCGTATCCGAAGTTCTCGGCGTCGTACCGGATGCCGACGCCGAGCATGATCGACGAGCTCAAGCTGCGTCTTGCCTACGGCCGCGCTGGCAACCAGCCGACCGGCGGCAAGTACACGTTCCTCACCAACCTGATCGAGGAAGGAGTCACGGGATTCCGCGCCTCCACCGTCAAAGGCTTCCCCGGCATCAAGCCGGAAACCGCCAGCGAGACGGAAGGCGGCTTCGACCTGACGTTCTTCACCGGTCGGGCGCGCCTCTCCGCGACGCAGTTCCGCAAGCAGATCGACAACCTGATCCTTTCCGCCTCGGTGGCACCTTCCACGGGCTTCTCGACGCAGACGATCAACGGCGGTCAAATCGTGACCCATGGTACCGAGCTGGAGCTCGGTATGACGCCCATCCAGAGCGATCGGTTCTCATGGGTCTCGAACACCACGTACTCGAGCAACAAGGGTAAGGTGACGCGCCTGCCGGTCCCGGGGTTCATTCCGACATCGGGATCGTTCGGAACGCGATTCGGCAATGCATTCATCCAGCAGGGACAGCTCGTGACGGTGCTGCAGGCGATCAACGGCTGCACTGCGCTGGTCAACAACGTCTGCCCATCGCCAAACCGTATTCTGACTTTCGTCGGCAACTCGGCGCCGGATTACGAGATGGGCTTCAACAACGATCTGACGTTCGGTTCGTTCCGCGTCTCGTCGCTCTTCGACTGGCGCAAGGGTGGACTCGGTATCAACCTCACCAACAATTACTTCGATGGTGGCCTCGGGGCCGACACCGCGGCCGGTAACGCGCGCGCTGTTGCATTTTCCCAGGGCAAGGCCGCGTATGTGGAGAACAGCGGCTTCGTGAAGCTCCGCGAGCTCACCTTCGGCTATGAACTGCCGGCGAGCCTGACCAGCAGGCTGTTCAATGGTCGCGCATCGCAGGCCCGCGTCGAGCTGAGCGGACGCAACCTGAAGACGTGGACGAAGTACACCGGTCTGGATCCAGAAGTATCGAACTTTGGCAACCAGCCACTCGGTCGGTTCCAGGATGTCACACCGTATCCGCCGAGCCGCACGTTCTTCCTGACGATCAACACCACCTTCTAAACCGAGCGATAAATCAAATGAAGCGATATTCACTGATTGCACTCGCGACTGCGGCATTCGCCGTTACGGCGTGCAAGGACAATCCGGTGGCGAATCCGATCGATGCGCCGACGGTCGACGCGCTGAGTGGAGGTCTCACCCGCACGTCGCTGCTCCAGCTGACCATCGGTGCGTTGGCGCAGGACCGCACGACGACCAACGATATCCAGTTCGCGATCGAAGGTGGAATTCTCGGGCGCGATGTATACCGCATCGATGCGTCGGAGCCGCGGTACGTCACGGAGACGCTGGGGGGCAACCCGGATCCGGGCAGCTTCGCCGGCGGCCGCGGATTCTCGGGCTACTACACGGCGATTCGCGCGGAGAACACCATTCTGCAAGCGTTGAATTCCGCGCCGACATCGATCTTCACCACCAACGAGATCAGTGCGCAGCGTGGATTCATCCGCACCATGAAGGCGACCGAGTACTGGCGTCTGATCGAGACCCGCGACACCGTCGGGGTGCCGATTCAGAGTGACGATCCAACCCAGGTCACTGACGTCCGCTGCAAGGAAGTCGTGCTCTCGTACATCGCGGCACTGCTCGACAGCGCGCTCTCGGATCTGAATGCGGCCGGGGCGACAACCAAGCTTCCGGTGAAGCTGCCTGGCGGATTCACACAGTACGGCCGCGATTACCAGGTCGTGTCGAACCTGATCCTCTTCAACCGCGGCTGGAAGGGCAAAGTCGACTTCTATCGCGGGCTGGATCGAAAAGCCTACACGGCAACTCTGTTTCCGACCGCGATCACGGAGCTCACCCAGGCACTCGGCGGCGCCGCACCTGGTGCTGTTCCAAAGGCTGATTTCACCAAAGGCGTGTATTACAACTTCGTGCCGGGAGGGTCGGAGAATCAGCCGAACGTGATCTCCGACGCGAAGGTTGGGCTCAACCCGTTGGTTGCCGACAGCGTGCAGTCTGGTGACACGCGTGCGTCGAAAATCGTGCCGCGTGCCGCACTGAGTGCGATCTACTTTAACACGACGATCGGTACGACCATTACGTACACCGGCGCCGTCGCCAGTCCCGCAAACCAGGCGCTGCCTCTCGCGATCCTTCGCGATGAAGAGCTCGTCCTGCTTCGCGCGCAGGCGTACATCGAAGCCGGCCAGCTCGCCAACGCGCTGCTGGACATCAACGACGTTCGCACCAACTACGGACTCGCGCCGCTTGCGCCATTCGCGGACAAGCAAAGCGCGATCGACGCGGTTCTCTACGAGAAGCGATACTCGCTTCTGTTCGAGGGCTGGTCCCGCGTCGATGATCTTCGCGAGTACGGCCGCCTCAACGCAACGTACCTGCGGAAGGAGCTGCCGACCGATCCATTCAACGCTGCGCTGCCGATCACCCGCGCCGAGCTCGATGCGCGTGGAGTCTCGACGAACCCGGCCTGCACCGCATAACCCATCGAGCAGTAGAAGACTGTGGAACCGGCTCGGAAGAAGTTTTTCGAGCCGGTTTCTTTTTCCCGTCCCGGGCTCAGATTATGCTGGTCCGTCGCAGTCGTCAGGATTCGTTGCGGAGCATTCCGCGGAGGTCCCAATGGTCGGCGCGCGTCTTCTTCTCGCACTCCTCCCCGTAGCCGTATTCGCATGCGCGCCACCCCGCCTCGGCCCCGGCGAGATCTCCAACTCCCAGGTGATCACCGAGGATGAGATCGTGGCATCGAGGGCGGCAAATGCGTACGAGGTGATTCACAAGCTGCGGGCCAACTTTCTCACCAACCGCGGCGAGACGAGCTTCAACAAGAATCAGTCGAATCCTTATCCAACGGTGTACGTCGACGATCAGGAGTTCGGCCCCATCAGCACGCTGTCGAGCATCCCGGCCGCCCAGATCTCGATGATTCGGCTGTATCGGGTTTCCGAAGCGAATGCCAAGTACGGTACCCGGAACCTCGGCGGGGTGATCGCCATTACGACCCGTCAGTAGGCTTCCTGCAGAGAAAACCCGGATCCGTCATCAGCCTGTCAGCATATTCGCCTTCCCAGAGCTCGCGAACCAGGCCTTCTCCTTGACACCGTCTGCGCGCCGTCGTAGATAGCTCGTCCCCAAAGCCGTCAGCCTAAAACCAGATATTCTGGACAGCCCCAAACGCACGGCGTAAGATAGGGGCCGCTCGGCGAACGTACGATTTTGGCGGGCGAACGATTTCTGACAAGATGGCTTCGCGCGACGAACGGGTTGAATCTGCTCGCTTACTTCGAGCGTCGGCCATTACATCGATTTTCTTTTTTGGAGGCACCATGGTGCTGCGCCGAGTTTTTGCTTTTCTCGCACTCGTCATGCTCGCATCTCCGGCGCTTGCTTTCGGGCAGGGCGGCGGAATCATTCGCGGGCGGGTCACTGATGCCGCGACCAGCGCGCCGCTGGTGGGCGTTCAGGTCCGGGTTGAAGGGACTTCCATCGGCGCCATGACCGACGCGGAGGGCGCGTTCACGATAACGGGGGCGCCGGCAGGATCTCGAGTTCTGACCACCCGCCGACTCGGGTACGCCCCCGCCCGTGCAACGATCACCGTGCCGGCCTCAGGTGACGTCAGTCAGAACTTTGCTCTCGACAAAGTCGCCACGACTCTGAACGACGTCGTCGTGACGGCGCTCGGTGAAACGGCGGCGCGTCGCGGGCTCGGCACTTCGCAGCAGACTGTCACCGGCGCCGCTGTTGCCGAGACACAGCGAGAGAATTTCGTGAACGCGCTGCAGGGCAGGGTCGCCGGCGTTCAGGTGACCAGCACTTCCGGCATTCCCGGCTCGTCTTCGTCGATCACCATCAGAGGTGTGAGCTCGATCAGCAGCAGCAACCAGCCGCTCATGATCATCGACGGCCTGCCGATGGACAACAAGACCCTCAATACGAACGTGCTTGCAGCTGACGCGCCGGGTTCGGTCACCGCCTTCAACAATCGCGGACTCGACTTCACCAATCGCGCCGCCGACCTGAATCCCGAAGACATCGAGAGCATGACGGTGCTCAAAGGCCCCGAGGCAGCGGCGCTTTACGGCATCGACGCCGCAAACGGCGCAATCGTCATCACCACCAAGCGCGGAAAATCGGGCGGCGGATTCGAGTACAACAACAGCTTCCGCATCGAGAGCACCCGCGCCGAGCCGGAGATCCAGCATGAGTTCGGTCCGAGCGGCGTCGGAAGCAGCACTTTCCTCTATTTCGGCGCTCCCTATCCGGCCGGCACAACTTTCTACGACAACGTCCAGGGTTTCTTCCGCAAGGCGCAAACGCAGAAGCACAACCTGTCCTTCAGTGGCGCCTCGCCGGACAACCGACTCAACTACCGACTGTCGACGGGAATCACCAACCAGCAGGGCGTGATCCCGGGGTCCGATTATCGTCGCGTGAATCTGACCGGCGCCTCGCAGGGCCAGGTGACACGCTGGCTGAGCGCGGATCTGTCGATGAACTACGCGTACTCGAATAACGACCAGGTTTTCAAGGGGGACGCGGGGCCGCTGCTTGGCCTGCTGGTTTGGCCGGCGACGGACAACGCTTCCGACTGGCTGACGCCGGCGGGGACCAGACGCCGCCTCACCACACTGGGCCAGGGATCGGAGGTCGATAACCCGTACTTCAACATCAACAAGAACAAGATCAACGGAAAGAACAACCGCCTGATCGCGAATCTTGGCATCACCCTCATGCCGTTCGCGTGGGGCAACCTTAAGACGATCCTCGGTACCGACAGCTATACCAATCAGAATCTGATTCTCCGCCATCCCGAAAGCACTTACGGATTCAGTAACGGCGGAATTCTGGACATTGCGGACGACATTACCCGCAATCTCAACATGCAGACGCTGCTCAACTTCAATCAGCGGACCCTGTTCGGCGGAATATCCGTCAGCGGTCTGCTCGGCAATGCGATCTCGGACGCCAAATCGACTGTCGACGCGTCGCAGGGCACGAGGTTCCTGGATCCGAACTTCGTGTCGATCAACAATACCAACATCAGAACGAGCCGCACTTCGATCGCCCAGCGGCGACTCGTGAGCGGCTTCGGTCAGATGGTACTCGATTACAACAAGTATCTCTACCTGACCCTTACCGGCAGAAACGACTGGACCTCGACGATCCCGCAGGGCGCGAACTCCTTCTTCTACCCCGGAGTTTCGTCGAGCTTCGTGTTCTCGGACGCCTTCCCGTCGATCGGCCGGTTCATGACCGGCAAGCTCCGGGCTGCATACGCCGAGGTCGGTAAGGATGCGAGGCCGTACGCCTACCGGCCATCGCTCGAGTTCAAGACGACGTCATATGGTGGGTACGGCTACGGCTTCACCGGGCCGAACCTCGATCTCAAGCCCGAATTCGCGAGGTCGTACGAGATCGGCACCGAAATGAGCTTCCTGCAGGACCGGCTCGGTATCGACATCACAACCTACCGGAAGCAGACGAAGGATCAGATCGTCAACGACATCCGCGGCAGCTACGGCACCGGATTCATTTTGTTCAACCTGAACGGCGCCGTTACCCGCAACCAGGGTGTCGAGATCAGCCTGCGCGGGACGCCGGTCGTTCGCGACAACTTCAGCTGGAATTTCATCGCCAACTACGACCGTGCGAGAGGCAAGGTGCTCGAGCTGCCGCACGCGCTGCCTGAGTCGTATGTCTCTGACACGTGGCTCGTCGGCAACGTCCGCAACGGCGTGTCGCCTGGGCTGTCGACGATGTCGCTCACGGGCTGGTACTACCTGAGAGACACCGTTCCCGGACGGCACAAGATCCTGATAGATCCGACGACCGGACTTCCGCTCAAGTCGAACGTCTTCATCGACCGCGGCTACGACCGCCAGCCGAAGTACACGGTCGGTCTGACCAACACCTTCAAGTACAAGCGCGCTTCGCTGGATTTCCTCCTCGACTTCCGCAGGGGCGGCGACGTGTTCAACGCCACCGAATGGTACCTGACGACGAGAGGCCTGGCGCCGAGCACTCTGGACCGGAACACGCCGCGGATCATCGACGGTGTGCTGAGAGACGGCAAGGAGAACACTGCGAACCCGACGATCAACAACATCGTCGTCGTGCCCGCCAACCAGACGGCGTACTACACCGGCATGAGCGAAGAGCTGTTCATCGAGAAGAACATCAACTGGGTGAGGCTCAGGGACATCACGCTCAACCTGCAGGTTCCCGAGAGGATGATGCGGAACGCCAGCATCTTCATCACGGGCACCGACCTGTGGATGAAGACCAACTACACGGGTCTCGATCCAATCGTTAACGGAAATACAGCGGCAGTGGGCGGCTCGGGCGGCGTCGGCATCGACTACGGCAACTTCCCGATTCCCCGCGGTCTCAACTTCGGCCTCAAGGTGGGATTCTAAAGATGACGCGCAAAGTTCACGCAACAATTCTGGCGGCTTCGGTTTTCGTCGCCGCGGGTTGTAGCGATTACCTCGACGTAAATACCAACCCCAACGCTCCGCAGTCGGTAACGGCGAATCTGTACCTGCCGCCGATGCTGCACTGGATGGTGACGGCGCCGCAGTACGACGGTCGCTACGTCGGCGGCTACACCCAGGAGTGGATTTCCACCTCCGGCTCGGCGAACGGCGTCGGCCTGACCTACCAGCAGGCGTGGGGTCGGATGGGCTACGACCCCGGCAGCGACAACGGCGCGGAGCAGTGGCGCGATGTGTACTGGTCACTTGGTCAGAACCTGATCGACATGAACACCAAAGCCGAAGCCGAACAGCGCTGGGATCTGCTCGGTGTCGGACTGATCATGAAGGCGTGGGGATGGCAGGTTCTGACCGATCTGCACGGTGAGATCATCGTCAAGGAAGCCATCGATCAGTCGAGATTCGCCTTCGACTACGACACCCAGCAGTACGCGTACGAGGAGGTCAAGCGGCTGCTCGACAGCGCGATCGTACTTCTCCAACGGACCGACGGCGCCGTCGATGCCACCTACCTCGCCGTCGGCGACAAGATGTACAACGGCGACCGGACGAAGTGGCTCAAGCTGGCATACGGGCTCCGCGCGCTCAGTCTGAACCATTACTCCAACAAGTCCTCCTACGATCCGGCCGCGGTGATCGCTGACGTCGATCGGTCGTTCGCGAGTAACGCCGACGACGCTCTGCTCCAGTATCCGTCTGCACTGCCGAACGACGACAGAAATTTCTACGGCGCGACCCGCCAGAACATTCAGCTCTATCGGCAGACCCAGTTCATCGTGAATCTGATGAACGGAACAGAGTTCGGCGGAGTGGTCGATCCGCGGATGAGTCGCATTCTCTCGCCGGCGCCCGACAGCGTGTACCGCGGCCTCGATCCGAACCAGGCTGGATTTGGCGCGATCACGGATCCCACCCAGCGACCGAACAACTTCTGGGGTTATCCGGGAAGCGTCGGTGCCGGGTTGCCAGCTCGTTACATCTTCAGCGACAAGACGAAGATGCCGCTCATGACCTACGCGCAGCTGCAGTTCATCAAGGCTGAAGCGGCGCTGCGTAGCGGCGACCAGGCGACGGCGAAACAGGCTTACATCAACGGAATTTCGTCGTCAATCGATTTCGTGAATGCACGGAACCAGGACGACGGCCAGACTCCAACCCAGATCAGCGCGGCGGAGAAGGCGGCGTTCCTCGCGTCTCCAGAGATCGTGCCTCCAGTGCTGGACTTGTCACACATCATGTCCCAGAAGTTCATCGCCCAGTGGGGATGGGGACACAACGAGCTGTGGATGGACATGCGCCGGTATCACTATACCGATCTCGACCCGGTAACGGGGGTGGAGATCTTCCGCGGCTGGACGCCGCCGACGACTCTTTACGTCGACAACGGCGGGAAGCTCGTGCAGCGCATCAGACCGAGATACAATTCTGAATACGTGTGGAACTTACCCGCACTGGCAGTCATCGGCGGAACGGCGCCGGACTATCACACCAAGCCGCTCTGGATCACCGAACCCTAATGACCATGAATAGAACTATATCTATTGCGGCCCTGCTGTGCGCCGCTCTGCTCTCAGCGTGCGGCGATAGCGCCGTTCAAAAGATTACGTCATCCCTCCCGGGATCGGCGATAAAGTTCTACAACTTCGGGGTCTGCGGCACCACGCAGACCACGACGACGAGCTGCATGCCGAGCGTGAATTTTTACGCTGACGATACGAAGATGACGGCGGTCAACTCGACCTCGGGCTCCGAATCGACGTCGGGCACTGCATATACGGCTGTCGGAAACGGCGGTTTCTATTCCGGAATCGAGCCGGGTCAGTACACAGTGAGCGGCAGGATATCCGCGGCCACCGACAAGGACGTCCCGGTCTCCAGTACGCAGGTCACTCTGGAGGACGGAAAGTTCTACTCGTACTATCTGAGCGGGTTCTACAACACCACCGCGAAGACGGTCGATTCCTTCATCGTCGAGGATGATCTTCCGGCCGCCGATTTCAGCACGACGTACGTGAGATTCGTGAATGCGATCTCGAATGCCAACCCGATGACGCTGTACGCGAAAAACACCACCTCCGGCACCGAGACTGCGATCGGAGGAGAGACCGCCTACAAGAACGCCGGCGCCTTCGTCTCGATCCCCGGCGGCATCTACGACCTGGGCGCGAGATACACTGGATCGTCCACCAACGCCATCAGCAGGACGGCTGTCTCGTTCGTCCCGGGGAAGGTCTACACCATCAGCGCTCGCGGCGACATCACCATTACGTCGACAACCGCGATCAACAGGCCGTTCCTGGACAACACCGCGAACAGATAGCCTTTTTTGATGGCGAAACAAAAAAACCCCGGCATTCCGGGGTTTTTTTGTTTCTAGCTTCGAATCCAGGACCGAGATCAATGGTCCTCACTTTCCAGCCCAAAATCGTACCGGTAGAAATCGCAATTGTCTTCATCGCACAGCAGCCGCCGCAGCGCGGGATCCTTGAGCACGTCGACGTAGTCCATCCCCTTGCCGTCCACATAGATCGTCCTGTACACGAGCCGGATGCCGTGGCTGTAGTCGACATACCAGTCGACGTGTCCGGTGTATAGCGGCTGGATCGGAGTGCCGTCCAGCTTGTGCCAGCCGTAGATCGCAACGCGATCGGGCTTGGGATCGCGCGGGATTTCGCCCGTGATCACGACATCCTTCTTGATTCCCGCGATCAATCCCTTCCGCAGCCGCCGCTGTCCTTCGATGATGAGGTTGTGGTGATACATGGTGACGGCGCTGTCGCGCAGCGCGTACATAGGTACAGGCTCCAGCTTCACCACCGCGGCCCGGTAGATGTCGTCGACCATTTTGCGGGTCGGCAGAAAACAGTGTAGGCTGTCGGCGATCGGCTGGGCCGTCATCGGAGTCAGCGGGATGCGCGCGAAATCCGAATCAGAGCCGATCGACAGGTAATCAGGCAGAACGAAGTAAACCGCTCTGATCCTGCGGCCGTCGGCGGCAGCGATCGATGTCTCGATCGGTACGAAAAACCTTAGAAACGTCGGAACGTTCCCGGCGAGTATCTCGCGTTCTGCCAACAACTCGCGCTGAACACGGTCGACGTTGAATACACTCTTGTAGAACTCACTCCCGCTGGGCGCGATCGCGGGTCGAGGCGGGAGAGTGAGCTTTCGGGCCGAGCTGCACGCCGACGCGGCAGCTGCGCAAACTACCAGCGCGCAAATGCGTCGCAGCACGGTCGTCTGCTCAGCCCGTCTTGGTGGCCGACTCCGCTTTCGGAAACAGTGCGACGCCCTTCTGCACCTTCCAGCCGGTGGGGTCGAGCTTCTCGAGGGCGGCGAAGCCAGTCTTACCCGGCGATCCGGGCGCGCCGAGCGCAGTCCACAGCTCCTCGGCTTTACCCGGGATGAATGGCCACAGATAGACGGCGTGACGCGTCAGCTGCCGAATCAGGGTGGCGAGAGTCTCCTCCAGCGCGACCCGGCTCGCCGGATCCTTGGCGAGTTTCCATGGGGCTTGACGATCGACGTACTCGTTTCCGCGGGCGATGGTCTGCCAGACCGCCTTGAGCGCATCGTGCAAGAGGAAGCCACGCGGACCAATCGAAGCGTGGTAGCTCTCGAGAGTGGAAGCGTCGGCCGCATCGATGTCGTTGCGCGCACCTTTCGGCACGATGCCGCCGCAGTATCGCTCGACCATTGAGATACTGCGGCTGGCGAGATTGCCGAGCGCGTTCGCGAGGTCGGAGTTGTACCGCTCCTCGAATCGCTCCCACGAAAAAGTCCCATCGCCGTCGAACGGAACTTCTCGCATCAGGAAATAGCGAAAGGCGTCGGCGCCGTAACGGCCGACGGCATCACGAAGATCGAGGTTGCCGCCCGCCGACTTGCTGACCCGCGATCCGCCGACGAGCACGAAGCCGTGCACCCAGATTCGCTTCGGCACCGCGAGCCCTGCAGCCATCAGCATCGCCGGCCAGATCAGCGCGTGGAACCGGGTGATGTCCTTGCCAATCAGATGCAGATCGGCGGGCCAGAGCTTCTCGTAATCCGGATTCGGAAAGCCCGTCGCAGTCAGATAGTTTGGCAGCGCGTCGAACCAGACGTAGGTCGTCTGCTGCTCGCCGGTGCTCGTCGCTTTGGGAAACGGCACGCCCCAGGAGAACCGGCTGCGGCTCGCCGAGACATCCTCCAGACCCGAATCGATCAGGGACAGAATCTCGTTGCGGCGGGACTTCGGCTGCAGGAATTCTTCGCTCGACACCAGCTTTCTCAGCCGGTCGCTGTAGGCACTGAGCCGGAAGAACCAGTTCTTCTCCTCCACCCATTCGAGCGTTCTGGTAGGGTGGAGAACGCACTTGCCGTCGACGATCTCGTTGTCCTGCTTGAAGGACTCGCAGCCCACGCAGTACCAGCCGGCGTAGGCCTTCTCGTAAAAGTCGCCGGGAGAATTCTCGAAGATCAATTCCATCAGCCGGCGCACCCCTGCTTTGTGCGCCGGATCGGTCGTGCGAACGAACTGATCGTAGGAGATCTCGAACAGCTTCCAGATCTCCTGAGTGCTTTCGGCGACCGCATCCACCAGCTCCTGCGGCGAGACTTTTCGCTCGGCGGCGGTCTGGGCGACCTTCTGCCCGTGTTCGTCCATTCCAATGAGAAAGTGGACGTCGTCGCCTTTCAATCGGTGATATCTGGCGATTACATCGGCGCCGATCTTCTCGTAAGCGTGTCCGTGGTGCGGATCGGCAGTCGCGTAGTCGATCGCCGTGGTGAGATAGTACTTGGCCAATTACTGGCCGCCTGAAGTCTGGTCGTCTCCCCGTCCGCGCCGGCCGCCGCGTCGGCCGCGCCGCCGCTTGCCCGCGCTGCCGCCCTCCTTGCCATTGGTGCCGGGGACGACGTCACTCGAGGCCGGCCGCGACGTTGGAGCCGCGCCGCCAACCTCCCGCACACCGCCTCCGACTTCCCGCCTTGCGGCTCCCGCTTCACCCGGCGGAACGAATACGGGATGCTCCGCGGTGTACAGAAGTTCGGGAGAAATTTCCTCGGGCCGGATGCTTTCGGCCGCCTCTTCCTCCTCGATCGCGGCGATGGGCGTCGCACCTCCGCGCTGCTGCTCGATCTCTTCCTTGTATACGGCGAGAGTGATGGACCGCACCTCACCTTCGACGCCGCGCAAGGTGATCCGTTCGCCGAAAATGTCGACGCTCACGACTTTCTCTTCGCCGAGTTTGGTGGCGACGATCTTCCCTTCCTTCGGAAAGCGCTTGCGACTCTGGACGTAGAACTCGTGCTCGTAGCGCAGGCAGCACATCAGCCGGCCACACGCTCCCGAGATCTGCGATGGGTTGAGGGACAGCCGCTGGTCCTTGGCAACCCCGAGGTTGACCGGCCGCAGCTCCGGAAGCCACGACGCCGAGCAGTATTGCCGCCCGCAACGACCGATCCCGTCGAGGCGTTTGGCTTCGTCGCGCACGCCGATCTGTTTCAGCTCGATGCGCGTCCGGAACAGCGATGCCAGATCGCGAACCAGATTTCGGAAGTCG
>Ga0207707_10001366_pt1 | contig 22652 bp, 14 predicted proteins | sample KBSC83BmetaG_FD_184336 | JGI IMG/M metagenome (GOLD analysis project Ga0207707, IMG submission 184336) | Corn rhizosphere microbial communities from Kellogg Biological Station, Michigan, USA - KBS C8-3B metaG (SPAdes) (version 2) | ecosystem: Host-associated > Plants > Roots > Rhizosphere ...
TCGGAATCCATCCGCGAATCCATCGCCGACGTTAAATTTACGCTCTTCCTGACGATTTGCCTGGTCGTGATGGTCATCTTTCTTTTTCTGCGCAACATCTCGGCCACGGCGATTCCCAGCCTCGCCGTGCCGCTGGCCATCGTGGGCACGTTCGCGGCGATGTACCTGCTCGGCTATACCGTAGACAATCTCTCCCTGATGGCACTCACGCTGTCGGTCGGCTTCGTGGTGGACGATGCCATCGTAATGCTGGAAAACATCGTCCGGCACATGGAAATGGGAGAGAGCCGCATGGAGGCAGCATTGCGCGGCTCGCGCGAAATCGGCTTCACGATTGTCTCCATGACATTGTCGCTGGTGGCCGTTTTCATTCCTGTGCTCTTTCTTAGCGGCATAGTCGGACGGCTCCTGCATGAGTTCGCCGTAACCATCAGCATCGCCGTTCTGGTCTCCGGGTTTGTGTCCTTGACCTTGACTCCGATGCTGTGCAGCCGTTTCCTGAAGCCGCCCAAAGAGAAGCACGGCCGGCTATATACGGCTACCGAAAGTTTTTTCACGGGGATGACCAATTTTTACGACCGCACTCTACGGGTTGTGATGCGCCATCGTCTGGCGACGGTAATGCTCTCGTTCATCCTGCTCATCGCCACAGGTTATCTGTTTTACGTCTTGCCTAAAGGGTTCATCCCCAGCTACGACGCCGGGCGGCTCTTCGGTCTCACCATGGCAGGTCAAGATATTTCTTTCGATTCCATGGTTGAGCATCAGCAAGCGCTGAACAAAATTCTGCTGAAGGAGCCGGCGATTTACACCATGATGTCTGCCGCCGGTGGCGGGTTCGGGCAAGCGGGCAATACCGGCTTTTTCTTTATTACCCTCAAGCCGCGCTCCCAGCGGAGCGAGTCCGTGGATCAGTTCATCGATCGGATGCGCGGCAAGCTTTCCACAGTACCCGGCATTCTCGCATTCATGCAGAACCCGCCGCCCATCCAGATTGGCGCGCAGTTCACCCGCGCCCTGTATCAGCTCACCCTGCAGGGGACTGACACGCAGCAAATGTACCGTTGGACGCCGCAGATCGAAGCCCGCATGCGCCAGTTGCCCGGATTCACCGATGTCAACAGCGATCTGCAAATTGCCAGCCCGCAGGTCAATGTAGAGATCAATCGCGACAAAGCGCTGTCACTGGGAGTTTCGGCGCAACAGGTGCAGGATGCGCTCTACACGGCGTATGGCAGCCGCCAGGTTTCGATCATCTACACTCCCGCCAACGCGTACCGAGTGATCACCGAAGTCGAACCGCAGTATCAACGCACGCCCGAAGCGCTATCCAAACTCTACATTCGCTCCTCGAGCGGACAGCTGGTTACGCTCGATACGGTAGCTAAGCTCGAGCGCACCGTCGGGCCGCTGACCATCAATCACTGGGGGCAATTGCCGGCCGTGACCATCTCATTTAACCTGGCGCCCGGCAGGTCGCTCGGAGACGCAGCCAACGCCGTCGAGGATGCGCTCCGCCAAATGCGCCTGCCCGCCAGCATCACCACGAATTTTCAGGGTACGGTGCAAGCATTCCAAAACTCCTTCCGCGGGCTGTCGATTCTCTTGGTTGTGGCAGTGCTCGTCATCTATATCGTGCTGGGAATTCTATATGAGAGCCTGATTCATCCCATTACCATCCTCTCGGGATTGCCGTCGGCGATGTTCGGAGCGCTCCTGACGCTCAAGATTTTCCATCTCGAGATGGACCTGTACGCGTTTGTCGGCCTCATCATGTTATTCGGCATCGTGAAAAAGAACGCGATCATGATGATTGACTTCGCGCTCGAGGCGCAGCGCAAAGAGGGCAAGGCCCCGTTCGACGCGATTTACGAAGGCTGCCTGCTTCGCTTCCGGCCCATCATGATGACCACGCTCGCCGCCTTGTTTGGTACGCTGCCCATCGCTCTCGGGGTAGGCGCGGGGGCGGAATCACGGCGGCCGCTCGGTCTTGCGGTAGTGGGCGGCTTGCTGGTCTCCCAGTTATTGACTCTATACATCACGCCCGTAATTTATCTGTATATGGAAGCCTTCCAGGGCTGGCTGCGGCGCCGGAAAAAAGGCCCCGGAATGCGCATCCGCGAACTGCCGGCGGAAGCCGTACTGCGCTGAAGAAATGACTCCTCAGAAGAAAACGTGGGGTGATTCCGGTTCAGGCAGCTTGCCAAGTGAGTGATAAAGGGCCAGTTCGAGTGGAAGCACGACGAGACCGGAACGCTGACTGTATCCTCCGAACTTCACGACTCAATCCATCCGGAGTGCCTGCAACGGGTCCCGCGCGGCCGCCCTCCATGCCGGCCGGATGCTCGCCAGCAACCCTGTGCCTAGCAGAACCAACACCGCTATACCGTATGCTGCCGGGTCCGTGTTGGTGATTTCATATAGCAAGCTGGTCAGCAGCCGGGATAACAGCAATGCGGCCATCAAGCTCAGCAACAGTCCGCACGCCACCGGCAGCATGGCGCCGCGCAGGGTCTCGCCAACGACGTCACGTGGTGTGGCGCCCAGTGCCACGCGGATCCCCACCTCGCGCGCTCTCAGCGTGGCTGTGAAAGATACCACGCTGTAAATTCCCGCCGAGGTCAAGACTAATGCCAAGCCGCCCAACACCGTGAACACCCAGGCCGAAAAGCGCGGACGCCAGATGTTATCTGCGATCATGTCATTCAGCGATTCCATCTTTGTGATCGGCTGATCGGGATCCACTGTCCAAATGGCCTTTCGCAGCGCGGGAGCCATCGCCACCGGCTCGCCCGACGTGCGAACCACGATGGTCGACATGAAGACGCCGAAGATGTATTGCCGGTACGGTATGTACAGCTCATCGTTGGCGGGCCGCTCGTAGCTCATCTGGGCTGCATCCTTCACCACTCCAACGATCCTAATGGACCTCGAAGCCGAGACGCGCAGCACTTGCTCCAACGGGTCGCGATCCGAAAACATCGCTCGCGCCATGTGCTGATTAATGATGCCAACATTGGGTGCGTCCGTCGATTCGTCTTGAGCGCTGAATGTCCGCCCCGCAACCAGCGGAATCCCCATGGCCGCGAAATACTCTTCGCTGATGGTACGCGTCGGAACTCCTTTTGAGGTACCATCCGGCGCCACGAAGTCGGTCGTCGTATTGACGCTCGACAGAGGTGGATTGTTAACGACGGCCGCGTAGCGCACGCCCGGAATCTGTTTCAACCGGTCGACCAATTGTTGGTAGTGCGCCATCTGGCTTGGCTTGCTGTTGTACCGGCCGGTGGGAGTTGGCTGCGTCAAAGTGCCGATTGGTACTCTCATCGTCAGTACATGGTCGGGTCGAAACCCATGGTCGGATTGCTCCAAGCGAATCAGACTGCGCATCATCAGTCCCGACCCCGCCAGCAGCAGAAATGCAAACGCAGCTTCGGCACCAATGAGAAGCGAAAAAATACGCGTCGAGTTCTTCGGGCGACCACCCGCTTGACCTATCCGCAATATGGTTTGCAGGTCAGCCCTTCGGGCCAAAAACACCGGAAGCAGGCTTAGAATGCAGGCCAGCACCAAGCATAGAACCGTATTGAGTAGTAGCACCCTTTGGTTCAGCGCCACACCCTGAAGATGAGGGAGAGCGATCGGCAGCGCTGCCAGTTGCCGCACTAGCAGCCGCAAGGTCCCCTGCGCCACCGCGATTCCGACCGCGGTACCGAGCACGGCCAGCACCAAGCTTTCAGCCAGCAGTTGCCTCATGACGCGCCACACGCCCGCTCCCAGCGACGCCCTAATCGCAATTTCCCTTTGTCGCTGCAAAGCTCTGCAGAGTAGCAGGCTGCCAGCATCGGCACACGCGATCACTAGAACCAACCCGACTGCCACAACGATAAAAACCACACTCAATTCGTACTTGCGGGCTAGCTCATCCCGCCAGGGCGAAACCATGATGTCTAACCCTGCTTTTTCGGTTGGCTCCTCGCTCTCGAGTTGATGAGCCACAATTCGCATCGCACTCTGAACCGCGGGCAGAGGCTCTCCGGGGCGCATCGATGCCACTACCTGCACTCTGGTCTGCGTGGGAGTGACCCGCAGTGGAATCCACAATTCCACCTCCGAGGTAGGAAACTCGAACGCGGGCGGCATCACTCCCACGATGGTGTAAGCTTCGTCCGAAATCGTGAGGCGGCGGCCCACAATCCGTGAATCCCGATGAAATACCCGGTCCCACAGCCGATCGGCGATCACCACGACATCCCCTGAGTTGTCGTCCGCTGCCATGAGCGAACGGCCCACCGCAGGACGCGCGCCGAGCAGTGAAAACAGCCGCCCCGAAGTCCGCAGTGCGAACACCTGGTCCGGTGTAGCGATCGCGTTCAGCGTCACCATATCCTTTATGAACGGCACGGTAGTCTGGAAAAGGTCCGTGCGGTCGCTCCAACGCAGATAGTCTTTTGCGGGCATTCCGAATAAAGGCCGTTTCGTAGTGGTCTCTTCCACCCGCACCAGATTCGCGGAAGAGCTGTAGGGCAACGACCGAAGGATGACGCTATCGGCGATGCTGAAGGCTGCAGTGTTTGCGCCGATCCCGAGTCCCAGAATGGAGACCACCGCAGTTGCAAAGAGCGGATTCCGCTTTAGCCAACGTAACGCCCAACGTAGATCGCGTATCACACTAATCAATTAATATACTGTCTACGCACGGCTAACGGCGTAGCGTTTAGCGGGGAGGGCAAACTGGGTTCGAAAGGCAACTGGCTACGAACACAAACAGCTGACGCCGCGCCATCCAGCATCGCGTTCGCCGGCTGCGCGAGCCGAGGTTCCGGCCGCCATTCGAACGTACCAGTGACCCACAGATTGTTCTGACGAGGCGAAAAACTAGGAAACCATACAGGCATGAATGCCAATTCCACTCCCTGAACTGCAGGCATGTGTAGGCTGGCCGCGACACTGATAGAATGTCTCCCGGAATGCGGGACTGGACCAGACGATCGACTGGGTTCTGGTTACTCTGGGTGTCCGTCGCCTGGCTTTCGGCTGAACCGCTGCCGCTGCGGCGCTACTCCACGGCGAATGGATTGGTCCACAATCATATAAACTCGCTGTTCTCTGACTCTCGTGGCTTTTTGTGGATCTGCACGGATGAGGGACTCGCGCGATTCGATGGGCAGCAATTCAAAACATACACCCGGCAGAACGGGATTCCACACATACATGTAAACGCCGTAGTGGAGACGCGCGATGGCGAATACTGGATCGCCACCGACAACGGAGTGGCCCGCTTTCATCCACGGCGTCCGGGTGCGCAGTTCGAGAGCTTCATGCTGGGAGGCCCTCCGGAAGCACAGTTCGTGAACACGCTGGCGGAAGACCGGGATGGAACTCTGCTGGCCGGCACAAACGGGGGATTGTTCCGGCTCGTGCGCGGAAGTTCGATTCGCATAGAGCCGGTGAGCGTGCCGATCTCCGGTTACCCTGGTGTCCCGTCGGTTCTACGTGTTCGTGTGGATGCGAAGGGCCAGTGGTGGGTCGGGACAGAGAATGGGCTCCTTGGCCGTGGGCAAAATGGCCGCTGGGTATGGCTGACCGAGAAGGAGGGACTGCCCTCCAATTTCATCGGGGAAATCTCTATCGACCCGAAGGGCCGTCCGTGGGCTGGTACGAAGGGGGGCGCTGCGCGGCTCCGGTTGGAAGTCGACGGATTAGGTAAGCCAATCGATCTTGTGGTGACGGCGCGGAATGGGCTGCCCGATCCGGACGTCCGGGCGATCGGATTCACTCGTAATAGGAAAGTCTGGTTCGGCACTATGAAGGGGCTGGCCGAAGGCGATCCGGAGAGCGGCCGCCTGGGACGGTCATACCACCGCAGAGATGGTTTAACCGACGAGAGTATTTACGCTATCGCCGAAGATCCAGCGGGCAATCTTTGGTTCGGGACGCGGCGCGGCGGTTTGCTGCAATGGCAACGGTCCGAGATGCAGACCTACGGCGCGCCAGCTGGGCTGGTGTTGAGCGGCGATGACACACTGCTGGAGACTCTAGCCGGTGAGATCTGTGCGGCAGCAATCGCGGACTCGCGGCGACCGATCGAATGCCTGGAGTCCGGGCGGTTTGTTGGGGTTGCTCCGAAGCTTCCGCCGAGCATCCTGGGTTATGCCGCGACTTCGAGCCAGTCCACACTGCAGGACCGCACAGGCGCCTGGTGGATCTCGACCGGAGCGGGCTTGCTCCGATTCCCGTCGTCGCCGTCGAGCCGGCGATTGGCGAACCGCAACTTGGATCTATGGCTGTTGCGGGGCCTGCAATGCAGGAGGCTGCTGGAGGACAGAGCAGGGAACATCTGGGTCGTGACCGGACACGCGAACCCCACCGGCCTGGCAAAGTGGGCCGCCAGGGAACGGCGCGTCATCGATCTCAGCGCGGGGCTGCCGCAAAAGATCAACTCTATCAGCGCGCTGGCTGACGACGGTAGAAACATGTGGCTTGGCTTAGGCCGGCCGGGCGGCTTGCTCCGGCTGAGGGACGAAACAATCGAAGAGATTCCCGGTCTTCCACCAGGTACCGTCAATGCGCTGCATTGCGACCGCCGCGGTCACATCTGGGTCGCCACCTCGGACGCGGGGTTGGCTGAAGTTGACATCTCCGGAACGCATCCGCAGGTTCGCCTGTATACCGCCTCCGGCCATCTTTCGAGCAATGAAGTGTGGTGCGTCACCGAAGACCGTCTTGGCAGGGTGTACGCCGGAACCGCGCGGGGCGTGGACCGGATCGAGCCTGGCACGGGCGCAGTACGCCACTATTCCCCGGAGGATGGCTTGGCGGAGGGCGACATACGGTCGGCTCTGTGTGATCGCAACGGCGACTTGTGGTTTCTATCCAATCAAGGCCTTTCGCACCTTCGATTTGCAGCGGAACAACCAATGCCACCGCCTATCCCGCGAATCAGCGAGCTTCGCGCGGGCGGAAAACAGGAACTGCTCTCCGCATTCGGCGAAACGCAAGCCGGACCTTTGCAGCTGGAGCCGGACCAAAATTCGGTAGAGATCGATTTCCTGGCGGTCTCGCATCAGGCGCCTTGGCGGCTGCGTTATCAGTACCGGTTAAGAGGGGCAGGGGACGACGTGAATTGGAGTGAGTCCTCGGTCACTTCTCCGGTTCGTTTCCCACATCTCGCACCGGCGGCCTATCATTTCGAGGTCCGCAGTGTCGGTGAGAGTGGACAACTCAGCACTCCGGCGTTCGTGGAATTTCGCCTGTTGCCGCCAGTTTGGCAGCGCAGCTGGTTTATTGCAGCGCTGCTGGCGTTGACCGCGGCGGCCGCGTACGCGCTGCACCGTTACCGTTTGAACCAGTTACTTGCGGTGCAGCGTGTTCGGACCCGCCTGGCAACCGATCTCCACGACGATCTCGGAGCAGGTCTGGCTGAGATTGCCATTCTGAGTGAGGTGGCCAAGCGCAAGCCGGCGGATGGCGCCGCCGAGGTTCTCGAATATACCGCGAAGCGTGCCCGCAGCTTGCGCGCAGCCCTTGGCGATATTGTCTGGACCGTCGATCCGCGCTGCGATCACCTGAGCGACCTGGTGAGACGTATGCGTCAAACGGCGCTCCCCATGCTAGAGATCGAAGACCGCAGGGTCGAGTTTATCGCTCCCGACGACAAGGTCCTTGAATCCACGGAGTTGTCTCCACAGCTGCGCCGCCATTTGCTGTTGTTCTTTAAAGAGGCCGTTGCCAACACGGCGCGGCACTCCGGAGCGAGCGATGTGCGCCTGGAGATCGCCCTCGCTGCCCGCCACTTGCGAATCTTGATTCGCGATAACGGCCGCGGCTTCGATCCGGCGATGCCTCCCAATGGCAATGGTCTGGCCAGCCTGCGCTACCGTGCCGCGGAGATGCATGGCGATTTGCGACTCGATTCCGCTCCGGGGCGTGGTACTCAGATCGACCTGCGCGCTCCGCTCTAGAGACCGACTACCGCCCCGTGTATCCCTTGATCAGGTTGGCCACCGTCGACGTGGCTTTCACAGGCTCGATCAGCACGATTTGTCGCGCATTCAAGATCATCACGTCGGGTTCGTGCCATTCTTTTCCGCGCTTGATCAAACTATTTTTCACGCTCTTGGTATTCGGATCCGCCTGGCTTTGAATGTAGAAAACATTGGTCAAGACAGGGTAGGGCGAACCCGGATTCTGGAGCTTGCCAAAGAACGTTTGTCCGTTTGCCAGCAAGACAAGCTGGTAATCCGTGGTCAGCCGCGGCGCTTTGTAATGCGGTAACTGGAAAAGCAGCAACGCCGCCAGGAATCCGCAAGCTGCCCCTATGCAAGCGAATAATCCGTCTCGAATCATCAACCCTTAAGCCGACGCCATCGGAACGCTGCCAACCCGAATAAGCTGGAACCCAACAAGAAAACGGTAGCAGGCTCCGGGACAGAGGAAGGCAGCGACGTTGGAGGCGTGATCGTAACGTTCTGAAAGAAGTTATTGCCGGCGAATATGGAGTCGGAACTTTGGATGTCGTCGGGTGTCGGAGCGCTGGGGAATGTGGAGAGATCCGATAGGAACAACGAGCTACCGTCCCCCGCGGTCAGAACTGGATTCGTCTGCGGAAAGAACCTGGACCCATCAATACAGCTAATGCAGAATACTTTGCCGAGATTGTTTTGCTGCTGATCGTAAACGTCCTGGTCCAGAACCAGCACGGTGTCGCAGACCTGGAAATCAACCACGGGACATGAATTAAAAGGACCAACCGGGATTTGCACCTCTTGCCCTGTGACCCCCTCCGCCAGCAGCTGGTTGCCCGAGCTCAGGTCGAAGGTTCCGCGCCCCAGGTCATCCAGTACACCAGACACGTTTGCGGTGAACAACAGCTGAAAGTCGTTCGTCCGAGGAATCACATCGGCGGCGGTGGTGATGGGTGGAATGGCCACTTGAAAGGTGTCCGAAAATAGCGGTATCGGAATCTGGGCTACAACCGGATCCTCGTGAAAAGCCGGTCCTGCGTCAAATAGGCCTCCAAGCTGGAGAGCAGCCACGTCCACGTCTCCCGAGATGGTAAGGCCAGTCGTATTATGGAACTGGTTGTCGAGAATGAAAGTCGGGCTGATTTTGATCGTGTTAGCGCCGAAACCTCCGATCGTTGCCGGTGTAAGAGTGACCGGCGTCCCGTCAACAGGAAACATAACGTGAGAGGTAACGGTACCGTCAGCCTCGCGGACCGGTGAGCTGAAGTCGAGATTCACCATCAGATTGGGCGTAAAAGAAAAGTCCTGGTACAAGCCGAGACCAACACCCGGAGACACCGACAACAGAGTGTAGTCGATGGGCCCGACGGACCCGGCTAAGAACGGCCCGACGACGGGTATTAGGGATGCGGCGTCAAAAGAGGCGTGGACGATAGTTTCGTTACCTGAGCCCGCCAGGGTTTGATCTGGCTTCTCCTTCCCGGCGATGCTCAGATCGGGCGGATGGACCGTTAGAGAAAGCGTGTTATCGAAGTTGTGCGTACCGTAGCCCAGAACCGTCTGGCCAAGTACGCTAATGCCGGTCAACGAATTCACGTCGATCAGATTTGCGGAGTAATCGACACCCCCAAGGTCAATTGTGCCGTGGTCGCAAAAGAAGAGAAAACAGGCTTCCGCCCTGACGCCCGCATTGGCCTTTAGGTCGATGCCCAGCTGAGCGTCGGCATAAGGAAACGTTGTTTGAAATCCGCGGTCTGGCGTAAAAGTAGCAGTTGAATAATTGAGGACATTGCTTAGCCCGGAATAGCCGAGTCCGCCGGCGCCAACGAACTGTGCGGGGTTTACTTGCAGTTTTTGGTTGAGAGGGCTGGGGAGACTGGCCGAAACCTGAAAAGGCTTGCCGGCGTCGATTTCCCTAGGCAGATTCAGTTGGACGTTCTCCGGATAGTTCAGATTCAACGTACCGGCATTGATGTGATAGCTGGCGCTGAGGTCGGCGGTGAAATCCCCGGTAGGAGAAAAGGTCACCGACGCAAGGCCCTTAAGGTTGATGCCGAGCAGGCTCCCCAGAAAATTGAGGGCCGCGGAACCCGGATCGACGTTAAAGTCCCCCAAGTCCAAATGGCCGCTAAGTGCCGGATCCGGAAGCAAAAATTTGTTGTCGAAGATTGTAGCGCCGCCCGGCGTCCACGGGCTCTGGTTGACGGCAGCAAAGTTGAGCTGAAGATCGTCGGCTTCGGCCGCTGGGACCAGAAGTCCAGCCACCGCTATCATGCTGGCAAAACAAACAATCTTTAGGGATTTATTAGGCATCGTAACCATAACAGACTCTCCAACTGGGTGCATTCCGGGTTTTTGGTACGGTTTCCGAGTGTAGGTCAATCTTGGCTGGCTGAAAAGCCGCATAAAGATGTGGTGCTCCTTCTGAAGCGAGGGCGCCAACGCCATAATAGGAAGCCTAACCCGGCTGCCGTCAACACTATGGACGATGGCTCGGGCGCCGGCGCGGTATTCCCGTAGCGCAACTGGGCAATGCCGAAGTCATCCGCGCTGCCGATAAGAATATCGGTGAAGCCCTGGCTGTCGAAGGCTGCGAACAGCCTCGCTCCGGAATCGCCTTCGAGGTCTTGCGTGATCGTACCTGCCAGTCCCCCACTGTCGAAAAATTGTGCGGTGATGGTGTGGAGCCCGAACATCTGTGGTTCGGCTTCGAACCCGAATACCAGGGCCGGCTGATCGAGCGAGATTCGCACCGCCGGCGCCGTAACGCCTAGTACTCGCGGCGTGTCGGTCTCCGCAAACGGCGGAGCGGACCAGGAGAACCAGACGCTGCCGACGTCGAAGATGGGGAGCGAGAGGGGGATTCCGAACGGCCCCGGGCTGCGAAAAAACGCCGTGTTGAATCCGTCGGTAACAGAGTCCACCGTATCGAACTCAGCGCCCATGATAGGCATCAGGTTGGTTGCCGCTACATAGGAGGCATCGGGATTGGCCAGCGCCGCGAAATCGGCTCTGGCAGGCGGCAAGCACGCACCCAGGTACAAGGAGAATATTCCACAGATTAGCGTTTTGTTAAGCATGGCAACACTCTTTTCGATTCGGCGTTTCAGTTAATGATGGTGTTGAGACGGTAGAGCTTTTCGAACTCGGTTTTGACGTTGTCGGGCTGGCCGGATTTCATGACTTCGAGATAATCGTCCATCTTGAGTTTCGGATCGTTCAGATAGAGCGAGACCGGCGCCACCTGGTCAACGTAATACAAGCTGTCGAACTTGGAGCCCGAGTCGGGTCCATCGTTCCAGTAGTCGTAGGTGTCCCAGAACGTGGCGGCCACCCGCATTTCGTTCGTTTGTCCCGAGCAGATGTCGTCGGGGAGAGTTTCGAGGTTAAAGTTGTAATAAGACGCAGCCGGGGCGCTGGCTGTGCGGTCCAACTGTACCCAGTAGGCAACAAAATTAGCGAACCCTTCGGTGAGGGCGAGCCCATTGGTGTAGCATTTCCTCATGTTGTGCGCGCCGCCTGCATCCGGAGGAAGATTGCCATTCCAGTAGAAGCTATTGATGCTGTGGGCAATTTCGTGCTGGACCACGGATTTGTCGCCGTGCTCGGGAATGATCCAGATTTTGCCGTTCGACCATTGGCTGCACGACCAGGCGTACGGCAATCCGATCGGTATGGGAATTCCGAGCACTGTGACAGTGTCCTGCTGGACGCAGTGGCCCGACGCAAGGCTATTGGGGAAAGTTACTTCGATCGGCTGGTCGCGCAGCGCATTCATTCCGTTGTCAAAGAACTTGATCCATTCGTTGGTGGCGCCTACATAGAGCTTGTCCACGCCGGGAAGGTCGCCATTGACGGTGAAATCCGCGCTCCGGTTGCCAATATCGGTCACCGGTCCCGTTTGATTCCAGTTGTCGCCCCACGCGTACACGTTCCCCTGAGGGTCCTGGAGCTGGACGAAACGGTTGGCCGGTTGGTACTCGACACGCACGGGTAATCCCGGAAGCACAGGTATCGACCAGCTTCCGTCACCTCCCACATACGACCAACCGAGGAACAGCCAGATGGGCCCGACGTGCTGCCATGCCTTCGCTTCCCAGCCCCACGCGGCCTGGTACGTCACGCCGGGCGCCGAGCACGGCAGCGAGACGCAGGGCAACTTCAGGAAAAACTTCCCCTGAATTGAATATCCGCCGAAATCCAGGGCTTGGCGGCTCGTTGCACTTTGAAACAGTCGTGGCTGATCGATAGGCGGAAGACCGCCCAAGGGTGTTCCGGCGCCTACATTGACATTGGTCACCGATGTCTTCCCGTCAAAGACATGCGCCATTACCAACGGCGAATATTGAAGATTGAGCGACTGGCCGGCGACCGCGACCGGCGCGGATTGGAATGCCAACGCAGCAATGGGGCGGTGATCGACAAACCCGCCTAAATCAGCGTTCGACACGTCGTTGCCGGGGCTGCCCGCATCCGGAACCGCGACGCGTTTCGAGAGGAATGCAGCTTCGTAGGAGATTTTCGTAATTCCTCCTGCCGAAACTATCAGTGGCTCCAGCAGGGCCGGCCCGTTATCGACTGGCAGGTTCTGAAGCCCACTGAACACGCGGGAGACGATATGGAACGTCTGTTGGCCCATGGGGAAGGCCAGAGTTCCCAGGTCGACGTCCATCGTGGCGCCAGCGGGCACCGTGACCCTCTTCGACGGAATCGTGATGCTCGACAGCGGTCCCTTCGAGAACAATAACGTCATCGAGGTGCTTTCCGAGCTCTCGAGGTGAATGACGCTGTGGGCATTCAGCGCCAAGATACTGGTGATCTTGATGACCGGTGGTGCGGGCTCATTGGCGAGCGCCAGACCGGTCAACCAACCGCCCGCGGCGAGACATAGAAACGGCATCGAGCGCATAGAAATTCCTTCGCTTTCGTCCAATACGGTTTGTAGAGTTTAGGCTATTGCCCGCTTGCTGAAAAGCCGCATAAAGATGTAGTGCCTTAGCCCGCATGAAAATGCGGTTGTTCGGAGCCACGCACTGCCTTACACTGGCCTTGACGTGCCGCAGATTCGCGTCGCCCTCGTTGAAGATCAGCGCCCTACGCGGGAAGGGCTCGCCTCTCTCATCGGTGACTCGGACGGCTTCGCGATCAGCGGTGAGTTCGCCTCGATGGAGGCGGCGCTGCCAGCCATTGAGAGCGACCTGCCCGACGTGCTCCTGGCCGACATCGGGCTGCCCGGCATGTCCGGGATTGAGGGCGTGCGACTCGTCCACCAGCGTCATCCCCATCTGCCCATCCTGATGCTCACCGTACATGGCGATGACGATCTTGTCTTTGGCGCGGTTTGCGCGGGCGCTTGCGGTTACCTGTTGAAGGAGACAGAGCCCGGAAGGCTGCTGGAATGCATCCGCGAGCTGCATGCCGGCGGCGCGCCGATGTCACCCGAGATTGCGCGAAAAGTCGTCATGCATTTCCGAAGGTTCCCCCCGCCACGTGAGTCGGACGTAGAACTGTCCGCGCGGCAGGTTCGGATCTTGCAGCTTCTCGCGGAAGGCCATACCTATAAAAGCTGTGCCGAGTCTCTCGGCCTAAGCCTCGATACGATTCGTTTTCACGTCCGCAAAATCTACGATCGCCTGCATGTCCATTCCCGCTCCGAAGCAATTTGGAAAGTATTCGTCAAAGGTAAAGTTCCGTCGCAGCGCGGCGTACTCTGACGATGATTGGCTGGTTACACTCAATACATGAAGGCCGCCATTCTTCGCGTTCCGCAAACCATCGGAAAACGCCCCCTGACGATAGGCGAGATTCCCAAACCGGAAGTCAAAACGGGCCAAGTGCTGCTGCGGGTGCGAGCGTGTGGGGTATGCCGCACCGACTTGCACATTGTTCGAGGCGAATTACCCGCGCAACGCAATCCTTTAGTTCCAGGCCATCAGATCGTGGGCGAGATCGTAGACGGCGCTAGGGCTGGCCTTCCCATGGGGGCGAGAGTCGGCGTTTCCTGGATGGGCGGCGTCGACGGAACATGTTCGTATTGCTGTCGAGGCCTGGAAAATCTCTGCGATTCACCCACTTTCACGGGGTACTCCGTCGATGGCGGCTTCGCCGAGTTTGCATCAGCGAGAGCGGATTTCGTGTTCCCGCTGCCCGACAGTCTGGATGACTTACACGCAGCGCCTCTGCTTTGCGCGGGTATTATCGGATTCCGAAGCTTGCGGGTTGCCGGAGTGGAACATGGCGATCACGTCGGGCTCTTTGGATTCGGCGCTTCCGCGCACCTGGCTATTTCCGTATTGCGGGCCTGGGACTGTCAGGTGTATGTTTCGACGCGAGGCTCTTCCCACCGCGCACTGGCGGCTTCGCTGGGCGCGGCCTGGGTGGGTACGGAGAAAGAAAAGCCGCCTGTCGCTTTAGATCGGGCCATCACATTTGCCCCCAGCGGCGATGTAGTGGTGGCCGCGCTCTCCAGTCTTCGAAAAGGCGGTGTTGTCGCCATCAACGCCATCCACCTGGATCGCATTCCCGAATTTGATTATGATCGCCTGCTCTGGGGTGAGCGGCAGATCCGGAGTGTCACCAATATGACGCGTTCCGATGCACACGATTTTCTTGAGACTGCCAGCCGTATAGGGCTTCGGCCCAAGGCAGTCTCTTTTTCACTCGACCACGCCAATGAGGCGCTGCTCGCGATCGAGCAGGACTCCGTCGACGGCGCCGCGGTGATCCTCCCGGGCGGCTCGTAGCATAGGCATTCTTGCATGATTGGAAAAAAGGACAGGCAGGAATGCCAGTCCTACCCTAATCGGGGCAACCGGAATGGTAAAAATAGTCGTCTTGACAATATTCGTTATAACATATATCATTACAACAGATGAAGGCCGTGGTCCCACCGGAACGGAAAGCGCGGCGAGGCGGCTGCCCGGAGGAGGCGGCGTTTCTCGACCTGTTGCGTACTACCGACATGCTGTCGCGCCCGCTGGCGCAAGTGCTGAAGACCGAGGACCTCTCGGCGACGCAGTATAACGTGCTTCGCATCCTGCGCGGCGCGCCGGAAGGGCTTGCTTGCGGGGAAGTCGCCAACCGCATGTTGACACGGGATCCGGACATTACGCGGTTGCTCGACCGGTTGGAGAAGCGCGGCTTGACCTCGCGCTGCCGGGAAGCCAAGGATCGCCGTACGGTCCTGACACGGATCACGCCGGAGGGACTGGCGCTGCTGGCCCGGCTCGACGGGCCGGTGCAGGAAGCTCATCGCAAGCAATTGGGCCACCTTGGCGGGGATCGGCTGCGGGCTCTCGCGGAGCTTCTGAGTGCTTGCCGCAGCCGGCTGCTCTGATTTTTTGGGTCAATTATTTGTTGCAACGATTATCTGTCTAATGAATCTAATTTCGCTGAGAGGATAACTGAGCCATGAGCACACCAGCCGCACCGCAAACTACCACTTCCACCTGGAAGATCGATCCGGTCCATTCGGGGGCCGAGTTCAAGGTCAAGCACATGATGATTTCAAATGTAAAAGGCCAATTCACCGCCGTCAGCGGCGTAGCCACGCTGGACGAAACCGATGTGACTAAATCCCGTATCGAGGCAACCATCGACGCGGCCTCCATTAATACGCGCGACGTCCAGCGTGACGCGCACCTGAAGAGCGCGGACTTTTTCGATGTAGAGAAGTTTCCGACGCTCTCCTTCAAATCCAAGCGGGTAGCCCGCGCCGGCGGCGACGAACTGGCTGTCACGGGCGACCTGACCATCCACGGCGTCACCCGCGAGGTTACGTTCGACGTTGAAGGCCCGACTCTGCCCGCGAAGGATCCATGGGGCAATACAAGGGTTGGCGTCTCGGCGACGACAAAGATCAGCCGCAAAGACTACGGTCTGACGTGGAACGCCGGGTTGGAGACAGGGGGCTTTCTCGTCGGTGACGACGTGACGGTCACCCTGGATGTCGAGTTTGTAAAGGAATGAACATTAGCCGCTGTAAGGATCGAAAGTTGGGTCTACGGCGGCGGGGAGGAAAATTATGTCGCTCCGTCCGATAAGACAAATCATTCAGACGAAGCCCACCATCGAGGGCGCCGGAGTAAAACTTCAGCGCGCCTTTGGCTTCGGTAAGACGAAGGATTTCGATCCGTTTCTGTTGTTAGACGATTTCCGCAACGAGAATCCGGCAGACTACCTTGCCGGGTTTCCGTGGCATCCGCACCGTGGAATCGAGACGATCACATACGTGCTGGCCGGCTCCGTTGAGCATGGGGACAACTTAGGCAACAAAGGCAAAATGACCGCCGGAGACGTGCAGTGGATGACGGCGGGCAGCGGCATCTTGCATCAGGAGATGCCGAAGGGCGACCCGCAGGGCCGCATGCACGGTTTCCAGCTCTGGGCGAATCTGCCGTCATCGCTCAAGATGACCGCGCCGCGGTATCAGGACATCCCGTCGAGCGCCGTCCCCGAAGTCACCGACGATGATGGCACGCTCGTGCGCGTCATCTGCGGCGAGTTTTGGGGAAAGAAGGGTCCGGTCGAAGGCGTGGCCGCGGATCCGAGTTATCTGGACGTGTCTGTCCCGCCCAACCATCGCAAGCGGCTTGCTATCGAGACCACGCGCAACGCTTTCGCTTACGTCTTCGCAGGCTCCGGCACGTTCCGCGACGCTTCGGATCCGCAAGCGGTGCTGACCGAGCAAGTGGCGAAGCCCGATGCGCCGCCGGTCTACGAGGCCGGCAACCACTCGCTGGTACTCTTCGATCGTGGCGATGAAGTCTCGGTTGAGGCGGGGCCCGAGGGGATACGGTTTCTGCTAGTATCCGGCCGGCCGATCGAGGAGCCGGTGGCGTGGTACGGACCCATCGTTATGAACACCCAGGAGCAGCTCCGCCAGGCAATGACGGAACTACAAGACGGTACGTTTATCAAGCACCGCTGAAGCTAGAGCACCGGCGCGATCGGCGGCATCTAAAATCCAGGCGGACGACGGGATAAGTCGTGCGCCTGGATTGACTCAATCAGCGAGAAACTACTTGACATCCAGCCACGCTTGACCTAATTTTTAGTGATCCAAGTCTGGGCGGAGGACCCCTCGCAAATGAGTCGTCTTAATTTGGCTGGCAGTTCAACGTGTGCATTACTGCTGCTTATACTGCTGACATTGTGCGTAGCGCCCGGTTTCGCCCAACAAGTCAATGCAACGCTATTTGGAACGATAACCGATCCTGCCGGCGCCGTCATTCCGGACGCAACGGTAACTGCGCTAAATCCGGCCAACGGCCGCACCACCACGACGACGACACAAGGCGACGGCGGTTATGTCATTCCGTCCCTCGAGCCCGCGAACTATACCATCACGGTGCAGAAGACGGGGTTCGACAAAACCGAGCGAGCCGGTGTGACGCTAGTGGTGAATCAGAAGTCTCGGCTCGACATTCAGCTTACGGTCGGGACCCTCGCGACCACGGTTGAAGCCACGGCTACGGCGCCCATGGTAGAAACCGGGACGGCTTCCGTCGGCATGACCGTTGACACGCGTCAGGTGACGGAGTTACCGCTCAACACCCGGCGCTTCGGCAGCCTGCCCCTATTGATGGCTGGTACGGTGCCTGACCGAGGAGGGTTCTCGAGTAACATCTTCGGCTCGCCTTTCAGCGAGGTGACTTATGCGTCAAACGGGTTGCGCGGTTCCGGCAACAACGTGCTGATCGACGGCGTTGACTCGAAGAACATGTTCACCGGCGGATTTTCCATTCAACCGTCACCTGACGCAGTACAGGAATTCAAGGTTCAGAGTCAGTCCTTTTCTGCGGTGTTCGGAAAGAATGGCGGTTCGACAATCAATCTGACTACCAAGCAAGGAACCAACCAATTTCACGGTAGCGCTTTCGAGTTCCTGCGCAACAACAATCTGGATGCGCGGAACTTTTTCTCTGCGACCCGCCCGTCATACCAACGCAACCAATTCGGCGGATATATCGGCGGGCCAATCCGAAAGAACAAAACGTTTTTCTTCGGCGGATATGAGGCTCTAAGAGAACGAAAAGGATTAACGTATGCGGGGCAGGTTCCAACTCCGGCGATGCTCAACGGGGATTTTTCGGCTCTCCTCAGCCAGCCCGATCCGAGCACCGGCACGACACCGTATCGGATCATCGATCCGTTAAGCTGTAGCAATCCGCCGTTTGGCGCCTCCTGCCAAGCGTTTCAGGGTAACATCATTCCGCCGGATCGCATCAGCGACGTGGCGAAAGTAATCATTCCGTTCTTCCCGCAACCAAATATCTCCGGGGCCTCCACCGTGGGCACCAACAACTATGTGCTCAATCCGAAACGGAGCCGAAATGACAACCAGTTCAGCGGCCGCGTGGATCATAGCTTTAGCGAGAACGACAACCTCTACGTCCGTTACATGCTTGCACAGTCGATCACCTTGACGCCCGAGCAGGCCTACACGGCTTTGCCAGGTTTTGGCGACAGGATCCGGTTTCGAGGCCAGAACGTTGCACTGAGTTGGACCCACACGATCAGCCCCAGGATGCTGAATGAGGCGCGCGTGGGGTTCTCTCGCAACATGGATATTGGAACGTGCGTATCTTGTCCGCGCAAAGCGGGATTCGTAGAGAGCTTCGGTATTCAGGGTCTAACCGCCCTCTCGCCTGCGGATGAAGGTTTCCCGTATTTCGGGTTTGGGCAGGGATATTTCGGTATCGGGGACTCAAACTACCGTCCGGTGGAATCGAACGACATGGTGGAGAAATACGAAGATACCCTTACGATCACCAAAGGCAAACACACAATTGCACTTGGCGCTGATATCCAGCCGTATCAGGCGCTGCGCAACCAGGCGCCGTTTTCTCCCCACGGCCAGTTCAGCTTCAATAACAATTACAGCAATTTCACGATGTCGGATTTCCTCCTGGGCTACCCTTCCAGCGCGGGACGAAGCATCGCCAAAGCGGTCACCAATCAGGACGGGAAGTTCATCAGTTTCTTCGCGCAGGATGATTATCGCGTCACCCAAAAACTCACTTTGAACCTGGGGCTCCGGTACGAGCATCACCAGTTGCCGACCGACCGTCGCGACGTTGGGGCGAGCCTGGTCCCCATTCCTGGAGCTTCGCTGTTTACTCCCGGGAACGCGGTGCTCGTGATGCCAGGTGATCAGGCCGCCAAATACTGCAACCTGCCACAATACATCGTGAATGCCGGGACGCCGAACCAATATAACCTTATTGCCTGTCCCGATCAGATGAAGAAGTTGGGCTTCACCGGACGTGCAGCACGTTCCCTATGGTTGGGAGACAATTTCAACTGGGCGCCGCGTTTCGGCTTTGCTTACCGCCCCACCAGTTCGGATCGCCTTGTGGTGCGCGGCGGCTACGGCTTGTTCTTCGAGCTTGCTGAGTTCAACGAATTCCACTACGGTTTCAACAATCCCGTTCAAGCTCCCGACCAGTTCAGCAACTTTAGCCCCTCGACAACGCCTACGCCGCTTCAGTCTGCGTTCATTGGCGGCAGTACGCCGCCTTTGAGCGAGGCTTTCATTTCCATCAATCCTGATTCCCATCTTCGGCAACCCTACGTTCACGAGTGGTCGTTGAGTATCGAGAGCCAATTGACCAGCAGCATGGCGCTGGAGGTTCGCTACGTGGGGACCTCAGCCATTGAACTGGGCCACTTTCATTTCTTCGGCAACCAGGCAGTGCCTGGGGCCGGTGATATCCAGGCGCGCAGGCTGTACCCGGACTTCGGCTTCACCGCCCAGATGGGATCGGGCTCGAATGCCAATTACAATGGCCTTCAAGTACAGTTCACCCGCAGGATGGCCAACGGATGGCAGTTCCTCGCCGGATATACTTTTGCCAAGAATATTTCCAACAATGAGGGCGAAGAAGGTGGGTACGCAGATGGAGGAGCTGCGCTAGGACAGAATGACAATGACCAAAAAGGAGAGCGCGGTCTCACCGTGAACGACGTCCGGCATCGCGTCACATTCAGCAGCTTGTACGAGCTGCCATTCGGAAAAGGGAAACGATGGCTAGGCAATGCGAATGCGCTGGTCAACGGCATCCTGGGCGGCTGGGAGCTTACGGCAATTGCCAGCTTTCAGACAGGGTTCCCAATCACCCCGAAGTCCGGGACTGACTTTGCCAATGTGGGCACTGGAACTTTCCGCCCCGATCGGATTTGCAATGGCAACCTACCGGGCGGCGATCGTACCGTGGCGCGCTGGTTCGACACGAGCTGCTTTACCAATGAGTTTCTAATCGCTGACAACAATAACGGTATCTTCCGCTTTGGTAATTCGGGACGAGGCATTTTAACCGGGCCGGGTATTCAAAATTTTGATTTTTCCCTGCTCAAGGACTTCCACATCACCGAGTCAAAGAAGCTGCAATTCCGAGCCGAGGCTTTCAACGCCCTCAACCACGCCAACTTTGGCGCTGATGGTGTGATCACCACCGTGAACGACTCGCGCTTCGGGCGGGTGACCAGCGCGAGTGAGGGACGAGACGTGCAGATCGCGTTGAAGTTTATCTTCTAGGCTGAAGCGGGTCAGAACGTACCCGGCATGGCCGAGCATGCTCGGCCGCTACAAGCTATGCCGCGGCCTTCCTCAACGGTCAGGAATCGGTCGGCTGTGGCATTTTCGATTTTATCCATCGCGCCGCTCGGCCAACGCACCTCGATCCGGTCGATTTTCGTTGCGCTGCCCAGCCCGAAATGCACACGTAGATCGTTCTGAGAAAGATAACTGCCGCCGCTCGTCACCTCCTGAATCTGGCGCCGCTGTCCGGCCAATACTGTCACACGCGCTCCGATACCGTCGCGATTAGATTTGTTGCCCACGGTGCGAATTGAGATCCAGTGGTCCATGTTTTCGCTCTCATTGTGCAGGAGCGTGGGCGAATCATTTTGATTGTTGACGACAATGTCGAGCCGGCCATCGTTGTCGAAGTCGCCGAAGGCTACGCCGCGTCCCGAGCGCCGCAGGTCGAGGCCGGATCCGGCGGTCGAGCTGATGTCTTCGAATCGGCCGTTGCCGGAGTTGTGATACAGAAGGTTTCGCTGCCGGTAAGGTGATTCGGGATGGTGGTGGCTTTCGAGTTCCGGATAGACGTGGCCGTTAGCGATAAAAATGTCCGGCCAACCGTCATTGTCAAAGTCCAGAAAACCACCGCCCCAGCCCAGATATCTCAGGTTGAAGCCAAGTCTCGCGTCAAACGTCCTAAAGCTGAAAGTCCCATCGCCCTCATTGTGGTAGAGATCCGGCACATCGTCCTCAAAGTTAGTCTTGAAAATATCGAGCCACCCATCGGCATCGTAGTCGCCGGCGGAAACACCCATTCCGGCTTGCTCACGCCCATCCTCGTCATACCCGATGCCTGCCTGCACACCGCGCTCCCCAAACGTTCCGTCGCCGTTATTGCGAAACAACAGGCTGGGCGTCGAATCACAGGCCACATAAATATCTGGCCAGCCACGGTTCTCGAAGTCGCCCGTCAGCACGCCTAGACCGAAACAGTCACTTGCCTTGGTGATTCCCACCGCGGCGGACACGTCGGCGAACTTGCCCTCACCTTGGTTGCGGTAGAGATGTGAGGGCGTCGCGGGCATGCCGCGCGGCCCGCAGAATACCGCTACACCCTTCGAGAGGCAGTTCGGCCCCGAGCCGGGGAGACCCGCGGTGTCGGGGTTGAAATCGACGTAGCTAGCCACGAACAGGTCGAGCCTGCCATCGCGGTCGTAATCTACGAATGCACAGCCGGTACTCCAATTGCGCGACGGCTCGCCGAGACCCGCCTTGGCGGTCGCGTCCGTGAACGTGCCGTCGCCATTGTTGTGGTAAAGAATATTCCGGCGGCCGTAATAGGTAACGAATAGATCGTCGAAGCCATCGTTGTCGAAGTCGCCCGCGCATACACCCTGGCCCCAGCCGGAACTCGCAATACCTGCCCGGGCAGTGACGTCTGTGAAAGTTCCGTCGCGGTTATTGTGGAAAAGATGGTTGGTGGGCGCTGAGCTTGCGGCGGAACTTTCCAGGCGGCTCCCATTGACGAGAAAGATATCCGGGTAACCATCACGGTCGTAGTCGATTAGGGCGACGCCGCTTCCCGTGCTCTCGAATATGTATTTCTTCGTTCCCGCTTCGCCGTTCATCATGCGGAGGCCTATTCCAGCTTTCTGGGCGACATCGGTGAACCGGACCGAGGGGCTGGGCGGCGGCGGCGCTGCGAAGAAGTTGCCTATTACCAGAACAAAAGCGGCGAAGAGCAACGCTGCCAAGCTAAGATTTCGAAACATGCCCCGCTTATTGTACAAAGCAGGCGAAGGATAAAATGAAGAAACGATGAACCGGCTGAAGAGCTCCGTTCTGCTGCTCGCCGCCGCGATGCCGGCGCTTCCATCTGCCGCTCAGCTGCACGCCGAACTAGACGCCCTGATCGCACAGCACCAATACACATGCGCGGAACAAATGGTGAATCGGCGTTTGGAGAGCGGCGATGACCCTGCCACTACGTACTTTCAAATCGGTAAGGTCTATTTCGATCACGCAGAATGGCAGCGCTCCGCCGGCTTTCTCGAAAAATCGCTGAAAATCAAAAGCATGAATGATGAGGCCCATCAGTTACTCGGTCTCGACTGGCGCGCATTACATCGGCCCGACGATGCCGAGGCCGAACTCCTCGA
>Ga0207707_10001367_pt1 | contig 22642 bp, 24 predicted proteins | sample KBSC83BmetaG_FD_184336 | JGI IMG/M metagenome (GOLD analysis project Ga0207707, IMG submission 184336) | Corn rhizosphere microbial communities from Kellogg Biological Station, Michigan, USA - KBS C8-3B metaG (SPAdes) (version 2) | ecosystem: Host-associated > Plants > Roots > Rhizosphere ...
ATTCCTCTTCGCCGAAATCCGTTTTGGGCCGCTCCGACCTTCCGTGACCGCGCCAATCCAAGACAAGGACGCGGCGCGCGCGGCTCATCTGCCGTGCGAGCGCGGCATATTTAGCCCGACTCGAGCACCAGCCGGGAAGGAACAGCAATGCCGGCTCGCCATGCCCGGCATCGTCATAGTCGATGCGGAGCCCATCCGAGTGCGCCTCTGTCATGATTCTCCCTCCGTCAAAAGATAGACGAAGTCTGCGGGCGAGACGCCGTTATGAGAAGGCTGAAGCGCGGAACACGTCGTTCGCGAATTCGAACGATGTTACGATGTCGATGATCAACGAAAGGGGGAGAAAATGGATCCGCTGGACGGGGTCACGGTCTTTGTCATGGTCGCGCAGTGCGGCGGCTTTTCGGCCGCGGCCGAGAAGCTCGGCTGCTCGAAATCGACGATCAGCGCGCAAATTACGCGGCTTGAGCGACGGATCGGGGCGCGCCTGCTGCGCCGCTCATCGCGTTCCATCAGCCTGACGGATGCCGGGCGGGCCTATCTCTGTCAGGTCGACGACGTGTTAGATCGCGTTCGGCAGGCCGAAAAGGCCGCCCAGGCGGAGGCGCAGGAAGCGCGGGGCGTCCTCAGGGTGAGTGCGCCGGGCCCCTTTGCCTCCACCCATCTCGCACCCTTGCTGCCCGAGTTCATGTCGCTGAATCCGAAAATCACCATCGACCTGCAGGTGACGCCGGAAGTCGTCGACCTGGTTACGGCGGGATTCGACCTCGCCATCCGTCTTTGCCCGGTGAACGATCCTGCCAGCGTGGTCCGTCGGCTCGGCGGCACTCGGCTCGTGGTGGCAGCGTCGCCCGATCTCTTTAAGCGCCGAGCCACCCCGCAAATGCCTGAAGATTTGGCGAATGTGCCCTGCTTGGTGAATTCGCTCCATCCCTGGCACAGCCAATGGCGCTTTCGTTGCGGAGAGGAAGAGCGATCGATACGCGTGCAGCCGATCTTCGTCGCGAACAGCCTCGAAGTCTTGCACCGTCTCGTGCGCGCCGGCGCCGGCGTCGCAATGCTGAGCGAATATGCCGTGATGGAAGACTTGAAGGGCGGCCGGTTGGTCCGCTTGCTGACCGATTGGCAAATAATCGACATACCGGTGCTGGCCGTATACCCCGACAACCGCCAGATCGCCGCCAAGGTGCGCACCTTCGTAGATTTCCTCGCTCGCCGGCTCGACCCCGGCACGCTCATGGAAATCGCGCAGCCAAAGCCTTCGCAGGCGACACAGATGCGCGTGGGTTGACGCGGACAATGGAAGGATGGAGATCAGCCGGAAATGCCGACATCAAATTTCTCTCAGGGCGAGCTTTGACCGTCGAGCAGATCGTTGCCTTGGTCGAATTCCGCGACCGGCTTCTGGACGTCCGAAAGGCGAAGGAGGCGAGCCGTGCCGGGCGCGTCGATGCCGCCGCATGAGGATGCTTGCCTCGCGCGTGGAATTGCGCCTTAGTTCAGGCGCGCAAGGGAGGAACCATGAGCACACCACAGGCAACCCCAGATCGTGCCGGCACGATGGCGCCCGGCATCGTTTTCGTCGATTGCCCCTCGCTGGGCGCCATCTCGAGCGCAGCGCAGCGACAAACCTCGTCGATCGCGCTCGCCCAGCCTCAGCCGGTGCGGCAGGCGGATCGCGGAACCGGGCACGCGCCGCTTCCCTCGCGCCGCCGCGAAGTGGTGGTGAGCGGCAAGCGGGTCAAAACGGTCGATATCCATGCGCATTGCTCGATACCCGAGGCGATGGCGATGATGTCGTCATCGCTGCCCGGCCCGCAGCAGCTTCTCTTCGCGCGGATCGAAGACCGGATCGCGGCGATGGACGCGCAGGGCATCGATGTCGAGGCTCTCAGCATCAATCCCTTCTGGTACAAGGCCGAGCGCGATGTCGCGGCGCCGCTCATCAAGCTCCAGAACGAGAAGCTCGCCGAATTCTGTGCCGCGCATAAGGAGCGCTTCGTCGCCTTCGCCACGGTCGCGTTGCAACATCCCGAACTTGCCGTCGAGCAGTTGGTTTACGGCGTCAAGACCCTCGGGCTGCGCGGCGTCTCGGTCGGCGGCAGCGTCAATGGCGAGGAGCTCGCCGACGCGCGTTTCCATCCGGTTTGGGCCAAGGCCGAAGAGCTCGGCGTGCTCGTCTTTCTTCATCCGCAGGGAACGGCGGAGCTCGAGGGGCGCCTCAAAGGCAATGGCGGGCTCGACAACGCGATCGGCAATCCGCTCGAGACGACGCTCGCGCTGTCGCATCTGATCTTCGAGGGCACGCTCGACCGCTTCCCCGGCTTGAAGATTTGCGCGGCGCATGGCGGCGGCTATTTGCCGTCCTATGCCGCGCGCTCGGATGCGATCGGCGTCACCTTCCCGCAGCGCGTCAAACCGCTGAAGAAGCGCCCGACCGAATATCTGAAGCAGCTTTACTACGATTCTATCGTCTTCACCGCGGAGGCGCTGCGCCATCTCGCCGCCGAAACCGGCTCCGGCCGGATCGTCATGGGCACCGACTATCCCTATCCCTGGACCAGCACCTCGGTCGATCACATTCTCGAGGCGCCAGGCTTCAGCGATGCGGAGCGCGCCGCGATGCTTGGCGGCACGGCGGCAAAGCTGCTGGGAATCGAGGCTTAGCGATCGTTTTTGCGAGAAGGGCGGATGTGGTAGTGTCGCTCGCCTCATCTACGGATGAGACAGGGGGGCTCGGCCACTGCGCCGAAACGTCTGAGCGACAATGATTTCGTGACATGAGGGGATCAACGATCATGGTAACGCGTGGAGTGCTGCGCTCGGCCGTCTTGGCGCTGGCGGGAGCGATGGTAGCGGCGGCATCGGCACAGGCGGCGGACTCGCCCAAAGTGACCTTGGCCTTGCCCTCGGTCAATGTCTCCTTCACCGCGCTTTATCTCGCCGAGGATTTGCACCTCTGGATCGAACAGGGCCTCGACGTCAAAACCATCGTCATTCCCGGCGCCGGCGTGACCAACGCCGTCATCAACGGCTCGGTGCCTTTCGCCATCGGCTCGACCGACGCGCTGACGCGCGCCTTCGTGCGCGGTCAGCATCTGCAGGCGATCGGCGCCGGCGTCAAGCGCACCATGGAATGGGTGATGATCCGCAAGGACATCGCCGAGGCGGCGCATTTCGACCCCAACGCCCCGCTCGCCGAGCGCGCGAAAATCTTGAAAGGCCGTCGGATCGCGATCACCGGCATCGGCTCGCTGCCCGACGCGGTGCTGAAATCGGTCGCGGCCGAAGCGGGCATCGCCCCTGGCGATATCGAGACGCCGACCATGCTGCCGCCCGAAATCATGGCCGCGTGGAAAACCAAGGCGATCGAGGGCTTCTCGAACGCGATGCCTTATGCGCAGCAGGTGATGGCCGACGGCTCGGGCGTGATGGTCTCCGATGCGGCAAAGGGCGAGCCGACCCGGTTCCTGCCGATCGCGGCCTCGATCGTGACCGTGCGCGCCGATTACTGCCCGGCGCATGCCGAGATCTGCACCAAGTTCATGAACGGCTTCATCGCGGCGATGAAGATCGTCGTGACCGACCGCGCGACCACCATGACCGAAATGAAAAAGCGCTTCCCCAAATATGACGAGAAGGTTCTCGGCATGGCCTATGACGCCCTCAAAGGCGCCGAAAATTATCCGCCGCGCGTCGATCCCAAGGCGATCGAGAATGGCGACCGGATGAACATCGCCGCCGGCTTCCTGAAGCCCGAGGAAAAGCTCAAGGACTACGCGCCGCTGATCGACAACAGCTACATCAAGTAGCGGCGTACATCCGCGAGCGTCGAAGCTTCTCGCCGCTGCTCCGTGGTGTCTCAGTCGAGTGCTCTGTCCGGCACCCATACTCGGCTGCCCACCACGCTTCCCTATCTTTTCGTGGGATTTTCGAGGACGAGCCGGCATCGCGTCCTCTGAACTTCCGCGTTGACTCTCGGCGTCAAAGACGAGACGCTTTGCGACCAATTGCGCGAGTGCGTTTCACGCGGCGTCGGGTGGGAGTCAACCCATGAGGCAGAGCACCGATCGCATTCTCACCACCCATACGGGAAGCCTGCCGCGCCCGGCCGAGCTGATCGCCCCGCTTCAAGCGAAAGATGGCGGCGAGCCCTACGACGCCGCGTCCCTGGCTCCGCAGGTTCGCCAGTCGGTGACGGAGATCGTGCGCCATCAGGACGCGATCGGCCTCGACGTCGTCAGCGACGGCGAGCACAGCAAATCGAGCTTCACGGCCTATCTTGGCACGCGGCTCGCGGGCTTATCGCGTGCGCCCGAGCCCTATCAGGCCTATAAGCCGACGCGCGACGCGCTTGCGTTTCCCGATGTCTATGCCGAGAACCGCGTCATGCTCGCGGCGCGACCACGACCCGTCGCCAAACCGGGCGCCGGCCGGCGCTGGCTGCGATGCAGCGGCCCGATCAAATATATCGGCCACGCCGAGTTGGCCACCGACATCGCCAATATGAAAGCGGCAATGACGGCAACGAAGGCGCAGGAGGGATTCATGACTGCGCTCTCGCCGAGCAATCTCGAGGTGTTCTATCGCAACGACTATTACCGCACGCCCGAGGAATACCTGACGGCCCTCGCCGAGGCGATGCATGAGGAATACAAGGCCATCGTCGATGCGGGCTTCGTGCTGCAAATCGACGATCCGCAACTCGTCACCTATTACGACCGCACCCCCGGCATCAGCATCGAAGATTGCCGCAAATTCATCGCGCTTCGGGTCGAGATCCTGAACCACGCGCTGCGAGGGATTCCCGAGGACCGCGTTCGGTTCCATACCTGCTACAGCACCAACATCGCGCCGCGTGCATCGGATCTCGAACTGAAGGATTACATTGACTTGATGTTGAAGATCAATGCCGCGGCCTATTCCTTCGAAGCGTCGAACCCGCGCCACGAGCATGAATGGGCCGTTTGGGAAAGCGTAAAGCTTCCGCCCGGCAAGGTGCTGTTGCCCGGCGTCGTGTCGCATTGCGTCTCGCTGATCGAGCATCCCGAGCTCGTGGCGCAGCGAATCATCCGCTACGCGGACATCGTCGGCCGCGAGAACGTCATCGCGAGCACCGATTGCGGCTTCGGTACCTCGGCCGCGGGCGACGAGCTTCATGCCGATGTGGCTTGGGCGAAGCTCGACGCGCTGGTGCAAGGGGCGCGTCTTGCAAGCGCCGCCTTATGGGGCCGCGCGTGAAATTTCGTCACGCCATCGCCGTGCTCCTCGCGACGCTCGCGCTGGCGGCACCCGCCCTCGCCCAGCCGATCAAAATCGGGATGTTGCGCGTGGGGGCCTCTGGCCCGATCTATGTCGCGATCGACCGGGGTTATTTCGCCGCCGAAGGTCTCGAGCCCCAGCTTGCCTATTTCCAGAGCGGACCGCCCGTCCCGGCCGGCGTCGTCGCGGGCGATCTCGATTTCGCCGCCGGAGCACTGAACGGCGGGTTCTACAATCTCGCCGGCAAAGGCGCGCTGGTGATCATCGCCGGTTTGGCGCGCGAGATGCCGGGCTTTCAGTCACAAGGCTATCTCGTCACCAAGCGTCTCTATGACGCCGGCTTCACGACGCTGAAGCAATTCGCGGGACATTCCGTGGCGGTGACCGCCATGGGCGGGCCGGCCCATTACGCGGTCGGGCTGCTGGCCGAGAAATATGGCTTCGATCTCGGCAGTGTCCGCATCGTCGTGACGCAATCGCTCTCGAACGCCGTCGCGGCGGTCGAAACCGGCCAGGTCGATACCACGGTGATATCGATGACCCCCGCCATCCCGCCGCTTCTGCAAAAGGGCGACGTGAAGCTGTTGGGATGGGTCGGCGACGAAACGCCCTGGCAATTTGGCGCGGTCTATACTGCGAAGCGCACGGCCGACAATCGACGAGATTTGGTCGAGCGCTTCCTGCGCGCGTTTCGCCACGGAGCCAAGGATTATCACGATGCCTTCACCGGACCCGATGGCCGGCGCAAGGATGGTCCGAGCGCGTCGGCGATCCTCAAAATTCTCGCGAAATATCTCGGCCAGAGCGAACAGGACGTCAAGCTCAGCGTCACCTATGCCGATGCTGAAGGACGGCTCGATGCGAAGGACGTGCGACATCAGATCGAATGGTATGAGGCGCATGGCCTGATCAAGGGCGAGGTCGATGTCGACGCGTTGATCGACCGGCGTTATGTGAACGACCTCGCCACGCCCTGACAACCGCGTTGGCACGGCTTTGGGGGCGAGTTTAGAATAACGCGCCGCTGCGCGCGGAAGGAGGAGGGCTCATGTTGGCGTGCTTGTCGCCCAATGGCTCGACCGCACATGAAGGCGCCGGACCGGCGTCCCGGCTTTATGTCGGCTCGCGCGATGGTATCAGCATCCTCGAGCGAACGAGCGAGAACGCGGCGTGGCGCGTGGCCCGCCGCGAGCTCCAGGGTCGTCACATCAGCGCGATCATCGCCGATCCGGGCGAGCGCTGGGTCGCTGCCGGCTGTCATGACGGCGGTCTCTATCTGAGCTTCGATGCCGGGCGGTCTTGGGAACCGCGCGACGAAGGGCTGTCGATCGCGCATGTCTTCTCGCTTGCCAGCGCCGGTCCCGCCGAGAGCCCGACGCTTTTTCTCGGCACGCAGCCGGTCTCGCTCTTCCGCAGCGACGATCTTGGCAAGAGCTGGCGCGAGCTTCCGGCCCTGAAAACCATGCCAGGACGCGAGAAATGGACCTTCCCCGATCCGACCAACACCTCGCACACCAAATGCATCGCGATCGACCGGCGCAATCCCGAAAGACTCTATGTCGCGGTCGAGCAAGGCGGGCTGTTCCGCAGCGACGATGGCGGCGCTCATTGTCGCGAGCTCGACAGCTATTACCGGGCGAGCGACCGTTGGTATCACGACATCCATCGCATCGTTCAGCTCGCCACCGATCCCGATCGCTTCTATATGACGTCGGGCATGGGACTTTATGCGAGCGCGAATTCGGGCGAAACCTGGGAGCATTTGACCGATCCGGATTTCCGCATCGGCTATCCCGATCACTTCGTGGTCTCGCCCAAGGATCCGCGCGAGCTCTTCATGTCGGGCGCGCGCCAGGATCCGACCGGGTGGCGGCGTTCGCATTACGCCGACGGCACCGTTCTGCGGAGCCGCGACGGCGGGCACAACTGGAGCGAGGTCGCGGCAGGTCTGCCTGAGATAAAGCGCGCCAATATCGAGGCGATGTGTCTTGCCTCGCATCCGGGCGGATTCGAGCTCTTCCTCGGCAACACCGATGGCGAAGTTTATGCCAGCGACGACGGCGGCGAGCATTGGCGCCGCGTCGCGGAGGGGCTTGGCGCGATCTCGAAACTTGGCCATTTCCGCCTCGTCACGGCCGAGGCGGCCAGCGCGTGATATTCGGGGGGAAACGACCATGGCACAAAGGATCGACACTAAAAAGCTGATCGACGAGAATCCGTTCGGCGCCTATCAGATCTGGGTTTTCCTGCTCTGCTTTCTCGCCGCCACCGTGGACGGCTACGACGTCCAGGTCATCGGCGTCGCAGTGCCCGGACTTCGCGACAGCCTGCATCTCGAACCGGCGACGATCGGCGTTTTCCTCACCGCGGGCCAGATCGGTGTCATGCTCGGCGCCTTCTGCCTCGGTCCGGTGGCCGACCGCATCGGCCGCAAGCGCATGCTGATCGCAACCGCGCTCATCTTCGGGTTCTTCTCGTTCCTCACGGCCTTCGTGACGAACCTCACCGAACTCGTCGCGTTGCGTCTTCTGTCCGGCCTCGGCATGGGCGGGATCGTGCCGGCGGCCATGTCCTATGGCTCCGAATATGCGCCGCGCCGCCTGCGCGCGACGATCACGACCCTCGTCTGGATGGCGCTTCCAGTCGGCGGCATGATCGCGGGCTTCAGCTCGATTTTGCTTTTGCCGGCCTTTGGCTGGCCCTCGCTATTCGTCGTCGCGGGCGTGCTGCCGCTCGTTCTCGTGATTCTCCTCGCGATATCGATGCCGGAATCGCTCACTTTCCTCAGCACGCGCGGCGGCGATCAAGCGGCTATGCGGCGCATCGCGCAGCGGATCGCGCCGCAGATGCACGTGGCGCCCGACGCGGTGTTCTTCGCCTCCGAGGAAAAGCTCCCGGGCGTTCCCCTAAAGCATCTCTTCACCGAGGGACGCGCGCTCGGCACCATCCTGCTCTGGATCATTTTCTTCTTGAGCTTCTTCCTGATGATCTTCTGCGTCTCGTGGATTCCGACTTTCGTGCGCAACGCCAGCGGCTCGACCACCGCCGCCGGCACCTCGCTCATGGCGTGGAATATCGGCAGCCTGATCGCCACCGCGGCGATCGGACAGGCGATCGACCGTCTCGGCTATTACCGGATTCTGCCGGCAGGCTTCATCCTGATCGCGGTCGCCGCCTGGGTGCTCGGCGCGCAACTCGCGGCGCCGGTCGCCATGGTGGTCGTTCTCGTGGGCGTGCTGGGCTTCTTCACCGGCGGCTCCAATTCAGGCCTCATGGCCCTCGCCTCCAATTCCTATCCGGTGGCGATCCGCTCCACTGGCGTCGGCGCCGCCTATTCGCTCGGCGGACGCACCGGCGCGCTCATGGGGCCGATGCTGGGAGGGATATTGCTGCAATACCATTTCAGCCCAGGCGTGATTTGCGCGGTGATGGGCTCTCCCATGCTGCTGGGCGCCCTGGTGCTGCTTTTCCTGCAGCGTCAGAGCCATTTCAGCCACGCACGAGCGGCCGAGGTGGCGGATCTCGCTCCGACCGGCGCGCAATGAAGATGTCCTTCGACAGTTAGCGTACGCGCGCGGACGGCCTCAGCCTGCGCTTAACGGTCTCAAGCCCTCCCGCGTGAACGGGAGGGCTTGAGTGCTTCCTTGTTTCTCGCTTCGCACGACGGCGAAGGCCTGCCCTTCAGCAAGCTCAGGATCGGCCTTCGCCTGTGCTACGTCTCAGTCGGTGTGGTTGAGGCGGGCTTCCCACACGGCGATGACGGCGGGCGTGCCGCGGCGGGTTTGCGCGAGGCCGCGCTTGATGGCGGCGCCGAGCTCGGCCGGATCGCGCACATTCTCGCCATAAGCGCCGCAAGCCTCGGCCGCCTTGGCGTAGTCGATCGGTGGATCGAAATAGCCGCCGGGATAGTCCGCCTTATGCGCGTAGTTTTCGCCGAAGGCCTGCTTCGTGCCGGTCGTGCCGGTCGAGAAGCTGCGGTTCTGATGGATGATCGACAGGAACGGCGCGTGGTGATGGTTCGCCGACCACAGCGCCGCGTCGGGCACGGCGAATTGCCAGAACCCGTCGCCCGTCACCAGCACGACATCCTTGTCGGGCGCGGCGATCTTGGCGCCGAGCGCGGCACCCGGTCCCCAACCGCCGCTCGAGCCCGGATTGTGGATGTAGGAGCCGGGCTTCGAATTGTTGACGAATTCGGGAAAGCGCGGGCTGCGCAGCGATTCATCGAGCACGATGCAATTGTCGTCCATGTTCTGGGCGATCGTGTGGCTGACGAACAGCGGATCGGCCGGCGTCGACTTGGCCTTCGCCATCGCCTCGGCCTCGAGTTTCTTGCGCCGCGCCGCCGACATGTCGGCAAAGCGCTTGCTGCGGTCGGCAGCGGCGCTCCGATCGCTGACACCCAAAAGCTTCTCCGCCTCGGCGCGGATGCCGCGGATGGCGGCAAGCGGGCTCGCATTGAGGCGCAGATCGGCGGTGAACTCGTAGGTCGGGAACCGGTTCTTCGCCGGATCCTGCTCGATCGCCGCGATCCAGGCCTTGGGGCCGGGCGCGTGTGGGCCCGGCATCCACGGCACCGTCGCTTCGAGCACCAGCACCACGTCGCAATCCTTCAAGGACATGGTGTTCTGATAGAGCGGATGGTTCATCGGGAAGGAGAGGAAATGCCGCGCCGCGCCATCGACGACGGCGACGCCCAACAGCTCGCACAGCGCCTGGAGCTCCGGCACGGTCTCCTTGTATTTGCCCGAGGCCGAGACGACGACCACCGGGTTCCGCGCCTTGATGAGACGCTGCGCGATCTCCTTGGCGCTATCCGGGTCCATCGCGTTGGGGCGGGCGATGCCGAGTTGGTCGGCGGTCGGGAACTTCGCCTCGCCGCTCATCGGCAGCAGGATGATCTCGCGCGGGAAGCTCATATAGACCGGGCCCATCGGCTCGGTGCGCGCCACTTGCAGGGCGCGGCTCACGAGGAGGCCCGGGTTGTCCTGGTATTCGAGCCTTTTGTCCCACTTGGTGTACTGCCGCAGGATGCCGCCCTGGTCGTAGACCTGCTGCGACCAGAGATGGGCGCCTTCCTCGCGCGAGCCGGGCATCGATCCGGTAAAGGCCGAGGGCGCGCCGCCCGCGGTGATCATGACCGGAAGCCCGCTGCGCCAGGCGGTGTGGATGGCGCCGCCGTGATGCTGCGTGCCGCAATCGACATGGGCCGCGGTCGCGGCGCATTTGCCGCTGACGGCGGCATAGCCGAGCGCGGCGTTGAGGCTCACATGCTCATGCGTCACGGTGACGATGCGCGGCACCGGACGGTTGTGATGGCGCGCCTTCGCCACCGATTCCTGGTAGAAGGCGAGCTCCGACCCGGAGGTGAAGAACAGGTGATCGACGCCGCCCATCGCCATCGCGGCGACCACCGCATCGCCGCGATAATCCGCGGGAACGGTCGTCCAATTTTCCGGTTCAGCAGCCATAATTCTCTCCCTTTCCTCTTATGTTCGCCCCACGCGATCTTGCCAGATATTCGGTGTAGCAGTGATGGTGCCCAGGGGCGGAATCGAACCACCGACACCGTGATTTTCAGTCACGTGCTCTACCAACTGAGCTACCTGGGCGCCGCACCCGGCGGGCCGTGGCTTATCGCAAATATCGCCCCGACTGTCCAGCCCGGGCCGCCGAGCCGGGGGCTCAGTCGCGCTCCTCGTCCTCCGCCGCCGGCGTCTCCGTCTCGTCCGCGGTCTCGTCCTCGGGCACGCGGTAATTGCCGCCGATCCAGCGGCCGAAATCGATGAGGGCGCAGCGCCGCGAGCAGAACGGCCGATGCTGCTCGACTGCTTGCTTGCCGCAGATGGGACATTTGCCGATCGGGATTTTGGCGGTCGGATCGCTCATGCGCCTTTATTGATAGGTCAGGCGGCGCGGATGTCGAAGGCCTCGCGTGGAAGCCCCGCTTCGGCCGCAAGCGCGAGCGGCCGGCCGAGCGACGCCTCCAGCATCGCGCGCGCCCCCTGCCCCTCCGCGCTCGTCAGCGCGGCGATCACCGCGGGATGGGCCGCGAGCATCAGGGCGCGGCCGGGATGCGCGCGCGCTTCGCGGGCAGCGGCGCGCAACGCTTCGAGCGCGAGGGTGATCGCAGTCTTGCGCAACGGCCCGCCGGGCGCCGGCTCCAGCAAGACCTCGGCGAGCGAGGCCTCGCGCCGCCGGCGCGTCAGCTCGACATGGCCCAATCGCGTCCAGCCGAGAAGATCGATCTTCTCAGGATCGGCGGCGAGCGCGTCTTTGAAGGCGCTGAGCACCTTGGCGCGGTTAGCGGCGTTCCTCATGCCGACGAAATCGATGACGATCGGCCCGCCGAGATTGCGCAGCCGGATTTGACGCGCGGCTTCGCGCGCCGCCTCGAGATTGGCGGCGAGCGCCGGCGCCTTGCCGCTATCGACATCGATCAGGCTCGCGGCATGGGTTGCCTCGATATGGAGCGTTCCGCCGCAAGCGAGCGCGAGCTGCGGCTGGAGCAGCGCGTCGATCGCGCCGGCGAGCCCGGCCTCTTCGAAAAGCGGCTCGCTTCCCGAATAGAGCTCGAGACGCGGCGACGGCTCGGCGCGCGCGGCGAGACATGCCCGCGCCTCGGCGAAACCCGCGCGGTCGTCGATGAGGATGCGATCGAGACCCAGGCCCAAGAACGCGCGCAGTGCGGCGACGACCGGGCTTAGGGGCGCATCGAGCCGCGCCGGCGGCGACAGGCTGCGGGCGGCGGCTTCGGCCGCGCCGCGGCGCGGATCGTTGGCACGCAGCACGCGCAGCCCCGCCGCCTTGTCCGCGCGCGGCTCCTTGATCAGCTCGAGGATCAGCGCCGCGCCCTCGGTGAGCCCGCTGAGGCCGCGGCGCGGATCGGCGTCGCGCGCATCGAGAAAGCCCGGCCGGTCGAGACCGATCTCGATCAGCGCCGCCGGCAGCTCGGGGCGCAGCGCGACAACGCGGCCGAGGTAAATCCCGCCCGCTTCGCCCGCCGCGAAGCTGCGCAAAACCCGCAAACCTTCGAGCGCGCCCTCCTCCGCGAGCGCCGCCCAGACCTCGCCGGGCGAAACCCGAAGGAAGAGCGTGCGGCTCATCGCCCGAAACCCTGGCCTTCGAGCAGCGCCACGGTTTCGTAGAGCGGCAAACCGACGACATTGCTGTAAGAGCCGATGAGCTCGCGCACGAAGCGCGCTGCGAGGCCCTGGATCGCGTAGCCGCCGGCCTTGCCCTGCCACTCGCCGCTCGCGAGATACTCCGCGATCTCCTGCGGCGTCAGGCGTTTCAGCGCCACCACCGTCGTCACGCGGCGCTGGACGAGCCTCCCTGCGGGCGTGACGAGCGCGATGCCGCCATGGACGCGATGCCGCCGCCCCGACAGCAGCGCAAGGCAGGCGCGCGCCTCCGCCTCGGTCTCGGCCTTGGGCAGGATGCGCCGGCCGCACGCGACCACCGTATCGGCGCCGAGCACGAAGGCGCCGGGATGGCGCGCGGCAACGCGTCGTGCCTTTTCGGCGGCGAGCCGCTCGGCATGGCGCAGCGGCACTTCGCCCGGCAGCGGGTGCTCGTCGATATCGGCGGGATCGACCGCATCGGGCGCGATCGCGACTTGCGCCAGAAGCGCGCGCCGGCGCGGCGAGGACGAGGCGAGGATAAGCCGCTGCGTCATGCGGAGAGCGAGGGAAAGCGCTCGGCGATGCGCTTTGCCAAATGATTTCGCAGCATGCGATAGGCGGCGAGGCGCTCCTCGCGGCTGTTCTCGGCGATGGTCGGATCGAAGACCGGCCAGAACTCGACCTCGCAAGCCGAGGTGCGCGTCAGCTCAACCGCCGCGTGCTGCGCATCGGGCGACAGCGAAACGACGAGATCGAAGGAGGTGTCCTCGAGATCGTCGAAGCTTTTCGGTTGGTGCGTTGCGAGATCGATGCCGATCTCGGCCATCACCGCGACCGCGAAGCCATCGACCGGCGCCGTGCGCACGCCGACGGAATCGACGAAAATGCTGCGGCCATGCGTTTGGCGCAGCAGCGCCGCGGCGATCGGCGAGCGGATCGAGTTCAAGGTGCAGGCAAAGAGCACGCTTGCCGGGGCTCGTGACATCCTAGCCCCGGATATGCAGCACGCAGAGCAGCGTGAAGAGCCGCCGCGCCGTGTTGTCATCGACCTCGACGCGCTCGGCGAGGCGCTCGCGCAGCTTCTCGCCGCCCTCATTGTGGAGCCCGCGCCGTCCCATATCGAGCGCCTCGATCTTCGAGGGTCCGCCTTCGCGCAGCGCGCCGTAATAGCTGCCGCAGATCATGAAATAATCTTTGACGAGCTTGCGGAACGGCACCAGCGGCAGCACCACCTGATCGAGCGAGCGCTCGCCGGTGTCGCGGATATCGAGCAGCAGACGATTTTCCGAGACGCTCAGATGCAGGTGAAACGGGCCTTTGAGCGCGGGGCGCGGGATGAAGCTGTTCTCCGCGAGGAGATCGGCGATCGCGACCGCGCGCTCATGCTCGACATCGGCGTTGCGGCGGACGACGGTATGTTCGTCGAGCGTGATCTTGGCGATGCGCTGCTCGCGGCGCGCCATCGTCAGCTGTCGCCGAGATTGAGGCGGATGGCGATCGAGCGCGCATGGGCGTCGAGCCCTTCCGCCTCGGCCAGCGTGATCGCGGCTGGGCCGATCGCCTTGAGGCTTTGCGGATCGCAGCCGAGGAGCGAGGTCCGCTTCATGAAATCGAGCACGCCGAGGCCCGAGGAAAACCGCGCGCTGCGCGCCGTCGGCAGCACGTGATTGGGCCCGGCGACATAGTCGCCGACCGCCTCGGGCGTGTAGCGGCCGAGAAAGATCGCGCCCGCGTGGCGGATGCGCGCGGCGAAGTCGCGCGGCTTGTCGAGTGCCAGCTCGACATGCTCGGCGGCGATACGGTCGATCAGCGGCACCGCGGCGGCGAGGGTCTCAACCAGGATGATCGCGCCATGCTTCTCCCAGCTGTCGCGGGCGATGGCGCCGCGCGGCAGCGACGCCAGCTGGCGCTCGACCGCTTGGCGCACCGCGGCAGCAAAGCCGCGATCGTCGCTGATGAGGATCGCCTGCGCGGCTTCGTCATGCTCGCATTGCGACAGGAGATCGGCGGCGATCCATTGGGGATCGTTGTCGCGATCGGCGACGACCAAGATTTCGGAGGGGCCCGCGATCATATCGATGCCGACCTGCCCAAAGACGCGGCGCTTCGCTGCGGCGACATAGGCGTTGCCTGGTCCGGTGATCTTATCGACCGCCGCGATCGTCTCCGTGCCATAGGCAAGCGCCGCCACCGCCTGCGCGCCGCCGATGCGGTAGATCTCCCGGACGCCGGCGATCTCGGCCGCGGCGAGCACCAGCGGGTTGAGCTTGCCGCCGGGGGACGGCACGGCCATGACGATGCGCGAAACGCCCGCGACTTTCGCCGGAACCGCGTTCATCAGCACCGACGAGGGATAAGACGCTGTGCCGCCCGGAACGTAAATCCCGACCGAGGCGAGCGGGCGCCAGCGCGCGCCGAGATGGACGCCGGCGGCATCGGTGTAATCGAAATCCTGCGGCAGCTGGCGGCGGTGATACGCCTCGATGCGTTGATGCGCGAGGCGCAGCGCGGCGACAGCCTCGGCGCTGCAGGAGCGCGCCGCCGCGGCGATCTCTCCGGCGGGGATCGCGAGGCCTCCCGCATCGAGTTCGAGCCGGTCGAAGCGCTTGGTCAGCGCGATCAGTGCTTCATCGCCGCGCGCGCGAACCTCGTCGAGGATCGCCGCCACGGCCGCGTCGACATCCGCCGCGAGCTCGCGCTTGGCCGCAAGAAACCGCGCGAAAGCGGCAGCAAAGTCCGGGACGCTGCTGTCGAGCTCAAGCGGCATCGGCGGCCTCGCGGAAACGCTCGATCCACGAGCCGACTTCGAGCGCTCGGGTCTTCAGCGCCGCGCGATTGACGATGAAGCGCGAGGTGATATCGGCGACATGCTCGATCTCGACGAGGCCATTGGCGCGGAGGGTGCTGCCCGTGGCGACAAGATCGACGATCTGGCGCGACAGGCCCATGCTCGGCGCCAGCTCCATCGCGCCATTCAGCACGATGCATTCCGCCTGAACCCCGCGCCGCGCGAAATGGCGGCGTGTCACCTCGGGATATTTCGTCGCGATGCGCACATGGCTCCAGCGCGAAGGATCGTCGCGCCCGACATCCTCTTTGGGTCCGGCGACGACCATCCGGCAGCGCCCGATCTTCAGATCGAGCGGCACGTAGATTTCGGGATAGTCGAACTCCATCAGCACGTCGCTGCCGGCAACGCCGAGCTGCGCCGCGCCGAAGGCGACGAAGCTCGCGACATCGAAGCTGCGCACGCGGATAACGTCGAGCGCGTCGTGATTGGTCTTGAAGCGGAGCTGGCGCGAATCGGGATCGTCGAAGGCAGGCTCGATCTCGATGCCGGCGCGTTCGAGCAGCGGCGTCACCTCGCTCAAGATGCGCCCGCGGGGCAGCACCAGCACCAGAGTTTCGTTGCCGCGCAAGATTCTCTCCTCGCGCCGCCTAGTCGCGGTCCGCGACCGGGTGCTTCGGCCGCCAGCGCGTCGGCCAAGGCTCGCCGAGATCGTCGAGATGGCAGCGGAGGTCCGTCACGTCGAGCCGCACGCTGCTGCCGCCCGCGAATTCGAGCAGGATGGTCGTCGGCTTGGCGCCGGGATCGGCGCCGGAGCCGACGCGAATGGCCAGCAGCGAGAGGATACGATCCGCCTCGCGCGGGTGAAAGCCGCGGCGCTGCACGGCGCTGACGCCGTCAAAGCAGACGCCCGACAGCGTGCGCTCGAAATTCTTGCGCGCGCCGCTCGCCTCCGGCTCCCAACGGAACCGATTCGCCACCAGCACGAAGCGGCTCTCTTCGGGCAGATAGACCATCTCGCCGATGGTGACGAGCGCGTCCTGGAGGATCGCCGAAATCACCGCGAGATCGTCGCTATCCCCCGCGCGCAGCTTGAGCCCGGCCACGGCGCGCCCCTAATCGTCGCCCGGCAGGCGCTCGATATCGGCGCCGCAGGCGGCGAGCTTCTCCTCGAGCCGCTCATAACCGCGGTCGAGATGATAGATGCGGTTGACCGTAGTCTCGCCTTCGGCCGCGAGCCCGGCTAGGACGAGCGAGACCGAGGCGCGCAGATCGGTCGCCATCACCGGCGCGCCGTTGAGATGCGGTACGCCGCGCACCATCGCCGAGGCGCCGTGGACGTTGATATTGGCACCCATGCGGCAGAGCTCGGGCACATGCATGAAGCGGTTCTCGAAGATCGTCTCGGTGATCATCGCGGCGCCGTCGGCCGTCGTCATCAGCGCCATCATCTGCGCCTGGAGATCGGTCGGGAAGCCGGGAAACGGCTCGGTCATCACATCGACGCCGCTGAGCCGCGCATTCTTGCGCTTGACCTCGATCCCGCGCGGGGTTTCGGCGATCTCGACGCCCGCGCTCTCGAGGCTGCGCGCGACCGCGGCCACGAGGTCATAGCGCGCGCCGACAAGATCGACCGCGCCGCCGGTGATCGCCGTCGCCATGAGATAGGTACCGATCTCGATGCGGTCGGGAACGACGCTGTGCTCGGCGCCATGGAGGCGCTTAACGCCGGTGATCGTGATGCGATCGGTGCCGGCGCCGGAAATCTTCGCGCCCATGGCGATGAGGCAGGCGGCGAGATCGACGATCTCGGGCTCGCGCGCGGCGTTGACGAGAAGGGTCTCGCCCTCGGCGAGGCTCGCCGCCATCAGCAGATTCTCGGTGGCGCCCACCGAGACGATCGGGAAGACGATCTCGGCGCCTTTGAGCCCCCGCGGCGCTTTCGCCTCCATATAGCCCTGGCGCAGCTCGATCTGCGCGCCAAGCCGTTCCATCCCCTTGATGTGCAGATCGACCGGCCGCGTGCCGATGGCGCAGCCGCCCGGAAGCGACACCCGCGCCTCGCCGCAGCGCGCCAGAAGCGGCCCCAGGACCAGGACCGAAGCGCGCATCTTGCGCACCAGATCATAGGGGGCGGTGGTCGAGACGATACGCTTGGCGTTGATCTCGAGCGCATGGCCGTGCTCGTTGGCGCTTTGCGCCCCGGCCATGGTGATGGTTGCGCCGTGCTGAACGAGAAGATGGGACAAGGTCGTGATGTCGGCCAAGACCGGGACGTGGCGCAGCACCAGCGTCTCCTCGGTGAGGAGCGCCGCGGTCATCAACGGCAGCGCCGCGTTCTTGGCGCCGCCGATGGGGATCGTTCCGGAAAGCGGCTTCCCGCCACGGATGCGAATCTTGTCCATCACTATCCTTGCCGGCCGCCCGGGAGGTTGCCGGCGGCGGGTGAAGAAAGCTTTTACGGGATAGGCGCTTGCGGCTCAAGCCCTTCGCGGATCAAGGCTTCTTATCGTTGGCGGCCGCGGTCGCGGCGCGCTCGCGCGACTGGGCCTTGCGGCGGGCGAGATTGGCGCGGAGGGCAGCGGCAAGGCGCTCTTGCCGGGCCGCGGCGGCGCGCTCGCCCTCGGGCGTTCCGCGCGGCGGCGCTTTCCCGGATTTCGGCATGGCGGGAGAGTGACGAGGGAGGCTTCGAGGGTCAAGATCGTCCCAAGCGCGACGGGCCCTTCGCCCACAGCCGCCGCGCGGTCGCTCGACCACCCAGCGGAGACCCGTTTGCTCCAGTGGCTTCTCCGGCGCGCTCAGATACCGCCGCTTCTGCCCGATGATGGGCTTGCGGCCCGCTCGATCCGCTACACGCTCAGCGTCGCGCCGCTCGTCATGCTCGCCTGGGTGCTCCAGCCGCGCATCTGGTTCGTCTATGCGCTGGTGACGGCGACGCTCGCTTTCGCCGTCGATACCGGCGGACGGCCCCTGCCCCGGCTGGCCTGGATGGGCGCCGGCGGATTGATCGTCAGTGCCGGCGCGGCGCTGGCGACGCTCCTCGCCGCGTCCCAGCCGCTGCTCGTCGCCGCCTTTGCCGCGAGCGGCATCGTCTATGCCTTCACCGAGAGCACGCATGCCGTGGCGCTGAGCCTGTCGCGCTTCCTATGCTTTGCCCTCGCCATTGGCGCGCTTTACCCCAGCTTCGACCTCCTCGACCTCGGCGCCGCCGCGGGCGCGGTGCTGGCGACCTGGCTTATCTCCGTGGCGTGGGACCTTGCCGCCGGCCGCTGGCGCCGCTCAACCGCGCCGCGCGGGCGGGACCTTCGCGCCCTTTTGAGCGCGCGCGAGCGCGAGCGCCAGATTTTCGCCCTCACCGTCGCCTTGGCGATCCCGCTCGCCTATTGGAGCAGCCTCGGCCTCGGCATCGCGCGGCCCTATTGGGCGGTGCTGGCCCTCGTTCTCGTGCTGCGGATGGATTTCATCTCGAGCCGGCAGCTGATGCTCGACCGCTTTCTCGGCACGGTGCTCGGCGTCGCCGTTGCCGGCGCCTATGCGATCATCTTTCCGAGCCACGCCGCCCTCATGGTCGGGATCGTGCTTGCGGCGCTGGCGCGCTGGCCCGCGCAGCAGCAGCACGACGCGCTGGGCGTCGGCGTCCTCACCGCCTTCGTCATGCTGATGATCGAGCTGGTCTCGGTGGCGAGCGGCAGTCCCGGCGAGTTGCTCGCCGCGCGTGTGTTGAACACGGGGATCGGCTGCATCGTCGCCCTTTTGGCCGTGGCGCTGGACCAAGGCTTGCAGCGACTCGCGAGGAGCGGCGGGTGAGCTTGCCAAGCCGCGGCCCCTCGTGTATTTCCGCCGCCGGCGCTGCCGTAGCTCAGTGGTAGAGCACTCCCTTGGTAAGGGAGAGGTCGTAAGTTCAATCCTTACCGGCAGCACCAGTTTTCTCAAGAAAATCAACGGTACTTAGCGGCGCCCCATCACCGGCGTGTCGCTCGCGCGCGTACGGTCGGGCTTGATATCGATCAAGGGCGTGCCGTCGATGCAATCGAGACCGCGCACCGTCAGGATACCATCCTCGATCGCGACCAACTCGACGATCGACGATGCGATCGGATTGGGCCGCACCGGCGAGCGCAACGCGAAAGTGCCGAAAACCTGTCCCTTCGCCGCCGGCGCTTGCAATGTGAGATCGCGCCGCGCCTGATGCATCCAATAGAGAAGCTGGAGGCGTCGATGCTGGCTGAGACCGGTCAGCGCCGGACGCCAACGTTCCTCCAACACGATCGAGCAGAGCGGTCCGTCGGCACTGCCGCGCCTCGGACAATCGCGGCGAGATTGCCAGGGTGTATGGATCGTGCCGATAAAATAGATGCCGGCATCGGTTGTGGGCGGCAGCTCGATCGCGATCTCGCCGGGACGGACCGCATTCTCTGCTTCGATTGCTTTCTCGTTCATGGAAAAAGCTTGGCAGAAACGCGCGCCAAGTGCCAGTCCTCGAGTCCCAGGCGATCGACGACCGGAGAAGCTCGGCTGCGGCGATCAAGCCATCGATATATCCTGACGGCTATAACGATGGGCCGGACAAGGAATGCTTGGTGACGAAGCTCAGCGGCTGACCAAATAGATCGCGGCCAAGACGATCACCACCGCGATACCGCCGAGAGCCCAGGGACTGACGCGTGCCTTGCCCGGGTGCTGCCACGGTCAGGAGGCAGAACAGCCCTGATCCATGCGTCCGGTCGAGTTTGCTGAAAGCGCAATAGGTCGACCCGATCGATCGACCTTATTCCGACGCGCGGGCTTCGGAGACGAGGACCGGCTTGGCGCGATAGATCGCCGCGAATTTGGCCTTGAGGTTCTCGATCTTGGGCAGGTCATTGATAACGATATAAGGATAGGTCGGGTGGCGGGTGAGGAAATCCTGGTGATAATCCTCGGCCGGATAGAAGATTCGATCAGGCTCGATCGTGGTGACGATCTTCGAATGGAAAACATGGGCCGCGTCGAGCTGCGCGATATAGGCGCTGGCGATCCGGCGCTGCGCGTCCGAGGTCGGGAAAATCGCCGAGCGATATTGCGTTCCGGTATCGGGGCCTTGGCGGTTGAGCTCGGTCGGATCGTGCGCCACGGAGAAAAACACCCGCAAAATCTGGCCGAAGGTGATCTCGCGCGGATCGAAGGTGATTTTAACGGATTCGGCGTGGCCGCTCTCGCCTTCGCTGACAATCTCGTAATGCGCCGTGTCGGGTGCGCCGCCGGTATAGCCCGAGATCGCGCTGGCGACTCCCTTGACATGCTGAAACACGCCCTGGACGCCCCAGAAGCATCCGCCGGCAAGAACGGTCACCTCGAGTGCCGCATTCGGCGCAACAGTCTCATCGAGGGTCGGCGGCGGTATCGTGACCGCGGGCTCGGCGCCCCACGCCGAGACGGCAACGAAAACGCCCGCAAGGCATGACGCAAGAGCCCTCGCTGGGCGCCGGACCAATCGTTTGATTTTGTCACTCATGACGTGTCTCCCGGTGTCTAGCGGCGTCGCCCGACAGATCGCCGTCAGCCCGCGCCGCCGTTTGGCCGTTTCCGCCACTCACGCTATATCTAAAATAGCGCTGACGCGGTCACGCCGTGAAATCACGAGTCAGTGGCACGGCTTCGCGATTGACCTCGATGTTGGCCGAAAGGATCAGTCATGCCTGAGAAAAAGCCCCGCAGCGAAAAGTTCGAGCGCGGACTGAAGACGCGGCGCGCCGTCGTCGGCGACGCCTATGTCGAGAAGTCGCTCGCCTCCGCCAACGACTTCACCTGGCCGATGCAGCAGCTCGTCACCGAATATTGCTGGGACGAGATCTGGAACCGGCCGGGCCTCGACCGCCGCAGCCGCAGCTTGCTCAATCTCGGCATGATCGCCGCGCTCAATCGCCCGCACGAGCTGAAGCTCCATGTCCGGGGCGCCTTGAACAACGGCCTTACCCGCGAGGAGCTGCGCGAGGTTTTCCTCCAGATCGCGGCGTATTGCGGCTTTCCGGCGGCGCTCGATGCCTTGCGCGTCGCGACCGAAGCATTGGCGGAGCTTGACGCCAAAGGCTGACGCCGCGCGCCAGTGTCGCAGCTCAGAACCCGATGACGATGCGGCCGCGCGTGCCGCCGGCCTCGAGACGGCGGTGCGCTTCGGCAGCCTGTTCGGGCTTGTAGATGGCGGCGACGCGCAGCGTGATCTTGCCCTCATCGACGAGCTGGCGGAGCCGGTCGAGCTTGGCCTGCTCGAATGCGTAGTCGCGCACGAAGGTGGTCGAGAAGCGGATATCGCGCGTCGGCACGCCGGGAAAGCCGCGTACCGAGGTAAAGGCGCCACCATCCTTCACCGCTTGGATGACGAGCTCTTTCAGCACCGCGCCATCGGCAAGCCCGTCGACGCCTTGCGGACAATGCTGGCGGATGCGCGCGGCGACATTGTCGCCGCGGCGCACGACGATATCGGCGCCCAAAGATTTGACCAGCGCCTCGTCCTTCTCCGACGCATCGGCGATCACCGTCAGGCCCTCGGTCTTGGCGAGCTGCACGACATAGCCGCCATAAGCGCCGGCGGCGCCGGTGACGGCGATGACCTGGCCCGGCTTCAGCCCCAGAAGATCGAGCGAGCGCCGCGCGGTCAGCCCGTTCATCGGCAGGCTGACGGCTTCGGCATGGGATTTACCCTTGGGCGCGAGCACCACCGCGCGCGCATCGAGCACGATCTGCTCGCGATAGGCGCCATGGCTGCCTTTCGGCAAAACGATCGCCAGCACCGCATCGCCCGGCTTGAGGCCGGAGACGCCGGCGCCGACCTCGTCGACGATGCCGCCTGCCTCCATGCCCGGCACGTAAGGCGGCGGATCGGCCTTTTGCTGCTCGGCGCGCGAGCCGTTGCGGGTGCTGATATCGGTCGGGTTGACGGTCGCGGCATGGTTGCGGATCCGCACCTGCCCCGCCCCCGGCATGGCTTTCCGAAGATCGATGACCTGAAGCACCTCGGGTCCGCCCCAGGTGAAAAGCCCAACCCCACGCATTGCCGGCCTCCTCGCTGGTTGTCGGTCCGAGGATAGCGCAAAAGTGGTTTCCTTTCCCGCCCGGATGACGAAAGGATCGGGCGCTATGTCGATGTCGGCATCGCGGAAGGCGCCAAGCTCGTAATCGATGGCCGCGACTTCAGGCTGCAAGGTTATGAGACAAGGTTATGTTCCGATCCCGGTGCCGATGGCGTTCCATTCTTTCCACGGCCCCGAAGGCGTGCGTTTCTACACGAAGCTCAAGACCGTGCTGTCGCGCTGGCCGACCGGCATCCGCGCCGGTACCGAGTTCACCATGCCGACGCTGCGCTGAGCCGCCCTTCCGCCAGCGCCGCGCACGGCGGTGCGATTAGGCGCTGCTCGACAGGATGGTTTGCGCTGCCCGCCATCCGCTGGCGAAAGCTGCCTCCACCGTGCCCATTTCGGGACCGCCATAG
>Ga0207707_10001369_pt1 | contig 22605 bp, 14 predicted proteins | sample KBSC83BmetaG_FD_184336 | JGI IMG/M metagenome (GOLD analysis project Ga0207707, IMG submission 184336) | Corn rhizosphere microbial communities from Kellogg Biological Station, Michigan, USA - KBS C8-3B metaG (SPAdes) (version 2) | ecosystem: Host-associated > Plants > Roots > Rhizosphere ...
GGGGGGGGGGGGGGGGGGAGGGGAAGGCTTCCGCCGCCGCCCCCCACCGCTCACCGGCACGTTCACGGCCAGGCTCACCGTGAACGGACATGGGTATGAGCAGCAGTTCACCGTGAGGGGGGATCCCAGGGGGCTAGAGGGCTAGGGGGCTGGGGGGCTGGGGGCCAGGGGCAGAGCTGGGTCGCAGCCGTCGCGCGGATCATGCTCGCGCTGCCCGGCATCGAGATGGCAGGGCATGGGACATGGGTGACGAAGGGCACCTTTCGCTGATTGGATCCACTCTTGTGGTACTATTTCGCGGTAGACGCCGGACAGAGCAGCGGACCTCGCTGCCCCTGGCCCCTAGCCCCCCACCTCTTGCGCCCTCTTCCGGCGACCCGTATACTGGCGACGCTTAGTATACAAAGTTGCTTCACTGACGCGCACACAGCGTGGTACACTGCACCAGTGCCGCCGCCGCGCCGCCTCGCCCCGGTCCACTCATGACTCTCCTGCCTCCTGCCCCCGTGTCGCGCCGCGCCTCCGCCGCGCTCGCCCGCGCCCTTGCCGTCGGCGCCGCCCTCGCCCTCCTGCCGGTGACCGGTGCCGCACAGTCGGTGCCCGCTGCGGCGACGACGAACCTCGCCCAGCGCATCGACCAGATCGTCAGTCGCCCCGAATTCCGACACGCCATCTTCGGCATCGAGTTCTATGACCTGGGCACCGGAAAACCCATCTACGTCCGTAACGGCGACACCTTCTTCGTGCCCGGCTCCACCACCAAGCTGCTCACCATGGGCACCGGGCTCGCACTGCTCGGCGCGGACCATCGCTTTCATACGCGAATCTATCGCACGGGTCCGGTCGCGTCGAATGGCACGCTCAATGGCGACCTCATCCTCGTGGCCAGCGGCGATGCCAATCTCTCCGGACGCATCCAGCCCGATGGGACGCTCGCCTTCGAGAACGAGGATCATGCCTACGACGGCAGTCCGGATACGCGCGCCGTACCCGGCGATCCGCTCGCCGTCATCCGCGCCCTCGCGTCCCAGGTGCGCGCGCACGGAATCACGAAGGTCCGCGGCCGCGTACTCGTGGATGCCACGCTCTTTCCCGAGGGGGAACGCGAGCTCGGCACCGGCGTCGTCATCTCGCCCATTGTCGTCAATGACAACCTCGTGGATGTGACCATCGGGCCGGGCTCCGCCCCGGGCGATTCCGTCTCGCTCCACGTCTCGCCGGTCACGTCGTACGTGCGCTTCATCAATCACGCGACGACCGCCAGCGCGGATTCCACGCCATTCATCCGCTGGTCATCCGATGTCGCGGGTCCGGATGGCTCGCACACCGTGACGGTCACCGGTCACATGCCGGCTGGGAAACCCGCCATTCTGTTCAGTTACGCCGTGCCCAGTCCCAGCCGCTTTGCACAGGTCACGCTCGTGGAAGCTCTGCGCGCGAACGGCGTGACGGTCGCGCTGCCGCCGCCGGCCGACAAGCCTGACTTCACCGCGCTCGCCGCTTCGTACACCGATGCCAACGCCGTGGCCGAACACGTCTCCCCACCATTCAGCGAGGATGTCAAGGTCACCCTCAAGGTGAGTCAGAACCTGCATGCCAGCATGATGCCGTACGTGCTCGGCGCCATTCTCGGACACACGGGCACCGCGCAGGCGGGCTTTGATCAGGAGCACCACTTTCTCCAGCAGGCAGGACTCGATCTCTCCGGCGCGTCCCAGGCGGATGGCGCGGGCGGCTCCGCGCACTTCACGCCGGATTTCATCGTGCACTTTCTCGCGTACATGGCGACGCGGCCGGATTTCCCGAAGTACTTCGCGGCGTTGCCCGTCCTCGGACGCGATGGAACGCTCTGGAACGTTCAGGTGGCGTCGCCGGCAGCCGGCCAGGTGCATGCGAAGACAGGCACCTACGCGCGGGAAGACCTGCTCAACCGGAGCATGATGGTGGATGGCAAGGGCATGGCCGGCTACCTGACCACGGTAGATGGGCGCAAGCTCGCCTTTGCCATCTACGCCAACAATGTGCCGGTGTCCCTCGCCCCCGATGCGATCACGGCAGTCGTGGGACAGGCGCTCGGCGAGATCGCGGCCGCGGCGTACGACGCGCAACCCTGACGCCGAGCGCACGGTCACCCAATTCAGCAGCACGTGCGGCGCCGGAGCGCCGATCCGCAGTCCATACCGCTGGATTCCTCTCACGTTCAGCTCACCGCGCCCGCGGAGGCAGGTACCCCATGCAAGATCGAACGTCCTGGTTTGCACGGCCCAGTCGTACCACAGGGCCACGGCGTCACTGGCGCGCGGCGATGAAGTGCGTTGCCGCGCTCGTCACGCTGATCGTGCTGCTCATTATTCCCGTGCATGCGGCTCTGGCGCAGACGGGCGAGATCAGCGGCACCGTCGTCAGTGAAGTCTCACAGCGCCCCATCGCAGGCGTGCAGGTCATCGTGGACGGTCAGGCCGGCAAGGGCACGGTGACGGATGCATCCGGCCATTTCCACATCGCCGATGTCAGCGGCGCGCAGGTGACGCTCAACGCCCGGATGCTCGGCTTCCGGCCGGCTTCCCAGACCGTGCGCGTGGGCGCGACCGATATTCGCTTCGCGCTGGCGGACCGCCCCATCGAGCTGAATCAGGTGGTGGTGACCGGGACCGCGGGTGGCCAGCAGCAACGCGCGCTCGGCAACTCCGTTGCCAAGGTCAATGCCGCGGAGGTGGTGGCCAACGCACCGATTCCCAGCGTGGAGAGTCTGATCAACGGCAGAGCACCCGGCGTCACCGTGATGCCGGGCACCGGCATGATCGGCGCGGGCGCCAACATCCGCATCCGCGGTGTGTCCACGTTTTCCCTGTCGGGCGATCCGCTCATCTATGTGGACGGCGTGCGCGTGGACAATCAGACCGGCACGGGCATGGCCATTCAGGCGTTCGGGTCCGGCGTCGTGTCGCGTCTCAACGATTTCGACCCGAATGACATCGAGAGCATCGAAATTCTCAAGGGACCGGCGGCGGCCACGCTGTACGGCACCGAGGCGGCGCGCGGCGTCATCAACATCATCACGAAGAAGGGCGCGGCGGAGGGAACCCAGTACAGCTTCACGATTCGCCAGGGCGCCAACTGGTTCATGAACCCTGAAGGGCGCGTGCCCACCAACTATTGGCGCGATCCCAGCGGGAAAATCCAGTCCGTGAACGTCGTGCAGACCGAAGACGCGCGCGGCACGCCGATCTTTCGCACGGGGGACATGCAGGACTGGGCCGCCAATGTGAGCGGCGGCGCCGGTACGCTGCGGTACTTCGTGTCAGCCGGCAAGGGAACAAATCAGGGGGCCGAGCCCAACAATGGCCGCGATCAGTTCAACGCCCGTACCAATCTGCAGATCACGCCCAATGAGAAGATCGATCTGCAGACGAGTCTGGGCTATGTGCAGAGCCACACCACGCTGAGTTGCGAAGGCGGCTGTGGTGGCGCGACGTGGGGCGCCTGGTTCTCGACGCCCGCCAATCTTCCCCAGAACTGTGCCCCGGACGCGCCGCCGGAGTGCTCGTGGGTGCGCGGCTTTCAGAGCTCGCCGCCCGAGTCCGACCGCGCGATGCAGGATTGGCAGGACATCAACCGCTTCACGGGCAGCGTCACCATGCGCTTCCGCCCGTTCAAGTGGATGACGCACCGCTTCTCCGTGGGCACGGACTTCACGCAGACCAAGAACGAGGAACTGCTCCCCTATCTCACCAACGATACCCTGCGCTACTTCTGGGGCTCGTACGCGGATGGCTGGAAGTATCAGGACCGGGACGAGGCGATCTTCAACACGTACGACTACAATGGCACGGTGCAGTTCGACGTGACGCCAAAGGTCAATTCGTCGACCAGCTTTGGCGTGCAGTACTACACGAAGTACTTCTCCAACATCACCGGCGAGGGCGACTTCTTCCCCGCGCCCGGTCTCGAGACCATTTCCTCCGCGGCGACCAAGCCGACCACGCTGGACGACTATTCCAACAACAACACGCTGGGGTTCTACGCGCAGGAGCAGGTGGGCTGGCAGAACCGGCTCTTTCTCACGGCGGCGCTGCGTGTGGATAACAACAGCGCGTTCGGCAAGGATGTGAAATGGGTCACGTATCCGAAGGCGAGTCTGTCATGGGTGCTGAACGAAGAGCCGATGTTCCGCGACCACATGCCGGATTTCATCAACACCTTCAAGCTGCGCGCGGCCTACGGCGAATCGGGACAGCAGCCCAGCACGTTCACGGCGCTGCGCACCTTTTCGCCGGTGCCGGGGCCGAACGGTACTCCGGCGCTCACGCCCGCATCGATCGGAAACCCCGCGTTGGGTCCCGAGCGTGGCAAGGAGATCGAGCTGGGATTCGACGCCGGTCTGTTCAACGATCGCGCCGGGCTCGAGTTCACGGTGTACGACACGCATACCCACAACGCCATCCTCCTTCGCGGTGTGGCCCCATCGTCGGGCTTTGGCGCCCAGAGTCAGTACGTGAACGCGGGCGAGATCATGAACCGCGGCATCGAGGCGCTGCTGAAGGGACAGGTCTTCAACGGCAAGGATTACGGCTGGGATCTTGGCCTGAACATCTCGGCGAATCAGGGCAGGGTCATCCGTCTCTCCGGTACGGACACCACGATCGTCAATGGCAGCATTCAGCAGCGCGTGGGCTACGCGCCCGACTCGTGGTTCCGCGAGAAGGTGGTGAGTGCCAAGTTCGATCCCAACACGGGGCAGGCGGTGGACGTCATGTGCGACGATGGGAACGGTGGTTCCACGGCGTGCTACGACGCCAACGGCAAGGTCATCGCGCCGCGCGTGTTCCTCGGGCGCGCCGTGCCCGCCATTGAAGGCTCGCTGTCATCGAACGTGCGCTTTCTCAAGCGCTTCCGGCTGACCACCATGGTGGACTTCAAGGCGCACTACAAGAAGTACAACAACGATCTGCGTGCGCGGTGCCAGGTCTTTCGCACCTGCATGGAAAACATGGAGCCGGAGAAGTACGACCCGCGTGTCATTGCGCAAATGCAGAGCAGCGGGACTCTCGTGGATTTCGTGGTCAACGATGCGAAGTACGCGAAGCTGCGCGAGATCACGCTGAGCTGGGATGCACCGTCGCAGTACATCAGCCGCTTCGGTGCGAAGGCGCTCTCCCTCAGCCTGGCCATGCGCAACCTGCACACCTGGACGGACTACCCCGGGGCCGATCCCGAGGACTTCTTCGTGTCCGGCGGCCTGGGCAACGGATCCACGTTCATCGACCAGTCCATGCTGCCGCAGCTCACCTCGTATGTCCTGACCGCACACCTGAGCTTCTGAGGAACGATCCAATGACCCGGATTTCCATGCGTGGCCGCGGCGTGCGCCGCGCCCGATTTCTGCGGAGCCGCTGGTTCGTCGTGGCCGCCGCATTCGCGGCGCTCGCCGCGTGCAACACCGATCAGTTGCTCAACGCGAATGCCCCGGACCGTGTCCCGGCTTCCACGATCGATGACCCGAAGCAGGCCGCGCTCATGGTGAATAGCGCGATCGGCGACTTCGACTGCGCCATCGGTTCGTACACGCTCGTGGAGGCGATCATTTCGGATGAATTCTCGGACGCGCAACTCGGCGCGGCCGGGTGGCCGTACGATCGCCGGGACGCGGGGACGCAGACCAGCGGGATCTACGGCACCAACCCGTGTACCAACAATCAGAATCCCGGTGTCTACACCCCATTGTCCACGGCGCGCTGGTCGTCGGACAACGCGCTCACCAAGCTGCAGGGCTGGACCGATGCGGACGTCGGGTCCGACCGGACGGACCTCATGGCGCAGGCTGCGCTGTACGCGGGATACAGTTACACGCTCATGGGCATGTCCATGTGCGAGGCGGCGTTCGACCTGGGCGCGCCGGTGGATCAGATGGCCATGTTCGCGCTGGCCGAGGACCGCTTCGGCACAGCGCTCAGCGACGGTGCGACCGCGGGGGATCAGGCCATTGTGAACGCCGCGTACGTAGGGCGTGCCCGCGTGCGCCTGTACCAGGGCAACACACAGGGCGCCGCGTCCGACGCGCAGCAGGTGCCGTCCGGATTCGAGCTCGATGCGAGCACCGGCTCGGACGACAACCGGCGCTACAACCGGGTGTACGCGGCCACGGCGCAGTTCGGCGACTATACCGTGGATCCACAATCCAGGAATCTCCTGGTCGGGCCGACCGTGTATACGGGAGGAAGCACCGCCGGGTTCGTGTCCGATCCTCGCGCCGCCGTGGCGCAGGCCACGACGCGCGCGGCGGACCCCACGCAGACGATCTTCTATCCCACGAAGTATTCCGCCGACGACAGCCCGCTGCCCATCGCCACGTACGCCGAAGCGCAGCTCATACTCGCCGAAGCGACGGGCGGGACGGCCGCGGTCACGATCATCAATGCCCTGCGGGATGCGGCGGGGGTGCCGCATTACATCGGAGCGACCGATGACGCGTCCATCACGGCGCTCGTGGCCGACGAGCGGCGCCGGGCCCTCTTTGCGGAAGGGTTCCGAAACTACGACATTCAACGCTTCAATCTGCCGCTCATTCCCGCGCCGGGCACCGCCTTTTCCAAGGGCGGCTTCTACGGCAACACCACCTGTCTGGCACTGCCGGACGTCGAACGCTACAACAACCCCAACGTGCATTGAGGACAGCTCAGGGGCGTCGCTGGACGCCCGCAGCTCTGGTGACCGCGCTGTGGGTCGCGCTCGCGACCCCCGGCGCGGTGGTGGCGCAGAGCCCGCCCATCCGCGGGCTCGACGCATATGTGGAGCGAGCGCTGCGTGACTGGCGCGTCCCGGGCGCGGCGATTGCCGTGGTGCGCAACGATTCCGTTGTCTTCATCAAGGGCTATGGGGTGCGCGAGCTGGGCAAGCCCGCGCCGGTGGACGCGCATACCGTATTCGGCATCGCCTCCACCTCCAAGGCGTTCACGGCGGCGGCACTGGCCATGCTCGTGGACTCCGCGAAGCTCTCGTGGGACGACAAGGTCACGAAATTCCTTCCCGGGTTCCAGATTGCCGGCCCGTATGTCACGCGTGAACTGACCGTGCGGGATCTCCTCACGCACCGCACCGGACTGCCGCGCGGCGATCGCCTGTGGTACGCGTCGGGGTTCGATCGCACAGAGGTGCTGCGGCGGGTGCGATACCTCGAGCCCGAATGGGGCTTCCGCGCCCGGTACAGCTATCAGAACATCATGTTCATCACCGCCGGGCAAGTGGTAGGCGCGGCGAGCGGCTCGACCTGGGACGACTTCATCCGGTCGCGCATCTTCGCGCCGCTCGGCATGTCGAACAGCAGCACCAGTATCACCGCGCTCGCCGCGCAGCCGGACGTGGCCATGCCGCACCAGATCATTCACGATACCGTGCGCGTGATCCCCTGGCGCAACATGGACAACCTGGGCGGAGCGGGCGCGATCAACTCCAGTGCGTTCGATCTCGCCCAATGGCTGCGTCTGCAGTTGGCGCACGGCGTCTATAACGGCAAGCGGCTGCTCAGCGATTCCGTCATGGACGAGATGCACACGCCCCAGGTGGTGATCCGGATGAGCAAGGAGGCCCATGCCATGTTTCCGGACACGCACTTCATGGCGTACGGACTGGCGTGGTCGCTGCGCGACTATCACGGGCGCAAGATGGATGGCCATGGCGGAGTGATTGACGGCATGCGCACGGAGATCGGCCTGATTCCGGAGCTGCATCTCGGCGTCGTGGTGCTGGCCAATCTCGATGAAACCGACTTTCCCACCGCCATGCTGTACCGCGTGCTCGATGCATACATGGGTGCGCCGCCGCGCGACTGGAGCACGCTCATGCTCGCGGCCGCGAAAAAGGCGCGGGACAAGGATGACAGCACGCGGAAGGCGTTCGAGGCCGCACGCGTCCCGAACACACATCCCTCGCTGCCGCTGGCCAGATATGCGGCAACGTATTCGGACAGCCTCTACGGTCCCATCGTGGTGCGCGACAGTGCCGGCCGTCTGGTCGTGTCCTTTGGTCCATCCTTCACGGGCGACGCCGAGCATTGGCACTTCGACACCTTCAAGGTCACGTGGCGCGACCATGCGCTGGGCGAGACCTGGATCACGTTCGCGCTCGACGACCGCGGTGAGGTGGCTTCGCTCCACCTGCAGGATGTCGGCGACTTCACGAAACTCTCTTCAGGAGATGCGGCCCCATGAAATGGTCCCTGGTGCTGAGCGCGTTCGCGATGGTTGCATGTGCACGCGGCGGCGGTCCACTGCCCGCGGGATCCGAATCCGGGCCGTACGATGTCGTGATCGAACACGGTGCGGTGGTGGACGGAAGCGGCAATTCCTGGTTCCAGGGCGATGTGGCCATCAAGGGAGACCGGATCGCGCGCATCGCGCCGGCCGGCATGCTAAAGGATGCGAAAGCCACGCGGCGAATCGACGCCACCGGCCTCGTAGTCGCGCCGGGATTCATCGACATCCAGGCGCAGTCGGTGCAGCAGCTCATGAACGGTGACAGCCGCGTGGTGAGCATGATCACGCAGGGTGTCACCACGATGATCTTTGGCGAGGGCGAGACGCCGGCGCCCGTCAATGACGGCATCCTGGCGCTCTACAAGGAAGAAGGCGGCGACACGGCCACCCTGCGGATTCTGCAGGGATTCACGGGCGACCATGGCTTCGGCAAGTGGCTCGACGAAATGCAGCAGCGCAAGGCGTCGGTGAACTTCGGCTCGTTCCTTGGCGCCGCCACCGTGCGCGCGTACGCCAAGGGAATGACAGAAGGGCCGGCGACACCGGCGGAGCTGGACACCATGCGCGCCGTGGTGCGGCACGCGATGCAGGACGGCGCCTTCGGCGTGGCGAGCGCGCTCATCTATCCGCCGGGAAGCTATGCCTCCACCGCGGAGCTGGTGGAGGAAGCGAAGGCATCGGCGCCGTACGGAGGGATCTACATCACGCACATGCGCTCGGAGGGTGACCGGCTGCTCGAAGCCATGGATGAAGCGTTCACGATCGGGCGCGAGGGGGGCGTGCCGGTGGAGATCTATCACCTCAAGGCCGCTGGTGTGCAGAACTGGCCCAAGGCGGCGAGGATGATCGCGAAGATCGACTCCGCGCGTGCGGCGGGACAGGACGTGGGCGCGGATCAATACGTGTACACCGCGGGTGCCAATGGGCTGTCGTCGTGCATCCCGCCCTGGGCACACGCCGACGGCAAGCTGCTCCAGCGGCTCGCCGACCAGGCGCAGCGCACCCGCATCCATGCAGACATGATGCGCGCCGATACGAGCTGGGAGAATCTCTGCCTGAGCGCCACGCCCGCCGGCGTGGAGGTCGTGGGCTTCAAGGTGGATTCGCTCAAGCGCTACGAAGGAAAGCGTCTGGCCGACATCGCGACTGCCATGCACCGCGACTGGCCGGACGCGCTCATGGATCTCACGGTGGCGGAGCACAACCAGTTGGGCCAGCTCCTCTTCATCGCGTCGGACTCGAATGTCGCGATGCAGATCCGCCAGCCCTGGATGAAGTTCGGCACCGACGCCGATGGAATGGACCCGGACAGCGCGAAGGGGATGACCCATCCCCGGGCGTACGGCAACTATCCGCGAATTCTGGGACGCTTCGTGCGTGAGCAGCACGTGCTCACGCTCGAGGATGCGATCCGGAAGATGACGTGGGCGGTAGCACAGCGGTTGTCGATTCGTGATCGCGGGTTGCTGCACGAGGGCATGTACGCGGACGTGGTCGTGTTCGACCCCCGGACCATCATTGATCGCGCCACCTACGAGCAGCCGCATCAACTCTCGGTGGGCATGAAGCACGTGTTCGTGAACGGGGTGGAGGTCGTGCTGGACGGCAGGGCGACCGGGGCGAAACCCGGAATGGTGGTACGCGGCCCGGGGTACCGGGAATAGGGGAACCATCGGCTGTCATTCGACGCGCGATCCGGCGCATCACGTGCTCTCGAGTGCTTCTCTCCTGCTCCTGAACCGCCAGATGAAGTACACCGGCGCGCCGAGCAGCATGATGCCCAACCCCAGAAATGCGCGCCCGGGCTGCGTGACCATCGTATTCACCACGATCGCTGCGGCCGAGGCGACGAAGAGCAATGGTGTCACCGGATAGCCCGGCACACGGAAAGGGCGCACCATGTCGGGCTCGCGCCGGCGATAGACAAAAATGCTGACCGCGCCGAGCCCGTAGAAGATCCAGCCGACGAACACCACGTACGTCAGCAGTTGCTCGAATGTGCCGGTTGCCGCCAGGCACATCGCCCACAGCGAGCTCCAGAAGATCGCCACCGCGGGTGTTCGGAAGCGGGGATGCACTTCCGCCATCTTCCGGAAGAAGACCCGATCCCGCGCCATGGCGAAGTACACCCGGGGCGCGGTGATCGTGATGCCGTTCGCGGCACTGAACATCGACACGAGAATCACGGCGGCGATCACCTTGCCGGCGAGCGGGCCGAGCAGCGACGCGACGGCGTCGGCCGCAATGCGGTCCGACTGTGCCGCGCGCGCCGGTCCCAGTGCCGCGATGTATGCGACGTTCGCCAGCAGATACACGAGGATCATCACACCGGTGCCGATGATGATGCCGCGCGGAAAAGTGCGCTGCGGGTCGCGTGTCTCGCCGGCGGAGAAGGTGGCGTACTGCCAGCCTTCGTACGACCAGAGCACGCCGATCATCGCCAGTCCGAAGGCGGAGAGCAGTGAAACGCCGGAGACCGGCGGCGCGCCGGCCGGTGGCGCGACGGTGAAATGATGTCCCACCGCGAGCAGCACGATGCTGATCAGGATCAGCGCCACGAGCTTGATGCCCGTCGTCACGTTCTGCACGTCCGCGCCCTGGCGTGTACCGCGAATGTTGACCGCCATGACTACCACGATCATGAGCACGGACACGACCTTGCCCGCCAGCGGTGACACCGGCACGATCTGACCCAGATAGCCGGTGAAGGCCACGGCCAGCGTCGCCACGGCGCCGCTGCTGATGACGAAGAACGCCGTCCAGCCGTACAGGAAGGCCGGCAACGGTCCGAATGCATCGCGGATGTACACGTAGATGCCACCGGCCTCGGGATTCGCCGCACCCATTTCCCCATACGTCAGCGCGCCAAGGAGCGAGAGCACACCGGCCACGAACCAGACCAGCAACGCGACGCCCACGTGTTCATGCGTCTGCCGGAGTACCGTCGCCGGCACAATGAAAATGCCCGACCCGATGACGGACCCGATGACGATGAGCACCAGGTCCTTGAGTCCCAGCATGCGTTGCAGCGTGTGTTCGGACTGTGTCATGGGCCAACCGGGAGGGAAGGGTGAGACGCGCTCAGGTGACCGGATGCGACGCGCGCGGTTTGCGCCAGGACCGCGGCGCCCACGAAGATGCTCTCCTCGGCGGCGTAGAAGTGCGGCGAATGCGCGGGAATGGGATGACTGCCGGGTTCGCGCGCGCCAATGCGCAGGAAACAGCCCGGCATGCGCTCCAGATAACAGGCGAAGTCTTCGCCACCCATGTTGAGAAACCCGAGCGGTACGACGCCTTGCGCACCCAGCAGCGACGTGGCCGCCTCGTGCGCCCAGCGTGCGGGCTCCACCGGATTGACGATGGGTGGTGGACCGGAGCGCACCGCGACGTCCGCTGTCAGCGCGTAGGTGTCTGCCACAGACGCGGCGATGCGCCGCACTTCGTCATGCAGGCGGCGGCGCACGCCCGGTTCGGTGGCCCGCAGCGTTCCCGAGAGGATCGCGCGGTCGGGGATGATGTTCGGCGCCGAGCCCGCGTGCACGGTGCCGACCGTCACCACCGCCGCCTGCGCGGGATTCAGTCGGCGCGACACGATGGTCTGGAGCGCGCCGATGAGCGCTCCCGCGCCGACAATCGGGTCTGCGGCTTCATGCGGCCGCGCGCCATGCGCGCCGCTCCCCGTGAGCGTGATCTCGAACTCATCCGCCGACGCCGCGAGCGGACCGGCCTGCGCCACGACCTCGCCCACGGCGAAGCGCCGATCCACATGCCCGCCAAAGATGGCGGCACAATCGTCCAGCGCGCCCGATTCCAGCACGGCCATCGCGCCCGTGCCCACTTCCTCTGCCGGCTGCAGCACGATGAGCACATCGCCGGCGGCCGGCTGCATCGTCAGCAGATGCGCGGCGGCGACGGTCCATGTCGCGTGCACGTCGTGGCCACACGCGTGCATCACACCGGCCGCACGTGAGGCGAATGGCAGCCCGGTCGCCTCCTGGATGGGCAACGCGTCAATGTCACCGCGAATGGCGACGGTCGGCATGCCGGCATCGCGACCGCGGAATCGGGCGACGATACCGGTGCCCGCCACGCGGTCGAGCTGTACCGGATGCAGGGCTTCGAGCGCCGCGTGCAGACGGTCTGCCGTTCGCTGTTCCTGAAAGGACAGTTCCGGATGCTGGTGCAGCTCGCGCCTGAGCGCCACGAGCGTGTGGCGCAGCGCATCCGGAAACTGCTGCTCGATGGCCGCGGGGAGCCGCGTGCCGCCGCTCTGATCAGGCATGCCGGCCCCTCCGCGAGCGTGCTACCTGAGGACTTCCGATCGGACCGTCAGGTCGTCCACGCGATTCATGTTCACCGCCACGCCCATGCCGGGCTGGTCGAGCGGCACACACACCATCCCCTCCCTGTCCATCGTCCATTCCGGCGTGACGATGTCCTGCTCCCAGTAACGGGCACTCGGTGACACGTCGCCAGGCAGGGTGAAGTTGGGCAGCGACGCGAGCGCCACGTTGTGCGCGCGCCCGATGCCGCTCTCGAGCATCCCGCCGCACCAGACGGGAATCCGGTGGCGCTGGCAAAGTCCGTGAATCGCGAGTGACGAGGAAAATCCGCCCACGCGACCAGCCTTGATGTTGATGATCCGCCCGCTGCCGAGCGTGATCATGTCCTCCGCGCGGTCCACATCCGTAATGGATTCGTCCAGACAGATGGGCGTACGGAGTGACTTCTGCAGTGTGGCGTGGCGTACGAGGTCCTCGCGGTCCAGCGGCTGCTCGATCATCAGGAGCTCGAACTCATCGAGCTGCTGCAATGTCGCCGTATCGGAGAGCGAGTAGGCGGAATTGGCATCGGCCATGAGTTCGACGTCGGCACCGAGCGCTTCGCGAACCGCCCGGACGAACGCGACATCCGATCCGGGCGCGATCTTCAACTTGATCTTGCGATAGCCCTGCGCACGCGCGGCGGCGGCGCGCTGCACGAGTGCCTCCGGAGTCGGCTGGATGCCGAGTGAAATGCCCGTTGCCACGCGCGTGCGCGTGCCGCCGAGCAGCTTGGAGAGGGGCACGCCGAGGATGATCGCCGTCAAGGCCCAGCAGCCCATTTCGATCGCGGCCTTGGCCATGCGATGGCCACGAAAGTCGTGATCGAGCAGCGCCTGCACGACCTGCGGGCCCGGAAGGTCCCTGCCGAGGACGCGCGGTGCGACCCATTCGCGCATCGCGACCCACGCCGTGTCGATGGTTTCGGCGCTGTAGTTGGGCTTCTCGCCCGCCACGCACTCGCTCCACGCGCTGCGACCATCGGTGTCATGCAGCTCGAGCAGGCAGATGCGCCGCTCTGAAACCACACCGGACGAAATGCGGAATGGCTCCTTGAGCGGAAGGCGGATTTCGCGCAGGGTGATGCAGTCGAGACGGAGCATCAGGCGCCTCTGGTGGGACGACGGCGTCGCGGTGACCGTGCCGTTTTACGCTGGTGCATCAGGATTCTCCTTCAGGAAGCGGAGTCGTGGACAGGACATAATATCCGTAGCCGGCGGCGTCATCGCGATAGAAGCCGCGGACGGCGTAGGAGTGTCGCAACCCCCATTGCAACGCCTGGCGCGTGGTGGCGCGCCAGTGCGCGGCCGTGGCCAGAGCGGACCGCTGGACGGCCTCGATGTCGAGCGGAATGGCCACGCGACAGAGTCCGTTCACATGCGCGATCACGGCATCGGGCGTCGCGGGCATGCCCGACGCGTCCGGCCTGTTCAGCACAGGCGCCTCGTGCGCGCCGGCGAATCCCGCCATGCGATCAGCGGATCGCACAGGACTGGCCTCCCTGATGGCCCAGTTCGCGACGAAGCGATCGCTGCCGATGCCCCGGTGCAGTGTACTGCTGGTCTCGCGGCCGTACATGTCGGGAATGTACTCGGCAATGCGCACGCCCAGCCGGTTGAGGTTGAGGTGAGCGTTGCGGGCCACGAGCGGGTCGAAGGTCCAGTACATGCGCACGACGCCGAGGCGACTGACGGCTTCGCGCTGAAACTCCTTGAGGTGGCGCCCGATCCCGTGATCGCGGAATTCGGGTCGTACGGCGAGCATGTCGGACCAGTGGACCAGGTCACCCCGTTCGACGCCGGTGAGGCCGAAGACGAAGCCGATCAGGCGGTCATCGCGGTCGAAGGCGCCGGCGGTGACGCCGCCGACGCGCTGGGACACCTTGAGAATGGCGGCGGGGACCCGTTCGTTGAACTGCGCGCCCCAGGTTTCGTCCTGGAGGGCGACGCAGGCGTCGTATTCGGCCGCGGTGCGGAGGTGCCGGACCTGCAGTCCCGGGAGGTCCAGTTCCCCGGGCGCCGGGCGTGGGGCGGCGCGGTCCTGGGTGTCGGGCGCGACGGGCGCGGGCTCGGGATACAGGGGAGGCATGGATGGGCCGGAGGGGTCGAGGGCGGCCGCGACGAGCCGGAGGTGGTCCGGGGCGGCGATATTGTGAACATAATGTGATGCGAACTAGTATACTGCAAGGTATACAACATCGGATCTGCCGGCGCCCGGCGGTCCCGCCCGCGTCGCGCGGGAACCACCGCCGCCCCTGACGGATCAGTATACCCGGCGGTATTCATATGTGGCAGCCGACCCCGACTCTCTCACGCCCCAACCCCCGGACCGCACGACCATGCCCCAGGTGATGCGAACGAAGCGCGCCAGCGCCGCGGCACCCGCCACCCGGACGACTCGCGGCGACCGCATTTCCCGCGCGTACGAACAGCTCCGCGACCTCATCATCTGGGGACGACTGGCTCCCGGCTCCCGCATCATCGAGAGCGACATCGCCGAGCGCCTGGGGGTGAGCCGCACGCCCGTGCGCAGCGCCCTCCACCGGCTGCAGCAGGAAGGCTGGATCACCGGCGTCGGCCGCCGGAAGGAGCATCGCCTCGTCATTGCTCCACTCACCCGCGAAGATGCCCGCGAGTTGTTCGAGGTCGTCGGAGCCGTGGAGGGACTCGCCGCGCGGGGTGCGGCCGCGCTGCTGCCCGCCCCACGCAAGACGCTCGTGGAAGACCTGCGGGCGAGAAACGCCCAGCTCGAACCATCCGCCAGGGGCCAGCGTCCCGATCCCGTGCGCATCTTCGACGCCGACACCGGCTTTCACCGGCGCTACGTGGAAGCAGGAGCCGGGCCGCGCCTGATTGCGCTGCACGACGCCGTGAAACCGCAGGCCGAACGATACGTGCGCCTGTACACGAGCGCGCTGGTGGATGAGATCGGACAATCCGTCGTGGAGCACGAGGCGATCATCGAGCGCATTGCCGCCGGCAGCGCCGATGGCGCGCAGAAAGCCGTCGAGCGCAACTGGCGCAATGCGGCGGCGCGACTGACCCGGGTCATCGTGAGCCTGGGAGAGCGCGGAAGCTGGTAGCGCGGCGTCGCGGCGAGCGTGCGCGGCATTCCTACGCGGCGAGGCGCTGTCGCGCTCCTGTTCGCCCTCACCGCCCAATGTTCTCGAACGCCACGTTCCCGATCGCGTAGTCCCGCCATGCGTGGTAGTCGAAGTGCCACCACTCGGCGTCGTACACCGTGAAGCCCTGGAGCTCCATGGCCTGGCGCAGCAAGGCACGGTGCCAGCGCTGCAGCGACGTGCCGCCGGGATAATCCGGGTAGCTCCGGTCGGTCATCTCGTCGTAGCCGCCGGTCATCACGATGGGCGCGCCGGTTGCCAGGTCGTACAGTGTCAGATCAACCGCGCAGCCCCGGTTGTGCCGTGAGCCCTCCGCGGGGTCGGCCACGAACACGTGCTTGTCCACCGGTGTCGCATCCCAGAACATCTTCGTGACGAACCACGGCCGGTAGGCATCGTGGATCAGCAGCCCGTACCCACGCTGGTGGAGCCACCGGCTCGCGCGAACGACCGCCTCGGCGGCGGGCCGCTGCATGAAGGCGCGCGCCTCCTGATACATGGGCGTGCCCATGAAGTTGTTCGAGCTCGCGTAGCGGATGTCGAGATGGATGGAGCTGTCGAGCGTCACGAGCTCGACGAGATCGGCGGGACGGAAGTTGCCGCTCTCATGTGGCGGCGTCGCGGCCAGCGCCGCCGCACGCAACTCGGCCACCGGATGCACGGGCGTGATCCGGAACTGCGACCCATCCTCGGGACCCGTGGCGCGTCTCGGGAAGGTCACGCCGCCCACGCGTACCGCTGTGGCACGGCCGTTCGCATCCCGGGTGAAGGTCACCGGTTCGTTGTCGTACAGGCCCCAGCGGGGAAAGCGAAAGAGGTCCGGCGACTGCTGGTCGAGCGGATACTCGAAGAACCATTCGATGAGTGCCTGCAACCGGCCATCCTTCTCCAGCACGTAGAGCGTGTTGTAATCCCAGCCATACTCGCCAATCAGGCCGTGCCACTCCGCGGGCGCGGGCTGCGGCATGGGCAGCGTGACGCGGCGCAGGGTGTCGCCGTTGATGACGATCGCCTCGCTCGTGCGCAGCACGCGCGTGCCGTAGGCGAGGCGGTCATCCACGATGAGCGTGTCGCGCAGCATGCGCAGCGCGGCGTGGAATCCGCCGCGGACGGGTTCCAGGATCAGCGCGCCATTGCGCTCCGCGAGATCCACGGCGTGGTCGCCCACGCCGTAGCGGCCGGCCAGTTGGCGCGCCAGCTCGCCCGGCACGGCGGTGGTGGTGTCGAGCGCGGGAAGTGCACGGTGTTCGCGCGCCGCGAGCATGAGCCGCAGCGCGGCGTCCGCAATGCGGCTCGTCACTGCGTTCGCGCCATCCTCCGTGGTGACGACCACGACGCCGAGTTTGTCATCCGGCAGCGCGGCGAGCTGCGTGGCGAATCCGTAGATCGCGCCACCGTGGCCAATGACGCGGTGGCCATCCAGCCGCGACAGCGCGAATCCCAGTCCGTACCCGGTGCTGTCGCCGGGCTGCGCGAATTGCGGTGTCCACATGGCGTCGAGCGTCTTCCGCTGGAGCACGCGCCCGTGCGGCCCGCGTCCACCGGCAAAGAGCACGCTCAGGAAGTGCGCGAGATCCGTGACGGATGTGTACATGCTGCCCGCCGGCGCCATGCCCAGATCGAAAGCGGGGGCGGGAAAGGTGCGACCGTCGTACGTCCACATGTACCCGGTGGCCATGTCCTTCGCGAAGGTACTCTCCCGTGCGAAGGCGCTGTGGGTGAGGCCCATGGGGCGCAGCACCGCGTGCGACAGATACGGCGCGAAGGGTGCGTGCTGCGTGACTTCGAGGACGCGGCCCACGACGGCGACACCGGCATTGGAGTACTTGGTATGCGTGTGCGGCTCGTACACGAGCGTCGTACTGTCGAGGCTTTGCACCGTGGCGGCGAGCGACGGCGATGACGCGTCGAAGTAATGGCCGACCGGCGGCTCGCGCACGAGGCCGGCCCGGTGCGACATCAATTCGCGCAGCGTGATTGGCGTGCCGAAGGGATTGTGCGGCGCGAAGTCCGGCAGATACCGCGAGATCGGCGCGTCCAGACTCAGCACGCCCTTCTCGACGAGCTGCATCACCGCGATGTCGGTGAAGAGCTTCGACACGCTGCCGACGCGATAGATGGTATTCGCGCCAGCGGGCGTGCTGTCGGCCAGGTTTGCGTAGCCGAAGCCTTTGGACCAGACGATACGCTGATCATCGACGAGGGCGATGGACAGCGCGGGGAGATGCTTCTCGCGCTGTTCGTGAGCGATGAACTGATCGAGCGCGTCGTATGCGGGCCGCGCTGGCCGCGCTCCGATTGTGCCGCGCGGACCGGAATGCGGCGCGTGCGGGACGACCGCGGGTTGCGTGAGTCCCGCGCAGAGCACGAGGGCGGCGAGGAGTCGCATTGGCTGCTATCTCGGAGGGGAGTGGAGAGCGGTGGTGTGGGCGGCGGCGGTGTCCGGCACGAAATGGAAGTCCGTAATGCCCTCGACGTTCATGTGGTCCACCTTACCCATCGCACTGAGTCCGAAGGTGACGAACCCGGCGCCGAGTCGTGGATCGCGCCAGGTGACGCGAAACGTATCGAAATTCCAGTGTGCGAGGTCGCCGGTGAACGCGGGGCCGAAGCGCAGGATCAATGCATTGTGCTCGAGCGCGACGGTCGCCTTGCCGTACATGGTGTCGGCATAGGTCCCCACGTAGCCCTCCAGCGGCAGCGACGGCTTCGTGCCGGTGACGCGCGCCGCGAGCATCTTCTGTTCGGCAGCCTCCTGCGCTGCCTGCGCGCGCTTGAAGCGGGCCAGGTAGAGCGCGCTCCAGTCGCGAGCAGGCGCACCCAGGTACGCGTCGATGATGCGGTACATGAGCGCCGGATTCAGATCGTGGCCTTCGGCGTTGGTGAGGATGACGATGCCCAGGTGTGCTTCGGGGACGAGACGGACCTCCGAGAGCATGCCATCGATGCCACCGTTGTGCCAGACGATCTCGCGGCCGCGATAGTCCTCGAGCACCCAGCCCATGCCGTAGAGCTCGAAGTGGGTCGAGGGGGTAAGCGAGTCGTGCGGGGAGGAGATGATCGTCTGCGGCGAGTGGGTCTCGCGGAGGGACCGCTCCGAGACGAGCTGCCGGCCGGCGTACGTGCCGTTGCCGAGCTGCAGGCGGATCCACTGCGCCATGTCGGTGACGGTGGAATTGATGGAGCCCGCGGGCCCGATGTTGTCCACATTGCGCCAGGGGATGGCGCGAGCGATGCCCTTCTCGATGCTGTGGGGAGTCGCGACGTCCGTCTCGTGCGAGAAGGCCGCGATGCTGGTACTGCTGGACGACATCCCGAGTGGCGTGAAGATCCGCTGCGCGATGACGTCGTCCCAGGTTGCGCCCGCGGCGGCGGCGAGCGCCTGGCCGGCGGCGAGCACCATGATGTTCGAGTACCCGAACTGGCTGCGGAAGCTCGAATTGGGAGGAAGGTAGCGGATGCGGCGCAGGATCTCGGCGCGACTGTATGGGGACCCATACCAGAGCAGGTCGCCGCGGCGGCCGAGACCACTGCGATGGGAGAGGAGGTCACGGACCGTGATCTCGCGCGTGACAAACGGATCGTAGAGCTGAAAGCCGGGGAGATACTGCGTAGCGCGATCGTCCCAGTGCATGCGGCCCGAGTCGACCATCATGGCAATGGCGGTGGCGGTGAAGGCCTTGCTGTTGGAGCCAATGGCGAAGATGGTGTGCGGGTCCACGCGGTCGGGTTTGCCGATGTCGCGGACGCCGTAGCCTCTGGCCAGGACGACGGAGTCATTGTGGACGATGGCGATCGCGAGCCCGGGTACGTGCCAGTCGTGCATCGCGCGCTCGATGTACTGATCGAGGCCAGCGGTGGGCGCGGGGTGGTGCGCGGGGAGGTGCGCCGGTTGTTGCGCGGCCAGCGGAGCGGTCGCGCTGGCGAGGATGGCGACGGCGGTGAGGAGGGCGCGGCGGGGCATGGGGGTCCTGGTAGGAGCGGGTCAGCGCGGAGGCGTGCGCCGTTGTATACAGAATGTGCTTATGATGCCGTATACCTCTGACGCAGGCAAGAGTCGGTGTCCCCCCGGCGCCCGCCGGCCGGATCGAGCCGCTATCTTCCGGCATCCCCCGCCGCTCGCACGCTGCCCCGGACACCACGACGAGAAAGTGTGGCATCGAGCGTGGGGTGCATTCGATCATGCAGCGGCCGGGACAGCGTGCCGGCGCTCTCTTCCTCTTTTCCCGGGTGCTGCCAATGGCGACCTCGTCCACTGTCTCCCTCTCCATCACGGGCATGTCGTGCGGTCACTGCGTCACCGCGGTCACCAGGGCGCTGAGCGGCGTGGGTGGCCTCATCGACCCCAGTGTGGCCATCGGGTCCGCCCGATTTTCGATTGCGCCCGGAGCCGATCCGCAGGAGGTACAGGCAGCCGCCAGCCGCGCGATCGAGCAGGAAGGGTATCAGGTAAACGGCGAAGCGCCGCTCACATCCCTCCGGAAGGCGCCGCCCGACGATTCGCGCACGGCGTGACCTGTCGACTGCGTGCACTTGCGCTTGCCGCGGGCGTCATTGTCGCAAGCCCATGTGGCCGGGCTGCCGCACAGCAACCACGTCCCGTTCCCGCGACCCCCGACACCGCCCGCACCGATTCGTCGACCATGCCGGGGATGCGCATGCCGATGTCGGGCGACACAACGAAACCAATGCCCGGAATGCGCGCCGGTGGCCACGACATGAGCCACGGCATGAACGGCCCGCTCGGGCTTTCGCACGTGCGCATGGGGTCGGGCACATCGTGGATGCCCGATTCGTCGCCCATGCACGCCGCTCACCGCACGTGGGACGGCTGGACCGTCATGCTCCACGGCGTGGCCTTCGGCCAGTACGATGACCAGGGTTCGATGCGCGGTGATCATCAACTCGGCATCGTGGACTGGGAGATGCTGATGGCGATGCGCAGGATCGGCGCAGGTCAGCTCCATCTCCATGCGATGGTGAGTCTCGAGCCGCTCACGCTGGGCGCCAAGGGATACCCGTTGCTGCTGCAGACGGGCGAGTCGTACCGGGGGCAGCCGCTGCACGACCGTCAGCATCCGCATGACGCGATCATGGAACTGGCCGCGATCTTCCAGCAGCCGGTGAGTCACGACATGGCGCTCGAGCTCTATGGCGGTGTCGCCGGCGAGCCGGCGCTCGGTCCAGTCGCGTTCATGCACCGGCCGTCGGCGCAGAGCGATCCGCTGGCCCCGCTCGGACATCACTGGCAGGACGCGACGCACATCTCCTACGGCGTGGTGACGGCCGGAATCTATTCGCGCACGGTGAAACTCGAAGGCTCCGTATTCAACGGCCGTGAGCCCGACGAGAACCGGTGGAACATCGACTTCGGCCCGCTCAACGCCTATTCGGGGCGACTGACGGTGAACCCGACCGGCCGCGTGAGCGTGGCCGCGTGGTACGGATATCTGCCGGATCCCGAGCGGCTGCATCCGGACGAGGCGGTGCATCGCTACGGAGCATCGCTGATGTATGGTGCCCCAGGCGCGCGTGGCGGGGCGTGGGAGAGCGCGCTCATCTGGGGCGCCAACGATCACAGCGGGCGTGTCGAGAACAGCGTACTGGCCGAGAGCAATTTCGAGATCGGTGCGCGGAACACGATGTTCGGCCGCGTCGAGTACGTGCGCAAGCGCGCGGAGGATCTCGTGCTGCCGGGCGTGGACGCCGGGCAGGAATTCGACGTTGGCGCGCTCGTGCTGGGATACATCCGCGAGGTGGTCTCGATTCCCGGTGGAACGATCGGCGTAGGTGGGCGCGGTTCGCTGAACGTGGTGCCCGCGACGCTCGCGCGCTTCTATGGCACGCGCACGCCGGCCGGCGTGTCGGTCTACGTGCGCGTGCGGCCGAAGCGCAGCACCGGGGCAGCCCATGGGGCAGCCCATGGGGCTGCCCATGGGGCTGCCCCTGTGCTGCGTTCGCGCCACATAGGGGCTGCCCCATGGGCTGCCCCTGTTGTTACTATCGGCTCTACGTCGCTTCCTCCCCCAAATCCTCCCCCCACGCCATGATCTGCCGTCTCCCCCTGCTGCTGCTCGTCGCCTCCAGTCTGTGCGCGCAGAGCGCCGCCACGCCCTCCGGCTACGACTCCACGCTCTTCGCTGGTCTCCACTATCGCATGATCGGCCCCACTCGCGGTGGCCGGGTCACAACGGTCATGGGCGTTCCATCCGAGCCGCGAACCTTCTACATGGGAGTCGCGAGCGGCGGAGTGTGGAAGACCACCGATGGCGGCGCGAGCTGGCGTCCCATCTCGGACGGCTACTTCGCGGCTGCATCCACTGGTTCCATCGACGTGTCGCTCTCGAATCCCGACATCCTGTACGTCGGGACAGGATCCGATGACATCCGGAGCAACGTCTCCACCGGGCGCGGCGTCTACAAGTCCACCGATGCCGGCAAGTCGTGGACGTTCGTGGGACTGCGCGAAACAGGACAGATCGGGGCCGTGCGCATCGATCCGACGAATCCGGATGTCGTGTACGTGGCCGCGGTGGGCAACGCCTTCACCTCGAATCCCGAACGCGGCGTCTATCGCACGAAGGATGGCGGGGCCACGTGGAAGAACGTGCTCTTCCTTTCCGACAGCACCGGCGCGGTGGACCTCGAGCTGCAGCCGGGTCACCCCAACGTGATCTACGCGTCCATGTGGCGTGGCCAGCGCACGCCGTGGACCATCATCAGCGGCGCCAATGAGGGCGGCATCTACAAGAGCGTGGATGGCGGCGACCACTGGACGAAGCTGGGTGGCGGCCTTCCCACGGGGCTCTTCGGCAAGAGCAATATCGCCGTGACCGCGGCGAACCCGGATCGAGTCTATGCACTCATCGAAGCCAGGCCGGGCAGCGGGCTCTATCGCTCCGATGACGCG
>Ga0207707_10001370_pt1 | contig 22592 bp, 21 predicted proteins | sample KBSC83BmetaG_FD_184336 | JGI IMG/M metagenome (GOLD analysis project Ga0207707, IMG submission 184336) | Corn rhizosphere microbial communities from Kellogg Biological Station, Michigan, USA - KBS C8-3B metaG (SPAdes) (version 2) | ecosystem: Host-associated > Plants > Roots > Rhizosphere ...
TGCGGCCGACGAACTGCGCGAACGGAGTGCGCGCCGCTTCCGGTGCGTGAACGAACTGCATCGCGCCGAGCGCGGCCGCGCCGAAGATGCTGCGGGACGCCCAGACGGCTAAGCGAGTTGCCTTACGACGAGTGCTCTGAGTGGGGGACGCCGCTGCCGGCCTCGATTCGGCCGGCATCAGGATCTCCCCCAACGCGCGCGCCAGCCACGCACGTCGATGTGAGCGAATGGACCGTGGGCGCGCGTTCCGCGATAAACACCGACGCCGCCCGACAGCTCCGGATGCTCTCGCTCCACCTGCTCGACGGCCTTGAGGATCACCTTCGCGTCGCGCGAATCCACTCTGCCGTCGTGATTCAGATCAGCCATCCGTCCTTTCCCGTTGTCGACGTATACGTCCGCGGCGTCACCATACATGTGGCGGCTCAACTCGGCCCGCCCGCCGACGCGGCCGCCGTGGCGGTTGTACCAGGGAGTGCGGAAGCCGCTCATGACCGTCATATGCTGGACGTTGATCCCGTTCTGCTGCAACCGATCTATCACGAGCTCGAGCTTGTCGACGAGATCCTCATTGAGGACGAGGTATTTCGGCCAGACGTCGTGCTGATCGTGGGTGAGGAAATCGGAGAGCCTGAAGTGCTCGGACACCTGCATGTCCTGATTGTCAGGCGTCACCTCGATGAAGCCATCGGGGTTCTCGTACGCGTCGGTCGTCAGTCGGCCGCGCTCGCTTGGCCAGAACCCAATCCGATATGGCCCTACCCGTCCCTTCTGCTTGTCGCTGAATGGCCGGAGTGCGATGAACGTGAAGGGGTGGGCAAGAAGGCTGTCCGGAACGGAATAAAGCCCGGGTCGCTCTACGGCCGAGTCGCCGAAAAACCGCGCGAAGAACGGTAGAGCGAGGGTAGCTCTGGCCCGTGTCACGAGTCGCATGAGGAGCTTCCCGCTGCGGCCGCGGAGCGAATCGTCCGCGGGGTGGAGCGGAACGCGGGCATTCCGTGCGTTGGAGGCGACGAGCGTCGAATCAGGAATCGCTTCCATGTTGCGGGACGGCGCGCCGAACGCCGCTCGCGGCGCCAGGGCGCCAGCGATGCAACCCACAGCAAGCAACCTCAGAGCGACACGACGAGTGCCGCTTCGGCTGGGAACCGACATGTTGGAGCGAGCCTCCTGTACGGGCTTGACGACCGTCGGCTGGGAGAGATAACCGTCGGGCGTAAAGCACGGTACGCTGAGGAGTTAGTAAAGCTCAGCGACCTGGAACACGATTCTCTGGTGGCATGCGCCGCGCCAGCGCGCACTGCAGTGCCGGGGCACAACTTAACGAAACAGGGATTCGAACATTAGACGCGCGAAAGCCCAGAATCGTTGCTAGCCTGACCAACCGGCCAGCAATGTGTCTCGCTCAGTAGATATAGACTGGCGTTCCGACGGGAACGATGTTGAACAGGGTCTCGATGTCCTCGTTCCGGAGCCGAACACAGCCGTGACTGACCGAGCGGCCAATCGATTGCGGATCGTCGGTGCCGTGAAGGGCGTAGCCGTCGCCGAGGTTGAGACGGAAGGTTCCGAGAACGCCCTTGTACTTCCGCTGCCGCGTGCCGTAGGGTGGGATAATGATGTTCCCGTTGGCGGTAATTTCCTTTCCCTCGGTGGCTTCCAGAGGCTGGGTGCGTCCGTCCGGGTAGCGCTTGACCACGTCACTCCCGTCGACCGTGACCTGAGATCCGTCCGCCAGGGGGATATTCTGGCCGCGGTTCAGATGGAGCAGACCGAGGCCGCGCTTCTGCGCTTGCTCGACGAAATGCCAGTCGGGGGGAACCCACTCGGGGTCCTGTTCCTTGGACTGAACGACCAGTCGGCCGCGGGGGGTCTCGAAGCGCCAGTGGCTGCCGCCGCCCGACTTCTCGAGGATCTTCCCGCTTCCGGTCGCCACCTGGGTCGTAAAGAGCGTGGAGTCCGCCATCTTGTACCAGAGCCGATGGTCGGCGATGGAGACGACCACGTACGGCTTGTCGTTGGTGGGCGCCTCGGGGCTGCTTGCGAGCATCTTGTTCAGGCTGTCGCTGGACTCGCCGATCTCGCGGCGAATCTGGTCGAGCAGCCCGGTGTTGTGGTTATAGACGATGCGGCTGATGTCGCGCCGGTAGCGCACGTCGAGCGTGTTCGCGAAGAGCATCGAGCTCCCGACGATCATCACGATGACCGACACAATGAGGATCCACGCGATCCTCCCACCACTCCGCACGAACCGAATCAGACCCATCGCAGCTGCTCGTCGTTAGGCATCAATAGAAGTACACGGTCATGCCGGCCTTGAGATTCGCCGCGATCGCCTGCAGGTCGGCGGCGCGGGTGCGCACGCTGCCCGGCAGGACGTACGTCGAATCGTTGAGCGGGCCGACGGAGGGCATCGAGTAGATCACTGTTCCACCGACGAGGACGACGGCGGCCGGCCCGAGGGCGCCCTTGAGCGCCCGCTCGGCCGGGACGGCGAGTCCGCGGTCGGTGTACACCCACGCCGGCACTTCCCAGGCGTCGTTGGCGTCGAGAATGCGCTCGACGGTGCGGGTGCCACGCGGTGCGACCATGTACACCGTGTCCGGCGGCGTGCCGACGCGCCGCTCCGGCCCGACCTGGACCGGCATCTCGCGGAGGAGCGCGCCGTCCTGCTCCAGATACATCACACCGCTGTCGACCGGAATGGCGAGGTGCAGCTGCTTGTCGATCTGCGCCTGGCGCCTAACGAGCTCGATCATCATCCGGACTTTGTTCTGCTCGTTCGAGAGAATGGCGTCCGCCTGCTGGCGCTGCAGGCCCGACATGCTCTCGCGGAGCCGCGCGTCTTCCTCGACGTAGCGGGCGCGCTTCCGAACGATCCACACGTCGAGCGCGATCAGGACACAGAGCGCGAACCCCATCGTCGCGAGGATTCCCGGATACGCTCGCCGGAATTCGCGCCACTGTGGGCGCCGCCGCTCGGGCAGCTGTGGCCGTGGTGGCGATGTGAATGGCTCAGGGTTCTGCTGTTCCATCATTCCGCTATCGGATCTTCGTCGGCGGCGCACCGCCGTCGGCGCGGCACCCCACTAGATTTCCCGCCCACACTACACCGCTCCCGACTACCGGGTCCTTCGTGTACGGCAATCCACGGAACAAGAATCGATGGCCAAGGAGAGGAAGCGATCGGTCGCGTTGATCGTGCTCGACGGTTGGGGTTACCGCGCCGAACGTGAGGGAAATGCGATCGCCTTGGCGCAGACGCCTACGTGGGACGCGCTCACCGCGCGGTATCCGCAAACGCTGCTCTCGGCTTCGGGTCTGGCGGTTGGACTGCCGGAGCATCAAATCGGCAACAGCGAAGTGGGCCACCTGAATCTCGGCGCGGGTCGCGTCGTGATGCAGGATCTCGTACGGATCGATCGGGCCATCGCGGACGGCAGCTTCTTTCGCAATCGTGCATTCGTGGATGCGTGCCAGGAGGCCAAGCGAACGCACGGAACCGTGCATCTCGTCGGGCTGATCGGCAAGGGCGGCGTCCACGCGTTCGACAAGCATCTCTTCGCGCTCATCGACCTCTGTGCCCGCGAGCGCGTTTCGCGGGTCGCGATCCACGCGATGCTCGATGGACGCGACACGATGCCTCGCTCCGGACTCGGCTACATGCGGGAGCTTCTCGAGCACGCGGCGGGCAAGGCAGGGGTCGCGAGCGTCGGGGGCCGCTACTTCGGCATGGATCGCGATAAGCGCTGGGATCGCACCGAGAAGTGGTATCGTGTGGCGGTCGACGGTGCCGGACCCACCGGGACAGATCCGCTCGAGGTCATTCGCGCATCGTATGAGCGCGACGTGACCGACGAGTTCATCGTGCCGACGGTGATCGTGAACGATGGAGCGCCCGTCGCGCCGATGCGCGATGGCGACGTCGTGATCTGCTTCAACTATCGCGCGGATCGCATGCGTCAGATCGTGCGAGCGCTCACCGATCCGGCCTTCGATGGATTCGACGTCTCGAAGAGGCCGAAGCTCGAGCTCGCGACGATGACATCGTACGATCGCAGCTTCGACGTGCCGGTTGGATTTCCGCCGCAGTCGATGAAGAACATCGTGGCCGAAGTGGTGTCCAATGCCGGCATGGCGATGTTCAAGACGGCGGAGACGGAGAAGTACGCCCACGTGACGTACTTCTTCAACGGCGGGATCGAGACGCCCTTTCGGGGTGAGGACCGGCTGCTCGTGCCGAGTCAGAAGGTCGCGACGTACGATCTCTGTCCCGAGATGAGCGCGTTCGGGATCAGCGACGTGCTCTGTGCGTCGATCGAGAAGAACGAGCACGATTTCACGCTCTGCAATTACGCCAACGGCGACATGGTCGGGCACACCGGCTCGATCCCGGCGACGATCAAAGCCGTGGAGACGGTCGATCAATGTCTCGAGCGGGTGATCAAATCCGCAGAGAAGGCAGGGACGCGGCTCCTGATCACCGCGGACCACGGCAACTGCGAGATGATGATCGACCCCGAGACGGGCGGCCCGCATACGGCGCATACCACCAATCCGGTTCCCTTCATTGTCGTGGATCCGGACGGCGATCGCCCACTGCGGAGCGGTGGCGCGCTCTGCGACGTGGGACCGACGATCCTCACCATGCTCGGCATCGAGCAACCCAGCGAGATGACGGGAACCGACCTACGAACGCAAGGAGCTCGCACGTGAGTGTTCGCACATCAGCGTTGATTGCCCTCCTCTCGATCATCGCTTCCACGGCGGGCGCTCAGGTGGGGTATCCGCCGACGCGCAGCCCGTATCTGGACCTGACGTACTCGCAGGAGATCACGGCGATCGGCGGCTACTATTTCGCACGCCAGGACCCGGCAGGCGTCTCGCCGCAGAGCGCGGCGCTGACCGGAGTGCATTACGAGTGGCGGGCGGGCGGGCCGGCACATCTCACCGGCGAGCTCGTTCGGATCGCGTCCAGCCGAACGGTGTTGGATCCGTCCAAACCGGCAGCGACGCGTAGTCTCGGAGAGCAGAGCTGGCCTGTTTATGGCGCGGACTTCGGCCTCGGCATGAGTCTCACCGGCGCGCGCAGCTGGCATCAGATGGTGCCGGAGATCAAGGCGGGCGTCGGCTTCCTCTCGGACTTGAAGGGCAAGTCGGACGTCGGCGGATTCAAGTACGGCACCCGCTTTGCACTCACGTGGGGCGCCGCGCTGCGGTACGTGCCCAGCGGCGGCAGCCGCTATCAGCTTCGCGCGGACCTCACGAATCGCTTGAGCTCGATCCGATATCCCGACGTGTACTTCCGTCCGACGACCAGCGGCGTGACACCGATTATCACCGGCAAGGATAAATCGGTGTGGCGAAACAATCCGTCGCTCTCGATCGGCCTCTCGTATCTCTTCTCCCGCTAGGGCGCCCGAGGCAACCATGGCCCGCGATTTCGAAGACGTTAACGACATCGATGATCTGAGCGACGACGAGCTGCGAGGGCTCGTGCGCGAGCGTCTCGCCGCCGACAGCGCGCTCGACATCGACGACCTCACGATCAACGTCGAAGATGGCCGGGTGCTACTCGACGGCCGCGTGGGAACCGACGAGGAGCGCCGGATCGCGGAGCACATCGTGACGGACGTCCTCGGGATCGAGGAGTACGAGAACAACATCTTCGTCGATCCGATACGGCGCGCACTGAGTCCCGAAGCCGCGGACGACAATCTCGAGGAGGAGGAGAGGACGGAGGGACGCCTCCTCGGTGATAAGCCAATTGGAATCAGCCCCGAGGCCGAGACGACGACGGAAGACCTGGATGCGGAGCTCTACGGTACGACCGACGTGGGCCGCGCGATCGAGGAAGGCACGGCGTGGATTCCGCCCGAAGCGCCGACACCCGAGGGTTATCCCGGCCAGGACGAACGCGGCGAGTTCGGCGAAGACCATTAGCGAGCCGAGGGGCGCGGAACGCGGGGCGCGGGTGAGAATTAAACTTGGAACTCCCCACTTCGCACTTCTACACTGACGGCTATGGCAGTCGACAGCGATAGCCATCAGTTCAAAAGTGGGTAGTAGCGAGTTAGAAGTTGTTCGCATCCCGCGCCGCGCATCCCGCGTCCCGCAACCCGCGCCCCGCGCACACGTATGCCCTCTTTTCTCACCCGTCGTGTGACCTTCGCGGCAGCGCATCGGTATCGAATCGCGGAGTGGTCGGACGCGCAGAACGAGCGTGTGTTCGGGCTCTGCGCGCGGCCGAGCTATCACGGGCACAGCTACGTCTGCGACGTGACCGTGCGCGGAGACATCGACGAGGCGACGGGGATGATCGTCGACCTCGGCCTGCTCGATCGCATCCTCGACGTCGAGGTGAGGCAGCGGTTCGACCACCGCAACATCAACGTCGACGTCGCCGAGTTCGGTGAGGGGAAGCTGGTGCCGACGGGCGAGAATCTGGCGCGCTTCATCTACGAGCGCGTCGGGAGCGCGATGCGAGCGAACGGAGCGGCGGCTCGGGTCGTGCGCGTGACGGTCGCGGAGGACACGACGCTGAGCGCCAGCTACGAGGACTGAGCGCCGGTAGCGCGCGTCGGGGCGGGTCGACAGCTTAGGACATGGTCGAGCGACACTGTAGCGGCGTCATCCTCGCGGGCGGCGCGAACATGCGGTTCGGCGGCGCGCCGAAAGGGCTGTCGGTGATCGACGGTCGCCGCGTCATCGACCGCGTGCTGGATGCGCTCGCCGGCGTCGTCGATGAGCGTTTCATAATCACGAACGACGCGGCCATCCGAAACGCGGTCAGGGAGGTTGCCGCTTACGGCGACGAGCGCGCGGAGCGGGGCAGCCTCGTCGGCCTGCACAGCGCGCTCCGGCATTGCCGCACAGCGGCGGTCGTCGTCGCGTGGGACATGCCGTTCGTTCCGGCCGCTCTCCTCGCCCATCTGCGCGAGGTCGGCGAGCGGGCGGGCACCGCGGCGATTCCGATCGGCCCGTCGGGACCCGAACCCCTGTGCGCATACTATCCGCGGGCCGTGCTCCCCACTGTTGAGCGCCACCTCGACGCGGGGAATCTCCGGCTGTCGCATCTCGTGGCGACACTCGCGGACGCGGTCCTCGTGCCTGCGCACGAAATGGCTCGCTTCGGCCCGCCGGAGCTGCTCTTCGCGAACGTCAACACCGAAGCCGACCTTGAAGCGGCGCGCGCTCGGGGCGTCGCTGCCGCACATTCTACCTTCATCTCACTTGCGGAGCATCGATGATCCGTCGCGCGACTGCACTTCTGCTCTCGTTGAGCATTCTCGAAACCGCGGCCTGCGCCTCCGGCGGCGGCTTCCGCCGTGGCGGAGGCGGCCCGGCCGAGCGCGCCGCGTTGCGTGCGTCGATCGATTCGATGGCGGACGCGCCGGAGTTTCACAACGCGTTCTGGGGCATCCTCGTCGTCGATCCTGAGCGCGGTGACACGCTGTACTCGCGCAACGCCGGGAAGCTGTTTCTTCCCGCGTCGAACATGAAGATCGTGACGAGCTCCGTCGCGCTCGAGCAGCTGGGGCCGGACTTCACGTACCGCACGACCTTCGTCGCGCGCGGGCCGATTCGCGACAGTACGCTCGCCGGCGACCTTGCAGTCGTGGGCCGCGGTGATCCGTCGATCAGCGATCACATGTGGGGTGACGCGATGGTGCCGCTGCACGCGATGGCGGACTCCCTCCTCGCCCACGGCATCCGCCGGATCACCGGCAAGCTGGTCGCTGCCGGCAATGCGTTTCCCGGGCCGGTGCTCGGCTACGGCTGGTCGTGGGAGGATCTGGAGTCGTCGTACTCCGCTGGCGTCGACGAGCTGCTGTTCAACGAAGGCTTCAGCGAAATTCGCGTGCACGGCGGTGCACAGCCGGGCGATCCCGTCCGCGTGGAGGTGAAGCCGGCACGGAGCTTCCCTGCCCTGCGCACTGACGTCACGACGATCGCGGCGCCGGTGTGCCAGGCAGCTGACGCGTCGGCGAACACACCACCGTGCTCGACGACGCCCAGCCGCTTTGCGCGCCGACGTGAGCTGAGCGTGCGCAAGGACACGCTGCGTGGCGACGTCGCGGTGAGCGGCACCGTCGTCGCCGGTGACAGCGTGACGTTAGAGGTCACTCATCGCGATCCGGATCAGGCCTTTCTCGTCGCGCTCGGCGAAGCACTGCGCGATCGCGGTATCGCGGTCGACTCCGTCAACGTGGTGAAGAGCGACAGCGCGGGCGCGGGGGGCGACACCATCGTGACCGTCGCCTCCAAGCCGCTGCGCGAGATTCTGCCGGCGCTACTCAAGCCCTCGCAGAATCAGATCGCGGAGATGCTGCTGCGGACGATCGGCCTCGAGCGCGGCGGCGTCGGCACGGCGGACAGCGGCCGCAGGGTCGTCGAGCGGCAGCTCGAGACATGGGGCGCGCCGCCCTCGACGTATGTCATTCGCGACGGCAGCGGACTTTCTCGCTACGACTACCTCGCCCCCGAGGCCATCGTTCACATTCTCGACGCGATGCGGCACTCACCCAACTTCCAGCTCTTCTACGACGCGCTGCCAATCGCTGGCGTCGACGGGACGATCAAGAACCGAATGCGCGGTACGCCCGCGGAGAACAACGTCCACGCGAAGACCGGATCCGTCGCGAACGCGCGCTCGCTCTCGGGCTACGTTCGCACCGCCGGCGGCCGGACGCTGATCTTCAGCATCTTATCAAACAACTGGACGGTACCCGCCGGCGACGTCACGCACGTGCAGGACGTGATCGCCGCGCGGCTGGCGGCACTGCGCTAGCCGTGACGAGAGCGGGGGCGGCGCCGCGCACATCGCTGACGGTGCGGGAAGCCGCCGCGGCGGTGCTCGCGGAGCTACGGCCGGTGGAGTGCGAGACGGTGCCGCTGGACTCGGCGCTCGGCCGCGTGCTCGCGGCGGACGTCGTGTCGCCCTTGGACCTTCCGCCGTGGGACAACGCGTCGATGGACGGCTACGCCGTACGCGCGGCCGACGTCCGCGGCGCGAGGCATGACACGCCCGTTTCGCTGCCCGTCACCGAGACGATTGCCGCCGGCGGGACGGCGTCGTCGGATCTGGCGCCGGGCACGGCGATGCGGATCATGACGGGCGCGCCAGTGCCGCGGGGAGCCGACAGCGTCGTTCGCATCGAGGACACCGATCGCGGCGATGAGCGAGTTCTCATCGTCGATCCTCGGGACGCCGGTCGCAACGTGAGATCGCGCGGCGAGGATCTCGCCAAGGGTGCGGCCGCCATCCCGGCGTCGACTGTGATCGGACCTCCGCAGCTCGGCGTTCTCGCGTCGGTGGGAGCACGCACCGTCTCCGTCTATCGGCGGCCACGCGTCGCCGTCCTCTCCACCGGCGACGAGCTCGTGGACGTCGATCGATTCGGCGAGGTGCTGGCGGGGCGACGGATCGTGAGCAGCAACAGCTACACGCTCCGGGCAGCCGTGACGATCACGGGCGGTGAGGTGCTGGATCTCGGAATCTGCCCCGACGACCGCACAGCGCTTCGCGCGAGCCTGGAACGTGCGCTCGACGCGAAGTGCGACCTGCTGATCACGTCCGGCGGCGTCTCGATCGGCACGTTCGACTTCACGCGCGAGGTGCTGCGCGAGCTCGGCGCGGCGATGCGCTTCTGGCGGGTGCGGATCCGCCCTGGCGGGCCGCTGGGCTTCGGCCTGCTCGGCGGTGTGCCGTGGCTCGGTCTGCCGGGCAATCCCGTTTCGGCAATGGTGACCTTCGAGCTGTTCGGACGGCCGGCGATCCGGAAGCTGCGCGGCGAAACGCGTCCCTTCCCACACGTCTTTTCCGCCGTGATGGAGGAGGAGGTGAGCATCGGGGCGCCGTTGACGCATTTCTTTCGGGCGACGATCCGCTGGGACGACGAAGGCGTCGCGCATGCGCGCCTGACTGGCCCACAAGGATCCGGGTTGCTGACCTCCATGTCGCGGGCAGACGCGCTCGTCGTCGTGCCGCTCGAGCAGTTCGGGCGCGGCCCGGTGCCCGCCGGGGCGACGCTCGCCGCCGTATCGTTAGGCTACGGCGCGCAGCTCGCCGCGGAGCTGTCGCTGTGATCGAGGCCGAGGTGAGCGCGCTGCGGCAGGAGCTGACGCGGCGTTTCCGAACGACTGAATCAGCGCTATGCGTGGGCGATTGGGAGCTGTCGCTCCTCCATCCGGTGAGCGCGGAAGATCTCATCAGCGAGGAGGATTTCGAGCGCGATGAGCGGCTCCCCTACTGGGCGGACATCTGGCCATCGGGACGTCTTCTCGCGGCGTACGTGCGTCAGCTCGACGGGAAGGGACGCTCGCTGCTCGAGCTCGGGTGCGGGGCGGGGCTCGTCTCCACCACCGCGGCACTCGCGGGCTTCGAGGTGTGCGCGACCGACTACTACGACGACGCGCTTCTGTTCACGAAGCTCAACGTCGCCGCGAATGCGCGACGGACCGCGACGACTCGCGTCGTGGATTGGCGGCAGATGCCGACGGATCTCGGACGCTTCGATTACGTCGTCGGCTCGGACGTGCTCTACGAGCGGCCGTACGGCCCACTGGTCGCCCGGGCGATCGACATCACCCTCAAGCGCGGCGGCGAGGCGATCATCGCCGATCCCGGCCGGATCGCCGCCGACGAGTTCGTGCGGGACGCGGCCGAGCGGGGGCTGCGCGTGATTGCGCGGGAGGAGTTTCCGTTCGTCGAGGGCGCGATCCGGCAGCGGATCACCATCTATCGGCTCCGGCGCTGATTCGCCCATTGTAACTCGTGCTGCTGCTTCGGGTCGGTCTCACCGGGTTAGCTCCGCGGGGCCCCTGAACCACTGACACCGCCCTGAAACCACTGCCCGGTTCCGTGCGCAGCGAGCGCTCCTCTCACAATGATTCTTGTTTGTTAAACCCTCGTTACGCTTCTGGTGCACGGAAGCATCATTGCCGACGCGAGCGTCAGCGCTATCCGGGTCGTGTCAGTGGTTTCAGCGGCCCTGTTCGCTTCTCACGTGGCAGACAGCTGTGAGGCCACCACCTCGGCGATGTCGAGTACCGGCACGCTGGATTCCTTCGCCTTCACACCGTCGCTCATCATGGTCATACAGAACGGGCACGCCACGGCGATCGTCTCGGCGCCCGTCGCCAATAACTCCTCGGTGCGCTCGATGTTGATGCGCTTGCCCTGACGCTCCTCCATCCACATGCGCCCGCCGCCGGCGCCGCAGCAGAGGCCGCGGTCGCGCGCGCGCGGCGGCTCGACGAGGTTGACGACGGGCAGTGCGCGCCGGAGCGTCTCGCGCGGCGCGTCGTAGATGTCGTTGTACCGGCCGAGGTAGCAGGAGTCGTGGTAGGCGACCGTTAGGCGCCGTCCCTCGTCCGTGCGCAATGGGACGAGCTCCTGTTGGAGGAGTCGGTCGATGTACGTCGAGTGGTGGATGACCTCGTAATTGCCGCCGAGCTGCGGGAACTCATTCCCGATTTGATGGAAGCAGTGCGGGCAGCTCGTGACCACGGTCGTCACCGCATACCGATTGAGGGTGTCGATCGTGTCCTTGGCGAGCATCTGGTAGAGGTACTCATTGCCCATGCGACGCGCGGGATCGCCATGGCAATGCTCCTCCTGGCCAAGGATGGCGAAGCGGATGCCGCACGCCTGGAGGATACGCGCGAAGGCGACGGTGATCTTCTTGGCGCGGTCGTCGAAGGAGCCCATGCAGCCGACCCAGAAGAGCACATCGGGACGCTCGCCGCGCTCGGTGAGCTCGGCCATCGTCGGAATGGCGAGTCCGTCGGCCCAGCGCGCGCGATCGGCGGCGTCGAACGCCCAGGGCGCGCCATTCCGCTCGAGCGCCTCGAACGCGGGTTGGATCTCGGCCGGAAAACGCGATTCGCTGAGGACGAGATTCCGCCGCATCTGATTGATGATGTCGAGCTGGTCGATGGAGACCGGGCACTCCTGGACGCAGGCACGGCAGCTCGTGCACTGCCAGAGCTCTTCCTCGGTGATGTAGCCGTCGAGCAGCCGGTGCGTCGCTCCGTTGCCTAACGATTCGGCGGCCTCGTGGTTTTCACCGTGCACGAGCCGCGATCCGAGAAAGGCCATCCCGTCGCCCGTCGCGGCGGGCCCCTTCTCCATCAGCCGCTGCCGCGTGTTGACGACGATCTTGCGCGGGCTCAGGACCTTGCCGGTGAGATTCGCCGGACACGCGGCGGTGCAGCGTCCGCATTCGGTGCACGAGTAGCCGTCGAGAAGATTCTTCCAGGTGAGCTGCTCGACGTCGGCGGCGCCGAAGCTTTCGGTCTCCGCCTCGAGGTCCATCGGGCGCATGACGGCGCGCTCGCCCTTCCAGCTCGTGTTCGAGAAATAGACGTTGATCAGCGACGAGACGACGTGCAGGTGTTTCGAGTATGGGAGATAGTTGAGGAAGATCAAAACGAGAAAGACGTGCGCCCACCAGAAGGTGCGGTAAGCATAGAATGCCGAGCGCGCGGAGACATTGGCGAAGGGCGCGGCGAGCCCGCGCGAGACGAACTTCTCCGGACCGACAGCATCGGGCTGCACGACAGAGAGAAAGGCGTTCGCGAGGAGCAGCGTGATCATGAGGCCGGCGATCATGCCGAGGATCACGTACGCGTCGAGATGCTCGATGCGGTCGCCTTCGAGACGCCGCGGATGCAGAACGAGGCGGCGATAGAACGCGAACGCCACCGCGGCGAGGACGAAGACGGCAAACGCGTCCTGCGACGCCGCGTAGAGTGCGTACAGGGGATGCCAGAGCACGCGCTCGTACGAGAAGCCGCTCCACGCGCCCTGAATGAAGATCTCGACCGTCCCCGCGGTGAGGACGATGAAGCCCCAGAAGATCGTCGCGTGCATGATGCCGGCGATGGGCTCGCGCAGGATCTTCGTCTGCGCGATGCCGATCTGGAGCACGTTCGAGAGCCGAGCCCAGGGCCGATCGGTTCGATCCTCGGCGACGCCGAGTTTGAGGTAGGAGACGAGTCGCTGGACGTTGAGCGCGAAGATTCCAGCGGCGATGGCGAGAACGAAGAGGAAGACGACGCTCTGGGCGGTCATGGGATCAATGTCCCTTCTTCGCCTCGCGCACCGCGGACGTGAGCGCGGGCACGACCTCGAGCACGTCGCCGACGATGCCATAGTCGGCGACTTTGAAGATCGGCGCCTCCTTGTCCTTGTTGATCGCGACGATGGTCTTCGAGGTGCGCATCCCCGCGAGGTGCTGGATCGCGCCGGAGATGCCCACGGCGACGTAAAGCTGCGGGCTCACCTGTCGTCCGGTCTGGCCGATCTGGTCGGCGTGCGGACGCCATCCTTCGTCAGTGACGGCGCGCGTGGCGCCGACAGCGGCGTTGCCGAAGGCGTCGGCCAACTCTTCGACGAGTTTGAAATTCTCGGGCGCCTTGAGGCCGCGGCCGCCGGCGACGATGACGGGCGCGTCGGCGAGATCGGGGCGGCCCTTCGCTCCTTCCACGACCTGCGTGACCTTCACTCGTGAGGCAGCAGGATCGGTCCCCGGCTGGATCGTCTCGACGCGCGCCGTGCGTGGCGACTCCGTCGCCGTGATCGCTGCTGGGCGAATGCTGACAATCGCCGGCGATCCGGTGACCGTTAGGGTAACGACGACCTTGTTGGCGTACGCGGGATGCTTGACGGTCAGCGCGTCTCCGGCGACTTGGACGTCGATGACGTCGCTCGCGATTGGTGCATCGAGGCGCGCGGCGAGGCGCGGACCGAGATCCCGACCTTGCGCCGAGAAGCCGAGGACGATCGCACGATAGCTCGCGGCCTTGGCGCGCGCAGCGAGCGTTGCCGCGATTGATTCGCGGGCGAAGGTCGCGAGCGCGGTGTGCTCCATCACGAGAACGACGTCGGCACCGTAGCGACCCAGCACGTCAGCTTTCTGGGCGATGCCAGGCGGTCCGGCAAGCAGCGCGTGCACCTCGCCGCCACCGGACGCGTCGGCGAGGCGCCGCGCGACGGAGACAGCTTCGCCGGCGACTTTGCGCAGATCGGTGCCGCGGGATTCCGCAAAGACGAGGATGTTCGCCATTCGTTAGGCTCCTCAGAGTACCTTGGCTTCGGTCTGAAGGAGCTTCACGAGCTCCGGAATGGCCGCCGTGCCTTCGCCGATGATGCGTCCCGGCGGCCGGTCGGGCGGCAGCGCCATTCCCTTCACCGCTACACGCACCGGGCCGAGCTGCGCCGGCTTGGACTCGAGCGGTTTCTTCTTGGCCGCCATGATTCCCTTGAGCGAGGGATAGCGGGGTCGCGCGATCCCTTCGTCGATGGTGACCACGGCCGGCAGCGCGAACTCGACCATCTCGGCCGCGCCTTCGAGCTCGCGGCGCGCCGTTCCCTTGCCATTAGCAATCTCTAACTTCGAGACCGCGGTGACGCAGGGGAAGTCGAGGAGCTCGGCCGTCGCCGTGCCGACGACGCCGGCCGATGTGTCGAAGGCGTGCTTGCCGAAGAGGACGAGATCGAACCCACCCGCTTTCAGCTCGGCGGCGAGCGCCTTCGCCACCGCGAGGCCGTCGAAGGGAACCGCGTCCGCCTTGAGCTGAATGGCGCGATCGGCGCCCATGCTCATCGCCTTGCGCAGCGTCTCCTGGACGTTGTCCGGCCCGAGCGCGACGACGACGACCTCGCCGGAGCCAGCCTTTTCCTTCATCTGGAGCGCGACTTCGACGGCGTAGCTCGCGAAGTCGTCCATGTCGAACTTCACACCAGCTTCGTCGATCGCGCCTCCGGATGCGCCGATGCGAAAGCGCGTCTCGGAGTCGGGTGTACGCTTGATGCAGACGGCAATCTTCATTGGAATGCGCTCATGCCGGTCGCGGCCTGGCCGAGAATGAGTGTGTGCACGTCGTGCGTTCCTTCGTAGGTGTAGACGCTCTCGAGGTTCGCCATGTGGCGCATCGCGCCATACTCGGCGAGGATGCCGACCGCGCCGAGGAGGCGGCGCGCCTCGCGCGCGACGTCGGTCGCCATGTCGACATTGTTGCGCTTCGCGAGCGAGACCTGCTGCGGCGTGTAGCTGCCAGCGTCCTTCAGTCGGCCGAGGTGGAGCGAGACGAGCTGCGCCTTCGTGATCTCGGTCAGCATGTCCGCGATCCGCTCCTGCTGGAGCTGGAACGAGCCGATCGGCCGGTCGAACATGACGCGATTCTTCGAGTAGGAGACCGCTTCCTCGTAGCACGCGATCGCGGCGCCGATCGCCCCCCACGAGATGCCGTAGCGTGCCTGCGTCAGGCACATGAGCGGACTCTTCAACCCGCCCGACTTCGGGAGGAGCGCGTCGTTAGGTAGATGCACATCCTCGAAGACCAGCTCACTGGTGTCGCTGGCGCGGAGCGAGAGCTTGCCCTTCTGATCGCGGGCCTTGAAGCCTTTGCTGTTCGTCTGCACGATGAAGCCGCGGATCGAGCGCTCGCTCTTGTCTCCGTTGGTCTTCGCCCAGACGACGGAGATCTGCGCCGTCGATCCGTTCGTGATCCACATCTTGCCGCCGTTGAGCAGCCACGTCCCGTCCGACTGCTCATGTGCCATCGTGATCATGCCGGCGGGATTCGAGCCGAAGTCCGGCTCGGTGAGACCGAAGCAGCCGATCACGTCGCCGCGCGCCATCTTCGGCAGCCAGGCGCGCCGCTGGTCCTCCGTTCCGAATGCGTAGATCGGATACATCGCGAGCGCGCCCTGCACCGATGCGAAGGAGCGGACGCCCGAGTCGCCGCGCTCGAGCTCCTGCATGATCAGGCCGTACGCGACGTTGTTGAGCCCCGCGCAGCCGTACTCCTCGGGCAGATTCGCGCCGAAGACGCCGAGCTCCGCCATCTCCGGTACGAGCTCCTTCGGAAAGCGGCCGTCGACGTAACACTTGCCAATGATGGGAAGCACACGCTCATCGACGAAGCGGCGCACGCTGTCGCGAACGGCGCGCTCCTCCTCGGAGAGCTGGCTATCGATGTTGAAGAAGTCGAGCATGGACGAAAGGTAGCGGGGCTGGTGGCTCGTGGCTGGTGGTCGGTAAGGCACTCTGCGCTCCTCTCGCCAGGGCCAAGAGCATTTTCACCAGCCATCCTAGCGATCGGGCCTATCTGGGTGCTAAGTGCTAGTCACCAATCACCTCTCCCGTGCCGCGCTCCGACCGATTCGCTGATCGCCGTGGGTGCGAGGCGCCGTGTGGCTCAGAGTGCGCCGGGCACACGGCGCGACGCCGACCTCGCGCGCCTTGGCGCGAAACTTCGGCCCGTGGTCGATCGTGTGGCCGGTCTCGTCCTGCCACTGGTGCACCATCTCGTGCAGCAAGGTGTGCTTCGCTTCTTCCCACCCGTCGCGCCGGATGTGACGCCAGCTGAGCGCGATCTCCGCCGGCTCGCCGTGCGCGGCGCAGGTATAGTGCCCGAGGCGGCTCCGCATCCGCCGTGATACGCGGAGCGATACCGACTTCAATCGGCCGTGAAAGTGTTCGGCATTGTACCGGGCGTGCCACCGGGCCAGCTCGGCGACCATCGTTCGATCCTCGGGCCGGCTCCGCGGCCGCCGGGTGCCCGCGGCCGTGGTGACGATCGGATGCGAGACGATGAGTCGCTGCGCTGCGCGCCGCTCGGCGCGCGTACGACCTTCGACGAAGACGACGATGGCGCGCAGCACCTCGGGCGGTGCGCCGAGGTATCCCTCGTGCACCCGCAGCGCCGCACCGCTGAAGCTCACCATCACGTTCCGGTTGCGCGTTAGGCGGCAGCGCTCGATGCGCGAGAGTCCGAGGGTACGGAGCCGCGCGAAGAGCGCGTCGGCGCCGTCGTCGCCAGACGGCGAGAGCCGCGTGGCGCGATCGAGCCCGAGGTCGAGCTGCGTCGCGCCGCCCAACAGACGCTTCAGCGCGCGAAGCATTTGGAAGGACCCGGCACGAAGCTTCGCGCGTCCTGGGACCAGACGAGGGTCGAGACCTCGATGTTCGCGGGCGTGATGCGGATGCTGTTCACCGAACCAGGCCTGCCGCCGCGGGCGCGATTCGAGATCGTGCCCGACGTCGAGATGACCGTTCCCTTCTTCGTGTGCTCGATATAGTGCACGGCTTCCTGATGGTCGTGACCGCAGAGGACGAGGTCTACACTCATCTCTGCAAATGCACCAAGAATTCGCTGTGTGTTCTTGAGCCCATGGCGCCGGGAGAGCTCACCCATTACGGGATTATGGTGCATGACGATGATGCGCGCATCACCGGCCCGCGAGCGCTCGAACTCGCCGCGGGCGCGCTCGATCTGGTCGCGGCGAAGGTCGCCGATGATCGAGAGGTCGCGCACGTTCCAGGTGAGTGTGCGCCGCGTGACGCCCTGGGATGTGTTGAGCCCAACGATCGTCGCGCCGGCGATGCGCAGCACGGGCTCGAGGTCCTCGTTGATGAAGCGGCGATAGTTCGTAACCATCGCCAGCGGATCGCCGAAGCCGAGCGGCGCTTTCCACCAGGCGACGTCATGATTGCCGGGGACGACGATGACCTCGCTGTAACGCTTCGCGTGCTGGATGAACACACGCGCGCGTTGGAATTCTCCCGAGCGCGCGCGCTGGGAGAGATCGCCGGAGATCGCGACGACGTCGAACTTGCGCTCGGCGATGATCGCCTCGATCGCCTCGTACTGCTCCGGCACCGCGGGATGGCCGAAATGGAGGTCCGAGCAGTGGAAGAGGGTGGTCGTTAGGCTCTCGGCCTCCCGCTGCTCGACGCGCACGTCCGTGGTCTTCGCTTCTTCCTGGCGCGGCATCACAGCTTGGCGATGATCGCCTCGGTGAATTGATCCGTGGTCGCGCTCCCGCCAAGGTCGCGCGTCACGGTCTTGCCCTCGCGGACGGTCTGCTCGATGGCGCGGCGAAGGCGGCGGGCGCGGTCGTCGTCGCCGAGGTGCTCGAGCATCATGCACGCGGCGAGCATGAGCGCCCCAGGATTCGCGACGTTCTTGCCCGCGATGTCAGGAGCGGTGCCGTGCACCGCCTCGAAGATCGCGCCGTGCTTTCCGACGTTCGCTCCGGGCGCGAGGCCCAGACCCCCGACGAGTCCCGAAATCTGATCGGAGAGAATGTCGCCAAAGAGATTGGTGGTGACGATGACGTCGAAGCGTTCCGGATGGAGCACGAGGTTCATCGCCATCGCGTCGACGATGCGCTCCTCGAACTCGATGCGTCCCGCATAGTCACGCGCGACCATGCGGCCCTCGTCGAGGAAGAGTCCCTGCGCGAACTTGAGAATGTTCGCCTTGTGCACGAGCGTGACTTTTCTGCGGCCGTGCTTCACCGCGTACTCGAACGCGTAGCGGACGATTCGCTCCGAGCCCTCGCGTGTGATGATCGCGATCGCCTCGGCCGCGGCGCGTGGATCGTCGCCGATCTTGATGTAATGCTCGATGCCGACGTAGAGCCCTTCGGTGTTCTCGCGCACGAGCACGAGGTCGAGATTCTGATATCGCCCACCGGGCATAATCGAGTACGCGGGGCGGACGTTGGCGTACAAATCAAAGCTCTTTCGCAGCGCGACGTTGATCGATCGGTATCCCTCGCCGACTGGCGTCTCGAGTGGACCCTTGAGGGCAACGCGGGTGCGCTTGATGGAGTCGAGCGTCTCGTCGGGAATCGGATCGCCATACTTGGCGACGGCCGACATGCCGGCGACGTGCTCTTCCCATTCGATGTCGGCGCTTGCCGCCTCGAGGAGCCGAACGGTTGCGCGACTGATCGACGGACCGATGCCGTCGCCGGGAATCAGAGTGACCTTGGTGGACATGCCTCTATACGTGCGAGATGCGTCTCACTGGCGACTGACGATCAGCTCCGCGACGGCGCGAGCGAGCGCGCGCGTGAGGACGCGCGCGTCCGCGCTCGTCGTGTCGCTCGTCACTGTCCCAACCCATCGCGTCTCGGAAAAGCGAGGGTCCACGAGCACAAGCCGCAGGGTGGCACGAGCGGTGTTTGCGTTCCACGCCGGGTCTGGCCGCTCGAAGCGCAGCTCGACAGGGAGTAGCACCGCGCGCGCGTTCTCGTGCAGAGCGATCATGGTGCGCAACTGCGACGCGAGCGGCTCCTGCAGCCGTGCGCCGGCGACGAGTGCGGAGCTCCGCAGCGACTCCTCGGCGAGCGCGTAGGGGTCAGTGGCGTACGTCGGATTCCGCTTGTAGCTGAGCGCGAGGTCCGCCGGCATTACCCAATTGGTCTTGAGATCGCGCTCCGCGAGTGCGGTGCCGATGTCGTAGTCGAGCGCGCGCGATAGCTCGCGTGGGATTGCCTGCTCGCTCCAGCTCAGCTGCGGCGCGACGTAAACCATCGAGGTGGGGGCGACAATCGCGCCCGTCGCGGCGAGCGACGCAAGGGGTCGCCGCTCCGGCGTTGGCGCGGTTGTTGGCGTCGCCGCGGACGTTCCGCCACCACAGCCGGCGAGAGACAACGAGAGCGAAATTACGAACGAAAGTGGAACGGAGCGCATCGAGATCGATTCGAGAAGTGTGGCACGTGAACGTGCGCCACTCAAGGTAATCAGCGACCGAGCAAAGGCGGCACAGGTAACACGCACGGCGAGCGCGGGTGGTTGACCCTCGCTCGACCGCCCGGCATTTTGCGCACGCTGGACTCACCAGAGTGCAGGGATCATGTCCAAGCTCGCATCCGCAATCGTCTGGACGATCGTCGCGCTCGCCGGCGCCGGCGCGCTCGCGTGGCTCGCGCTCTCGCGCGGCGAGACGATCAACGCTGCCTGGCTGCTCACCGCGGCCGTCTGCAGCTATCTCGTCGCGTATCGCTTCTACAGCAAGCTGATCGCGGCGAAGGTGTTCGCGCTCGACGCCAATCGCGCGACACCGGCCGAGGTACTGAACGACGGACGCGATTTCGTGCCGACGAATCGCTGGATCGTCTTCGGCCACCATTTCGCAGCCATCGCGGGACCGGGACCGCTCGTCGGTCCGACGCTCGCCGCGCAGTTCGGGTTCCTGCCCGGAGCGATCTGGATCATCATCGGGGTCGTCCTCGGCGGCGCGGTTCAGGACTTCGTGATTCTCGCGTCGTCGGTGCGGCGCAACGGCAAGACGCTGGGCCAGATGGCGCGCGAAGAGATCGGTCCGGTGGGCGGATTCACGGCGCTCATCGCGGTGCTCGGTATCATGGTCGTCCTCATCGCGGTGCTCGGGCTCGTCGTCGTAAAAGCACTGCAATCGAGTCCGTGGGGCACCGTGACGATTGGCCTCACGATTCCGATCGCGATGGTGATGGGCGTCTATCTGCGGTGGATTCGTCCGGGGCGGGTGCTCGAGGCGAGCGCGATCGGACTGGTGCTGCTCGTCGTTGCGCTCTACGCCGGTCGGGCCGTGGCCGAAAATGCGACGCTCGCGCCGACCTTCACGCTGAGTGGAGTGACGCTCGCGATCGCCGTGATGATCTACGGCTACGCGGCATCGGTGCTCCCGGTGTGGCTGCTGCTCGCACCGCGCGACTATTTGTCTGCGTTCGTGAAGATCGGCGTGGTCGTCGCGCTGGCGGTCGGGATCGTGTTCGTGCTGCCGCCGCTCAACATGCCGGCGCTGACGCAATTCACGGACGGTACGGGACCGGTGTTCGCGGGAAAGGTGTTCCCGTTCGCGTTCATCACGATCGCGTGCGGGGCGGTGTCCGGCTTTCACGCGTTGATCGCCTCCGGCACGACGCCGAAGCTTCTCGAGCGCGAGACGGACGCCCGGATGGTCGGCTACGGCGGGATGCTCATCGAGTCGCTCGTCGCCATCATGGCGCTGATCGCCGCCTGCGTGCTGACGCCCGGTGTCTATTTCGCGATCAACGCGCCGGCGAGCGCGATTGGCACGACGGCAGCGAGCGCCGCGGCGGCGGTGCAGCACTGGGGCTTCACGCTCGATCCGGCGGAGATGACGCAGCTGGCGCAGCAGGTCGGCGAGAAGTCGCTCCTCTCCCGCACCGGCGGCGCGCCGAGCCTGGCGGTGGGGATGGCGCACCTCTTCTCGCGGGCGTTAGGCGGCAGCAGCGCCATGGCGCTCTGGTATCACTTCGCCATCATGTTCGAGGCGTTGTTCATCCTCACCACGCTCGACGCGGGTACACGCGTCGGCCGGTTCATGCTCCAGGACGTGGGCAAGCACGTCTGGGCGCCGTTAGGCAAGGTGTCGTGGTACCCGGCGGTGCTGATCACGAGCGCGATCTTCGTTGCGATGTGGGGCCACTTTCTCTACCAGGGCGTGATCGATCCGTTGGGCGGGATCAACTCGCTCTGGCCGCTGTTCGGGATCTCGAACCAACTCCTCGCCGCCGTCGCGCTCTGCGTCGGGACGACGGTGATCATCAAGATGGGCCGGGCTCGTTATGCACCGGTGACGCTCGTTCCCCTTGCCTGGCTCGTGATCGTGACGATGACCGCCGGTTGGGCGAAGATCTTCTCCGCCGATCCGAAGCTGGGATTTCTCTCGCACGCGTCCGTGCTGCGCGCGGCGGCCGCTGCGGGTACGCTGCCGGCCGGCGTGACGTCCGCGGGCGACGCGCTGCGGATGGCGTTCAACGACTACCTCGACGCGGCGGTGGCGGCCTTCTTCATGGTGTCGGTGGTGGTGATCCTCGCCGACAGCATTCGCGAGTGGGCGGCGGTGCTGCGGGGCCGCAAGCCGGCGACTTCGACGGAAGTGCCCTTCCAGGCGCGCGTCGCCGTGGCGGGCGACTGACCATGCGTTCGGCGATGCGCTGGGCGCTGCGCGCCGCGGACGTCGTTAGGCGCGTGATCGGAGTGCCCGATTACGAGGGTTATCTCGCGCACATGCGCGAGCGGCATCCCGGGTGCGTTCCATTGAGTCGCGAGCGGTTTCTGTCGGAGCGGCTTCAGGCCAAGTATGAGCGGCCTGGGTCGAGGTGCTGTTGACCCATATTTCTCGTTAGGGCTGGCTGACAGCGTTGGCGCGGACACACGCGGGCACTGGCGGACACCACGCGGACCGCTCCTCGCGCCGATCGATCTCCAATCACAACGAGCCTGGACGAAGGTCTTTGACAACAGCACGCCGGCCGAGTTCGAGCGCCGGGGGCGGGTGTCCGCGCCAACGCTGTGAAGAGCCAGCCCTAGTGAGAGGCCACGCGTGGCGGAACGAGGATCGGCACCAACGCGATCCCTAGCGAGGCCGCCAACGCCAGCCCGGCCCCGAAGTCGAACGCGAGGCGCGAGCCGTTGCGGTCCCAGATCGCACCGAAGAGCACCGACGCGGGGAGCGCGCCGAGGCCGATCGTGAGATTGTACCAGCCGAACGCGGTGCCGCGGCGGTTGGCGGGCACGATGTCGGTGACGAGAGCGCGTTCAGTCCCCTCGGTGAGGCCGAAGAAGATGCCGTAGATGCCGAACAGCGCCCATGCATGCCACGCCGTCGACGCGCGGCCGAAGGCGAAATACACAGCCGCGTACAGCAGCCATCCGGCAATGAGGAGTGGCTTGCGACCGACGCGATCCGAGAGCGCACCGCCCGGCACGCTCGACACCGACTTTACAACATGCAAGAACGCCCAGAGGATCGGTGCGAGCGCGATCGGAACCCCGAGC
>Ga0207707_10001371_pt1 | contig 22592 bp, 21 predicted proteins | sample KBSC83BmetaG_FD_184336 | JGI IMG/M metagenome (GOLD analysis project Ga0207707, IMG submission 184336) | Corn rhizosphere microbial communities from Kellogg Biological Station, Michigan, USA - KBS C8-3B metaG (SPAdes) (version 2) | ecosystem: Host-associated > Plants > Roots > Rhizosphere ...
TGGAGTGACGTGCATGTCGGCGCCGGCATTCTCAATTCGTCATGCGCGGGCTTGACCCGCGCATCCATCAACAAGAACTTCCTTCGAAAGAGATGGATTGCCGGGTCAAGCCCGGCAATGACGATGTGAATTCACACCGCCTTCACGGTCACCCGCAGGCCGTCGCGCGGCTTGGGGATCGGCCACATCTGCCAATCCGGCCGGTAGCCGGGCTGGAGCGAAACCTCGAGGTTCTGCAGGAAGTGTCGCGCGAAGCACTTGGCCTGCATATAGGCGAAGTGCAGGCCGAGGCACATGTGCGCGCCGCCGCCGAACGGCACCCAGGCAAAGCGATGGCGGTTGCGCTGCGCCTCCTCGGTGAAGCGCATTGGATCGAACTTCTGCGGCTCGGGCCAGATGGCGGGCATGTGATGGGTGAACAGCGGATTGACGCCGATCATGGTGCCGCCGGGGATCGCATAGCCCATGAAGGTGAAATCGCGGACCGAGCGGCGCGGGATCGAGGGCACCGGCGGCTTGATCCGCAGCGCTTCCCTGAACGCCATTTCCGTCAGCGGCATGGCCTCGAGATTGTCGAAGCTCGTCGGCGCATTCGCGGCAAGTCCCAGTGCATTGACCTCATCGCGCAGCTTCCGCTGCCATTCCGGGTTCGCGGCGAGCTCGCCGATGAAGGAGGTCAGCGACGAGGTCAGCGTGTCGTGCGCCGCCATCATCAGAAAGCTCATATGGTCGACGACGTCCTCGGTCGACAGCAACGCGCCGTCCTCGTGGGTGGCGTGGCAGAGCTGCGAGAACAGGTCGTCGCCGCCGCCCCTGGCGCGGCGGATCGGAATCTGCTCCGAGAAATAGGCGACGATGCGTTTGCGGCCGGCGACGCCGCGCGCCATCTTGGTGCCGGGCAGCGGCTTTCGGATCACGGAAATCGATGCGGCCACCATGTCGACGAAGGCGCGCGTGATCTCGTCCACCTCAGGCCCGATCTCGGCGCCGAGGAAAGAGGTGGCGGCGAGGTCGAGGGTGAGCTGCTTCATCGCGGGATAGAGCAGCATCTCGCCGCCCTTCGCCTTCCACTGCGCCACGCGCGCGGCAATGCCTTTGTCGAGCTCGGCGAGATATGATTTCATCGGTCCCGATTTGAACGCGACCGAAAGCGCGCGCCGGTGCAGCCGGTGCTCATCGAAATCGAGCAGCATCAGGCCGCGCGGAAACAAGAGGTCGAGGATGCGGCCCCAGCCGTGCGCAGAGGAAAACAGCTTCGCCTGATCGAACATCACGAGTTCGTTGGCCTCGGGCCCGAGCAGCGACAGACTGGTCTCGCCGAAGATGTGGCTGCGATAGACAAGGCCATATCTGGCGGCGTTTTCCTCGACGTGCCCCTTCGGATCGGCCAATACCTCCAGCGTCTTGCCGAGGATCGGCCAGCCCTCGTCTCCGGGAATATGCGTCAGCGAATTGCGCTTCGGCGGCGTGAAATTGATCGCGGGAGAGACCACACCCTGCATCGACATGGCAGTAGCTCCAAGGCTTTGGATGCGAACCGTTAGACCCTACAGATAAATAGCCTGTTGCCGCGGCCGCTGCAAAGCCTGCTCGCAGCTGGAGGCGCGACAAACCCGGGCGTCGTTGCTAGAATTGGCAAAAACAACATCGATCGGGAGCGATACTGAAATGTCCGGGGGAGTGGGCGACCGTACAGGACTATTGGCGGAAATGCGATCGGCCCCTGGTGTTCTTTGGTCGAGGGGAAGCCATATGAGACGGCGCGACTTCATGGCGGGGCTGGGAATTGCGGCAGCCCTGCCAATGCTGGCGCGCGCGCAGCAACCTTCCAGAGTGCCGACCATTGGATTTCTGGGAGCGGCGTCGCGTGAAATTGCCGGCCCCTGGGTTTCAGCGTTCGTGAAGCGTCTGCACGAGCTCGGCTGGGATGAAGGCCGCAATGTCACCATCGAATATCGCTGGGCAGAGGCTAGCAGCCAGCGCTACCGCGAAATTGCGACCGAACTTTCCAGCCGGAAGGTCGACGTCATCGTGACCTGGGCATCGGCACCCACGCTGGCCGCGAAGCGCGCCACCACGACGATCCCGATCGTGTTTGCCGCGCAGATGGACCCGGTCGGTGCCGGCGTCGTCGCGAGCCTGGCGCGGCCGGGCGGCAACGTCACCGGCATGTCGATCCAGCAAACGGACACGGCCGGCAAGCGCATCGAATTGCTGCGCGAGGTGGTCCCGAAACTCGCCCGGCTGGCAGTGATGGCCAACTCCGCTGCGCCGGGCGCGATGATCGAGATGCGCGAGGTGGTAACGAAGGCGCGCTCGCTCGGGCTGGAGGCGACGGCGATCGAAGTCGGGCAGGCTGATGAGGTCTTCTCGGCGATCGAATCGTTGAAAGGGCGCGCCGATGCGCTGTATGTCGCGACCGACCCGCTAATCTTCAGCAACCGCGTCAGGATCAGCGCGATGGCACAAGCCCAGCGGCTGCCGACCATCTACGGCGGTCGGGAATATGTGGAGGCGGGCGCGCTGATGTCCTACGGACCCAATTGGGCGGAGCTTTTCCGGCACGCCGCCGAGCAGGTTGACAAGATCCTGCGCGGCACGAAACCCGCCGACATCCCGGTCGAGCAGCCGACGAAATTCGATCTGATCGTCAATCTGAAAACCGCAAAGACGATTGGCCTGGAACTGCCGCCCTCGCTACTCGCCCGCGCCGACGAGGTGATCGAATGAGACGGCGGACGTTCATCGCGGGGCTCGGCTTTTCGGCTGTGTGGCCGCGTGTGTCGCGCGCGGAACAGACCGGCTCGATGCGCCGGATTGCAGTCCTGATCGGATTCTCGAACAATCCGGCGACGCAGCGGCGCGTTGCGGCTTTCCTCAACGGACTCGCCGCGCTTGGCTGGACGCAAGATCGGAATGTCCGAATTGACTTTCGTTATGGCGGCGGCGACGCAGTGAAGAACAGCGCTTTCGCGAAGGAGTTGGTCGGACTCAATCCGGACGTGATTTTCGTCAACTCCACATCCGCCACCGCCGCCGTGCAGCGCGCAACGCGCACCATACCCGTGGTGTTCGCTACCGTTTCCGATCCGGTCGGCAGCGGGTTCGTCGCCAGCCTGGCGGCAATATCACCGGCTTTGTCAATGTCGAGGCTTCAATTGCGGGGAAGTGGCTTGGACTTCTGAAGGAAGTGGCGCCGAGCATCAAGCGTGCCGGGCTGATGTACAATCCTTCGACAGCCACCTATTTCGAGTATTACCTGAAGCCGTTCGAGAAAGCCGCCGAGGCCATCGGCGTGACGCCCATCGCTCTGCCGGTCGGCAATATTGCCGATATCGAGCAGGCTTTCGCTACTAGAAGCCGCGATGACGGCGTGGTGTTGATGAGCGATCCTTTCCTGACTGTGAACAGCGCCGCGGCGAACGAGAAAGCGTTGCAATTTCGCATTCCCGTGGTTTCCGGCGTCTCGCGGGGAGGCTCGCTGATTGCCTATGCGCCGGATACCGAGGACCTGTTTCGGCGCGCCACCGCCTATGTGGACCGGATCTTGCGTGGAGCATCGCCCGCCGAGCTGCCAGTGCAGCTACCGACCAAGTTCGAGCTGGTGATCAATCTCAAGACCGCGAAAGCGCTTGATCTCAGGATTTCTCAATCGTTGATCGCCCAGGCCGACGAGGTGATCGAATGACACGGCTTGAACTCGCGCCGCTCGCCGCTAGGCTCAAGCCTTGCTCTTCTGCTTCGCCGCTTCCTTCTCCAGGTCGGGTGCGTTCGCCGTCGCCATCGGGACGCGGCCCGGGCCTGTGTCCGCGAGCGCGGCGGCCGCCTTCTCGTTGCCCATGATCTTGGCCATCACGGCTTCGCCGGCGCGCTCGAAAACGGCGCGGTTCTCGATCACGAACTTCTGCGACTTGCGCAGGCTGTTCACATAGCCGTTGATCTCCGGCACCACATAGCGCGCCACGAGGTCCCAGCTCCGCCGTGTCGCTTCGATGTTGGCCCAGTCGTGCGCGAAACCGATAATGGTTCCGACGCCGCCCGACAGCTTCATCACGTTCTTGATCAGCTTCACGAGGTCGTCGGGTGTCCCGATGGCGGAGGCTGCGCCGTCGACGAAGGCGGTCTGGTCAACGGCCTCGTCGGGCGATTTGAATGCCTTGATGCCCGGCCGCATCAGCGTGCCGACATTATATTCATTGTGCCAGCGCATCAGCCCTTCACGGGCTTCGCGTCGCGCCTGTTCGCGGGTCTCGGCGACGTGCCAGGAGAGCAGCACGCGCCAGTTGGCGCGGCTGACCGTGGTGCCGGCCTTTTTCGCCGCGTCCTCGGCGAACTCCCACTGCTGCGCCAGCGACATCAGGCCCTTGCTCGACATCGAGCCGAGCGAGATGATGCCGATACCGTATTTGCCGGCGAGCGTCATGCCGGACGGCGAGATCATCGAGGCGACCACGCACGGCAGCTCTTCCTGCAGCGGCAGGATCTGCAGCGCGGCATCGTTCATCTCGAACCAGTCGCTTTTCACGCTGAAGCGCTCGCCGGCGAACAGCCGGCGGATCACCGCGATTGCCTCGTCCTGGCGGTCGCGCTGGGTCATCGGATCGATACCGAGCGTATGCGCGTCGGAAGCGAGCGCGCCGGGGCCCGAGCCGAAGATGGCGCGGCCGCCGGTCATGTGGTCGAGCTGCACCATGCGTTGCGCGACGTTGAAGGGATGGTGATAGGGCAGCGAGATCACGCCGGTGCCGAGCTTGATGCGCTTGGTGCGCTCGCCTGCTGCCGCCAGGAACATTTCGGGCGAGGCAATCGTTTCCCAACCCGAGGAATGATGCTCACCGCACCAGAACTCGTCATAGCCGAGCTCGTCGAGCTGCTGCACGAAATCGAGGTCGCGGCGGAATTGCAGCGTCGGATGCTCGCCGATCGGATGATGCGGGGCGAGGAAGGCTCCGAATTTCAGACGCGCCATGACGTTTCCTGTGCTGTTGTTGCTGTTCCTGCCTCATTGGTAAGCCAGCCGTGCCCCGGTTTCAACGTGCCTGCCAGCGGAGCGGCAATGCATTTTACCGGCCCACGGAAAGAAGCGCGCGCCGTAGCGACTGGACGCACATTTTTGGTTGAAGCGGGCATCTCGGCGGCGGCGCCGATGGATGCGGTGCCGGGCGCCTCGGGGCCGCTGAACGGCAGGCGCGCGCCGCGGCCGGAATCGGGACTCTTTTTTGCAAGCCGATTTCGGGCCGGACCCGGCCAAAAACGCTGTTGTCTCAACGCTCATTCCGTCTAAAAGGCGGATCGCCGGTCCCGGGCCGGCAATCCCTGTTCGGATCCCAAACAGCCGCGTTTTCCGAGGACTTCATGAATCTCGCGCCACCATCCGCTTCCCTTCCGCTTGCCAATCCGCGCAAGCAGAAGCTGATGCAGGAGATCGAGGCGAGCCTCGACGAGGCCGAGCGCTGGCGCAAGATCAACGAGGCCTATCACGCCGACGACATCAAGTTCATGCGGTTCCTGATTCCACCGGGCAAGCGCGTGCTCGAATTGGGCTGCGGCACCGGCGAGCTGCTCGCGGCACTCGAGCCGTCCCGCGGCGTCGGGATCGATTTCGGCGCCGAGACGCTGGCGCGCGCGAAAGCGCGCTTTCCGCATCTCGATTTCGTGCTCGGCGACGCCGAGGATCCCGCGACGTTGAACACGATCGAGGGGCCGTTCGATTATATCGTGATCGCCGATACCATCGGCATGTTCGAGGACATCGACGGCACGCTGCGGCTGATCTATCAGCTCTGCACGCCGTCGACCCGCATCGTCATCTCCTATTACTCCCATCTCTGGGAGCCGGTGCTGAAGAGCGCGGAAGCGCTAGGGTTGCGGCGCAAGCAGCCGACCGTCAACTTCGTCGCCACCGCGGACTTTCTCAATCTGATGGATCTCGCCGATTTCGAGGTCATCAACCGCGAGCAGCGGCAATTGCTGCCGCTGCGGCTGTTCGGGCTCGGTCCGCTCGTCAACAAATATATTGCGCCGCTGCCGGGCATCCGGTCGCTGTGCCTGCGCACCTACCTGGTCGGACGGCCCGTGAAACTGTTTCCGGACCGGAAACTGTCCGCGAGCATCCTGGTCCCGTGCCGCAACGAGCGCGGCAATATCGAGAACGCGGTCTTGCGCATGCCGCGCTTCGGCAGTGCGCAGGAGATCCTGTTCGTCGAGGGCAATTCCTCCGATGGCACTTTCGAGGAATGCGAGCGCGTCCGCGACGCCTACAAGGGCGTCTGGGACATCACCGTCCTGAAGCAGGAAGGCAAGGGCAAGGGCGATGCGGTGCGCAAGGGCTTTGCGGCGGCCAAGAACGACGTGCTGATGATCCTCGACGCCGATCTGACCATGCCCCCGGAAGCGCTGCCGAAATATCACGCGGTGATCGAGAGCGGAAAGGCCGACTTCGTCAACGGTACGCGGCTGGTGTACCCGATGGAAAACGAGGCGATGCGGCCGCTGAACTTCATCGCCAACCGCTGCTTCGCCTATCTCTTCAGCTATCTCGTCAATACCCGCCTGACAGACACGTTGTGCGGCACCAAGGTCCTGATGCGCAGGGATTACGACGTGTTGGCGCGGGAGCGCGGATATTTCGGCAATTTCGATCCGTTCGGCGACTTCGACCTGATCTTCGGCGCAGCGAAACAGAACCTCAAGATCATCGAGACGCCGATCCACTACAAGGCGCGAACCTTCGGCGAAACCCAGATCTCGCGCTTCCGCGACGGCTGGCTGCTGCTGAAGATGGTCTGGTTCGCCTATCGCAAACTGAAGGCGATCTAGCTGTCGCGACGGCGTCATTGCGAGCCAACGGGTCGCGCGAATGCGCGCCCGATGACAGGCTCCGCGAAGCAATCCAGAGTCGCGTCTGGAGCGGTGGATTGCTTCGTCGCTCCGCTCCTCGCAATGATGGCGCACTTACCTCCCGGGTAATCGCGGCGATGACGGCGATCGTTAAATTCCGATGCGACGGAATTCGGACCGGGGTCGCCCATGCATCAGATGGTCACAGCCAATCTCGCCGCGTCGCATCGCTGGTGGGTGCTCGCGATTGTGGTCGCGGCGCAGTTCATGTTCGGCGTCGATGCCTTCGTGGTCAATGTCGCGATCCCGACCATCGCCTCCGAGCTCCATGCCTCAACCGCCGAGATCGAATCGGTCATCGCGATCTATCTCATCGCCTATGCGACGCTGATCGTGACCGGCGGCCGGCTGGGCGACATCTACGGCACCAAGGGCGTGTTTCTCGCCGGCGTACTTGGTTTCACGCTGACCTCGCTGTGGTGCGGCCTGGCGCAATCCGGGGCCGAGCTGATCGTGGCGCGGCTGGCGCAGGGGGCGACCGCGGCGCTGATGGTGCCGCAGGTGCTGGCCACGTTGCATCTGTTGTTCGCCGATCATGCGAGGGGCCGCGCGTTCGGCATTTATGGCGTCGTGCTCGGGCTCGCGGGAGCGGCCGGCTTTGCGCTCGGCGGCATCCTGGTGAGCCTCGATCTCGCAGGCGTCGGCTGGCGCGCCGTATTCTTCGTCAACGTCCCGTTTGGCATCGTCATTCTGGCGGCGGCCGCGAAGATCATGCCGCCGGTGCCGCGCCGGGCCGGCACGCGGCTCGATGTTCCCGGCGCCGTCGTGCTGTTTCTGGGCCTGTTGTGCCTGATCGGGCCGCTATTGTTCGGTCACGATTTTCGTTGGTCGCCGCTGGTATGGCTTGCGATGGCCGCGGGCGTGGCCGTCATCGCCGGCTTCGTCAAACTGGAACGCGCCGTCGAAAGCCGCGGCGGCATGCCGCTGATCGATCTGACATTGCTGGCCGACAGGGCCTTCATGCGCGGGCTGGCCGCTGCGTTCTTCTTTTTCTTCGCCAATCTGTCGTTCTATCTCGTCTTGACCATGTACATGCAGACGGAATTGCGGATTCCTCCGGTGGAGGCCGGGCTGGTCTTCGTGCCGCTGGCGCTGACTTTCGTGATCGCGTCGCGCCTGAGCGGCGTGCGTGCGAAACATCGCGGCACGCTGGTGCTGATCGAAGGCTGCGCAATCCAGATCGCGGGCCTCGCCGCGCTGGCGTCGATGGTTGCGTTTGTCGAAGCTCCGACCGCGCTCATGCTCGCGCTGATCCTCATGATCTTCGGCTACGGCCAGGGGTTGGTGATGGCGCCGCTGTCCGGCGTGGTGCTCTCCAGCGTGAAGCCGGCGAGTGCCGGCTCCGGCTCGGGCCTGTACGGTACCGTGGCACAGATCGCCAACGCTTCCGGCGTTGCAGCGATCGGTGCGGTATTCTTCGCCGTTCAAACGGCGTGTTCCAGACAAATGGCGCTGTTCGCCTCGCTTGCCCTCTTCACACTCTCGATTGTGATCAGCGTCGCATTGCTGTCATGGATGCGTCGCGCCGCTGCCTGAAGTTTGAGCGCGCACATGCGTTAACCGTTGCAAATCGGCGTCAATCGCGGTTTCTCTGGGGATTGGCAGCACACGGGCTTTTATTTTGCGATGCAGCAACTATCTTGTCATGTTCGGGTTTCCCAATCTCCCGAGCATGGAGCTGCCGTTGTCACTGGCCAATAATGTCGACTTCTTGAGGCATCTGCCGAAGCTCGATCGGTTCAACCGATTGTCCGGGCTTGGCCGTGGCTTGCGTCACGGCATCGACAGTCCTCTTTTCGAAGTCGTTGATTTCGGAACGAACCCCGGTGCGTTGCGCATGTTCGCCTTCGTACCCGAGAAGCTGCAGCAGGCGCGCGCGCTGGTCGTCGTGCTGCATGGCTGCGGCCAGACCGCAGCCGGCTACGACCACGGCGCCGGCTGGGCGATGCTGGCGAAACATTACGGCTTTGCGCTCCTGCTGCCCGAGCAGCAGACCTCGAACAATCCCAACGGTTGCTTCAACTGGTTCAACCCGGAGGACAGCGCGCGCGGGAGCGGCGAGGCCGCCTCGATCCGGCAGATGATTGCGCGCATGGTGGCCGACCACGGCATCGATCAGGACCGCATCTTCGTCACCGGGCTATCCGCCGGCGGCGCGATGACGACGGTGATGCTCGCGACCTATCCGGAAGTGTTCGCGGCCGGCGCCGTCATTGCCGGGCTGCCGTTCGGCATCGCCGGCAATGTGCGTGAGGCGCTCAGCGGCATGCGTGCTTCGCCGCCGAGGTCGTCGCGCAAGCTCGGCGATCTCGTGCGCAAGGCGACGCCGCACAAGGGGCCCTGGCCGAGGCTTTCGGTGTGGCACGGCAGCGCCGATCGCGTCGTGCATCCCGGCAATTCAAATGAGATCGTCAAGCAATGGCTCGACCTGCATCATCTGCCGGCGGCGCCGATGTCTGAAGGTGTGGTGGACGGTCATCCGCGCCAGGTCTGGTGGGACGCCGATGGCGAGACCGTTGTCGAATCCTACAGCATCACCGACATGGCGCATGGCACGCCGCTCGGGATCGCCGACAACGACCAGCGCTACGGTGCGCAGGGCGCGTTCATGATCGAGGCGGGAATTTCCTCCTCCTATCGCATCGCCGAATTCTTCGGCCTGACCAACTGGATCCGTCAGCCCAAGGCTGCGCCGTCGAAGCCGGCTGCGCCGGAATCGCCAAGCGCCAGTTTGATCCCGATGGTTTCTCCGATGGAGGCCGCGCCGTCCGTGCCGATGCCGGACCTCTCCAAGGTGCTGTGGCCGTTGACGACGATGGAGCCGCGTCCGGAGCGGCCGAAACAGGAACCTCGCCGCCGCAGCATCGATGTCAGCGCGGTGATCACGCGCGCGCTCACCGCCGCCGGACTGATGAAATAGGGCAGCCCCGCGCTAAAGCGCGATGAGTTCAGGATGAACCGTCATCGCGCTTCAGTTTTTTTGTTTGGGCATGATCTCCGCGCAAACGCAACGCGTTCGTCGCGAGCGAAAACCGCTTCACACTTTTCCGGATCATGCCTTAACTTGCCGTCTGCGCGATCAATTCGATCGGTGTGACCGTGACGTTGCCGCTCGCTGCGACCTCGCGGGTCCTGGCCTGATACGCCTTGAAGAAGTCGCGCGACTGCAGCGTCTTCACCGCCGCATCATCGGCCGCGCCCGCGAGGTGGAAATAGCTGGAATCGTCGCAGTCCTTCATGACGCGATAGCTGATCCTGCCCTTCAATTCGGGATCGCCGTCGAGCGCTGCGATGAAGCGCGCGACGTCGTGATGCCAGTCCTCGGTCGTGCCGTTGGCGAATTGATATTTGATCATGAAATATTTCACCGGCCCCTCCGTTTTCGCCTTTTGCAGCGAGGCTTCACCCCGAAATGCCGCCGCGTTGGCCAGACTGGTTGTTCGTGCAGGCGTCAATCTGGCGCTGGCAGGTACGATCGCGCAAGTATGGACAAAAATGATAGTATGGACCTTCTTGCTTCAAGGCGTAGGATGGTGCGTCTTTTTTCGCGAGGTCACGGCATGGTGAAGGCGAGAGCGGGCGGCGCCTGCCCGGTTGCGGCGTTCCAGAAGCTGATCAGCGGCAAGTACAAGCTTCGGATCGTGTGGGACCTGAAGGATGGACCGCGCCGCTACGGCGAGATCAGGACGGGGCTGTTGCGCGGGCTGGACGGCGGCGGCGAGATCGCGCCGCGCGTGCTGAGCCGGGAGTTGAAGGCGCTGACGGAAAGCGGGCTGATCGACCGCAAGGATTACGGCGTCGTGCCGCCCAAGGTGGAATATCGCCTCACCCGCAAGGGCAAGAGCTTCGTCCCCGTGATCGCCGCGATCCGCGACTGGGGCCACCGGCATCTCCTCGCCGGTGCCGAGACCATGATGGCAGCGGAATAATCCGAGCTCGCGTCGAACTCGGTTCACCTCGCCCCACTCTTGTCCGCCGAAGCCCGCCTTCGGGCGAAGGCGGGGAGAGGTCGACGCGCGAAGCGCGTCGGGTGAGGGGGACTCTCCGCGAGTCCCATTCTCACACCGTTTGCGTGGAGACAGCCCCTCACCCCAACCCTCTCCCCGTAAGAACGGGGAGAGGGAGAGGAGGCAGCTTGCCGAGCTGTTTCGGAATCAAAGCTCGCCAGTGATGAACGGATTGGTCATCCGCTCCTGGCCGATGCTCGAGCCTGCGCCGTGGCCGCATATGAAGCCGACATCGTCGCCGAGCGGGAGCAGCTTCTCGATGATCGACCTGATCAGCGTCTCATGGCTGCCGCCGGGCAGGTCGGTGCGGCCGACCGAGCCGTTGAACAGGACGTCGCCGACATGGGCGAAGCGCAATTCCCTGTTGAAGTAGACCACGCTGCCCGGGGAATGGCCGGGGCAGTGCAGGATGTCAAAGGTGAGCTCGCCGATCGAGACCCGCTCGCCTTCTTCCAGATAGCGGTCGGAGGTGAAGTTGCGCACGCCGGTCATGCCGAAGCGCGCACCACTTTCCACCACATGCTCGAGCATGTGGGCATCGGCTTTATGCGGCCCCTCGATCGGCACCTTCAATGCGTCGCGCAGTTCGGCCGCGCCGCCGACATGGTCGATATGGCCGTGCGTCAGCCAGATCTTCTCGACGGTGACGCCGGATTGCTTGATCGCTTCCAGGATTTTCGGCACGTCGCCGCCGGGGTCGATCACGACCGCCTTCTTGCTCGGCTCGTGCCAGAGGATGGTGCAGTTCTGCTCGAACAGCGTCACGGGCACGATCATCGCGCCGGCCTTCGCCTGATTTTCGGTCTCGGTTTCCTGTGCCATGGCGGCACTTTGCCGATTTTTGGCGGCCCGCCAAGCGAAAGATTCGAACGTCAGCCCGGCGAAATCGGCTAGGATCGAGCCATGGAATCGCCCGTCCGCCAGATCAACCTGGTTCCGCCGCCGGACCGCCGCCAGTCCGAAACGGCGCTTGCGGTCGCGCGCGGCACCGCGCGGCTGTTGCGCTCGCTGGGCTTTACGTCGATCAGTGAATTGCCGTTGCCGTCGGGCCGTCGCGCCGATCTGGTGGCGCTGAACGAGCGCGGTGAAATCTGGATCGTCGAGATCAAATCCTCGGTCGAGGATTTGCGCGCCGATCACAAATGGGAAGATTACCGCGCCCATTGCGACCGGTTGTTCTTTGCCTTCACACAGGAACTGCCGTGTGAAATCTTCCCGAAGGATACCGGCCTGATCGTGGCGGACGCCTATGGCGCGCACATGCTTTGCGACGCGCCGGAGCACCGCCTGCCGGCGCCGACGCGCAAGCTGATGACGGTGCGCTTTGCGATGGCGGCGGCGCTGCGGATCAACCGGCTCGTCGATCCGCAGGGCCACGAACAGATTTGAGCCGTCAGGGCGAACGGCAGGCCCTTTTTGTCCTGGAGATGTTGATGCCTTCCGAATCGCGCTCGCCCCGTCTGGCCGTCCTTATCGATGCCGACAATACTTCCTCAAAGATCGCCGATGGTTTGTTCGAGGAAATCGCGAAAATCGGGGAGGCGAGCGTCCGGCGAATCTACGGCGACTTTGCCCACCCCCGATCCAAGGGCTGGGCCGATACGTTGTCGAAACACGCCATCATCCCGCAGCAGCAATTTGCCTACACCACCGGCAAGAACGCGTCAGACATCACGCTGGTCATCGATGCCATGGATCTTCTGCACAGCGGCCGGTTCGATGGATTTTGCCTCGTGTCCTCCGACAGCGACTTTACCCGCCTTGCCGCCCGTATCCGCGAGCAAGGCGTGGATGTCTTTGGTTTCGGCGAGCACAAGACGCCTGAAAGCTTTCGCCAGGCCTGCCGGCGGTTCATCTACACCGAGAATCTTCTGGCGTCTGCCTCAAGCAGCCAGGATGCCGCCGCAACGCCGAAGCAGCCTGCGAGCGCCGCTACTCCCCTCATCAAGAAGGTCATCAACCAGATGGATAGCGAGGACGGGTGGGTGAGTCTGGGTGAGGTCGGCACTCAGCTTGCGAATCTCGTTTCCGACTTCGATCCGCGGACCTACGGCTTTCGCAAGCTCAGCGATCTCGTGCGCAAGACCGAGGCGTTCGATATCGAGCAACCCAAGGGAGGCTCGCTTCGCATCCGCAAAAAGACTTTCGCGAAGCCACCCGCAAAACGGAAGACGACCGCCCAGGACGCGATGTGACGAATGGCGAATCAGCGCGGCGCGCGCTTGGCGAGGATGCGCTGCAGGGTACGGCGGTGCATGTTGAGCCGCCGCGCCGTCTCGGAGACGTTGCGGTTGCACATTTCATAGATGCGCTGGATGTGCTCCCAGCGCACGCGATCCGCCGACATCGGGTTTTGCGGCGGCTCCGACTTTTCCGTGCCGGTCGCGAGCAGCGCCGCAATGACATCGTCGGCGTCCGCAGGTTTTGCGAGATAGTCCACTGCGCCCATCTTCACCGCAGTCACGGCGGTGGCGATGTTGCCGTAGCCTGTCAGCACGATCGCGCGGGCGTCGGGGCGCTTGCGCTTCAGTGCCGACACCACGTCCAGCCCATTGCCGTCGCCGAGCCGCAAATCCACCACCGCGAAAGCCGGCGCGGCCTTGCCGATCTGGGCAAGCCCGTCCGAGACGGTGTCGCAGGAGGTGACATTGAAGCCGCGCGTTTCCATCGCGCGAGCGAGCCGCTCCAGGAACGGCTTGTCGTCCTCGACGATGAGGAGCGAGCGGTCGGCGATCTGGTCGGCGGTGAGTTCGGCAGGGGCTGCGGTCAAGGTTTTGAGCCTCGGTTGATCCTGTTTAGCATATGGGTGGTTGTGGCGTGCTGCCAAGGTCGCCAAACGTCGAATGGTTAAGGCGTTGGGCTTTCGTCGGTTCCGCCCGCCTCGAAGCGGGCGCGGGGCCAGGCGATCTGTACCACGGCACCATGATCGGGGAACACGCGGTTGGTGAACGAAACCTTCGCACCGGTGCGCTCCAGCAGCGTCCGCGCGATGAACACGCCGAGCCCGAGCCCGGTGTGCTCGCTCGGCGTGTCCACCGGCCCGCGCCGCCGCGACAGATAGGGCTCGCCGATCCTCTTCACGATATCAGGCGCAAAGCCCGGACCATCGTCGGAAACCACGATTTCGACGGTGTCGTTGTTCCACCACGCGTTCACTTCGACCTCGTTGCGCGCGAAATCGACCGCGTTTTCCAGGATGTTGCCGACGCCATAGAGGATCGCGGGATTGCGCAAGCCGACCGGTTCCTGGCTGCCGGCGACCGCGATCCGCACCTTGATCGCGACGCCGAAATCCCGGTGCGGGGCGACGGTCTCCTCGATGAGCGTGGACAGCTTCATGCGGTCGAACGGCGCGCCGGTCGACGAAAGCTGGGTGATCTTGGACAAAATGTCGCGGCAGCGCTGCGCCTGCTCGCGCAGGGTCTTGATGTCGCCGGCCGCGTCGGCGTTGCCGGCCAGCGTCCGTTCCAGCTCGCGCGACACCAGCACGATGGTCGATAGCGGCGTTCCCAATTCGTGCGCGGCTGCCGCGGCAAGCCCGTCGAGCTGGGTCAGATGCTGCTCGCGCGCCAGCACCAGCTCGGTGGCCGCGAGCGCGTCCGACAGCTTGCGCGCCTCCTCGGTAACCTGGAACGAATAGAGGCTGGTCACGCCGATGGCGAGCACGATCGAGAACCAGACGCCGGCCAGATAGATCGGCGGCAGGATCAGCGGTTCGTCGGTGTCCCATGGCAGCGGCAGGTGGAAAAACACAAGCACCGAGGCGCAGGCGACCGCGAGCAGGCCGAGCGAGACGGTCAATCGCACCGGCAGCGCGGTTGCCGAGATCAGGACCGGGGCCAAAAACAGGAACGAGAACGGATTCTCCAGCCCGCCGGTCAAATAGAGCAGGCCAGCCAGCTCGATGATGTTGAGCGCCAGAAGCGAGGCGGCGTGGCGGGGCTCGAGCCGCTGCATCGGGTTGAAGGCGATCTGCAGCGCTAGATTGAGGAGCGCCGAGAGGCTGACGATGGCGAGGCAGGGCAGGATGGGCAGGTCGAATTCGAGGCCCTGCGCCACGACGAAGATGGCCGCGAGTTGCCCAAGCGCGGCGAGCCAGCGCAGACGCAGGATGGTATCGAGCCGGACACGCCGTTCGGGATGGCGAAACTCGGAAGCGGCTGCGATTTCGGTCATGATCTCGGGAGATTAGCGGTCCGGCGCAGCGATCACAAATTGACGTCCCGGCGCCCCGCAGAGGTTGCGCCGGCCGGTGTAATGGCTCAATGAACGGCCCGCATGGCCCAAAATGACGCAAGTGGCGGCGCGTTGTCTGCGGCGGATCCGGCAGGACCCGCCGCGATCGAGGCCGCGCACCTCGTCAAGCAATACAAGCAGACCCGCGCGGTCGACAATGTCTCGTTCCGCATCGCGCGCGGCAGCATCACCGGGCTGCTCGGCGGCAATGGCGCGGGCAAGACCACGACGATCGCGATGATCATGGGGCTGGTGCTGCCGACCTCGGGCCGCATCCGGGTGCTCGGCCATCCGATGCCGCAAGAGCGCGCGCATGTGCTCGGCCGGATGAATTTCGAAAGCCCCTATGTCGATATGCCGATGCGGCTCACGGTGCGGCAGAACCTCACCATCTTCGGCCGGCTCTATGCGGTGAAGAATCTGGCTGAACGCATCCGTGAGCTTTCGTCCGACCTCGATCTCGACGACTTCCTCGACCGTCCCAACGGCAAGCTCTCGGCCGGGCAGAAGACGCGCGTGGCGCTCGCCAAGGCGCTGGTCAACCAGCCGGAGCTGTTGCTGCTCGACGAGCCGACCGCCTCGCTCGATCCCGATACCGCAGACTGGGTGCGCGAACATCTCGAGACCTACCGCAAGACCCATGACGCCACCATCCTGCTTGCCTCGCACAACATGTTCGAGGTCGAGCGGCTGTGCGACCGCGTGATCATCCTGAAGCGCGGCCGCATCGAGGAGGACGACAGCCCCGATGGCATCATGGCCCGCTACAGCCGCGCCAATCTCGAGGAAGTGTTCCTCGACGTCGCGCGCGGCCGCGTCGAGGTGCCGGCATCATGAGCGAGCTCAGCCTGGACCGGGGCATCTCGTTCCAGCGCATCGGCGCGATGATCCTGCGCTACTGGTACCTGTTGCTGTCGTCCTGGCCGCGGCTGCTCGAGCTGATGTATTGGCCGATCCTGCAGGTCATCACATGGGGCTTCCTGCAGAGCTATATCGCGCAGAATGCCGGCTATTTCGCTCGCGCCGGCGGCACGCTGATCGGCGCCGTGATCCTGTGGGACATCCTGTTCCGCGGCCAGCTCGGCTTTTCCGTCTCGTTCCTGGAGGAAATGTGGGCGCGCAATCTCGGCAACCTGATGATGAGCCCGCTGAAGCCGATCGAATTCCTGCTCGCGCTGATGGCGATGAGCATCATCCGGCTGGCGCTCGGCGTGATTCCCATGACGCTGCTCGCGCTCTATGTCTTCGACTTCAACTTCTACGGCCTCGGCCTGCCGGCGATCGCGTTCTTCTGCAATCTTATCTTCACTAGCTGGGCGGTCGGGATTTTCGTCTCCGGCCTCGTGCTGCGCAACGGCCTCGGGGCGGAGAGCATTGTCTGGACGCTGATGTTCGGACTGTTGCCGCTCGCCTGCGTCTATTACCCGGTCAAGGTGCTGCCGCTCTGGCTGCAGCCTGTCGCCTGGTGCCTGCCGCCGACCTATGTGTTCGAGGGCCTGCGGTCCCTTTTGACCGACCACGTCTTCCGCGGCGACCTGATGCTTTGGGCACTCGTGATTAACGCGGTGCTACTGGCGGCGTCGTTTGCGGCATTCATTGCCCTCCTGAACAGCGCCCGGCGTCACGGATCCCTGCTCGGGGGCGGCGAATAGGCCACTTTCCCGTGGAATCCCGGGGTGTTCGCTGGCTGCGGCGCGCAGATATACCGATCTGTGCATTGACGCATTATTTTGCATTGTCCAGTATGCTGCGGCGCAAAACAGGGGTCTGAGACCAACATGGCGATTGGCGAGTTTGGCAATGCACCGCCACTGGCGGGCCAAGGCAGTCCGGCGCTCACGACGCCGATGTACTGGATGTACGAGATGGCGCAGGCCTCGCTCAATCCGGCGCGGGCGGTGAGCGACGCCACCAAGATCCTGTTTCAGAATCCTCTGAACCCCTGGTCGCACACCGAGCTCGGCAAGTCAGTCGCCGCGGCCTGCGAATTGTTCGAGCGCACCACGCGCCGCTACGGCAAGCCGGAATGGGGCCTTCATGAAACCGAGGTCAACGGCATCCGTACCCCTGTCGAAGTGAAGAGCGTCTTGGAAAAGCCGTTCTGCCGCCTCCTGCATTTCGACCGCAAAATCACCCGTCCGCTACGCAACCCGCAGCCGCGCGTCCTGATCGTGGCCCCGATGTCCGGCCACTACGCGACGCTGTTGCGCGGCACCGTCGAGGCGTTCCTGCCGACGCACGAAGTCTACATCACCGACTGGGCCGACGCGCGCATGGTGCCGCTCGCCGAAGGCCGCTTCGATCTCGACGACTACATCGATTACGTCATCGAGATGCTGCACGTCCTCGGCAGCAACATGCACATCATCGCGGTGTGCCAGCCTTCGGTGCCGGTGCTGGCCGCGGTTTCGGTCATGGAGGCGAGCCGCGATCCCTTCGTGCCGCTGTCGATGACCCTGATGGGCGGCCCGATCGACACCCGCCGCAATCCGACCGGGGTCAACGATCTCGCCGAACAGCGCGGCATCGAATGGTTCCGCAACAATGTCATCACCAAGGTGCCGTTCCCGCATCCCGGCGTGATGCGCGACGTCTATCCGGGCTTCCTGCAGCTCAACGGGTTCATCTCGATGAACCTCGACCGCCACATGGACGCTCACAAGCAGCTGTTCGCGAACCTGGTGAAGGGCGACGGCGATCTTGTCGACAAGCACCGTGAGTTCTATGACGAATACCTCGCGGTGATGGACCTTTCGGCGGAGTATTACCTGCAGACGGTCGAAACCGTGTTCATCAAGCATGCGCTGCCCAAGGGCGAGATGACCCATCGCGGCAAGCTCGTGGAGCCCGCCAAGATCACGCGCGTCGCGTTGATGACGGTCGAAGGCGAGAAAGACGACATTTCCGGCCTCGGACAGACCGAGGCGACGCACGGATTGTGCTCCTCGATCCCCAATCACCGCCGCGTTCACTACATGCAGAAGGGTGTTGGGCACTACGGCGTGTTCAACGGTTCCCGATTCCGTTCGGAGATCGTGCCGCGCATCAGCGATTTCATGATGTCGGCCGCGAATCCAAAGTCGTTGCTCGCGCTCGCCGCTGAATAATTCGAGATGAATCATCCTCTCGCGCGAATCATCGCGCGAGCCGGCGAGGGGGCCGATTCGCATTCCCCTTAACCCTCTGAATCCCCAACCCAAAACCCCGGTTCCGGGGTCCTTTGAAAGAGTGATTGTTAACTCATCTCTTGGAGGGGGTCGGAAGGGCGGTTCCCGGCGAAAAATTCAACGCGCAGGCCCAGCCGGTAGGGCCTGACGGGGGCCTGGACCCCTGTATATTGGGCAAATGATTTGTTTTTGCGCCGAGCGATTTCCATGGCGGCGGATATGGCAGATTCCGGGTGGACTACTCCTCCCCGGACTTAACGACATGGCCACTCGCGCGCTCCTCTATCGGCGGCCCGCCGAACCATCGACTATTTTGGTCAAGCACGGCTCGCAAGTCTTTGCGGTTCGCGTGAGGCGGCACAGACGCGCGCGCAGATATACGCTCCGCATCCATCCGACCGACCGCGAAGCCATCCTGACCATGCCGCCGCGCGGCCTGATCGCCGAAGCGCGCGAATTCGCGAAGCTTCATGGCGGCTGGATCGCCGCGCGCCTCGGCCGGTTGCCGAAGGCGGCGCCGTTCCAGGTTGGCACATTGGTCCCCCTGCGCGGCGTTCCGCACCGGATCGTGCATCGGTCGGGCGAGCGCGGCACGGTGTGGACCGAGACGCGCGACTCCGGCGACAAGGTCATCTGCGTCGCCGGCGGCTATGATTTCATCGATCGCCGCGTGCACGATTTCCTCAAACGCGAGGCGCGCCGCGAGTTGCAGAAGTCGGCGCAGGAATACGCGGCTGCGCTCGGCGTGCGCGTCAAGCGGTTGTCGATCCGCGACCAATCCAGCCGCTGGGGATCGTGCACCTCGGCCGGCTCGCTGTCGTTCTCCTGGCGCCTGATCCTGGCACCGCCCTTCGTGCTCGACTATCTCGCCGCCCACGAAGTGGCGCATCTCGTCGAGATGAACCACTCGCCGCGGTTTTGGCGCGTGGTGGCGCGGATCTGCCCCTCGGCCGAGCGCGCCAAGAAGTGGCTCGATACCTATGGTAACGACCTGCACCGGTATGGGATCGAGGATTGAGCGCTGCTGTCGTCGTCCGGCTTGACCGGGCGACCCAGTATTCCAGAGACAATTGTGCATGAGCCGAGAAGCCGCGGCGTACTGGATTCCCCGCTTTCGCGGGGAATGACGGCGGAGAATGAGGCAGCGCGAGCCCGCCTGTTCGAAAACTCTACCTGTTCCCGCCGAACAGCCGGTCCATCAGCCAGCCATCGATACCCGCCGCGGGCTCCGGCCGCGCGGGTGCGCGCGAGGGCCGCCCTCCGGGGCCGGCTTGTACCGGTGCCGGCTGCGCCGGCGCGGTGATCTGAGAGGCGATCTGCGCGAGCGTCGCCGCGCCGCCATATTGCGAGTTCGGCAGGGCGGCGACCGCTACACCCTGATGCGCGGCGCGCATGAAGCGGGTCCAGACCTCGACCGGCAATCCGCCGCCCGTCGCCTTTTTCGTCGGTGAGTTGTCGTCATTGCCGAGCCAGACGCCGGTGACGAGATTGGCAGTGTAGCCGATGAACCAGGCGTCGCGGAAATCCTGGCTGGTGCCGGTCTTGCCGGCGGCCTGCCAGCCGGGAATCTCCGCCTTCTTCGCGGTGCCGGAGATCAGCGTCTGCTCCATCATCGTGTTCATCATCGCCACGTTGCGCGGCTCGATCACCTGGTTGGCTTCCTCGGGCTGGCGCATATAGAGCACCTTGCCTTCCAGTGTCTTGATCCTGGTCACGACATGCGGCGAGACGGCAAGCCCGCCATTGGCGAACGGGGCATAGGCGCCGACCAGCTCGAGCATGGAGACTTCCGAGGTGCCGAGCGCGATCGAGGCGTTGGGCTCGAGTTTCGAGGAAATACCGAGCCGGTGCGCGGTGCGCACCACGTTCTTGGGCCCGACTTCCAGCCCGAGCCGCACTGCGACCGTGTTGAGCGACATCGCGAGCGCCTGCGTCAGCGTGACCGCGCCGAAATATTCGTGGGTGTAGTTCTCGGGTCGCCAGCCCTTCACGTCGAGCGGCGCGTCCAGACGGGTCGTGTCCGGCGTTAGCCCCGCTTCGACCGCGGTCAGATAGACGAACGGCTTGAAGGCCGAGCCGGGTTGGCGCTTGGCAGTAACGGCGCGGTTATACTGGCTCTCGCTGTAGTTCCGGCCGCCGACCAAAGCGCGCACGGCGCCGTTCGGGGTCATCGCCACCAGTGCGCCCTGGCTGACATTGAACTTCACGCTTTTGGCCGCAAGCTCGTCGATCACGGCGGCTTCGGCCACGCTCTGCAGCCTGGAATCGATGGTGGTCTGCACCACAATGCTCTGATCGATCTGGCCGACGAGGTCGTCGAGCACTTCGCCGATCCAGTCGGCGACATAATTGACGGTGCCGGCGCCAACCGGCTTCACCGAGATGGCGGGATGGCCGATCGAGGCCTGCGCCTGCGACGGCGTGATGAATTTTGCATCCGCCATCGCCACGAGCACGGTCTGCGCGCGCTTCTCCGCGCCTTCCGGATTGCGGTTCGGTGCCAGCCGCGAGGGCGATTTGACGAGGCCCGCGAGCATCGCGGCCTCCGCTATCGTAACGTTCCTGGCCGACTTGCCGAAATAGCGCTGGGCGGCGGCTTCCACGCCATAGGCGCCAGAGCCGAAATAGACGCGGTTGAGGTAGAGCTCGAGGATTTCGTGCTTGGAATATTTGCGCTCCAGCCACAGCGCGAGTTCCGCTTCCTGCAGCTTGCGCGCAAACGTGCGCTCCTGGGTCAGGAACAGGTTTTTCGCGAGCTGCTGGGTCAGGGTCGAGCCGCCCTGCGAGACGCCCCTGTGCAGCAGGTTCTTCACGGCCGCGCGGAAGATGCCGTAGGGGTCGATGCCGAAATGCGAGTAGAAGCGGCGGTCCTCGATGGCAATGAACGCCTTCGGCAAATACGGCGGCAGGTCCTTCAGCGCGACATTGGCGCCGGCCATTTCGCCGCGCTGGGCGAGCACGCTGCCGTCGATGCCGACGATCTCGATGGTCGGCGGGCGTTTGGGGATTTCGAGCGACTGGATCGGCGGCAGATGCGCACCGGCCCAGACCACGACGCCGACGACCGCGATCACGCCCCACAGGCCGAGCACCGCGCCCCAGTAGATCAGCCGCGTAAGGCTGAAGCGCGAACTTGATTTGGACCGCCGCTTGCTGCCGCTGCGGCTCTGGCTTTCGCGCGGCTTGCGATCGCGCGGCGGCGGGGAAACGTCGTGCTCGTCCTCTTCTACCTTTTCAATTTTTCGCTTGGCGGCGGTCTTCTTCGGCTTGTCCTCGCCAGCGGCCGGGATGCGGTCCTTCGGGTCGACGCGCAGATCGGCAAGCGCGGCCGCAAGCCCGAAGCGCGGCTCCTTGCGTCCGCTGCTTTTCTTCCGTCCCCACGCCATACGAGATACGCCGCCCACACTGCTGCCCGCACACGCTACCGCCGCAGGGTTTAAGGGCCGGTTACGGAAAGGTTAATCCGCGATTAGGGGCTGGGGCAGGCCGTGCTAAAGCTTGTCGGGGGAACCAGGGAGGGCCGCATGGGCCATATCGATCCGACCAAGGAAGTTTTTGCGCAATTCCGGGACAGCAACCGGCCGGGCCCGATCCACATGCTCAACCTGGTTCGGCTGCGGAAAGACGCGGCCTATGCCGACGGCCGCAAAGCGAGCGGCGCGGAAGCCTATGCCGCCTATGGCCGCGAGAGCGGGCCGGTGTTCGAGCGGCTCGGCGGCAGGATCGTATGGCAGGGCCGGTTCGAGCTGATGCTGATCGGCCCGCAAGAGGAGCGCTGGGACCATTGCTTCATCGCCGAATACCCGAGCGTCGCCGCCTTCGTGGAGATGATCCGCGATCCCGTCTACCGCGAAGCCGTCAAGCATCGTCAGGCCGCGGTGGAGGACTCCCGGTTGATCCGGCACGCCGTGCTCCCGATCGGAAAGAATTTCGGGGAGATTCCGTCTTAGTCTCCAATTGCACGAGGACGCTCCGCGGTCGTCATGGCCGGGCTTGACCCGGCCATCCACGTCTCCGCTCGCAGGGCCAAAAACGTAGATGCCCGGGTCAAGCCCACAGCTGTCCGGCTCGGTTTTTGCTGTGCAAGGCGCACGGCATTGATTCTAATGGTGTCCAGAGTTTTGCGACTCAACTGGACATTAAAAGGATCAGTACCGTGCCCCATACGAATACGGTCTTTCGTGACATTTTGAAACTCGTTCCCTGGTCGGAGTTCGACAAGCTTGTGAAGAACCACGGGAGCGACGAACTGGTGCGCTGCTTCACGACCAAACGTCAATTC
>Ga0207707_10001373_pt1 | contig 22581 bp, 22 predicted proteins | sample KBSC83BmetaG_FD_184336 | JGI IMG/M metagenome (GOLD analysis project Ga0207707, IMG submission 184336) | Corn rhizosphere microbial communities from Kellogg Biological Station, Michigan, USA - KBS C8-3B metaG (SPAdes) (version 2) | ecosystem: Host-associated > Plants > Roots > Rhizosphere ...
AAAACCAACCGGGATGTAACAATTTCGGCCAACAGCCCGGCGATCAGGGAGAGAGCCATGAAGACCATGCTTCGCGCGACTGTCGCCAACAGGAAATCGCGCGAAACACCATGACCAGGGAAATCCGGCTCAACGCCTTCGCCATGAACTGCGTGGCGCACCAGTCGCCGGGGCTGTGGACCCACCCGCGCGACCGCACCGCCGAATACAACCGCCTGCCCTACTGGCTCGACCTGGCGCGGGCGCTGGAGCGTGGCCGCTTCGACGGGCTGTTCCTGGCCGACGTGCTTGGCGTCTACGACGTCTATGGCAACAGCCCGGATGCTGCGCTCAAATATGCGACGCAGACGCCGGCGAACGAGCCGCTGCTGCTGATCTCCGCGATGGCCGCGGTGACCAAACATCTCGGTTTCGGCGTGACTTCCAACCTCTCGTTCGAGCCGCCCTATCCCTTTGCGCGGCGGATGTCGACGCTCGATCACCTGACCGAGGGCCGCATCGGCTGGAATGTCGTGACTGGCTATCTCGACAGCGCCGCGCGCGGCGCCGGCAAGGACAAGCAGACCGCGCATGACGACCGCTACGACATCGCGGACGAATATATGGAGGTCGTCTACAAGCTCTGGGAAGGAAGCTGGGAGGACGACGCCGCGATCCGCGACCGCGCGCGCGGCATCTTCACCGATCCGTCGAAGGTGCATCGCGTCACGCATGACGGCAGCAATTACCGGCTCAACGCCATCCATCTCGCCGAACCCTCGCCGCAGCGGACGCCCGTGCTGTATCAGGCGGGCACCTCGCCGCGCGGCCGTCAGTTCGCCGCCCAGCACGCCGAATGCGTGTTCATGTCGGGGCCGTCGGCGAAGGTGATCGGACCACGCGTCGCCGCGATCCGCGAGGCCGCCGCGAAGGCCGGCCGTGATCCCAGGGAGATCCTGATGTTCTCCATGTTCACCGTGATCCTTGGCGAGACGGAAGCCGCGGCGAAGGCGAAGTATGAGGATTATCGCGGGCACATCAGCGCCGAGGGCGCGCTGACGCTGATGTCGGGCTGGACCGGCGTCGACTTCTCGAAGATGGCGCTCGACCAGGAAGTGCGTCATGTCACCAATGACGCCGGCCGCACCGCAATGGACAACATCACCCGCGCCGACCCCGACCGCGTCTGGACTGTGCGCGAGGTCGCCGAGCATGTCGGCATCGGCGGCATCGGTCCCGTCATCGTCGGCACGCCCGCGAAAGTTGCCGACGAGATCGAGGCCTGGTTCGAGGCGACCGATGTCGACGGATTGAATATGCCGTTCGCGGTGTCGCCCGGCGATTTCGAGGACATTGCGGAGATGCTGGTGCCGGAGCTGACGCGGCGCGGACGGTACAAGAAAGAATATGCGCAAGGCACGCTGCGCGAAAAGCTGTTCGGAGCCGGCCGCGCGCGGCTCACCGCGCCGCATCCGGCGGTGCAGTACCGGCCGGGGATACGGCAGAAGGCGGCGGAATAGAAGCGGTCTCTAGACCACTGCGTTCCGCCGGATGACCTCGCGATAAAACGATGCGCTCAATTTCGGCGTGCGGGCGAGTGTCTTGAAGTCGACCCGGTAAAGTCCGAAGCGCTTCTGGTATCCGTCCGCCCATTCAAAATTGTCCATCAGGCTCCACAGGAAATACCCCGCGACGGGCACGCCCTCCGCGACCGCACGCTGCAGGTGAAGCAGATAGTTTCGCAGATACATGATGCGGTCGAGGTCATCGATACGGCCGTCTGCGGCAGGCTCGTCGGCCGCCGAGGTGCCGTTTTCGCTGATGTAGATCGACTTCGGACCCCACAGCTTCGCCGCATGGCGCGGCGCCCAATAGATCGCCGCGGGGTCGAACCTGAGCCAGGATGCGTCCATGTGAGGAAACGATGCGGGAGACGGCGCCAGCGTGAAGCCGCGCTCGTTGGCGGCTGCAACGACATATTCATCGGGCTTGTAGACATTCAATCCCAGAAAATCGATCGGCGAGGAAATGATCTTCAGATCCTGGGCGGTATATTCGGGGGCATCCTTGCCTGCCTGGGCGAGAAAACCTTCCCTGTATTTGCCCTCGAACATCACGGTGAGATAGCCGGCGTTGAGTTCGCGCGTCGCGATTTCGGCCGCGCGGATATTGGCCGGCGTATCGATCGCGGGGATGCAAACGACCATGTTCTCCGCGGGACCGACCTTCACGCCGGAACGTCCATGTGCCCGGATGGCCTGCACCGCAAGGCCGTGCGCCAGCGCGACATGGTGTCGGACCTGGTTCTGCTCGCGTTGAGACAGCTTGAGGCCGGGCGCATCGATGCCGAGGCCGTGGCCGAGATGAACGAGCCTCGAGCATTCGTTGATGGTGAAAATATGCTTCACGCGATCGCTCAGCCGGCCGGCGACATAAGCCGCATAGTCGGCAAAGGCCTTCGCGGTATCGCGCGACATCCAGCCACCGTGACGATCCTGCAGCGCCTGCGGCAGATCCCAGTGATACAGGGTGACGAACGGTTCGATGCCGTTCGCCGCCAGTTCGTCCAGCAGGCGATGATAGAAATCGAGCCCCTTCGGGTTCGGCCGGCCTGAACCCTCGGGAAACACGCGGGGCCATGCGATCGAGAAGCGGTAGGCCTTCGTTCCCAGCGCCGCCATCAAGCGGACGTCTTCCACATGGCGATGGTAATGGTCGTCCGCGATGTCGGCATTGCTCTGGTCGGCAATTCGACCGGGCGTGTGAGCGAAGCCGTCCCAGATCGAAGGACCGCGTCCGTCATCGTTCACGGCGCCCTCCACCTGGTAGGCCGAGGTGGCGGTACCCCATCGGAAGCCTCGGGGAAAGCCGGCGGACGCGGCTTGCCGGGGCGCAGCCGCTACGGCGGACTTTGCGGATAGTCCGAGGGCCACCGCGCCCGCGGCCCTGGCAAAGTCACGCCGGGAAAATCCGTTCAGCGACATGGCCTCACTTCCGGGGACCGGACGCTGCGCCAGCACGAAGCTTACGTGTCACATTCCACTTTCTGATGCGCCCTTCGCTGCGGAGGCAGCGGCGCACCAACCTGCGAGTTCGGTTGGGTGACCGAAACGACCGCGACCGGCTGAATGGCACGCGCTTCATTGCCGGGCAACCAGGAAAGCATGTTGGAGAGCTTGACGACTGCGGCACGCGGCACCCATAGCGCCGCGCCCAGCACGACATACGCGGCCGAAGTCCACAAGGCCTGCCAATTGTGAAACCCCTCATGGAGGGAAATATAGAGCGCGGAGGTCACGAGCAGACCGGCAAACGTTGCCTCGGTGACCTGGTCTGCGTCCAGCTTCCGACGGTTGAGCAGCGCTACGGTGCAGAGGGGCAGGACGGCCATCGTCAGGCCAGCAAACGGGAAATCGCGCCCGCGCGGATCGAACACGAGGCCAAGCGCGGTTTCCGTTGCAAGCAGCGTCGTGACGATCAGGATCAGTCCCAGGATCAGCTTCGGCACCGATCGGGCCCTACTCTCGCCCGCACCGATCAATTCCACGAAACACGGCAACGGGCGACCCGACACCAGCGCACAGGCGCCGAACAGCGGCGCAGCCATCGCCGCGGCCAACAACAGACCCTGATTGAACCAGCCGACGAGGCCATAGCTTTCATAGAGCGTCTTCTCCGCGCTCACGCCCAGCAGACATCCGCCCACAGTAGCCGACGCCGCCACGGCAACCCATGCCGCCAAACCTGTTTTTGACGGCTCCCGCCCGCGCGAGAACCATGCCGCGGCGAATATGCAGGCGCTGAAGGCCAACCCCGCCGTGAGCTGCAGCTTCCAGAACGGATAGTTGCCGACGGCCGATCCGGGCGGATATTTCAGCTCACGGCTCAAGCCATCCAGCAAGCCCCAATGGCCGCCGGCCGTTCCTTCCCATTGCTGCTTCCAGGGCTCGTCATAGGCCTCGAACAGGTTGACGCGAATGTTCTCCCGTCTTGCCAACTCGACGAGCTCGGAGAAGAAACGTGCCTGGTTGATACGGGATGGATGCGCGCCGTCGCGCATGCGTCCCCCGCTTGGCCATCCGGCCTCGCCGATCAGTATCTCCTTGCCGGGGAAGGCGGCGGCCATCTGCCTGTGGATGCCGCCCACATGCGCCGCCGCATCCTCGGCGCGGACCGGAACGTCCTCCCAATAGGGCAGGACATGAATGGTGATGAAATCGACCTCCTTGCCGATGTCGGAATAGCGCAGCCAGAACTCCGAGACATCGGCATAGCTCACGGGAATGCTGACGCGAGCCTTGGCGGCGCGGATGGTTTTCTTCAGATCGCCCGCGGTCATATCGCCCCGCAGTAACACTTCACTGCCGACCACGAGCGCGGTGATCGTTTCCGGATAATGCTTCGTCAGCGATACGGCGGCGTCGATGAGGTCCGCATTTTTTTGCGGGTCGCGCCCGATCCAGACGCCCAGAATGACCTTCAGTCCGACCTTCGCGGCAAGTGCAGGCACCTGGTCGAGCCCGTTCTCGACCGAGTAGATGCGGATACAACTGGATAGAACGGAAAGCGTAGCGAGATCTTCGGCGATTTGTTCCGGAGGGATGACCTCGCTGGAATTCCAGGGGGTCTGACCAACCCGGAACGGCGCGTAGGAAACGCAATCCAGTTTCCGCGCCGCATCGATGGCTGCAACTCGTGCCGGCCACGCCATCCAGCACCAGGCCACGGCGATCAGGCCGAGCGACAGGACGAAAAGCAGGATCTTCGTGCCAAACGCCACCGGCACGGCGGCAGTCATCCGATCCGCGCCGTCAGATCCGATCGGGCTGGGAGCATGAAGTTGCATCACGCTACGCCCGGGTCCGTCGCGCCCACACGCGCGCATCCGCCTTCACGCGTCTTGCGGGCGTTGATCGTGCGTCCTTCCCCAGCTTTCGATGAATCTAAGCGCATATGCCCGTGGTTCCCGTTGATCTCATATCAAGCCGTGTAGCAGCCTGTCGGCGCAAAAATCCGGCGTCCGCGCAGGGGGAACAACGAAAGTCGATAAATCATCCCGGAGGGAAGCCCCTGTCCACGGATTTTCATGGACGATTTTTTTCATGCATGTCGGTAATTTTAGCGCCCTTTTCCCCGGCGAGGCCCAATTGTTTTAGCCAGTTCTCGAAGTCGCCGCCGCGCCGCTTGCCTCGTTGAGCAAGTTAATCCGCGTCCCCATGCTTCGGCAATCCCGGAAATCGCCATGAAATCGCCATGCATGACCACCTCGCCTTCTTGAAGGCTCCGTCTGCTCCCGCCGTCCAGATCGCACCTGGGAGGGGTAGCTATCCGATAATCCGGCGGCGCGATTTCATTGCGAGCGCGCCGGCGCCAGCCGCCGTCCAAGCGCAAATATAGGCGAAGGCTGGTGCGTTGACGCCGGATCGCTGTGCGAGCCTAATGCGATGGCGCCAGCGGCAGCAAGCAGGAGACATTCTTAGTGCTGCTGGAGCAGACGCCTTCGGAATGCCAGCACGTCCCGCGCACCTTCGAGCTGCCCGTCCATGAAACGATGGCAAATTGAAAATACCGCATTGCGCTGCCTTGCCGCGGCGGCGTTGGCAATTTCGCTGGTCGCCGGCCGGTCGTTCGAGCTGCGCGCCGAACCCCAAACGCCGGCGGTCGGGACTCTTTCACCAGCGGCCCTGAAGCAGCTTGACGACACCATTCGCCATGAGATCACGGCCGGCAAAATTCCCGGCGGCATCCTGCTGATCCAGCAACACGGCAAGCCGGTCCATCTCGAATGCTTCGGCGTGCGGGACCCCGACACGGGGCTGCCGATGACGCTGGACACACTCTTCCAGATCTATTCGATGTCGAAGGCCGTTACGTCGGTTGCGGTAATGATGCTGGTCGACGAAGGCAAGCTGGCTCTCGACGATTCCGTGTCGAAATACATTCACTCCTTTGAGCAAGCCAAAGTCGGTGTCGATATCTCCGATGAAGCAGGAAAGTATCCGCTCAAGCTCGAACCGTTGAAGCGCCCGATTACGATCAGGGATTTATTGCGGCACACCTCGGGCATCACCTACGGCTTCTTCGGCGAGACCCAGGTGCAGAAACTCTATGCGAATTCTCTATTGTATGCAGGGGACTTCAATAACGCCGACTTCGCCGACCGGATCGCCGTGCTGCCCCTTGCCGATCAGCCCGCAACGCGCTGGAATTACAGCCATTCAACCGACGTACTCGGCCGCGTCGTCGAGGTGATTTCGGGGCAGACGCTGTACCAATTCGAAAAGCAGAGATTGTTCGATCCGCTCGGGATGTCCGACACTTCGTATTATGTCGCGGACAAAGCGAAGTGGCCGCTGATCGCCAGGGGATTTCCTGTCGATCGCTCTCGAGTCGCCGGAATCACCGATCCTGCATTGCCGCGCCGCTGGGAGTCCGGCGGAGCGGGTCTGGTCTCGACGATAGGAGACTATGCCCGCTTCCTGCAGATGTTGCTGAATGGAGGTGAGCTGGATGGCAAGCGATACCTCAAGCGTGAGACAGTCGCACTGATGACGTCGGATCAGATTGGGCCGGAGACCGGCATCATTCATGATCCCTTCTATTTTCCAAACCCCACCAGCGGCTTCGGTCTTGGCTTTGCCGTGCGCACCTCGCCGCCTCCGAACACGAACTGGCCGCTCGGTGAATACCGTTGGGACGGCGCAGGCGGCAGCTTCTATTTCGTCGACCCCTTGGACGACATGATTGGAATCTTCATGGTGATGGCGCCAACACAAGGGGGACGGATCCAACTGAACCTGAAAACGATGATCTACGAGGCGATGGGAAAGGGCCTTCGCAGGGATTGAAGAAGATTCGATCAGCCGCGTCGTCTCGCGCGATCGCCTCGATGGAACGATGCGCTCAGCTTGGGCACCTGACGTTTCGTATCGGGTACACGCCTTGGTCCGCTCACCCCGCCGCAAAGCGCTTCAATGCCGCGCGATCCACTTCGATGCCGAGGCCGGAACCGTCCGGCACGCGCACAACGCCGCGGGCGTGCTCGATCGGCTGCGTCAGGAGCGCCTGGCGGATCGGATGTTCGGTACGGTCGAATTCGAGCAGGGGCTCGAGCGGTGACAGCGAGGACGGCGTGTGCGACGGCAGCACGGCAAGCAATTGCAGCGATGCAGCGATCGCAATCCCGGTGCCCCAGACATGCGGGTTGTACCTGACGCCGAACGCCTCGGCCATGTCGGCGATCTTCTTGCATTCGGTAAGGCCGCCGGCGGCGCAGGTGTCGGGCTGGACGATGTCGATCGCGCGCGAGGTGAGCACATCGCGGAAGCCGAAGCGGGTGAATTCGCATTCGCCGCCCGCGACCGGAATCGCGATCGCGGCCTTCACCGCGCGATAGCCCGCGATGTCTTCCGGCGGCACGGGCTCCTCGAACCAGCCGATATCGTGATGCTCGATCATGCGGCCGAGCCGGATCGCGGCGACCGCATCGTAGGCATGGTTGGCGTCGATCATCAGCGCGATGTCGTCGCCGATGGCGTCGCGTACCGCATGCGTCATCGCCGCGTCCTCCTCGACGCCGAAGCCGACCTTGAGCTTCACCGCGGAAAAACCATCGGCAACATAGGAGGCCGCTTCCTCGGCGAGATATTTCGCGGGATTGCCGGATTTGCGCCGGTAAAGACCGGTCGCATAGGCCTTCACCTCCGTTCGCAGCGGACCGCCGAGCAGTCGATGCACGGGCACGCCGAAATGCTTGCCCTTGAGGTCCCACAACGCAATGTCGATGCCGCTCAGCCCCTGGATCACCACGCCCTTCTGCCCGTGGTCGCGCAGCCGCGCGTAGATCATCTGCCAGAGATGATCGGTACGCAGCGGATCCTCCCCGACCAGCCACGGCGTCACGCTACCCACGACTGCCGCCGTCATCCGCGCCGGGCCGTAGCATTCGCCCCAGCCGACGAGGCCGTTATCGGTCTCGATCTCCACCACCATCGCTGTCCGCGTATCGTACCAGGCGCGCGAATAGGCGAAGGGCTGCGACAGCGGCGCTTCGAGGATGTGGGTGCGGACGGAGGTGATACGCATGGGCGATGTCCGTTAGATGTTGTCAATCCGGGATGGTGCGTTAGCACCAGACCCGGAATCTCGAGATTCCGGGTGCGGTCCTGCGGACCGTCCCGGAATGACGGCTACGGCGTCAATTGACCGAATTGCTCAACACCACCTCGATCAGCTTGGCGCCGGGTCGTTTGAAGGCGTCCGTCAGCTTCGGCTTCAACTCGGCGGGATCGGTGATCCTGATCGCCTCCAGCCCCATCGCCTTCGCCATGCCGGAGAAATCCACCGGCGGGTCGACGAAATCCATGCCGACATAATGGTCGTCGCCATGGAAGGCGAGCAGGCGCTGCTTGATGATGCGATAGCCGCCATTGTTGCAGATCACGACATTGAGCGGCAGCTTGTGATGCGCGGCAGTCCACAGCGCCTGGATCGAATACATCGAACTGCCGTCGCCGGAGAAGCACACCACAGGCCGGTCCGGATTGGCGAGGCTGACGCCGACGGAGGCCGGCAGGCCCCAGCCGATGCCGCCCGAAGCCAGCGCGTGATAGCCATATCGGTCGCGATGCGGGCGCAGCGACAGAAGCTGGCGGCCCGAGGTGAGGCCTTCATCGACCAGGATCGCCTTGTCGGGCATCGCCTCGACCAGTTGCAGCGAGAGATAATCCGGATCGATCGGCGATTTGCCGGACGCCTTGGAAATCTGCTCGATCAGCGGCTTGCGGCGCGCGCTCCAGTTTTTCGCCGCAAGTTCCTCCAACCCCTTCTTGGCGCGCGATTGCAGCGCGGCGCCGCCGGCGGCCTTCAGCGCGGGAACAAGGGCGCGCAGCGTTTCCTTCACATCAGCCTTCAGCGCGATCTCCGCGCCGTAGTTCTTGGCGAGATCCCAATCGACCAGCCCGACCTGCACCATCGGCATGCCGTCCGGCATCGGGTCGACTTCGCTATAAACTGACATGCGCAAGGGATCGGCGCCGAGCACGATCATGAGATCGTAGGGCGAGAGCACCTCGCGCACCTGCTTCTGCAGCCGCGACAGCGCGCCCATGAAGCACGGGCTCTCCGAGAGAAAATGCGCGCCGTAGGGCGTCGAGCACTGATAGGCCGGCGCGCCGAGCGTCTCCGCGAGTTGCGCGGCCCCCGCGAGCGCATCGCTTTTCACGACCTCGTCGCCCGCGATGATCACCGGGCGCTGCGCCTTGAGGATGCGCGCGACCAGCGTTTGCAGGGACTCATCCGACGGCTTCACGCGGGTATCGACGCGGGTGGAACGGCCGAGCTCGATGCCCGCTTCGGAATTGAGAATGTCGCCGGGGAGCGAGATGAACACCGGTCCGGTCGGCGGCGTGGTCGCGATCTTGGCGGCGCGGCGCACGATGCGCGGCAGGTCCTCCAGCCGCGTCACCTCGACCGCCCATTTCACCAGCGGCTCGGCCATCTGAACCAGCGGGCCGAACAGCACCGGCTCCATCAGGCCATGGCCCTGCTCCTGCTGGCCGGCGGTCAGGATCATCGGGGTGCCCGTGAATTTCGCGTTGAACAGCGAGCCCATCGCGTTCCCCAGGCCCGGCGCGACATGGACGTTGCAGGCGACGAGCTTTCCCGAGGCGCGGGAAAAACCGTCGGCAATCGCGACCACCAGGCTCTCCTGCATCGCCATCACATAGGTGAGGTCAGGATGGTCCTTCAGCGCGTGCATGATCGGCAATTCGGTGGTGCCGGGATTGCCGAACAGATGGGTGATGCCCTCGTCCTTGAGCAGCGCCAGAAAGGCGGAACGCCCGGTAATGCGATTCTTCATGTTTCCTCCTTCCGCGGGGCTCGTTGGCGCGCGGATGGGGCATCATGCTGATCCCGCGGGCGAGATCAATGGAGGAGACTCATGGCTGCATTGCTGTGACGCCGGGGCGATCCTTCGCGACGAGCACGGCGCTCCAACTCATCGCTCCGCAGCGTCGTTCATACATCTTCGCGGCTGAGCTCGAACCGGTCTTCACCAGCGGCACGGCGCTTTTTCTTCGAGCGCTGCCAGACCACGCCGGGAAAGCCCTTCAGCGGCACCAGCGGCTCGCCGGTATAGGCCCATTCCTGCAGCTCTTCGACGGCGATGTGATAGAGCGGCTGGCGGCCGGTGCGGCCCGAAAACAGCGCGCGCGGGATGTTGACCATGTGCGGCGAGCGCGGACGCTCGTAGAACAGCGGCGTGCCGCAGGCCGAGCAGAAGCTTCGTGCGGTCTTGTCCTTTTCCTCGTAGCGCGCGATCGCGGCGTTGCCCTTGACGATGCGGAAGCGCTTGCGCCAGCTACCGACATAGGTGGCGTAGGCCGCGCCATGCGCGCGGCGGCTGGACGCCGAATGATCATGCCAGGCCCAGCGCGCTGGCACGTCGATCTCGAAGGCGACCTTGCCGCACAGGCATTGGCCGGATGCGATTCCGGCGGCTATTGCTGGTTTGGCCATTTATAAACCTCCGTCATTCCGGGGCGATGCGTCAGCATCGAACTACGGTGCGCAATTGCGCACCTGAGAATCTCGAGGTTCCGGGTTCGCTCGTTACACTCGCACCCCGGAACGACACGCACACAATTTCACGCCGGCGCCATCGCGTCGTAGAAGGGATAGTCGGTGTAGCCGGCCATGTCGCCGCCGTAGAAAGTCTTGCGGTCATATGGCGTCAGCGGATAGCCGTGCTGCGCCCGGCGTGGCGCGCTGCGCGTAATATTCCGCGTTCAGCGGCCGCGGCGCGAGGCTCGGCTTCGCCGCACGCATCCGCGTCAGCGGCGCCAATGCAACGCGGTGCTTGAGCTGGTACGGACCGACCTTCAACGGCGAAAACAGATGCGGAAACTTCATTGCCGTCCCGAGATTTTACGGAAGAAATAGGTGAGGGCTTCATCTTGTTCGGAAATGCCTTCGATGGCAATGTCAGCCCTTGCGCCGCGACAGCAGGTCTTCGATGCAGAAATCAGGCACAAAGCCGCTCCCATCCCTCAGCGTCCGCATCGACCTTGACACCGAAGGACGGATCGGACCGGGCAAGATCCAGCTCCTGGAGAAGATCGACGAATTCGGCTCGATTTCGGCGGCCGGCCGCGCCATGGACATGTCCTACAAGCGCGCCTGGGACCTGGTCGATGAGATCAACCGGATCTGCCGGCAGGCGGCGGTGGAGCGGCAGACCGGCGGCAAGAACGGCGGGGGCGCCGTCCTGACGCCGTTCGGCACCTCGCTGGTCGCGCGCTACCGCAAGATCGAGCGCGACGCCGCCAGCGCCGTCCGCAAGGAGCTGGCGGCGCTGCGCAGCGACATCGGCAAGCCGAAGAAGGCTCTGGCGAAATGAAAAACGGCGGCCTGGGGCCGCCGTTTTGTCATCTAACAACAGTCAGATGTTTCGCTCCACCTCTCCCGCTTGCGGGAGAGGGAGAAGATGCACCGTGTCAGCGACTCAGGCCGTCTTGACCCAGACCGCCTTGACGTTGAGATATTCTTCCACGTGCTGCTTGCCGGACTCGCGGCCATAGCCGCTCATCTTGTATCCGCCGAAGGGCACCGCCGGGTCCATCGCCTGGTAGCAATTGACCCAGACCGAGCCCGCGCGCAGCGCTTTCGCGACCTGGTGCGCCTTGGAGACGTTGGTGGTCCACACGCCGGAGCCGAGACCGAAGGTAGTGGCATTGGCGCGCTGGATGAGTTCGTCACTGTCCTTGAACGAGATCGCGGAGATGACGGGGCCGAAAATCTCCTCCTGCGCGATCCGCATGTTGTCCTGGACATTGGCAAACACCGTCGGCGGCACAAAATAACCCTTCGACAACGCGCCGTCGGTCAGCCGCGCACCGCCGGCCAGCGCCTTCGCACCTTCCTTCTGGCCGATGGCGAGATAGCCGGAGACGCGCTCGAGCTGATCCTTCGACACCAGCGGTCCGATCTGGGTGTTCGGATCGAGGCCGTTGCCGACCTGCAGCTTCTTGCCGAATTCGGCGACGCGGCCGACGAACTCGTCATAGACCTTGCTCTCGACAAAGAGCCGCGTGCCGGCGGAGCAGATCTGCCCGGAATTGGCGAACACCGCCATCGCAGCTCCCGGCACCGCCGCATCGAGGTCGGCGTCCGCGAACACGATGTCCGGCGACTTGCCGCCGAGCTCGAGCGAGACGCGCTTCAAATTGCCGGCCGACGCGCGCACGATCGATTGTCCGGTGAGATGCGAGCCGGTGAAGGCGACCTTGTCGACGCCGGGATGCGAGGCGAGCGCCGCACCCGCGGTCTCGCCATAGCCGGGCACGACGTTGACGACGCCTGCGGGAATGCCGGCTTCCAGGCAGAGTTCGGCGAGACGCAGCGAAGTCAGCGGCGCTTCCTCGGCGGGCTTGAGCACCACCGTGCAGCCAGTCGCGATCGCAGGCCCTATCTTCCAGACGCTGGCGCCGAGCGGGCCGTTCCAGGGAATGATGGCGCCGACGACGCCGATCGGCTCCTTCAGCGTGTAGGAGAATATCTCACCGGGCAGCGAGTTCTCGATGGTTTCACCGTGGATCGCGGTCGCCTGTCCCGCGTAATAGCGCAGCATGCCGAGCACGCGGAGCTTGTTGCCGCGGGTGCGGCTGATCGGCGCACCCATGTCGAGCGTGTCGAGCTGCGACAATTCCTCGAAATTCTTCTCGACGAGGTCGGCGAGCTTGAGCAGGAGGTTCTGCCGCTCGAATGGCTTGACCTTGCTCCAGGGCCCCTCGAACGCGCGGCGGGCAGCGGCGACCGCGCGGTTGATATCCTCGGCATCGCCCTCGGCAACGGTGGCGAGCAATTCGCCGGTCGCGGGATTGAGCGTCTCGAATTTCTTGCCGGAAGCGGCGTCGACCCATTTGCCGTCGATCAGCATTTGCTTGTAGGAACCATCCGCATAAGGATGGCGCGTGATCGGAATTGCCTGTGTGACAGCCATGTTGCTCTCCCTTTCGTCTTCGGTGTCGATCGGTGTAGTGGGGGATCGTTATATTCATGACTGTACAACGCCGGCGCGGAACCGTAAAGCCGCGCCGCCGTCGGCGTCCGCGAAGATCTCCCATGCAGCCATGGCCATAGCGGCCATGCAGCCGCCATTATTCGCGCCTGCGATAGTGTTCCTGACCGATTCCGGAGAATGAAGATGCCCATTGCAGCGATGTCGCCCAATAACGTAGCCGTCGTTACCGGTGGCGCCTCCGGCATCGGGCTCGCAGCCGCGACGCGCTTCGCCAGGGCCGGCATGAAGATCTGCATCGCGGATCTCGGCGGGGAACGGCTGAAGCAGGCCGAAGCCAAATTGGCGCAGGTTGCGGGCAGCTCCGCAAATGTCATGACCGCGGCTGTCGACGTCAGCCGCATCGATCAGATACAGGAGCTGGAAAGCGCTGTCCAAAAGCGCTTCGGCGGCACCGACATCCTGATGAACAATGCCGGCATCCAGCCGGGCAGCAAGATGTTCGGCCCTCATGAAAACTGGCAACGCATCCTCGGCGTCAATCTCTGGGGCGTAATCAACGGCTCGCAGGTGTTCGCGCCGCATATGATCGAGCGCGGCCGGGCAGGCCTCATCATCAATACCGGCTCCAAGCAGGGCATCACCACCCCACCCGGCGATCCCGCCTATAACGTCACCAAGGCCGGGGTAAAGGCGTTCACCGAGGCGCTGCAGCACGAGCTTCGCGAGATGGGCAGCAGGATCAGCGCGCATCTTTTGATCCCCGGCTTCGTCTTCACCGGGCTGACCGCGCGGGGTCGCACCGAGAAGCCTGCGGGCGCCTGGACACCGGAGCAGACCGTCGACTTCATGATCGAGAAGCTCGCGGCCGGCGATTTCTACATCCTCTGCCCCGACAATGACGTGCCGCGGCAACTCGACGAGCGGCGCATCCTGTGGGCAGCCGGCGACATCGTCGAGAACCGCCCGCCGCTGTCGCGCTGGCACAAGGATTATGCGGAGGCATTCGCGGTGTTTGTAAAAAAGGCTTAGTTCGTCGTTGCGAGCGAAGCGACGCAATCCAGAGTGCCTCGCGGGGATGGTTTGGATTGCTTCGTCGCTTGCGCTCCTTTCAATGACGAGTTCATTTTGACGCGGGCAGCGTCACCGGAATGAAGCCGAACGCCTTCAGCGTGGCCTGCCCCTGCGGTGACATCAGATACATCGCGAAATCGGCTGCCCCCGGTTGCGCCTTGCGCGAGACGGTCAGGCCATATTCCGGACCGACCACAAGCTCCGCCGGCAGCGCGACCGATTTATATCTGACGTCGCGCGCAATCTGCTGCGCGCCCGAGCAATAATAGATAAACAAATCGATCTCGTGATTGTCGAGCGCGACCACGAGGCGCGGCCGGCCATTCACGGGTGCCGTCGTGGTCGGGCCGCCGAACAATTGCTGCGCCTTTTGCGACAGCGTGCCGAAGGCCCCGGGCCTATGCGCATCGATCTTGCGGAATATCTCCCAGGTGTAGTCGCCGGCCGGATCCGAGATCGGCGTGGAGGTGCCGATCCTGATCTCGGGCCTGAGCAGCGTCTCCACGAGATTACCGGGCTCCAACGCGCGGCCGGCTTCCGTCACCACGCAGAGCGCGTTGCGGGCAAACATCATACTCGGCCCGGAAACACCGGCGTCCGTCAGCGCCTGCGCATGGGGCAAAGCCGCGGAAGCAAAGACGTCAAACGCTTCGCCCTGCTGCAGGCGTTCGCGCAAGACGCCCGACGGGCCCCATTCCGGCGCGAAACCACCGCCATAATGTTTCGAGAAATCGGTGAAAACCGCCGTGAGGGCGTCCTTCAGGCTGCCCGCCGCCATCACCCTGATGTCCGCGGCCGACGCGGATGTCGTCACCGAGATCACGATTGCCACCAGCCACGCGCGCATGCGTCTTCCAATCCCGGTTCGGCCGATAGCATGGCGGGCGCTAGTTGGCCCTCATGACTTTAGGATCGTATTGCGCTACCAGCGCCTCGCCGAGCTCGCTCTGCCGCTGGCGCGGAATGGAGAAGCAGACACTAAAGCCATCCGTGGTCCGCAGCGTGACCATTCCCTGGGTCGGGTCGGAGGACTGCTCGACCACCCAGGAATCCAGGGGGTAGGCATAGCGAAGCGTGTCATCGCCAAATCGCGTCTGCAGCGCCTTGCCAATCAGCCCCGGCAGGGTCATGGCGAGCGCGCCGACCTGGTTCAGGGACAGGCGAATGGTCTGCGGCTGCCCCCTGTTGTCGACGAAGCCCAGCGAAATCACGTCCCCGCCGGGGGCGATCTCGCACGACGTCAGCGCCTGGGTCTCGATTTTCATCTGGCGGGGCTCCGGTCCGTTCTCGTTATATATTTAAGAATATATCGATACCGGTAGTTCCGTCCAGCGCGCCGTAGCGATGGCCACCCATCCCAAATCGTGATATATGAAAGGACATAACGAGGCCCGTACAGTGTCAAAACCGGAGGGAGTGCAAAGCCAATGAGTGCCTACAATCTTCTCATCGACGGCAAGATGGTGCCCGGCGACCAGACCATGCCGGTCCTCAATCCCGCAACCGAGGAAGTGCTGGCGCAATGCCCGCGCGCTTCGAAGGAGCAGCTGGACAAGGCGGTCGCCGCCGCGAAAGCCGCCTACCCGGCCTGGGCTGCGACCCCGATGGCGGAGCGCCGCCAGCTCGTGATCAAGATGGCGGATGTGATCGAGGCCAATGCCGGCGAGCTCGCCCGCATCCTCACCAGTGAACAGGGCAAGCCGCTAGCCGACGCCACCGGCGAAGTGATGGGTATGGCCGCCTTCTTCCGCTATCTGGCCTCGCTGGAACTGCCGATGCGCGTGATCGAGGACTCCGGCGACCGCAAGGTCGAGGCCTATCGCCGTCCGCTCGGCGTGGTCGGCGCCATCATTCCCTGGAACTACCCGCTTCTCATCCTCAGTTTCAAGCTGCCGTCGGCGCTGCTCGCCGGCAACACGCTGGTGGTGAAGCCCGCGCCGACCACGCCGCTGGCGACGCTGCGCTTCGCGGAACTGATCAAGGACATCCTGCCCAAGGGCGTGCTCAACTTCATCGCCGACGCCAACGATCTCGGCGACCACATGACCAAACACCCGGACATCCGCAAGATCTCGTTCACGGGATCGTCGGCGACCGGCCAGAAGGTGATGGCGAGCGCCGCGCAGACGCTGAAGCGCATCACGCTCGAGCTCGGCGGCAACGACGCCGGCATCGTGCTCGACGACGTCGACCCGAAGAAGGTCGCGCCCGGCATCTTCGAAGGCGCATTCCAGAACTCCGGCCAGGTCTGCCTCGCCATCAAGCGGCTCTATGTGCATGAGTCCGTCTATGACGAAATCTGCAACGAGCTGGTGGCGATCGCGAAAAACACCGTTGTCGACGACGGCTCCAAGCAGGGCACCAAGCTCGGGCCGCTGCAGAACAAGATGCAATACGAGAAGGTCAAGGCGTTCCTCGAAGACGCCCGCAAGAACGGCAATGTCATTACCGGCGGCTCGGCGATGGACCGTCCCGGCTATTTCATCGAGCCGACCATCGTACGCGACATCAAGGAAGGCTCGCGGCTGGTCGACGAGGAGCAGTTCGGGCCGGTGCTGCCGGTCATCAAATACTCCGACAAGGATGACGTGATCCGCCGCGCCAACGCCACGACCTACGGCCTCGGCGCATCGGTCTGGTCGTCCGACACCAGGCGCGCCCACGAGGTCGCACAGCAGATCGAGGCCGGCACGGTCTGGATCAACAAGCACCTCGACATGGCGCCGCACATTCCGTTTGGCGGCGCCAAGCAGTCGGGCATCGGCACGGAGTTCGCCGAAGAAGGTCTGGCGGAGTTCACTCAACTCCAGATCATCAACGGACCGGCGGCGAGCGCCTGATCGCAACTTCGGAGGATCGCGGCCCGCCCGCGGTCCTCCTTTTTTCGGAAAGAACGAGGCAAGCGATGTTCGACGCCCAATGCGACCTTGCCGCCCTCGTCTATGACGAGCATCAGGATCCGGACGCGGTCCTGCGCGATTTCGCAGCAGATTTGAATGGACGCGGCTTTCGCGCCGTCGGCATGGTGCAGGCCGGCCAATGCGCCGATTCCAGCCTGTCGGCCGTGCTGGTCCACAGCGGCGAGAAATTGTTGCTGGCGCAGGATTTCGATCCCGCGGCACGCGGTTGCCGGCTTGACCTCGGCCGGCTTCAGAACGCGGGCGCCCGGGTCGCCGACGCGTTGGAGAGCGGCGCCGACCTGTTGATCGTCAACCGCTTCGGCAAGCGCGAACGCGACGGCAAGGGTCTTGGCTACTTGATCGAGCGCGCGATCGAGGCCGATATTCCGGTGGTGATCGCGGTTTCAAGCGATCGCTTCACGGATTGGATCAAGTTCGCCGGCGGCATGAGCGTCAGGCTTGCCTGCGACGGCGCCGCACTGGACGCCTGGTGGCGTAACGTTTCTCTGCGGAACAACCTGGGCGCAGCGCCGGATCACATCACCGTGTGCGAAGCGCTCAAATAATCTCGGCGCGGCCTACAGCGTCTCCTGCTTGTGGCCGCAATTCTTGCAGGCGAATTTGACGCGGGCCGTGCCCCGTTCGGCTGAAAGCCGGTTCGGGGCGCCGCATTTGCCGCAAACCGCCTCGATCCGCGTATTGCCCTGCTTCACGGTCAGGTTCCGCTTCTCCATGGTCTCGCGGATCAGCCGCTCGGCCTCCTCCCGCATCGACTGCTTCGACATCCACGATACCCTCAGGACAAGATCGCGGGCCTTTTACCCCAGCCGTGTGACAGTTTACCAGAGGGGAAGCTCAGGTTTCGACGATGACGTAGCTGTCCTCGACAAGCACCTGAAAGGTCTCGGCGACATAGGGTCCCTTCTGCAGTTCCTCACCGCTTTCGACCGCGACCGGGTAGGAACGCACCTTGAACCGTTTCGGGTCGAACCAGGACTGGCCGTTGCGCATGTCGAACTCCCAGCCATGCCAGGGGCAGCGCAACAGTTCGCCGACACGGTCGCGGTGGTAGATTCCGGGCTCCGGCGACGTCAGCCGCGCCACGCAGGCCGCCTTGTCGAGCGGCGCCCCCTCATGCGGGCAGCGATTGAGCAGCGCGAAGAACTCGCCGTTGACATGGAAGACGACGATGTCGCGGCCCTCGACGGGAACCACCTTGTTGCCGCCCGGCGGAATCTCCGAGGTGCGCGCGACGATGTGACGGGTCATGGCGTCAGTCCGGTTGCGCCGCCAGCCGCGGCCACACCGGCAAGTCTATCGCGATGAAGCCGGGCGGCGCAATCAGCCGCAGGACACCGGGTCCGCCGCCGGACGGACCGACTGCCGCACCACGGTCGAAAATCGCGGGCTCGCGATCTTGCCCTGACGCATGGCCATGCCGAGCTCGAAACTGTCGGCAATCCGCCGGGCACGGTCGATGAAATGCGTCGCCGCCACGGGCGGGCACAGCTCGTTGGCAGTCGTCTCGAAGATCGAGATCCAGCGGTCGAAATGCTCGGCCGCGACGGGAAGCTCGAGGTGCGCCTGCATTGGCTGGCCATGATAGCGGCCGGTCATCAACGCGACCGACGACCAGAACGCGCAGAGCTTCAGCATATGCGCTTCCCAATCCTCGATCCGCGCCGCGAATACCGGCCCGATCAGCGGATCGGCCTGCACGCGAGCATAGAAGGTCCGGACCAGGCGCTCGATCATGGCGTCATCGATTCCGGTCTTGTCCATGAGATCGCTCGTGATGCGGGCGCGGCGCTCCGCGGCGCCTTCGGGATCGTCTACGACAGCCATGGCTGATCCTTGTCTATAAGATATATTTTATATACATCTTTATGGCTGATCGCGCAAGAGCGGGGTTTTGCGAAGCCGGCCGGGAATTGGTTTAATGCGAATCTGGTGTGCCACCCGCCTCGTGGCGCGAGGCGATCGAGGGGAGGCGATGGAAATCCGCATAGACGACCTCTCGAGCGCCGCGATACGGGAGCTGCTGCGTCTGCATCTGGCGGGCATGCACGCCAATTCGCCGCCCGGTCATGTCTTCGCGCTCGATCTTTCGGACCTGCAGGCGCCCGACGTGATGGTCTGGACCGCCTGGAAGGGCGAAACCGCCTGCGGAATGGGCGCGCTGAAATCGCTCGACGCGGGCTCCGGCGAAGTCAAATCCATGCGCACCCATCCAGATTACCTGCGCCAGGGGATCGGCGCCGCGATACTGGAACACATTATCAAGGAGGCCCGCGCGCGCGGCTTCCGCCGGCTAAGCCTTGAAACCGGCCAAGGCCCCGCCTTCGAGCCCGCGCTTGCACTTTATCGGCAACGCGGCTTTATCGATGGCGAAGCCTTTGCCGATTATGCGCGCAGCCCGTTCAACCAGTTCCTGCACCTGAGCCTCGATGGCTAGGCGGCGGGCTCCGCAAGGCCCGCTCCTCTTGATCCAGATCAACGACCGGGATCACGGCAGCGCCGCTGATCACGGTCGCGTTGCAAATCCAGCAGCAACAACATCGGGGCTCGCTGCCATGGCTGAAACAACCAAACTTTCCGTCGAGAAGGCACTGAATAAACTGCGCAAGGCCGATGCGCCCAAGTCCAGAGGCGAACGGCGCGATGACGATATCGCGAAGCTTGATGAGGAGATCGAGCGCATGAGAGCACAACGGCTGCGTCTGGAGGCGCATCAGCGAAAGAAGCGCGACTGAGCGTGTCAGGTCTCGGAGGGATCGTGGACCTCACCGATCTTGTGGACGACCACGTTGACCGACATGCCCAGATAATCCTTCGCGTCCCCGAACCAAGAGCCTGCCAGCGGGATCGCGAGGCCCGGATGCCGCGCGACCGCCACCGGAATCAGATCGAAACCGGCATTGATCTGGTTGGTCGGATCATAGTCGACCCAGCCGGCGCCGGGAAGAAACACCTGTAGCCACGCGTGCGTGGCGCCGGCCCCGGTCATGCCGGCAGCGCCGCCATCCACCGCGGCGTCGTACAGGTAACCGCTGACAAAGCGGCACGCGAAACCGAGGCGGCGCAAGGTCTCGATCATCAGCCAGGCATAGTCCCGGCAAGTGCCGGATCTGGTTCGCAAGGTCTCCACCGGGGACTGGGTTCCTTCCGTTTCCGTCGACCGGTAGGTGAAGTTGTCGCGGAACGTGGTCAGGATTCGGTGCAGGACATCAACTGTCCGGTCCTGGTCTCCGGCGACAAAGCTTTTCGTCCATGCGGCAAGGCTACCGTCAGCGTCGTCGGCATGCGGACGCAGATAGCCGGAGAGGTCGATCCATTCGTCGGGAGAGTATTGAACGGGAACCTCGTCGGCCCGCGTTTCCAGCGGAAAGGCCTCGATTCCCTTTACGCCGAAATAAATGCCTCGAACCTTGAATGTGAATGTCAGTTCGCCGCCTCCTCCACTGAACTCCACGACCGTGACAGTGTTGGACCGTGCGTCACTGATCCAATGGATTTTCGAGGGAAGACTGGTCCTGGCGGACCAGTTGAGGAGGCGCGCGGACGCGCCGCGCCTTGGCAGAAACATCGCCCGATGTGTGCCGAACGTAACGGGCTTCGCATACCTGTAGGTCGTCGTGTGCGTAATCTCGCCAACCATCGCCATGCATTCCTCCCTTGGGTGATCTCATGCCGGCCTCCCGCGGCGCACGGGATTGGGACCGAGGCGGCGCCGATAGCTCCTCACCTGGTTTCGCGCCGATGGCGCTGAAACCCTTGAGATAAAGCAAGGCGGCATCAGCAAGCGGACCTTGCGCCCGCCTCTCGGCAGGTCGCACGCCGGCAACACCCTTTGATCTATGTCAAGAGAAGCCGGAGATGGCCCTTCTCAGGATGTTCATTGTCCCGAACGCTCGTTTAGGAGGAGCATGCGATGAGCATCCTTTGGACCATCATTATCGGCTTCATCGTTGGAGTGATTGCCAAATTCATCATGCCCGGCGACAAGACCGAGCCGAAGGGCTTCATCCTGACGACCATTCTGGGGATCGTCGGCGCATTCGTCGCGACTTACCTTGGGCAGGCCGTCGGCTGGTACAATTCCGGCGAGTCCGCAGGCTTCATTGGCGGCATCGTCGGCGCCGTCATCCTGCTGTTCGTCTATGGCCTCATCATGGGGCGCCGGACGGCCTGACGCCATTACGCAGCCGGCTTGAGGCCGAAATCCGCAGGTCGCAGCAGCAAATCCGCGAGCGTGTAGCGGTCGAGCGTCTCCATGAACGCATCCATCGCCTCCCCCAGCACGCCGCGCAGCCGGCAGCGCGGGGTGATCAGGCATTGATTGCCGCTCCCGAAGCATTCGACCAGCGCGAAATCGGGCTCGGTCGAGCGCACGACGTCGCCCAGCCCGATCTTCTCCGGCTTCATCGCCAGCGAGAGGCCGCCGTTACGCCCGCGCGTGGCTTTGAGGAAACCCGCGCGGGTGAGCTGGTTGGCGACCTTCATCAAATGCGCGCGCGACAGGCCGTAGAGCGCGGCGGTCTCCTCGATGGTGATGAGCGCGTCCTTGCGGACGGCCGCATACATCATCAGGCGCAGCGCGTAATCGGAAAAATTTGTCAGGCGCATGGGCAGCCTCCGCGTCAAAACGAATAACATATATCATACATGTATGTTATCTGACAAAAAACATCCCGCCGGAAGCGGGATGTTTTTCGATCCGCCTAGAGCTTGTAGACTGCACGGGCGTTGGTGTTGAAGACCTTCCTGCGTTCAACCTCGGTCAGCGGCGTCTTGAAGGCGAAGCGCGCGTCGTCGTAATCCCAGTGCGGATAGTCCGACGAGAACAGCAGGCGGTCGATGCCGACCCATTCGATCAGTTGCCGCAGGTGCCTGGCTTCATCCGGCTCGTCGACCGGCTGGGTCGTGAACCAGAAATGCTCGCGGACATATTCGCTTGGCTTGCGCTTCAAATGCGGCACCTCGCTGCGGAAGCGCTCGAAATGCTGGTCCATCCGCCACATCGCCGACGGAATCCAGCCGAAGCCGCCCTCGATGTAGACGATCTTCAGTTTCGGGAAGCGCTCGGGGATGCCCTCGATCACCAGGCTTGCGAGGTTCGCGGCCATGGTGTGCGCGTTCGACTGGTGCTCCTCGCAGTAATAGGACGGCCAGCCGCCGCCGGTCGGCGCGTGCCCGCCATAGCCGCCGACATGGATGCCGAGCGGCAGGCCCAATTCCTGCGCCCTCTCGTAGATCGGCCAGTAGCGGCGGCGGCCGAGCGGCTCGTTGGCGCGCGGCGAGATATTGATCTGGATGTATTCGCCGGTCTTCGCACAACGCTCGATCTCTTCGAGCGCGGCCGCCGTGTCATCCTGGCTGACCAGGATCGAGGCCTTCAGGCGCGGATCGCGATGCGTCCAGTGCGCCAGCTGCCATTCGTTGATGGCGCGCTGGATCGCAGCTCCACATTCGAGGTTCTGCTGCGAGAAGATGAAGAGATCGAGCACTTGAAGGATTCCGAACTCGACATCGTAGGGATCGAGGTGCTGCTTCTGCATGAAGGCGAGATCGGAGCCGGGCACGCCGCCGGTCGGCGGCCAGGCGTCG
>Ga0207707_10001375_pt1 | contig 22564 bp, 13 predicted proteins | sample KBSC83BmetaG_FD_184336 | JGI IMG/M metagenome (GOLD analysis project Ga0207707, IMG submission 184336) | Corn rhizosphere microbial communities from Kellogg Biological Station, Michigan, USA - KBS C8-3B metaG (SPAdes) (version 2) | ecosystem: Host-associated > Plants > Roots > Rhizosphere ...
CCAAGAAAAAGGGGATCCGGATTTCAGTGTGGGTTCCGATCTGCCGGACGGTTAAGCCGCACGTTCGTCGCCTGCCATCGCGCGCCGCGCGGCTTCAGCCAAGAACCCGCTGCGTGTGGCACCATGCATGCGCGCGTAATCGTCAATGCGCTGCACCAGATTTTCCGGCAGCGACACGTTCAGACGCACCGCGCGCGGATTCACCCGAGCCACGTCGATGTCCACCAGCAACCATTGACCGCCGGTGTACGCCTTGCCGCGCGGCAGCGCATCAGGCGCGGTAGGCGCCGGCACATCCATCGCTTCACCCTCGAAATACACTTCCACCGCCTCTTGGACCGCGGCCGGCAAGTCATCTAACGCATCGGCGGCAGCGAAGCAGCCGGGGAAATCCGGCAGCGTCGCGCCCCAGGCACTGCGCTTGTCCTTGTGGATGTAGGCGGGGTAGATCATCTGTTCCTCCACGGCCAACCGGCCTGTCGAAAAATGTTGCGAGCGGTGCCTTGCGGCAGATCGTGTTTCGGATGCGGTACCACCACGTGACCAGGCTTGTCTGTGATGCGAGCCGGTCACATGGACTTCCAGCCAGCCTTCCTGTTTCAGTCTGCGGATAATGGTCTGGCTGTCCACGGGGATCTATTATACACACAGGTACACACGCGACGCTCCGGTCGCGGGAACAGTGGAGCCGCAATCCTGACAAGCGCTCGCGACGACGGTCAGCAGCGGGCGGGACATCGCAAAGCCAACCCCACACCGAAATCCGGGTACCCAAAAAAAACCGCGCGGCAGGAGCCGCGCGGTTTGAAATGCACCTGTCGAGTTGGATCAGAACTTGACAGTGGCACGGGCCCAGTAGAAGCGCCCGATGACGTCGTAAGTACCCACGTCGGTATCGGCATTGAGCACGATGGACTGCGTGAAGATCGGCGGCTGCTTGTCGAACACGTTGTCCACACCGAACGACAGCGTGGTGTTGATCGGCTGCACGTTGTAGCTGACCTGCGCGTAGTTGTACACGATGGACGGAATGCGGAACGCGGCCAACTGGGCACCGCTCTGGCCGTTCTGGTTCTCGGCGGGGTTCAGGCTGCCGGCCGTTTCCGACCCGATGTACTGGACACGCCAGGAAGCATTCCACGGACCATCCTGCCAGTCCAGGTTGACCTGCCCACGAACACGCGGATAGGAACCAAAGCCGTTGTAGTAATGGCCGGCGATGTGGTAGACCTGACCGCCCACAATGCCCGGAGCGGCGGTGTTGGTGTACTCGCTGAGGTAGGTACCCAGCGCCGACACCGTGAACTGACCCGGCAACCAACTCATCTGCGGAATGCGGTAGGTGAGGCTGGCATCCACGCCTTTGGTATCCAGACGGCCAAGATTGACGGTCGGCTGATTGATGAAGGCAACCTGGCCATTCGAACGACGGTGGATCAGGGCGCAGAACGGGCTGGAGTTGTCGGCGAAGCAGACCCCGGAAACGATCGTGGCATTCACGCCGGTGATCGTGTCGTTCAGGTAGATTCGCCACAGGTCCGCATTCAAGGTCAAGCCAGGCACGAAGTGCGGGCTGTACACCACGCCCCAGTCGAACGACTTGCCGGTTTCGGGCTTGAGATCGACGCCCGCCGCGACCGCACCCGACGAAACGCCGGTGGTCTGGGACAGGCCGTTCTGCAACGACTGGAATGTCGAACCAGGCGGAACGTTCGCGCAGGCGTTGGAATGTGCGGCCAGCGTTGCAGCGTCCAAACCGATGCAAGGATCGCTGAACGCGGGTGCACTACCGAAGGAACCGGTGAACAAGTTGCCCAAGGTCGGCGCGCGGAAGACCTCCTGCACGGTGCCACGCAGCAGCAGGTCCTCGATCGGACGCCATTCCACCGCGACCTTCCAGTTGCTGGTGCTGCCCGCCAACGAGTACTTGGAATAGCGATCACCCAAGTCAAGGTTCAACTGATGGAAGAACGGCATGTCCTTCAGGATCGGGATGTACAACTCCGCGTAGGCTTCCTTGACGGTGAAGCCACCTTGCAGGCCCGAGGTACACGCCGACTGCGGCGCCTGGCAGGTGCCATCGGTCGGATTGGCAACGGTGAGGAAGTCGATCAGGCGGTGCGCATATTCCTTGCGGTAATCCCCGCCCACCGCCAACTGCACGTCGCCTGCCGGCAGGCTGAACACCGGGCCGTTGGCATCGACCGTGTACTGACGCCGCACGTTGAGGTTGTTCGAGAACAGCGTGGCGAGATAGGTATTTTCGATGGCCACCGAATCCGGGCTTGTGGCATCGAAGATGTTGAGCGGCGTGCAGCCCGCGATCGCGGTGTTGGCATCACCCGCCGTGCCCACGCAGGTGGGCACGCCATTGACCAGCATGGACGGGCCAAGCGCGTTTTTGAACTGGGCGTTGTAGATCAGGTCGCCGATGGTATGACTTTGGGCACTGTCATGCCCGTACTGGTAGTTCGCGTCCCAGTTCCAGGTACCGATGGTGCCACGGAAGCCAAGAATCGCCTGGTCGGTGGTGTCGGTGTTCTGGCCCATACGCTGGCCGACGCCGGTCCATCGGGTCAGGAAATTGTACTGGGCGTACGCGGGGCTCCCGTCCTTGTTGACGTTGCCGGTCAGGTTGCCAGTCGACGGACCGAAATCAACCCCGAACGGGTTGTACATGTTGTCCTTCGAAATGATCACGCCGTCCGAGAATGCATCAAACGGCAGTGCCGCCAACGCGGAAGACGCGGTGGTCTTGTTGTGCATGAATGTCGCATACACCTGCACGTTGTCGGTCAGCTGGTAGTCGCCCTTGAAGAAGCCGTTGGTGCGCTCCTGCGGGACCAGGTCCCAGTTCACTGCCTGGTAGTTGTACGAGTCGGCGCCGGAGTAGCAGCGGTAATCTGCGAAGTCCTGGCCAGTGCCGCCGCCGGGCCCGAGACGAACCGCGCTGTTTGCCGACGCTCCAGTCGCGTTGCAGAACGGTGCGGGATTGCCACTGCTGTTCGTCCCCGTGTGCAGGTACTGGCCATAGGACGGAGCAGTTGCATATGCCCCGCTCGAATCGGTTGTCTGAAGGAACGCACGTCCGAACGGATTACGGCTGGAGCCGAACGCGTAGATGGTGCCGTAATAGCGGTACAGCGCGAGCTTGGAGAAGTCGCGTGCACCCGACGAAATGCCATCCTGCTTGTTGTAGTCCACGCCAGCCAGGATGCTGCCCTTGTCGGAGGTCTGGCCGAAGATGAAGCTGGCCCCCGTGCGCTGGCCGTCGTCGTGGTCGGAAATGCCGTAATTGGCGGAGAACTGTGCACCCTGATAATTCTTCTTCAGGATGAAGTTGATCACGCCCGCGATTGCGTCCGAACCGTAGGTCACGGCACCGCCGTCGTTCAGGACTTCGATGCGCTCGACCATTTCGGCCGGGATGATGTTGAGGTCCTGGTTGAGCATGCGGTGGCCGTCGACCAGCACCAGGGTGCGGCCGCTGCCCAGACCGCGCAGGTTCGCGCCGGCGGCACCGGAACCGCCACCGTTGTTGACCTGCGGGTTCTGCGGCGAACCCGTGATCTGCGGCAGATGCTGGACCAGGTCGCCCAGGGTCACCGCGCCGCTATTCTGAATCTGGGCCGCGGAAACGGTGGTAACCGGGTTGGCGGTTTCCAGATCCACGCGGCGAATGTGCGAACCCGTGACCACAATGGTCTGCAGGGTTTGCGGTTGCTGCTGGTCGCTTTGCGTCGTGGTGGTTGCGGTCTGCGCGAAGGCAGTACCGGCTACACCCACGGCAGCGACGGCACCCAGCGAAAGGGCCGTTTGCACGGCCTTGGACAGCTCACTGCGGTCGAGTCTCATTGCACTCTCCAAACGTCTGTGTAGATTGTGAAGCAGTTTTGGGAAAGGTCCCCGTCAAGATCGCCGGCGAGGCCTCATTGGAACGCTCGGCAGGCCGCATGCTAACAACTTCCTAACCCTTTGGGAATACCCCCGCAACACTGCTCCCCTCGCGCAAAACCGGATTCCTGAACAAAGATGAGGCCCGATCTGGCCCGGAAGAGCCAAATCTGGTGGATTTGCATGCAAACCGCGGTCCTGTTGGCTACAGCGCGCGTTTTCCGCCCTTCGTCCGCTGAACAAAGTTTGAACGGAAAGCATCCTGCCAATGCCACCAAACCTGTCCGCACGGCACGGGTGGTGCCAAGCAAACGGCTACCCTCGGCCTGGATGATGATTCAAGGAGAACTGGTATCCAGCGTCTTCTGCAACGTCGCCAACTGGCGCCCGTAGTGTCGCCATGCGCCGAAAGCGTCTTTGTGGATTGCTCTACGAGCCTGGCCCGCGCTGAGGGTACCGATGGGTGTCTTGTTGCGGGAAGGGTCCAGGCAAGCGGGCTCCCAATCGAGATCGCAGAACGCCACCACTTTACGCATCGTGGCTTCCGTATCGCTGACCAGATCGCGGTAAGCCACCTCCAGGATTTTCCCAGGCATGGCTTCCCGCCAATGCTCCATAAGGCGCCCGTACTGATGAAAGTGCCCGGCCAGCGTTTGCAGGTCGAAGCTGTACGCGTAGCGGGCGCCCAGCATCGCACGGAAATTGGAGAAGCACACATCCATGGGGTCGCGGGTCATGTGCAGCATGCGCGCTTGCGGCAGCGCGCGCTGGATCAGCCCTGCAACCATGTAATTCCATGGTTGTTTGTCAATGAAAAAACGCGCACCGGGTGCCCGCCACTGGACCTGTGCCAGATAGCGCCGCCCGATTTCCCGATAATCCAGTTCCGGCAGATTTTCCAGCATCCGCGCGTCCAGCAGCGCACGCTGATCGGCTGCCCAGCAGAGCTGACGCGCAAAATCCTCCAACTCTCCGACCGAAACCGCCTGCGAGTGACTGCCCAACAAGCGATCGAGCAGCGTTGTGCCGGATCGGGGCAAGCCGAAAACGAATATCGGTTGGGGACTTTTGCAGACATCCGGCCCTGCCCGAGGAGAAACCGGCATGCCGATCTCGATCAATCGATCCACCTGGCGTCGCGCGTGCTCCGGAGCCCATGGATGCAGGACTTGCATGATGGCATTGGCTTTCGCCAACGCCGTCCATGCCTCGTCGTAACAGCCAAGGTCTTCCAACTCCTTGTAACAAGCAAATTCAAGCGCAGCGTGATCTTGCGAACCCTGCGCCACCAGCAACCGGCGATGGTTGAAATCGTCCAGGTGATTGCGCTGGGGTGTCTGCCTGTGGAGTCGTGCCAGTTCGTACGTCCCCGCGCAGGCTGCAGGGTCTGCCTGCAGGCTGGCTTCGAAATCAGCCTCCGCTTGCTGCGAATGTCCACAGATGAGACTTTCCAGGCCACGGGCGAATCGAAATTCGGCGCCATCGACACCGAGTTCGTGGGCGCGATCCAGGAGCCTGAGCGCTTCGGCGTCTTCGCCCAATTCCCGACGCACCCCGGCGTGATACATCGCGAGCGATCCCGCACCCGTGTGAGCGAGAGCCGGGTGTTCGAGGCAGGCATGCGCCGCGAGGGTTTCGCCCGCACGAAGCAGGGCTTTGGCGACCGCAATGATCGACATCGGTTCTGCCGGCACGTCGCGCGCTGCGCCCAACGCATGTCGCGCTGCATCGCGCACCCGGTCATCCGCCCAGGCGATGTGGCTCAATGTCATGTGGGCCGCCGCGTGCCAGGGCTGCCTGGTCAACAGCGTTTCGAGTACGTCGCGGGCAATCCCCGTTTCCCCGGTGCCCATGAGGACTTGCGCCCTGCGCCACAGCTCATCCACGGACTGGTTGGTCATGCGCTCGCACAACGATGGACGTCGTGCCCAAGCATCCGGCAATTGCCACCCTTCGACAAGCACCGCTGCCGAGCACACCGGGAGCGCACCCAAGCTGCGCTCCGCGGCGCTGGCGTCAAACGGAAACGGGGAACCCACTCACCCGCAACATGAAGTTCAGAGCACTTGATGGTACTGCACGTATGGGACGCGCCCCTGGTCCGGCGCGGTGCCGTTGGGACCCAAAAGCAGCGGCGCGCGACCGGAGGACCACACGTTCTGCGCGCCGAAATTCAGCTCGCCGCGCCACGGCAGCCGAACGCTGATGCCCAGGTCGATGCCGCTCCAGCGCTGATTCTGGCCCAGCGTCGAACCGGGCACGTCCGGTTCGAGCATGTGCCCGACGATCGCGCCACGCACGGCACCATGCTGGATGCCGAGGCTGAGGGTGGTCTGGTCGAGCGCATCATCGGCGGCGAGGCCGGAGCCCGGCAAAAACCTGACGTGGCCGACGCTGGCACCGAGGTTCAGGCTGGTATCGGGCGCCAGGTCCACCTTGCCGCGCGCATTGAGGCTGGTGGCCGTGCTGTTGCGGAACCACAGCGGCGCAGCAACGTCCGCGCCGCCTTCCGACGGCAACACGCGCGGCAGCGGCGCGTTGCGCACGTGCGTGGCCGCGGGCTCGCTCTGCGCCTGGCCGATCGACAAATCGAGGGTCACGCCGTGGCCGGCATAACCCGCGCCGACTTCGCCACGTTGCACGCCGTCCACCGGTGCGATACCAAGACAGCCCGGCGTGCCAAGGGCACAGGTTGGCGCCAGCTGTGTCCAGCGGGTCTCGTTGACGTTGACGTGCGCGGTAAGGCCGGGCTTGGTGGTGAACTGGACGCCCGCGCCCGCAGAATGGGCCTGCCCATCCAGCGGAGCCGCGGTAGCTGAGGGAACGGTGCTGCCCGCTCGCCCGCTTGCCATCACCGACAATTTATTGCCGTCCTGCTGCCATACGGGCGCCTTGGCGGTGGCTTTGCCCGTATGCACGGGCTTGAGCGCCGGGATCACCGGCATCGGAACCGCTTGCGCAAACGCCCACGTCGGCAGGGCCAAGGCCAAGCCGGTGAGCACTGCGCTGGCAAGCAATCGACGCATTCTCGGACCCAGACAAATCCTCATCCCACACTACGTTCGGCGCGGAGAACCGTGCCGTCTTTGGGGATGATTGTACGCCACGAAATTACATTTTGCTAACAATTCATGAACCGGCGGGTGCATGAAGCCGCCACCTGCCGTCCCGCGGCTCGGTGGGTGACCGGCGTGGGAACTACGGGTTACACTCTGAGTCGTTGCAGGGGGTTGGACCATACATGGCAGGCGACGTTCATCATCTGGCTGCACCGGCCAGCAAGCCGCCGACCACAGCGGTTCTGTGCCGCGCGATCAATGAGCTGTGGGCGGCAACGGACCTCGACGCCGTGGGTGCGGCCGCCGCGGCCCTGCTGGCGAAACTCGTACCCGAGGCGCGCGTCAAACGTTGCCTCGCCGATGCGTCCGAAGAACCCGCCGAACCCGGCACGTCCATCACGCGGGTCAAATTGCCCGACCAGGAGTCGCTGCGGATCAGCACCCCGTTCGGCGACGATGCACGCGTGCTGATCGAAACGGCGGCGGAGATGATCGACGCGCGCGTCCGCGCACTCGCGCACAGGAACCAGTTGAGCGATTCGGTGAAGCAGCTTGCGCGCGCGGAACTCCTGCAGCGCGCGTTATATGCCATCGCCGACCAGGCCAGCGCGGTGGGTTCCAACCTCACGCCGATGTTCCAGGCGCTGCACAAGATCGTCGGCAGCCTGATGTACGCGGAGAACTTCTACATCGCGTTGTATGACGCCAAGCGCGACAGCGTGCGGTTTCCGTACTACGCCGATACGGTCGACCCCGAGCCTCCGTCGCCGGACAGTGACTTGCCGATGGAGGCGATCCTGCACGGACCGACGTGGTACGTGATCCGCGACGGCAAGCCATTGATGGGTTCGCTGTCCGCAATCGAGTCCCAGGTCCACGGCCCGTTCCACGCCACCGGCGCCGATTGCGTGGACTGGCTCGGCGTGCCGCTGCTGCGCGGCAGCGAAGTGGTCGGGTGCGTGGTGATGCAGAGCTATGACGAGACGCATCATTACGACGAGCAGGACAAGACGCTGTTGATCTACGTGGCGCAGCACATCCAGACCGCGCTGGAACGGCGCCTGGCGCATGCCGAGCTGGAGCACCGCGTCAGCGAGCGTACCGAGGCACTGCGTGATGCCAATCGCGTCCTGCAAAAACAGGTGCTGGAACGCCAGCGCGGCGAACGGCTGCAGGCGGCGCTGTTCCGCATCGCGGAACTGGCCAGCACCACCGACAGCATCGACAACTTCTACGCCGCCGTGCATCGCGTCGTGGGCGGGTTGTTGTACGCGCGCAATTTCTACATCTCGCTGCTGTCCGAGGACGGCACCGAATTGACGTTCCCTTATTCGGTGGATGAGCGCGATCGCCAGCGGCAGCCGCGCAAACTCGCCAACGGTCTCACCGAATACGTGTTGCGGAATGGCACGGCCATGCTCGCGAATGCGCCCGAGATCGCAAAGCTGCGTGCCGAGGGTGAGGTGGCCCAATCCGGCGCCGACTCGCTGTGCTGGCTCGGCGTGCCGCTGGTTTGCGCCGAGCACACCGTCGGCGCGCTGGCGGTGCAGAGTTATTCGCCCGAACACCACTACACGCTGCGTGACCAGGAACTGCTGACCTTCGTTTCCTACCACATCGCCAACGCACTGGAACGCGTGCGCGCCACCGAGTCGCTGCGGCGCGCGTATTCCAATCTCGAGCACCGCGTCGGCGAGCGCACCCGCGCGCTGGCGCTGGCCAATCGCGACCTGCGCGCTCAAATCGCCGAGCGCGAACGCATCGAAGCGCGCCTGAAATACGAAACCCTGCACGATTCACTGACCGGCCTGCCCAACCGCAGCCTGCTGATGCAGCGGCTCGAGCGTGCGCTGGAACGCTTCCACGCAGACCCGTCGAAAGGTTTCGCGGTGCTGTTCATGGACCTCGACCGCTTCAAGGTGATCAACGATTCGGTCGGGCACCTGATCGGCGACGACCTGCTGTTCCAGGCCGGCAGCCGCATCCGTTCCTGCGTCAAATCCGAGGACGTGGTCGCGCGGCTTGGCGGCGACGAATTCGGCGTGCTGCTGGAAGGCGTGGCGGACGCGGACAAGGCCTGCCGCGTCGCCAAGCGCATCATCGACGACCTCAATGCGCCGTTCCGGCTGGCCGCGAAGGAACTGTTCACCTCGACCTCGATCGGCATCACGTTGGCGGCCGAGCACTACCGGCATCCGGAAGAATTGTTGCGCGATGCCGATTCGGCGATGTATCGCGCCAAGGCCGACGGCCGCCACCGTTACGCGGTGTTCGACGAGGGGCTTCGCCAGCAGGCGGTGTCGCTGCTGGAGATCGAGAACGACCTGCGCCGCGGCATCACGCGCGAGGAATTCGTGCCGTTCTACCAGCCGGTGGTGGACATGCGGGACGGCACAACCATCGGTTACGAAGCGCTGATGCGCTGGCAACATCCCAACCGCGGTCTGCTGCTGCCGGGCGAGTTCCTCGGCATCGCCGAAGATACCGGGGCGTCGGAAATCATCGACTGGCAAATCTTTGCACAAGTGTGCAGGCAGGCCAACGACCTGGCCGCGAACAGCGACGCGTTCGTCGGCATCAACCTGTCTGCGCGCCATTTCCGCAATCCGGATCTCGACCGGCGCCTGCTGCAGTTGCTGGCCGACCACGGTGTGTCGCCCTCGCGCATCCGCCTGGAAATCACCGAGCGCGCGATGCTGGACAACCCACCAGAGGCCAAGCGCACGCTGCAGGTGCTGTGCAACGCCGGCATCCGCATTTCGCTGGACGATTTCGGCACCGGCTATTCCTCGTTGTCGTACTTGCACCAGTACCCGGTGCACGCGCTGAAGATCGACCAGTCGTTCGTCCGCGGCCTGTCGAGCCACAGCGAAGGCGGCAGCGACGCCGTAATCCGCTCGATCCTGGCGATGGCGAAGCTGTTGTCGATGCAGGTGATCGCCGAAGGCGTCGAGACGATCGAACAACGCGACCTGCTGCTGGAGATGGGCTGCCGGCTCGCGCAGGGCTTCCTGTACTCGCCCGCGCAACCGTTCGAAACCTGGGCCGGCCACGCAGTGCCCGACGCTTCGGCATGATCGCCGCACCCCCTGCGCGTTCCGGCGCGCAATCGCGCCGCGCGCGCGCGCGCCGCTGGTTGAAATGGCTCGGGTGGCTGGTGCTGGCATTCATCGCCGCAACCTGGCTGCCGGTCGTGATCCTGCGTTTCGTGCCGCCCGTCACCAGTGCCTACATGCTGGAACGCAAGCTGTCGCAGGCGTGGCGTGGCACCCGCGGTTTCACGGTTCACTACCACTGGATGCCGTGGACGAAAATCGCGCCCGTGGCGCCGCTGGCAATGGTCGCGGGCGAGGACCAGACGTTTCCGTTCAACCACGGCTTCGACATCGCATCCATCAAATCCGCGATCGACGTCGCCGAAGCCGGTGGTCGCCTGCGCGGCGCCAGCACCATCACCCAGCAGACCGCGCGCAACCTGTTCCTGTGGAATGGCGGCGGGTTTTTCCGCAAGGGGCTGGAGGCGTACTTCACGGTGCTGATCGACATCACCTGGCCCAAACGCCGGGTGCTCGAGGTGTACGCCAACATCGCGGAACTGGGCGACGGCATCTATGGCGTCGAGGCCGCGGCGCAGGCGTATTTCCGCGAACCCGCATCGCGCCTGACGTCGCACCAGGCGGCGTTGCTGGCTGCGGTGCTGCCCAACCCGCGCGGCTGGCACGCCGACCGGCCCTCGCCCTACGTCCGGCGGCGCGCGGCATGGATCGAGCAACAGATGCGCCAGTTGGGCGGGGTTGCGTACGTGCTGGATGAACACCCGCCCAAACCGCGCGTGGATGATCCGCAACGGCGCTACCGCAGGCGCTAAAATCGAAGAACCTTCCGCGATCCTGAGGAGAACGTCATGCGACAGGTCAGGCATCTACTGGAAGACAAGGGCAGCGCGATCTACAGCATCGCGCCGGAAGCGCCGGTGCTGGATGCGATCCGCATGATGGCCGAACGCGGCGTCGGCGCGCTGCTGGTGCTGCGCGGTGACGCGCTGGCAGGCATCGTCACCGAGCGCGACTACGCGCGCAAGGTCATCCTGAAAGGCCATTCTTCGCGCGAGACGCCAGTGTCCGACATCATGACCCCCGCGCCGACCTGCGTTTCGCCGGCCACGACGGTGGACGAATGCATGCGGCTATGCACCGAATTGCGCGTGCGCCATCTTCCGGTGCTGGAGAATGGCACGCTGGTGGGCATCGTCTCGATCGGCGATCTGGTCAAGGCCGTGATCAACGATCAGGCGACCGAGATCGATCAGTTGCAACGGTACATTGCGGGGTGAAAGGAGAACTGTTGTAGCCCGGACGCAGGCACGCAGTGCCGACTGCGTTTGCAGGATTGCAAACGCGAACGCCGAAGGCGGCCCGAAGGGCAAGCGCCAAGGATGGCGCGGGTAAATCCGGGTGACCTCGCCAATGATCCCGGATTCCGCTTCGCTTCATCCGGGCTACGCGCTACGTGCTGTACTGGACGGATGAAGACATCCTGTCGTCATTTCACTTGCGAGACCATCCACTTCACGGTGGCCTCGACCTGCGCATCGGTGAGCGCGGGGTTGCCGCCCTTGGCCGGCATGTGGTTGCCGTCAGGACCGGTGTAGCCATCGATCGCGTGCTTCACGAGCGTCGCGATGCCTTCCTTGATGCGCGGCGCCCACGCGGACTTGTCGGTGACCTTGGGCGCGCCTGCGGCGCCGGTCGAATGACACGTGGTGCACAGGTGGTCGAAGATCGTCTTGCCGTCGGTCGTTCCGCCGTAAGCTACTTGCGACGCCGCAGCCTTGTCCGCGGCGGCCTTGGCGGCCTCCATCGCGGCACGTCCGGTATCACCCGCATACACCGCCGCAACCGGCGTGATGCGTTCGCCCGCACGCTGCACTTCCCGCTGGTTGCTTTCCTTCGGCAGCGACGCCCACACGAACGTGCCGATGATGATGAGCACCACCGCAGTGCCCGCGAGCATGGCGATCATGATCGCGAAGTGCTTCATGAAGGTACGATCGGATGGGGTGAGATGCGTGCTCACTTGCGAACTCCGGTTGAAAGTCGAACGGTGTCCCCGGGCCCCCGCGGACGCCATATATCCGGGCGAGTATAGCCGTCTCGCGATGTTGCTCCAAATTCCGCCCGCGTTGACTTGGGCTAAACGTCCGCTCGTGTACAACCGCAGCTTCGCCGCTGCGCGGCACCGAAGGCAAGGAGCATGCCCGACCACTACGATCTCATCGTGATCGGCTCCGGGCCCGGTGGCGCGACACTCGCGCACCGCCTGGCGTCATCCGGCAAGAAGATCCTGATCCTCGAGCGCGGCGACTTCCTGGAACGCTCGCCCGCCAACTGGAGCGCAAAGTCGGTCTTCATCGACAATGCCTATCAGGCCAACGAGACCTGGTACGACAAGACCGGCAAGGCGTTCCAGCCGGGCCTGCATTATTTCGTGGGCGGCAATTCCAAGATGTACGGCGCGGCGCTGTTCCGCCTGCGCGAACGCGACTTCGGGGAAATCCGTCACGCCGATGGCATTTCACCGGAGTGGCCGCTGAAGTACGACACGTTCGAGCCGTACTACATCGAGGCCGAGCGGCTGTACCACGTGCACGGGCAGGCAGGCGAAGACCCGACCGAACCGCCTCGCAGCGCGCCTTACGCGTACCCGCCCGTGTCGCACGAGCCACGCATGCAGCAACTGTCCGACACGTTCGTCAAGCAAGGCCTGCACCCCTTCCACATGCCGCTCGGGATCCTGCTGGACGAAAAGGATGGCCGGGTGCTGCGCCACAGCGCGTGCATCCGCTGCGGCGCGTTCGATGGCTATCCGTGCCCGACCAACGGCAAGGCCGACGCGGAAGTGATGTGCATCGAACCGGTGCTTGCCGCGCATCCGAATGTCACGTTGCTGACCGGCGCGTATGTTTCAGGGCTCGATACCGACGCCAGCGGTCGCACCGTAAGCACCGTGCAGGTGGAACGCGATGGTGCGAAGGAAACGTATTCCGCCGACATCGTGGTGGTCGCCTGCGGCGCGCTTTCGTCCGCGCTGTTGCTGCTGCGCTCGGCCAACGACAAACACCCGAACGGACTCGCCAACGGTTCCGACCAGGTCGGGCGCAACTACATCCGCCACAACCAGTCGGTGCTGTTGGCGATCACGCGCGAACCCAATGACACGATTTTCCAGAAGACCGTCGGCGTCAGCGATTTCTACTTCGGCGCGGACGATTGGGAATTCCCGCTGGGCTTGATCCAGATGACCGGCAGGTCGCACGCCGACACGCTGCGCGGCGAGGCACTGCCTGACTGGCTCACATGGCTGCCGGAAAAGCCATTCGAGTACATCGCCCGTCATTCGCTGGACTTCTGGCTGTCGAGCGAAGACCTGCCGCGGCCCGAAAACCGCATCCGCTACGACGGCGAGCGCGTGGTGGTGGAGCAGATCGACAACAACATGCAGGCACACGAGCGACTGAAGCGAAAACTGGAATCACTGCTCGAACCGATAGGCGCGCATCCGCACACGCTGCGCCGGACGCAATACCTCGGCAAGAACATTCCGATCGGTGGCACCGCGCATCAGGCCGGCACCGCGCGCTTCGGCACCGATCCGAAAACCTCGGTGCTGGACCTCGATTGCAAGGCGCACGAACTCGACAACCTGTACGTCGCCGACGCGAGCTTCTTTCCTTCGATCGGGGCGGTGAACCCCACGCTCACCATCATCGCCAATGCGCTGCGCGTCGCCGACCGGATCGCGGAGCGGATGAAATGATGACATCCCTCCGCGGCGGCGCGCTCGCGCTACGCGCGCGTTCGCTTCGCTCTGCCCCTCGTACCGAAGGGGTGGACGAAGCGAGGCCCTTTGCGCTTTTCCTCCCCCTTCCGCAGGAAGGCGGAGCGAAGCGAACGCCCGCGCAGCGGGACGAGGGGGATGGCTTTCCGTATCGTGGAGCGAACAACACCCCCTCGCGCCTTCGGCGTGACCCCCTTCCGTGGGAAGGGGGTGAAAACAAGGAGCACGCCATGTGGCTGAATCTTTATCTCATCCCGATCGTGATCCGCGTATGCCTGGTCGTGCTGTTCCCCTTCAGCGCGCTGGACAAGATCGTGTTCTGGAAGGACGCCATCGCGCAGGCGGATTCCTCGTTCCTGCCGCGATGGAGCGGGCCGCCGTTGCTGGTCGCGGCGATCGTCGTCGAAGCCGTCGCGCCGTTCTGCATCGTGTTCGGCTGGCACGACCGCATCGCCGCATTCGTGCTGGCGTTGTTCTGCGTGGTCACCGCGATCCTGTATCACTCCTTCTGGCGTTACGACGACTTCTGGAAATCCGGCAACAGCGTCGCGCGCAGCCACTTCTGGGATTTCCTCAAAAATTTCGGCTTGGTCGGCGGCTTGCTGCTGGTGGTGTTTGCGACGCAGCTCGCGCCCGCGGGCGTGGTCGCGCGGCGGCCATTGTCGTCCACCGCGGTGTACACACCCGTCGGCACCGCACCGCCTTCGGCAGTGCCCGGTTGGAGCAGGAGCGACGCAAATGGGCACTGACATACCCGCACTCACCTACTGGCACGTGTGGGCTGACGATGATGGCGTCAGTCGTCAGGAACGCCGCACGCTGCACGACTTCAAGCGCCAGAGCATGGGCGGCGCGGCACCACAATGGAATGCCGTGCTGGAGCAAAAGCCTGCGCGCGCGATCTTCAGCGTGCTGCCCGTTGGCTGGACCGGCGACTGGCACGAGAATCCCTCGCCGCAATGGATCGTGCCGCTGTCGGGCCGCTGGTTCGTGGAGACGATGGACGGCACGCGCGTGGAAATGGGTGCTGGCGAAGTCTCGTTCGGCGGCGACCAGCGTTGCGTCGCCGACGCGCAGGGTCACAAGGGCCACCGTTCCGGCACGGTGGGCGAAGAACCAGCCGTATTGATGCTCGTGCAAATGGACGATGCGCCGTGAGCGACTACGAAATTCTCGACTCTCGCTTTCGCTCGATGGTGCTGCCGAACGCGCCGCTGGAAAAACTGGCCGACGGATTCCGCTGGCTGGAAGGCCCGGTGTGGTTCGCCGATATGCAATGCCTGTTGTTCAGCGACATCCCGAACGACCGGATCATGCGCTGGACGGCGTCGGGCGGCGTGTCGGCGTTCCGGCAACCGTCGCGTTTCGCGAACGGCCACGCGCGCGACCGCGAAGGTCGTCTGGTCGGTTGCCTGCACGCCGGCCGTGCGATCGTCCGCACCGAACTCGACGGCAGCATCACCACGCTGGTCGATCGGTTCGACGGCAAGCGGCTCAATTCGCCCAACGACGTGGTGGTGAAATCCGACGGCACGATCTGGTTTTCCGATCCGCCCTACGGCATCCAGACCGATTACGAAGGCGGCAAACGTGCATCCGAACTCCCCGCCAACCTCTATCGTTTCGATCCGCGCGATGGATCTCTGGACGTGATGATCGGCGACATTGCGGGTCCGAACGGCCTGTGCTTTTCGCCCGGCGAAAAACGTCTGTACGTCACCGACACCGGCGTGCAATTCGAACCCGATTCGAAACGCTGCATCCGCGTGTATGACCTCGGCGATGACGGCAAATCGCTGCGCAACGGCCGCGACTTCCACGCGAGCACGACGGGCCACGCCGACGGCATTCGTTGCGACGAAGACGGGAATGCATGGGCCGCCGTCGGCGACGGCGTGCACTGCATCGCGCCCGACGGCACGCTGCTCGGGCGCATCAAGGTGCCGTGCACGGTTTCGAACCTGTGCTTCGGCGACCGCCACTGCAGCCGCTTGTTCCTGTGCGCATCGCAAGCGCTGTACGCGATCTGGGTCAACCGGCGCGGTGCGCAGCGGCCATGAGCCACGGCATCCAGCGGTTGCTGCGGGTCGAACGCAACACGGCGGACCTCGACCGCGCGCTCGCGTTCCATCACGACGCACTGGGCTTTCGCGTGCACGCTTCGGACGCCGCACCGCCTGAATGGACCTTGCTGCCGGGCTTGTGCGACTCGGCGCCGTGCTGCGCTTACCTTTCGCTGGGCGCGCAGACGCTCGTGCTCACCGAGTTCCCGAACGCCACACCGTACCCGAAAGACGGCGCATCGAACGACTTGTGCTTCCAGCATTGCGCGATCGTGGTCGATGACATGGGTGCTGCATACGATCGCGTGATGAAGCACGGCGCCACGCCGATCACGCAGGACGGTCCGCAAACGCTGCCGCCATCCACGGGCTCGGTCACCGCGTTCAAGTTCCGCGATCCCGACGGGCATCCGCTGGAATTGATCGCGTTTCCCGACCGCACGGGCGATCCCGCCTGGCAATCGGCGCGTACGGATGGCCCAACGCTGGGCATCGACCACAGCGCGATCAGCGTGGGCGGCGTCGATCGCTGCATCCTGCTTTACGAATTACTGGGGCTGCGCGTCGCCGCGCGCGGCGTGAACCGCGGCGTGGAACAGGACCGTCTCGACGATCTCGCCGATGTCGCGGTGGACGTGATCGCGCTCCAAGCCATGATGCACACGCCGCACCTGGAACTGCTGGGCTACCGCCATCCGCGCGGCCGCGGAAACGCATCGACCCGGCTGACAGACATCGCGGCCGACCGTCTGGTCTGGCAGGCGGAGAATGTCGATATGCTGCTCGGTGCGCTCACGGATGGTGACTTCACGGATGCCATCATCGCCAGCGGCTTCATCGGCGGTGCGACGGTTGCGTTGCTGCGCAATCCGGACGGGCACCTGCTGGTGCTGCGCGACCGCCCCTGAGCCCGTTCGGCTGGCCATTCATGAACGGCGCGGTCACAACCGTTTCGCTAACATCGAAGATTCCGCCCGACGAGTGACCGCAGAAGAGTGACCGCACCAGGGTCTGTTTACGCTGTGCCAAACGGCCGCGCCGGGGCCATTTGCCCGCAGGGCAGGGAAGAGCGAGGAGGATGTATGTCGATACATCGACGAGCGATGACACAGCCATGTGGGCAAATGGCCCCGGCCCGGAGGGTTGCTCCGCAGCGGCCGCCATGCTTCGGTGCGCACCTTGGCCATGGCACCACCATGGCGCCGCGGCACGCACCTCGTCCGGCAACCGCTGCGGAAGCAACGCGGCTCGCTTGGCATAGCATTGGCGGGCCCTAATTGCCACGCAACCGCCGCCCGCAAGCATGGATCCGCCGTCTCGGGATGAGGCGCAGCGCGCGCCTCGCCGCGCGCAACCGCATCCACGGTGCCCCGCGCGAAGCGGACAACGCCGCGGCAGCACCGATTCCGGCCACTGTGCTTGCACGCGGGCACGACAGCCTGAGCCAGGCCGCGGCGTTTGATCTCGACAGGGCGCTCGTTGCGCATGACCGCACGTTGCAGCACGCCTACGCGGTCGCGCGCACCGCCGCAATCGACAATCGCCGCGTCGAGCCCGCGGCGGAATGGCTGATCGACAATGTCTACCTGATCCGCAACGAGATCCGCGAGATCCGCGAGGCATTGCCGCCGAACGTCTGGAAGCGGCTGCCGCGCAACGCGCCCGATGGTCAGGTCGTGCCGCGCATGTTGCGAGCCTTGCGCGCCTGCATTGCGCAAGGGGACGGCAACGTCGAACCCGACGCGGTCGAACGTTACCTCGACGATTACCAGGCGCACGCGACCTTCGACCTGGTCGAACTATGGACGCTGCCGGTACTGGTGCGGGTGGCGCTGATCGAAGGACTGGCCAGCGACGCCGCCGCGATCACCTGCCGCATGCAGGCTTATTCGAACGCCGAGGCGTGGGCCGAGCGCCTGATCGGCGTGGCCACGCGCGCGCCCAACGACATGCTGCTGGGCGTCGCCGAAATGGCGCGCACCGACGTGTTCGCATCGCCGGCCTTCGCCGCCGAGTTCTACCGGCTGCTGGAAGGCAAGCATCCATCGCTGAAACTCGCGCTCACCTTCGCAGAGCAGCAGCTCGAACAACGCGGCACCAGCGTGGCGCGGGTGATCGACGAGGAATCGCGTGCGCAGGCCGCGGATCAGGTTTCCATCGCCAATCGCATCAACAGCCTGCGCCGCGCCAGTGACTACAACTGGTCCGAATTGCTGGAACGCGTCGGCAAGGTCGACCGCATCCTTGGCGAGGATCCGGCCGGCGCGTATGCCGGCATGGACTTCGCCACCCGCGGCCGTTACCGGTACGCCGTGGAAGTGCTCGCGAAACGCAGCGGCCGCGGCGAGGCCGATGTCGCGCAGCGCGCGCTGGAACTGGCGCGACTCGATTGCGCCTCCGGCACCGATCCGCGCCGCCGCCACGTCGGCTATTTCCTGATCGGCGCGGGACTCGCGACCTTCGCGCACGCGCTGGGTGCGCGTGCGCCAGCCGAGTACCGAATCGCGGAACGTTTGCGGCGCTGGCCATCGATGACCTACCTGGGGAGCATCCTCCTGGTCAGTCTGCTGGTGACCGCATTGGTCGCGGGCGGCCGCCATTGGTATTTCTCGTCGATGCCACTGGCGATCGATTTCGTGTTGCTGATCGCGGTGTTCGTCGCCGCCAGCCAACCCGCCGTCACACTGGTGAACTGGTTTCTGGGCATGCTGGTGCCGGCGCGCCTGCTGCCGCGCATGTCGTTTTCCGGCGGCATTCCCGACGAATGCCGCACGCTGGTGGTGGTTCCGTGGTTGCTGGGCAGCACGCAGGGCCTGGCGGAACAGCTCGATGCGCTGGAAATCCGTTACCTCGGCAATCGCGACCGCAACCTGCATTACGCGCTGCTCACCGATTTTCCGGATGCACCCGAGCGCGACATGCCCGGCGATCCGGCGTTGCTGGAAGCCGCGACCGCCGGCATCGACAGGCTCAACGCCAGGCACCCGTTGCCTGGCAGCACGCGCTTTCATCTGTTCCACCGGCCGCGTGAGTGGAACCCGCGCCAGTCGGTGTGGATGGGCTTCGAGCGCAAGCGCGGCAAACTGGGCGACCTCAACCGCGTGTTGCGCGGCACGCGCCCCGAGCGCGCCTTCGGCGTGGTCGTGGGTGACATCGATGCGCTGCAGACGACGCGCTATGTGATCACGCTGGACGCCGACTCCCAGTTGCCGCCCGAAGCGGGACGCAAGCTTGTCGAAACCATGGCGCATCCGTTGAACCGGCCATGGTTCAGCAAGGGCTCGCGCCGCGTGATCGCCGGTTTCGGGCTGCTGCAGCCACGCATTTCGGTGACCTACGAAAGCACGCGCCCGAGTCGTTTCGCGCGGCTGTTCAGCGATGCCACCGGACTCGATCCGTACACGCGCGCCGTTTCCGACGTTTACCAGGACCTGTTTGGCGAAGCTTCGTTCGTCGGCAAGGGCATCTACGACATCGACGCCTTCAGCCGCTCGGTGGGCACGCGTTTTCCCAACGACCTGATCCTGTCGCACGACCTGCTGGAAGGTTCCTACGCGCGCACCGGGCTGGTCAGCGACATCGAGTTGGTCGAGCACCAGCCCAACCGCTACAGCGTCGATGTGCGCCGCCGCCACCGCTGGACGCGTGGCGACTGGCAGATCGTTCAGTGGCTGTTTCCGATCGTGCCGGGGCCGCGCCGGCGCGGCCTGCGCAACATGCTGAAGGCACACCATCGCTGGAAGATCCTGGACAACCTGCGGCGCGGGTTGGTGCCGCTCGCAATGCTGGTGCTGCTGTTGCGCAGCTGGGTGCTCAATGACGTGCCCGTCTACTGGACGCTCGTGCTGGTCGCGTTCCTGCTCGGGCCGACTTTCCTGACTGCGCTGGTGCAGGTGCTGCGCAACGCGTGGTCGCGCGTGCCGCCGCGGCGCTGGCGCAACACCTGGCGCGGCATCCGCGACGTGCTGCTGCGCGAGCTGTTCGCGATCGCGACGCTGCCGTTCGAAGCCATGCTGAACATCGATGCGATCGGCCGCAGCGCCGGGCGCCTGCTGTTCACGCGCAAACATCTGCTCGAGTGGACGCCGATGACCGACGCCGTGCGCGGTGCGGCCAACAGCCTCGCCGGTTACCTGCGCCTGATGTGGGTGGCGCCGACCACGGCGATCGTGGTCGGGGTGGTGATCGGCGTGCATGCGCCGGGATCGATGGCCGCGGCGCTGCCGTTTCTGGTGCTGTGGTTCGCGGCGCCCGGCATCGCCTGGTCGATCAGCCTGACGCCGCCCCGTCCGCCGCTGCCGCTGGACACCACCCAGCGCGCGTTCCTGCACGGCATCGCGCGGCGGGTGTGGCACTGGTTCGAAACCTTCGTGAACGCAGATGAAAACTGGCTGCCACCGGACAACTGCCAGATCTTCCCGGTCGAACAGGTCGCGCACCGCACCTCGCCCACCAACATCGGCATGGCATTGCTCGCCAACCTGACCGCCTGCGATTTCGGTTACATCACGTATGGCGCGTTGCTCCAGCGCACCGCCGCGACGCTGGACACACTGCACAAGCTGTCGCGCCATCGCGGCCACTTCTACAACTGGTATGACACGCTCACGCTGGAACCGCTGCCGCCACGTTACGTATCCAGCGTCGACAGCGGTAACCTGATGGCGTGCCTGCTGGTACTGGCCAGCGCGCTGGAACACAGCGACGACGAGCCGCTGGTGTCGCGCACACTGGCCGGGGGCTTGCGCGACACGGCGCAACTGTTGGACGCCGAGCTGGTCAACGTCCAGGCGCAAGACCCGCACGCCAACCTCGCGCTGGCGGCGACCTTGAACAAACTCGACACGCTGATCGCGGACGCCATCGGCAATGCCGACAACCTGCCGGTGCTGCACGGCCTGCTGGCGCGCATCGACACCGAAGCCGGGCGGCTGGCATCGCTGAATGCCGACAATGGCATCGTGGGGGAATTCGCGGATTGGACAAATGCCTTGGCGCAGCAGGCCTCCGCGGCAAGCGAGGAGCTGGACGAGTTGGCGCCGTGGCTGGCGCTCGGCGATTCCGGCAGCGACGATCCTGCGGCGCGCGCGTTGCTGGTGGAACTGGAACACAACCCGCTGCGTTCGCGCGCACGCGCGTTGGCCGCCGAAATCGTGTCGCGGCTGGAAGCGCCCGGCAGCGACGGCGCGCCGGACCTTTGCGCGGCGCTGCGCGAAACCGGTGCCACCTTGAACCGCCGCCATGATGACGCGCAAGCGTTGACCGCGGCCTGCCGCGAACGCGCGACCATGGACCTGTCCTTCCTGTGGGACAAGCAGCGCGAACAATTCGCGATCGGCTACGACGTCGAACGCGACAAGCGCGACGCGGCCCGTTACGACCTGCTGGCATCCGAAGCGCGCATCCTCAGCTACGTCGCGATCGCGCAGGGACAGGTGCCGCCCTCGCACTGGTTCAAGCTGGGCCGGCTGCTCACCATCGCGGCCGGGCGCCCGGCGCTGGTGTCGTGGAGCGGCTCGATGTTCGAGTACCTGATGCCGAGCCTGTTGATGCCCGCATTCCGCAGCACCCTGCTGGACGACACCTGCGGCGCCGCGGTCGCGCGCCAGATCCGCTACGGCGCGCAGCAGCAGGTGCCGTGGGGCGTATCCGAATCAGCCTACAACGCGACCGACGCCCACCTCACCTATCAATACCGCGCGTTCGGCGTGCCGGGCCTGGGCCTGAAACGCGGCCTCGGCGAGGATCTGGTGATCGCGCCCTACGCCACGCTGATGGCACTGATGGTGGAGCCGTCCGCCGCCTGCGACAACCTGGAACGCCTCGCCGGACTGGGCGCACTGTCCCGCTTCGGTTTCTACGAAGCGCTCGACTTCACGGCCGGGCGTGTCAGCGAAGGCCAGGATTTCGCGCTGGTGAAAAGCTGGATGGCGCACCACCACGGCATGAGTTTCCTGGCGCTGTCCTCGCTGCTCAACCGCCAGCCGATGCAACGCCGCTTCATGCGCGAGCCGATGTTCAGCGCCTACGACCTGCTGCTGCGCGAAAGGGTGCCCGAGACGCGGCCGCGCCACCCGGCCCGACTGGACGTCGAACAACCGCGCGAAACGCGCGCGCGCGCGCATCCGGAAATTCGCGAAATCACCCGCATGGATTCGCCGCTGCCGGAAGCGCACCTGCTGTCCAACGGCAACTACCACGTGATGCTGACCCAGACCGGCGCAGGCTACAGCCGCTGGCGCAATCTCGCCGTCACGCGTTGGCACGCCGATGCGACCTGCGACGACGAAGGCACCTTCGTGTATCTGCGCGACGCCGATTCCGGCAAGGCCTGGTCGGCGACCTACCAGCCCCTCGGCGACGCCGACGGCAGTTGCCGCGCGACGTTCTCGCAGGCGCGCGCGGAATTCCACCGCAACGATTTCGGCATCGCCACCGAAATGCTCATCGCGGTTTCGGCCGAGGACGACCTCGAGTTGCGCCGGGTGCGGGTAACCAACCGCACCGGCAAGACGCGCACTCTCGACATCATCAGCTATGCCGAACCGGTGCTGGCGCCGCCCGAAGCCGACGCCTCGCATCCGGTGTTCAGCAAATTGTTCCTCGAAACCGAAGCGGTGCCGGAACTCGACGCGCTGCTGGTCTCGCGCCGCCCGCGCAGCCCGGACGAACACCATCCGTGGCTGCTGCACCAGATGACCACGCGCGGCG
>Ga0207707_10001376_pt1 | contig 22560 bp, 18 predicted proteins | sample KBSC83BmetaG_FD_184336 | JGI IMG/M metagenome (GOLD analysis project Ga0207707, IMG submission 184336) | Corn rhizosphere microbial communities from Kellogg Biological Station, Michigan, USA - KBS C8-3B metaG (SPAdes) (version 2) | ecosystem: Host-associated > Plants > Roots > Rhizosphere ...
GGCGCTGGCGCAGGCGAAGGAAGGGCGCATGCACATCCTCGGCGAGATGAAGAAGGCGCTCGCGCAGCCGCGCGAGGATCTGTCGCCGTACGCGCCCCGCATCGTCACGCTGCAGATCAGCCCCGAAAAGATCGGCGACCTGATCGGACCGAAGGGGAAGACGATTCGCGGCATTCAGGACGAGACGGGCGCGGAGCTCACCGTGGACGACACGGGGCTCGTCACGATCGCCGCCGTTGGCGGCGAGGCCATGGAGCGCGCGCGGCAGATGATCAAGGCGCTCACCGTCGAGCCGGAAATCGGCGCCACGTACGAGGGCACGGTCAAGAGCACCACGGCGTTCGGCGCGTTCGTCGAGATCCTGCCGGGCACGGAAGGGCTGGTGCACATCTCCGAGCTCGCGCACGGCCGCACGGAGAAGACGGAGGACGTGGTGAAGAAGGGCGAGCGCGTGCAGGTCAAGCTCATCGATCGCGATGAGCGTGGCCGGCTTCGTCTGTCGATGAAGGCGCTCGTGCCGAAGCCCGAGGGCACGCCGGACGATGCGAATGGCGGATCGCGTGGCTCGCGCGGCTCGCGCGAGGAAGGTTCGGCTCCGATCGCGGCCGCCGAGGGCGGCGCGGAGGGTGAGGAGCCGGCAGCGGCGGGGAGCGGTGAGAGTCGCGGCCGCCGCGGTGGATCCGGGCGTGGGGGTCGTTCGCGCCGGTGACCGCCGTCTCGTCGCCGCCCGATCTCGGGCTGCGCAGCACTGAGCTTTCGAATGGACTGACCGTACTCTCGGAGCACATGCCGGGTGTACGGTCGGTCGCATTCGGGGCCTGGGTTCGCGCGGCTTCGGTGCACGAGCGCCGCGAGCAGATGGGCGTCTCGCATCTGCTCGAGCACATGGTGTTCAAGGGCACTCGCAACCGCTCGGCGCGCGACATCGCGCTCTCGCTCGAGGTGCTCGGCGGGTCGCTCGACGCGTACACGGCGCGCGAGCACACGTCGTTTCAGGCGCGGGTGCTGGACGAGCATCTCGTCGAGGCGGCGGACGTCATCGGCGACCTGATCTTCCGGCCGCTGCTGCGCCGCGAGGATCTGCTGCTCGAGCGCAAGGTGGTGCTCGAGGAGATCGGCATGGTGGACGACACACCGGACGATCTCGTGTTCGAGCTGCAGAACGAGGCGTTGTGGGGCGCGCATCCGTACGGGTATTCGATTCTGGGCACCCGTGAAACGGTGTCGGCGCTGGGCGTGCGCGAGCTCCAGGCGCTGCACGAGCGCGCGTACCATCCGTCGCAGATCGTCGTGGCGTGCGCGGGGAACGTGTCGCACGAGCTGCTGCTCGACGCGCTCTCGCGCACCGGATGGAACGACCTGCCCGCGGGCAACGCGGCGCGGCTCACGACGCCGCCGGCCGTACCGGCGGCTCCCACGCGCCGGCACGTGGATCGCGACAGCGCGCAGACGCACATCGTGTTCGGGTCGACCGCCGTGCCGCACCACGATCCACGCCGCTACGCCGTGGCGCTCGTCGACACGATTCTGGGCGGCGGCATGAGCTCGCGGCTCTTCCAGCGGGTGCGGGAGGAGCTGGGCCTCGCGTACGCCGTGCACACCTTCCAGAGCTTCCATCCGGACACGGGCGTGTGCGGCGTGTACGTCGGCACATCGCCCGAGACGGCCGATGAGGCGACGGCGGCGATCGATGCGGAGCTCGACAGGCTCGCCGCGGAGTCGCTGAGCGACGACGAGATCGCGGCCGGCAAGAGCCAGCTCAAGGGGCAGGTCACGTTGTCGCTCGAGAGCGTGTCGTCGCGGATGTTTCGGGCGGCGGGCGTCGCCCTGTACGAAGAGCCGTACCGGTCGCTCGAGGAGACGCTTGCGCTCATCGACGCGATCACTCCGCACACGGTCGCGGAGATCTGCGCGGAATTTTATCCTTCCAGCCGCCAGACCGTTCTCAGTCTCGGCCCAACGCCGTAAATCCCGCGCGAGAGCGCGTCACCACTTTACCAATCGGAGTCGTACATGCGCATCGGTGTTCCGAAGGAGATCAAGACGAACGAGAATCGTGTCGCGCTCGTCCCCGCTGGCTGCGAAGCACTAGTGGGCGACGGACACACGGTGCTCATCGAGAAGGGCGCGGGCGAGGGGAGCGGCTTCTCCGACGATCTCTACGTGAAGGCGGGCGGCAAGATCGCGCCGGATGCGGATGCGACGTGGGCCGAGGCGGAGATGATCCTGAAGGTGAAGGAGCCGATCAAGGTCGAGTGGAAGCGCATGAAGCCGGGACAGGTGTTGTTCACCTACTTCCATTTCGCGGCGGACGAGGCGCTCACGAAGGCGCACGTGGACAGTGGTGCGATCTGCATCGCGTACGAGACCGTGCAGCTGCCCAACGGCGAGCTGCCGCTGCTCACGCCGATGTCCGAAGTCGCGGGGCGGATGGCGGTGCAGGAGGGTGCCAAGTATCTCGAGAAGCTGCACGGCGGACGCGGCGTGCTGCTGGGCGGCGTGCCGGGCGTGCCGCCGGGGAAGGTCGTGATCCTGGGCGGCGGCGTGGTGGGCACGAACGCCGCGAAGATGGCCGCCGGGCTTGGCGCGCAGGTGACGATTCTGGACCTGTCGCTCGAGCGGCTGCGGTATCTGTCGGATGTGATGCCGGCGAACGTGACGCTCGTGTACTCGAACCGCTTCACGATTCTGGAGCAGATCGCGACGGCGGATCTGGTGGTGGGCGCGGTGCTGGTGACCGGCGCGAAGGCGCCGCGGCTGGTGCGGCGCGAGGATCTCAAGACGATGCAGCCGGGCGCGGTGATCGTGGACGTCGCGATCGACCAGGGTGGATGCATCGAGACGATTCACGCGACGACGCACGACGATCCGGTCTACACGATCGACGGCATCATCCACTACGGCGTGGCGAACATGCCGGGCGGCGTGCCGCGCACGTCGACGCTGGCGCTCACGAACGCGACCTTCCCGTACGTGAAGCAGCTCGCGAAGAAGGGGTGGAAGAAGGCGCTGCGCGAGGATGAGGCGCTGGCGAAGGGGCTCAACGTCGCCGACAAGAAGGTGACGTACAAGGCCGTGGCGGACGCGTTCGGGATGCCGTACTCGGATCCGGCCGCGCTGCTCAAGTGATGTCGCGTTGCGAGTGACGCTGCCGCCGGTGCTCTGCTACCACAAGGTGGAGCGCCGACACGAGCTCGGTGTCACTCGCATTTCGCCGCGCCGGTTCGCGCGGCAGATCGAACGGCTGGCGAAGGCCGGCTGGACGACCATTGGGTTGAACGACGTGATCGCGTGCGCGCGCGGCGACCGGACTCCGGCGCCGAACGAGCTCGCGATCACGTTCGACGATGGGTATCGTGGCCTGCGCGAGCATGCGTTCCCGGTGCTCGAGGCGCACGGCTTTCGCGCGACGTGCTTCGTGATCACGGAGTACGCGGGGAAGCTGAACCGCTGGGACGTGGCGTACGGCGGCCGGCGGTTCGCGCACCTCGCGTGGCGGGACATGCGCGCGTGGCAGGGGCGAGGGATCGAGTTTGCGTCGCACACTGCGACGCATCCGCGGCTGACGCGCCTCTCCGCTCATCATGTTAGGGGAGAGCTGGAGTGGTCGTGGCGCGCGATGCACGAGGCGCTCGGGGTGGAGACGCCGGCGGTGAGCTACCCGTTCGGCGCGGCGGGGGAGCGTGAGGAGCGGCTCGCGCGAGAGGCTGGGTATGCGGCGGGATTCGGCATCGCACGGGCGTGGGGCGGGAGCGTGATGTCGATCGCGCGGGTGCCCGTCTATCTGTGGGCACCGATGCTACCAGGGGTGGGGGCACTGCGAGGGGTGGAGCGTGTAGCGGGCTCGATCGCGAATCGCTGCGCGGTGGGGACGACGCTGATACGAAGCGTCGCGTAAGAGTGCTTCAGTAAGAACGAAAGGCAACTGCTTCACCGCAGAGGACGCAGAGGACGCAGAGGACGCAGAGGACGCAGAGGTCAAACAAGCCCAATTACGTGAAGCGGAATGAATCTCAAGGACTACCGCTTTCGAGGGGTTTCCCTCCGCGTGCCTCCGCGTACCTCTGCGTCCTCTGCGGTGAAGCAGTTGACCCGATTCCCGAGTCGCCTCGACCTGAGGTCTCACACAAAATACTTCGCCACCACCGGCAAGAGCGTCGGATGATGCATCAGCGCGCTCCCGAATATCCGCCGGAGCGTCCGTTTCTCCTGCGCGATGCCGTTCACCGTCTTCGCCAGGTTGTCGAAGAACGCGTCGTCGAACTTCGACAGCGCCTCCTTGAGCCGGTGAAAGCGCACGTGATCGTCGCCGAGCATCGCCATCCAGTCGTCGTGATAGCGCTGTAGCCGCGCCGCGCTCGTGTCGCCGGCGGCGAGCGCCGACGCGCCCACCTCGGCCGCCAGCCGCCCCGCCTTCATCGCGTTCACGATCCCGCCGCCCGACAGCGGGTTGATCATGTGCGCCGCGTCGCCGCAGGCGATCAGGCCGTCCGTCACGGTGCGCTTGATGGTCGGATGCACGATCACCCCGCCCACCGTGTAGCCGAGCTTCACGCCGGTGGGGAAGTAGCTCTGCGTGTAGTCGTCAAGCCACTGCCTCGCATTTCGGCCGCCGGCGCGCAGCGCCACCACGCCGAGCCCGATGTTCGCGCTGTCGCCGCCCTTGGGGAACACCCACGCGTAGCCGCCCGGCGCCACCCGATCTCCGAAGTGCAGGTAGATCGCGTCCTGGTCGACGTTCACGTTCGTCATCACGTACTGCGCGCAGCTCTCCATGTCGCGCGACGGGACCCGCGTATCGAGCCCCGCCCAGCGGGCGACCATCCCGTCGACACCATCCGCGGCGATCACGAGTCGGGCGCGGATCGTTCGCTCCCCTCCGGCTCCGCGCACAGCCACGTCCCAACCCTCGGCGTCCGCGCTGCGCAGGCCCGTGGCCTCCGTGCCCACCAGAATCTCCGCGCCCGCGGCGCCGGCCTCCGCCGCCAGCGCCGGCTCGAAGCGCGTCCGGTCGAGGATGTATCCTACATTCCCCTCGGCCACCCGGACCTCGGCGCCACTCGGCGCCCAGAAGATCACTCTGGTGATCTTTCGAGAGACCCACATCGCGCCCGTCGGATCGATGAACTCCGACAGGCCGCCGCTGCCCACGCCCTCACCGCAGCGCACCGGCGCGCCAATGGCCCTGTCGCGCTCCAGGAGCACCACGGAGAGCGTCTTGTCGCGCGCGAGCAGCTCACGCGCGGCGATGAGCCCCGCCGGCCCGCCGCCCACCACCAACACGTCGCAGCGGCTGAGCGGCCGAATCACGAGAGCGCCACCGGTCGAAGCACCATCCGCAGCGCACCTACCGGACACGGCGCTACGCACTTCCGACACCCTGTGCAAATTGAATCGTCTATGAGCAGACCCTCCCGTCGCATGCCTATCGCGCCGGGCGGGCAGAGGGGCAAACAGAGTCCACACGAATCACAGGAATTCAGCTCCACGATCGCAATCTCGAGCGATTGCCGCATCCCGTCCTCGCTGGTGGGGAATGTGATGGCCGACACGCCCTAGGTTATGTCCAGCCAACGTCTTGCCGCAACTCAGGTGTGCGGCTAGCTTAACCCCCGACCGTGCACTTTCCTACCCGCCGCCAACTGCGTTCCGCCTGGAACGCGAGATTGATCTCCTAGATGCGCTGGCCCTTCAAACCGGGATCCCTCTTTCCCGCGAACGCGATTGCCGTCGACCTCGGCACCGCGAACACCCTGATCTACGTCAAAGGCGAAGGGATCGTGCTCAATGAGCCATCCGTCGTCGCCATCGATCGCGCCACCGGCAAGATCAAGGGTGTTGGCCTCGAAGCGAAGCGCATGCTCGGCCGCACACCAGAAGGCGTGATCGCGGTTCGTCCGATGAAGGACGGCGTGATCGCCGACTTCGACGTCACCGAGAAAATGCTGCGGTATTTTCTCACGTTGATCATCGACAACCACGTGTTCAAGGTGAAGCCGCGCGTGATCGTGTGCGTGCCGTCGGGGATCACGGAGGTGGAAAAGCGCGCGGTGCGCGACTCGGCGCTCGGCGCCGGCGCGAAGGAAGTGTTCATGGTGGCGGAGCCGATGGCCGCGGCGATCGGCGTCGGCCTGCCGGTCGAGACGCCCACGGGCAACATGGTGATCGACATCGGCGGCGGCACCACCGAGATCGCGGTCATCGCGCTCTCCGGCATCGTCAGCGACACGTCGATCCGCACGGGCGGCGACGAGCTCGATACCGCGATCGTGCAGTTCATGCGCAAGAACTACAATCTGCTCATCGGTGAGCCGACGGCCGAGCAGATCAAGATCCAGATCGGATCCGCCGCGCCGGTGGGCGAAGAGCGCGAGATGGAAGTGAAGGGACGTGATCTCGTCTCCGGCATTCCGAAAACGGTGCGCGTGCACTCGAGCGAGATTCGCGAGGCGATTCAGGAGCCGATCCAGCAGATCGTCGACGCGGTGCGTCGCGCGCTCGAGATCACGCCGCCCGAGCTCGCGAGCGACATCGTGGATCGCGGCATCGTGATGACCGGCGGCGGTGCGTTGATACGCGGCCTCGATCTTCTCCTGAGCCAGGAGACGAACCTGCCGATCCACGTCGACGAGGATCCGCTCACCTGCGTCGTTCGAGGCACCGGACGCATTCTGGACGACGAGGACAAGTACTGGTCGGTCCTGCAAACCTGATCGCGCGTGCCCCCCGCCGCTCGCGCATTCAGCCGCCGGGACACGGTCCTCTTCGTCTCGTGCATTGTGCTCGCCTTCGCCGCCATCCAGCTGCCCGACCGGATGCGCGACCCGATCGCCTCGGCGCTCCGTCAGACGATTCTCGCGCCGCTCGTCGCCATCCAGAGCGATGCGGAGCAGAGCCGGCGCTCGTGGCTCACGCGGGAGCAGCGCGAAGCGCAGCGTGACAGCATCGCCCTCCGCTCGATGTCGCTCGAGTCGGCGCTCGCGGAGAACGATCGTCTGCGGAAGATCCTCGGCCTGGGCCAGGCGCTGAAGTGGGGATTCGTTCCCGCCGAGGTGCTGCAGGGACGCAATGTGGGCGAGGAGTACACGATCACGCTGTCGGCTGGCGCGCGAGCCGGCATCCTCCCGTTCAGCCCAGTGGTGGCGCCCGAGGGGCTTGTCGGGATGGTGAAGAGCGTGGACCCGACGATGAGCATCGCGATCGCGTGGGCGCATCCGGATTTCCGGGTGAGCGCGATGTCGATCGACGGCAACGCATTCGGCATCGTGGGCGCGCACCTGGGGAGTGAGCCCGAGCGCTACCTGCTCGAGATGCGCGGCGTGCCGCTGCGCAACAACCTCAAGCCGGGAACGCTCATCGTGAGCTCGGGGCTGGGTGGTACGTTCCCGCGCGGCATCCCCGTGGGCACGGTCATCGATTCGATCCAGACGTCGGAGCTCTGGGCGCGCACGTATCTCCTCAAGCCCGCAGTGCCGCCGTCCGATGCGTCGGACGTGATGGTGCTCCTGCCCGCGCGCACGACGGCCGGGGTGCAGACGGTGTGGAAGGTGGGGCTGCACGCCGATTCGGCGGTGAAGGCGATCATCGCCGCGGCGGACTCGCTGGCGCGTCTCAACGGCCGGCACGACAGCGCCGCAATGGTCATCGACAGCGCGCCGAAGCGCGACACGGCTGCGCGTGCGGCCAAGGCGGCACCGTGAGGCCGACGGACTTCGTTCGCACGCTGCTCGCGTTCGTGATCCTCGTGATGCTCCACTTCACGCTGCGCCCGCTGCTGGGATGGCGCGCGGGTCCGGACTTTCTGGTGATAGCGACGTTGCTCGTGTCGATTCGCGTCCGCCCCGGCGCGGCCGCGCTGCTCGGGCTGTGCGTCGGCCTCGTGGCGGACTCCGTGGATCCGCACGTGTTCGGCGCCGGCGCGCTCGCGATGACGGCGATCGGGTTCACGGCCTCGTGGCTCAAGGCGGTGTTCTTCGCCGACGACGTGCTGCTCAACGCGCTCTTCTTTTTTCTCGGCAAGTGGGCGTTCGACATCATCTATCTGCTGGCCGGCGCGCGCGGTGACGCGGGACAGATGGCCGTGCAGCTCTTCGTGTGGTCGCCGCTCACCGCCGCGGTGACGGCGATCTTCGGACTCGTGACGCTCCTGATCCTGCGTCCCATCCTCCGGGCGTCACCCTCGTGAGCTTCCATCCCAACGAGATCGCGCGGCGAGCGCGGATCGCCTCGTGGGCGCTCGTCGGGATTTTTGTGCTGCTGCTCTCCGCGTTCTTCAAGACCCAGGTCGTCAACTACGCGAAGTACTCGCAGCAGTCAGAGACGAACCGTCTGCGCGAGGTGCCGCTCCCGGCGCCGCGCGGGATCATCTACGACCGCAACAACCAGGTCATCGCGGAGAACGTTCCGGGATACACCGTCTCGATTCTGTCGTCGAGCGCCGACTCGCTGCGCACGTCGCTGCAGCGGCTCTCGGCGATCATCCCGCTCTCGCCGGATCAGATCGATCTCGCGGTGCGGCGCTACCTTCGGGCGCGCAATCGGCCCACGGCCATCCTCGCCGACGCCTCGTTCGACGTCATCTCGGTGCTGGAGGAGCGGCGCATCGACTTTCCGGGGCTGATCATCCAGTCGGCGCCGAAGCGTTTCTATCCGGACGGCGCCGCGGTCGGGTCCTTCGTCGGCTACGTCGGCGAGGTCACCGAGACCGAGCTCACCATGCCGCGCTATCAGGGCTACAAAACGGGGCAGCAGGTGGGGAAGAACGGGCTCGAGCGCGAGTACGAGTCGCGGTTGCGTGGGCGCGAGGGTGTGCGATTCGTCGAGGTGGATGCGCTGGGTCGTGTCGTGCGCGAGGCCGGTGCGCGAGAGGAGGTGCCGCCCCAGGCGGCCGATCCGCTGTACACGAACATCGACCTGCCGCTGCAGCGCTTCACGGCGGGGATCTTCGGCGACTCGCTGCAGGGCGGCGCGATCGCGATCGATCCGAAAACCGGCGGCGTGCTCGCGCTGTATTCGGCGCCCAGCTACGATCCGAATCGCTTCATCGGCGGCATCCCGCCGGAGCTGTGGAAGGAGCTCAACGCCGATCCGCGCAAGCCGCTGTTCAACAAGGTGACGCAGGGACGCTATCCGCCGGGCTCCACCTGGAAGCTCGCGACGGCCGCGATCGCCCTGCAGCGCGGGCTCGTGAAGCTCGACGATTACATGCCGACCCCGTGCACCGGCGGCTACCAGTTTGGCAATCGCTACTTCCACTGCTGGGATCCGAAGGGACACGGCAACCTCACGCTCGCCGGCGCGATCGAGAAATCGTGCGACGTGTACTTCTACCAGCTCGGCCTCAAGATCGGGCTGTCGTCGCTCGTCGGCGGCGGGATCAAGCTCGGCGCGCGTGAGAAGACGAACATCGACCTCCCCGACGAGCTTCGGCCGATCTTTCCGTACGCCGACGCGGTGAGCTACTACAATCACCGGTACGGACCGCGCGGATGGAGTCAGGCCGTGCTGCTGAATCTTTCGATCGGGCAGGGGGAGAACAGCCAGACGGTCGTGAACATGGCGCGCTTCTACACGGCGCTGGCCACGGACGGCACGGCGGCGAAGCCCGAGATCGTGAAGGACAAGCCGGTCCGCACCCAGATACTTCAGCTCACCCCCGAGCAGCTCACGGGGCTGCGCTCCGCGCTCGCCGGCGTGATCACGCACGGCACGGCAGGGAGCGCGGCCATCCAGGGTGTGGTGCTCGCCGGGAAGACCGGGACGGCGCAGAACGCGCAGGATCCGTTGCACAACCATGCGTGGTTCGTCGGTTTTGCGCCCGCGAACGATCCAAAGATCGTGGTCGCCGTGATGCTCGAGTTCGGCGGACACGGCACGCGGGCGGCGCGCATCGCCTCGAAGATCATCGAGTCGTACCTCAAGGTCGCGCCGGCCACGTACATCGATACGGAAGGCTGATGCGGCGCGTCGTCGTCGATTATCCGCTGGTGATCGTCGCTCTGCTCCTGTCGGTGTACGGAGTGGCGATGGTGTACTCCGCAGGCCAGACGGACGTGCCGACTGCGGCCACGAACGCGTGGCAGGCGCAGATCCGGTGGGTCATTCTCTCGCTCGGCGTCGCCTACGCGGTGAGCCGGGCGTCCGTTCGCTTTTTCGAATGGGCGGCGCTCCCCACGTACGTGCTCGCGTGCGTGCTGCTGCTGGCGCTGCTCAAGTTTGGCGGCGGCGCGGGCGACGCCGCGAGCACGAAGAGCTGGCTGGTGATCGCCGGCCATCGCCTGGGACAGCCGGCCGAGCTGGCGAAGGTCGCGGTGATCCTCATGCTGGCTCGCGAGCTCGGCGCTCGACGAGAGGCGCCCCGATCACTGCTCGAGCTCTGGAAGCCCGCGGTGGTGGTGGGCATTCCGTGGCTCCTCATCATGCGCCAGCCGGACCTGGGCACCGGCATGGTGCTCATCGGCATCTTCTTCGCGATGCTCTTCTGGAGTGGCGTGCCGCTGCCGCTGCTCATCCTCATCGCCTCGCCGGCGGTGAGCCTCGTTCTCGCCTTCAACACGAGTCTCTGGGGCGCGTGGTTCCTCGCGCTGCTCGCGCTCGTGCTCTGGTATCGGCCGTACATGTGGGAAGGCGTGACGCTGATGCTCGCGAACGTCTTCATGGGCGTCCTCGCGCCGATATTGTGGGAGCGCCTCGCGCCCTATCAGCGCCACCGGTTGCAGGTGTTCCTCGATCCCTCCATCGATCCCCGAAACTCGGGGTGGCACGTGATTCAGTCGCAGGTGGCGATCGGATCTGGCGGATGGATCGGGAAGGGCTTCCTCAACGGCACGCAAAAGCGGCTCGCGTTCCTCCCCGAGCAGCACACGGACTTCATCTTCGCGGTGGTCGGCGAGGAGCTCGGTCTCCTCGGCGTCACGATCGCGCTCTCGCTCTTCCTTTTCCTCGTGCTTCGTGCCGTGCGCACCGCCTCGAATGCCAACGACTCGTTCGGTAGCCTCGTCGCCTTCGGCCTGGCGTCGAGCTGGCTCGTGCACGTCTCGGTGAACGTCGGCATGACGCTGAGCCTCCTTCCGGTCACCGGCATCCCGCTCCCGTTCTTCAGCTACGGTGGCTCGTTCATGCTCGCGTGCTGGTTGAGCATCGGGATCATGATGCGCATCTCGAGCGAGGGACGAGGGGGGCGCGTCGGGGAGCTCGCCATCTAGGAGTGAAGGGGGAAGGTGCCCTCGCTTGCCTTTTTTGACGCAGAGACGCGGAGGAGCCGCTGCGGAGCCGCAGAGGACCGCTGGAAAGAAGCGACAGCGAAACTAGGTCGGGGCCAGTCGCTGATGCGGTTCGCTCTTCGTTTCTACGGTTCTCCGCGCCTCTGCGGCATTTCCTCAGCGTCTCTGCGTCAAAAAAAGCCGATCCGGACGCCGCTTGCCCGGAACTGACCAATCGGCCAGATTTCCCGAATGGCTTGGTTCAGGAAAGAGCGGAAGCCCCGGCAGCCGCGACGCGAGAAACTCGAAATACCGCCGGACGCCTGGGAAAAATGCGAGGCGTGCGGCCACACCGACCTCCGAGAGAAGTTCATCCGTAATCTCAACGTCTGCCCGAATTGCGACTTTCATCGTCGCATTCGTGCCGTGGATTACGTGAATCTGTTGCTCGACGACAACAGCTACGATGAGCTGGACGTCGAGATCAAGTCAGTCGACCCGCTCTCCTTCCCGGAATATCCCGCGCGCCTCAAGAAGGCGCTCGCGAACGCCGGCGACTATGACGCGCTGATGTCCGTTTCCGGGAATCTTGGCGGAATGCCAATAAATCTCGGCGTGATGGACTTTGCATTCATGGGCGGCTCGATGGGCTCCGTGGTGGGCGCCAAGATCGCGCGGCTCGGGCAGCGATCGCTCGAGCGCAAATACCCGCTCGTGCTCATCTCCGCTTCCGGCGGTGCCCGCATGCAGGAGGGCGTCCTCTCGCTCATGCAGATGGCCAAGACATCGGCGCTGCTCGCGCAGCTCGCCGAGCGGCGGATCCCGTACGTCTCGGTGCTCACGAACCCCACGACGGGCGGCGTGAGCGCGAGCTTCGCGATGCTCGGCGATGCGATCGTGGCCGAGCCGGGGGCGGTGATCGGGTTCGCGGGGCCGCGCGTGATCAAGCAGACGATCGGACAGGACCTGCCCGAGGGATTCCAGACGGCGGAGTTTCTCCTCGATCACGGGATGCTGGACGTCGTCTCGCATCGGCGGGATCTCAAGAGCACCGTGGGAGGGCTGCTGCGGCACATGAGCGGACAGCCCGCGGCTGCGAGCTGGGCGTCATCCTGATCGCATTCACGGAGGCGGCGATGCTGCCGCGTCCCAAGGTCGTGAGCGGTCGGTGACTGATCTGGCAGCGCGCACGCGCTACACCGCGGCGCTCGACTATCTCTTCGCGCGCGTCACCGGCGGCTGGAAGATGGGGCTCGAGCGCACGAGCGAGCTGCTCGCGCTCCTCGGAGATCCGCATCGGCGACTGCGGGCGTTTCACGTCGCCGGCACGAACGGAAAGGGGAGCGTGGTCGCGACGCTCGACGCGCTCCTGCGCGCGCGTGGGCTTCGCGTGGGACGATACACGTCGCCGCACCTGATCGATTTCCGTGAGCGCATCGCGGTGAACGGCGTGCCCATTCGGGAGGAGGACGTCGTCTCGTTCATCGAGCGATGGACGCCCGACGTCGAGCGGCTGGGCGCGACGTTCTTCGAGGCCACCACCGCGATGGCGTTCGACACCTTCGTACGCGCGGCAGTTGACGTCGCGGTGATCGAGGTCGGCCTGGGCGGACGCCTCGACAGCACCAACGTCATCACGCCGGTGGCGGCCGCGGTGTCGTCGATCGGCATCGATCACGTGCAGTATCTGGGAGACACGCTCGAGCAGATCGCGCGCGAGAAGGCCGGGATCTTCAAGCCGGGCGTACCCGCGATCATCGGCGAGCCTGACGCGAAGTTGCGCGGCTATCTCGCGTCGCTCGCGCGCGATGCGGGTTCGCATCCCGTGCTTCCGGTGGCGGACCTCTGGCCGGTGTCGGACGTCTCCGTCGCGCTGGATGGCACCCGGTTCACCATCGACCGCGGCTACGGCGTCGAGCGGCTGCGCACGCCGCTCATCGGCCGGCATCAGGCGATGAACACGGCGACGGCGCTGGCGATGCTGCAGAGCGCGGGCGCGCCGTACGAGGCCGCGGCGACCTCGCCCGGCGCCGCGCTCGCGGGGGTCGCGATCGCGGGGCGATTTCAGAGTGTCGGCCCGATCATCTTCGACGTCGCGCACAATCCGGCGGGGTGCGAGGTGCTCTGCGAAACGCTTGCGTCAGTGGCGCCCATCCGACCGCTCACCTGTCTCATGACCGCGCTGCGTGACAAGGATTGGCAGTCGATGATGGTCACACTCGCGCCGCTGGTGGACCGATTCGTTCTCGCGTCACCGCCGAGCGTGCCGGCGGATCGCGCGTGGGTGCTCGCCGATGCGCTCGCGTTTGCAACGAGCCACGGGCTCGCGGTGACGGCGGAGCCCGACTTCGATCGCGCGCTCGCGAGCGCGCGCGACGGCGCGGGTACGACGCTCATCACGGGCTCGTTTCACACGGTGGGCGACGCGATGGCGCGCTTGCAGGTCTCTCCGCTGGTTGCGTAGATTTTCTTGATGTCCCCCGGCGCTTTACCAGGCTTTCGCGACTTCTATCCCACTGAGCTCGCGGAGCGATCGTTCATCTTCGGGGGATGGCGCGAGGTGGCGCGCCGCTTTGGCTTCGTCGAGTACGACGGACCGCCGCTCGAGCCGCTCGAGCTGTACACCAGGAAGAGCGGCGCCGAGATCGTGGAGCAGCTCTACAACTTCACGGACAAGGGGAAGCGCGAGATCGCCCTGCGCCCCGAGATGACGCCGACGCTGGCGCGCATGGTGGCCGCGCGCGCGAACGCCATGCGGAAGCCGGTGCGGTGGTTCTCGATTCCGCAGCTGTTCCGGTACGAGCGTGCGCAGCGTGGACGGCTGCGCGAGCACTTCCAGCTCAACATGGACATCATCGGCGAAGCCGATGTGAGCGCGGACGCGGAGCTCGTGGCGGCGGCCATCGACGCGATGCGCGTGTTCGGGCTCACGAGCGCGGACGTGGTCGCGCGCGTCTCGGACCGGCGGCTCCTGAACGCGCTGCTGCGCGGCGTCGGCATCGAGGACGCGCAGCTCGGTGCCGCGTACGCGGCGCTCGACAAGCTCGATCGCGATCCGCGCGATGTGCTCGAGCAGCGGCTCGCGGCCGCTGGTGTGAGCAGCGCGTCAGCGGCGCGACTGTTCGAGCTCGCGGGAGCGGCCGCGAACGAGGATGCGTTCGCACGGCTGGTGCGAGAGGCCGGCGCGAGCGCGGAGTACGACGTCGTGCGCCGGTATCTCGAGCACACGCAGGCACTCGGCGTGCGCGACTGGATTCGGCTCGATCTGTCGATCGTGCGCGGGCTCGCGTACTACACGGGCATCGTGTTCGAGCTGTTCGACGCACAGGGAGAGCTGCGCGCGATCTGTGGCGGTGGGCGCTACGACACGCTGCTCGAATCGCTGGGCGGCGTGAGCCTCCCCGCGCTGGGATTCGGCATGGGCGACGTGGTATTGGGCGAGCTCCTGCGCGCGCGCGGGAAGATGCCCGCGCCGATGCCGGCGGTGGATGTCTGGGTGGCGTACGGCGAGCGGGGGAACGTGGAGACCGCGATGCGCGTGGCGGCCCGGCTGCGCGAGCGTGGCCGCAGCGTGGAGTACGCGCTCGGCAGCCAGAAGCTGGCGCGCCAGCTCAAGGCGGCGCACGCGGCGGGCGCCCGCGAGACGGTGGTGGTGGCCACGCCGGAGCTCGCGGACGGAGAGGCGATGGTGCGACGCATGGCGGATGGCGCCGAGGAAAAGGTGGAGCTCGATTCATGGATCGCAAACGCATGAGCGGAAATTCCCGACACGGATGCAATGGCTGAAGACAAGAAGCTGACCACGCGCGCCCAGGACTTCAGCGCATGGTACAACGAGGTGGTACTGCGCGCGGAGCTCGCCGACTACTCGCCGGTGCGCGGCTGCATGGTGATTCGCCCCGACGGATACGGGATCTGGGAGCGCATGCAGCGCGCGCTGGACGACATGTTCAAGGCGACGGGACACCGAAACGCGTACTTCCCGCTGTTCATTCCGCAGAGCTTTCTGAGCAAGGAAGCCGAGCACGTGGAAGGCTTCGCGCCGGAGACGGCGGTCGTCACCCACGGCGGCGGAAAGGAGCTCGAGGAGCCGCTCGTCGTTCGCCCCACCTCCGAGACGATCATCTACGCCATGTTCGCGAAGTGGGTGCAGAGCTACCGGGATCTGCCGCTGCTCATCAACCAGTGGGCGAACGTGGTGCGGTGGGAGATGCGCACGCGTCTCTTCCTCCGCACGCTCGAGTTTCTCTGGCAGGAGGGGCACACCGCGCACGCCACGCACGACGAGGCCGAGGAAGAGGCGCGGCGCATGCTCGGCGTCTATCGCGATTTCATGGAAGGGCACATGGCGATGCCGGTCGTGACCGGGCAGAAGACCCAGTCCGAGCGCTTCGCCGGCGCGCTGCGCACGTTCTCCTGCGAAGCGATGATGCAGGACAACAAGGCGCTGCAGGCTGGGACCTCGCACAACCTCGGGCAGAACTTCGCCAAGGCGTTCGAGCTCAAATTCCAGACGGAGGCTGGCGGCGAGGCCTTCGCGTGGAACACGAGCTGGGGCGTGTCGACGCGCCTCGTTGGCGGGCTGGTGATGACGCACGGCGATGACAAGGGACTGCGCGTGCCGCCGCTGCTCGCGCCGACCGAGATCGTGATCGTGCCCATCTGGCGCACCGACGAGGACAAGGCGCGCGTGCTCGAGGCGGCGCAGCGCCTGAAGGTGTCACTCGGAGCGTGGGAGCGCCGCGCGCCGAACCGGCTGCGCGTGCACCTGGACGCCCGCGACAACATGAAGCCGGGTGCCAAGTACTACGAATGGGAGCTGCGCGGCGTGCCGCTCCGGCTCGAGCTCGGGCCGCGCGACATCGATGCGAACCAGGGCGTGCTGGTGCGCCGCGACACCGGCGTCAAGAAAACAGTGTCGCTCGATACCATTGGTGAGGACGCCGCGACGTTATTGTCCGAAATCCAGACCGCGATGCTCACCGCGGCGCGCGAACGTCGCGAGGCGCACAGCCTGCGCGGTGGGATCACGTACGACCGCTTCCGCGAAGTGATGGACGGAGAGGGCGCCTTCGTCTACGCCGGGTGGTGCGGCAGCGAGGTGTGCGAGCGCGAGATCAAGGAAGAGACCAAAGCGACCATCCGCGTGTTGCCCGACGAGGAGTTCCGCTCGGCCGAGCCGGCGACGCGATGTTTGAAGTGCGGGAATCCTTCCACGACCGAGGCCCTGTGGGCGAAAGCGTATTGATGGCGGCCGGCTTCACTCGCACCGCGAGTGGTGAGCTGGTGTGCGACGGGGTGTCGCTCGAGTCGATCGCGAATGCGGTCGGCACGCCGGTGTACGTGTACAGCGCACGCGCCATTCGCGAGCAGTACGACGCGCTCGATCGATCGCTCGCGCCGGTTCCGCACCGCCTGCACTACAGCATGAAGGCGAATTCGAATCTGGCCATTCTGCGTGTGCTGCGGGAACGGGGAGCCGGGGTGGACATCGTGTCGGGGGGCGAGCTCTACCGCGCACTGCGCGCCGGCTTCTCCGCGAGCACGATCGTATTCAGCGGAGTGGGGAAGTCGCCGGAGGAAATGCGCGAGGCGCTGGCCGCGGGAATTCTGCTGTTCAACGTGGAATCCGTGTTCGAGCTCGAGCAGCTCAACGACATCGCCGGCAGCATGGGAGTCCGTGCGCCGGTTGCGCTGCGGGTGAATCCCGAGGTCCAGGTGCACACGCCCCACCACTACACGCGAACCGGCGAGCGTGGGAACAAGTTCGGCATTCCGTACGGCGAAGCACTCGACGCCGCCCGCCGCGCGCTCGCGATGCCCAACATCGCGCTGCGCGGGCTCGACATGCACATCGGGTCCCAGGTGTTCGAGCTCGAGCCATATCGCGACGGGCTCGTTCGCCTGCTGGAGCTCTACGAGAAGATGCGCGGCATGGGTGCCTTCGACATTCGATACCTCGACATCGGCGGTGGCTTCGCGGTGAGCTACGAAGACGAGCCGCCCATGGATCTCGAGGCGCTCGCGGGCTCGCTGCTGCCCGCGATCAAGGCGTCGGGGCTGTCGCTCATCACCGAGCCGGGACGTTTCATCGTCGGGAACGCCGGCGCCCTGCTGGCTCGCGTGATGCATCGCAAGAAGGCGGGTGGCAAGGAGTACATCATCACGGATGCGGGAATGAACGACCTCGTGCGACCGTCGCACTACGACGCCTACCACGCGGTGGAGGCGGTGCAGGCGCGAGAGGAAAGCTCGGTGGTCGACGTCGTGGGACCGGTGTGCGAAAGCGGCGATTTCTTCGCGCTCGATCGCGAAGTGGAAGACGTCGAGGCCGGGGACCTGATCGTGGTACGAACCACGGGCGCGTACGGGTACGTGATGTCCTTCAATTACAACTCGCGCCCGCGGGTGGCGGAGGTGCTCGTGGACGGCGACAAGTTCGCGGTAGTGACGAGGCGCGAAAACTACGAGGATCTCGTGCGTCTCGAACCGGATCATCTCGACTGGAGCGCGGGCTGATGCGCGTTGGCGTGCTGGCGGACTCACACGATCGGGTGCCGGCGATCGCCGAGTTCGCACGACTGTTTCGCGAGGCTGGCGTGGGGATGGTGCTCCACGCCGGCGACCACTGCTCCCCATTTTCGCTGTCGCCGCTCCTCGACGCCGACCTCCCGCTCGCGGGCGTGTTCGGGCGCAACGACGGCGACCATCCGGGGCTGATCGCCGAAGCGTCGAAGGGGATGGGCACGGAGCTCTACGACTCGCCGCACTCCGTGGACGTGGCCGGCGTGCGGCTGCTGCTCATCCACGACATCAGCGACGTGGCCGAGCGTTCGGTCGATGCGCACGCGGTGGTGATCCACGGCTGCTCGCACATCCGGCAGTCGCGCACGGCCGGATCGACGCTGCTGCTCAATCCGGGGGAGGCGTGCGGCTGGATGTTCGGCGTGCCCACGGCCGCGATTCTCGACCTCGAGACGCTCACCGTGGAATTTCTTCAGCTCGAGGAATCCGAGTGGACGCGGTAAGCCTGGGATGACGAGTCGCATCCTGATCCTCGATTTCGGATCGCAGTTCACGCAGCTCATTGCGCGCAGGGTTCGTGAGGCCGGTGTGTACTCCGAGATCCACCCGCCCACGCGATCCGCCGAGTGGGTGCGGGAGTGGAAGCCCACCGGAATCATCCTGAGCGGCGGCCCGAATTCCGTGTACGACGAGGGCGCGCCCACGGTGCCGCGCGAGGTGCTCGACGTCGCGCCCACGCTGGGCGTCTGCTACGGGATGAATCTCATCGTCCATCTGCTGGGCGGCGAGATCACGCCCGCAGACAGGCGGGAGTACGGGCGCGCTGAGCTCATCGTGGACGACAGCGACACGCTGTTCGACGGATTCGCGAAGGGCGAGTCGACTCCGGTGTGGATGAGCCACGGCGATCAGGTGCGAACGGCGCCCAGGGGCTTCGAGGTGCTGGCGCACAGCTCGAACTCGCACATCGGCGCGTTCCGCGACCGGACGCGTCCGATCTTCGGCGTGCAGTTCCATCCGGAGGTCGTGCACACGCCGCGGGGCGGAGAGCTCATCGAGAACTTTCTCTTCGGCGTGTGCAAGGCCACGCCGTCGTGGACGACCGGCGCGTTCATCGACGACGAGGTGGCGAAGATTCGCCAGACCGTCGGTGATGCGCGCGTGATCTGCGGTCTCTCGGGCGGCGTGGACTCATCGGTGGCGGCGGCGCTGGTCCACAAGGCGATCGGCTCGCAGCTCACCTGCATCTTCGTCGACCACGGGCTGCTGCGGCTGCACGAGCGCGAGCAGGTCGAGAAGACGTTTCGCGCGAATCTCGGGATCGAGCTCATCAGCGTCGACGCGAGCGACCGCTTTCTCAGCGCGCTCGCGGGCATCGAGGATCCCGAGGAGAAGCGCCGGCGCATCGGCCACACGTTCATCGACGTGTTCGAGGATGCGGCCGCGGCAGCGGGTCACGACGCGAAGTTTCTGGTGCAGGGGACGCTCTATCCCGATGTGATCGAGTCGGCGGCGCCGCACGGCGGTCCGTCGGTGACGATCAAGACGCACCACAACGTGGGCGGGCTCAAGCCCGACATGAAGTTCGCGCTCATCGAGCCGCTGCGCGAGCTGTTCAAGGACGAGGTGCGCCGCGTTGGCCGCGAGCTCGGGCTCCCCGAGACGATCGTGGGACGGCATCCGTTCCCGGGACCCGGGCTCGCCATTCGGATCCTGAGCGACGTCACACGCGAGAAGATCGACGTGCTGCAGCGTGCGGACGCGATCTACCTCGAGGGCATTCGGGAGGCCGGACTCTACGACGACATCTGGCAGGCGTTCGCGGTGCTGCTCCCGGTGCGCAGCGTGGGCGTGATGGGCGACTATCGCACCTACGAGAACGTCGTCGCGCTGCGCGCGGTGACGAGCCTCGATGGGATGACCGCCGACTGGTATCCGTTTCCACACGACGTGCTCGGCCGCATCTCGAACAGGATCATCAACGAGGTGCGCGGGGTGAACCGCGTGGTGTACGACGTGAGCTCGAAGCCGCCGGCGACTATCGAGTGGGAGTGATCGGCCCGTTCCGCGTCGCCGTGGAGCTCCAGAGATGACGACATCCAAGTGTGCGACGGCCCGGTTCCCTGGTGAATCGGCGGGGCGACGCGCGCTATCGCGCGGACGCTCGCTTCGGCCGGCGAATGGACCTCACCATCCCGGTCTTTCCGCCTCCGCAGAAAAATTGATCGCCACCATCGGATTCGAGCCCCGACACGCCGACTCCTTTCGGCATCTCCAGCACCTCCAGCACCTCACCCGTTCCAGGATCGATTCGGCGCACGTCGGCGTCGTCGCCCTCCCAGGTGGCGTGCCAGAGATCACCGTCGACCCAGGTGACGCCGGTAACGAATCGGTTCGAGTCGATAGTTCTGAGAATCGCGCCTGTGTCGGGATCGATCTGATGGATCTTCTTCTCGCGATACTCTCCCACCCACAGCGTCCCCTCGGCCCACGCGAGCCCTGAGTCACCTCCGCCGCCCGGGGCGGGGATCGTCGAGATCACCTTGCCAGTTTTGGCATCGATCTTCTGGATGCGATCCTCTGCGATCTGGTAGAGATGCGTGCCGTCGAAGGCGGTTCCCGCATGCGCGGCGACGTCGATGGAGCGCGACATCTTCCCGCTCGCGGGATCCATGGCTTCGAGCGAGCCGCCCGCGGCAAGCCACACGTTCTTTCCGTCGTAGGTGACGCCACCCACGCGGTCGACGCCAGGCAAGGGACCGTACTCGCGAATGATTTCTGCAGGAGCGCGTTTCATGACTGCATCCTAGTCGATCGAAAGAGTGGTAGGGAGTAACAATGTCGTCGTGAATCCGGGGATCGGTGGCGCGGTCCAGCGGCGCGCACGTGCGCGCCCGAACGCCTGCACCTTCCCCGCCGCAGCGAGAGCATCGAGTGCGCGCTGCACCGTTCGCTGGCTCGTGCCGAGTGCGAGGGCGAGTGCGGAGCTGGACCACGATTCACCGTCGGCGAGGAAAGCGAGTACCGCCGCGTCCTCTCCCTCCACCGGCGGCGCGAGTACCAGCACGTTGTGTCCGCGTCGGGGCGTGAGCACGAATCCGCGTGGCGTCGCGGTCACGCTCGCAAAGGTTCGCAGTGCGGCGCGAAGCCGGCCGATCTCGACGCGCAGGCGCGCGCGATGCGAGTCATCCACGGATTTCGCGCCGAAGGCACGCGCGAGGAGCTCATCGCGCGAGACGTCGCCGGGCCACGCCTCCGCGAGTGTGCGCGCGAGTGCGAAGAGGACGGGACGGCGGGCGAGCGAAACCGTTGCGCGCGCGAAGCGCACGACGTGGCGGCACGCGTCGACGACGAGCGACGCCGATTCCTGCAGCGCCTCGACATCCTGAAGCAGAAGGAAGCGCTCGGTGCCGCTCGCGATCAGTCGAGCCGCCGGCATGTCGAGCGCAAGCGAGGCACGCTCCACCTCCGTAGTGAGCGCGGAAATTCCTGCTGCCTGGGCGGCGCGCGCGGCCCGAGCGAGCGCATCGCGCGCCGCCCTCGTTCGGAGCCGCCGCATCGCAATCCCGGAGACGACCAACTCGTGGGCAGCGCGCAGCGCGGGCGGGAAGGGCGCGGGGTCGAGCTCGTCGAGCGCTCGTTCCGCCTCTTCGATGCGCCCAATGAGCAGCAGGCGACGAACCTCGAGATAGCCTGCGTACGCGGCGTTCATCAGATCGCCGTGCGCCTCGAGCGTCGCCCTCGCCGCGTCGAGGGACTTCGCGGGCCAGCCCAGGTCGCGCGAAACGAGCGCGATCTCGGCCTCGGCGACGATACAACGCGCGCGGGACACCGCTTCTCTCGGGCCGAACGCGCGCGCGGCGCGTCGCACGAGATCCCTGGCTCGCGCGAGGTCGCCGAGCTGCGCCATCGCGATGCCGCGCAGCGCGAGCGCCGGCGCGTCTTCGCGCAACGCGACTCGGTTCAGCGCGCCAAGCGGGTCACCGGCCGCGAGTGCGCGGGCGGCTGCCGTGATCAGAGAGTCCATTCGAATCCCGACAGACTTGTCACTCACACCCTCCGTCAGCCGAGTCCTAATCTATCCCATGAACGCTGGAGACGAATGACACACTCAAGGGAGAGATCAACGATGACGACGACAATAGCGACGCACCCAACCGGAACGCGCGAAGAGTGGCTGTCGGCTCGACGTGCGCTGCTCGAAGAGGAGAAGGCGCTGACACGACAGAGCGATGAGATCGCCCGGAAGCGGCAGGAGCTGCCATGGGTTCGCATGGACAAGGATTATCGGTTCGAGACCGACGCGGGCAGCGCTTCGCTCGCGGATCTCTTTCGCGGACGCTCGCAGCTCCTCGTCTACCACTTCATGTTCGGACCGGACTACACCGCCGGATGCGCATCCTGCTCGTCGATCGCCGATGGCTTCAACGGCATCGCGGTGCACCTGGCGAACCACGACGTGATGCTCGCGGCCGTGTCGCGTGCGCCCTTCGCGAAGCTGCAGGCGTTCAGGCAGCGAATGGGATGGACGTTCCCGTGGGCATCCTCGTTCGGCGGCGACTTCAATCAGGACTTCAACGTCTGGTTCAGCGAGGAGCAGCAGCGCGAGGGACGCATCGAGTACAACTATCGTCGCGAAACGCCGATGCGCGGTCCCATCACGGGAGCGGTTCTCGAGTTCGCCGCGGCGTCAGGAACTGACGCGGCAACGTACATCCGCGAGCGGCCGGGCGTGAGCGCGTTCGTGCTCGAGGACGACGTGGTCTACCATACCTACTCGGCGTTTTCGCGTGGCCTGGATGGGCTGTGGGGCATGTACCAGTGGCTCGACCGT
>Ga0207707_10001378_pt1 | contig 22538 bp, 20 predicted proteins | sample KBSC83BmetaG_FD_184336 | JGI IMG/M metagenome (GOLD analysis project Ga0207707, IMG submission 184336) | Corn rhizosphere microbial communities from Kellogg Biological Station, Michigan, USA - KBS C8-3B metaG (SPAdes) (version 2) | ecosystem: Host-associated > Plants > Roots > Rhizosphere ...
GTTCCCACGCGTTACTCACCCGTCTGCCGCTGACGTATTGCTACGCCCGCTCGACTTGCATGTGTTAAGCCTGCCGCCAGCGTTCGCTCTGAGCCAGGATCAAACTCTCAAGTTGGACTTGAAACTTTGAGCCGGCTGATCACAACGTTTGACGAGGTCCACACCGAAATCGCACAGCGATTCACATCGCTGGCGACCTGATCTCAATGAAGAGATCATGGTGTAACCTTATTCAAAACGTGTACCGCCGAAGTCTTTCGTCCGGTCCCGATTTACGAAAACGCAAGGTTTTCGTGCGTCGAGACCCGCAAGGACTCCGCCGTCCACGTTTCTCTTTCTTCATCTTCACTTGTCAAACAGCCCGGGGCCAAAACCCCTCTCCCATGAAGGGAGATTTGTCAGCTTCGCATTCGACGGCAAATGACAACCGATGGAGACCGGCTGTTGATTCACTCATCATCATGAGGAGCTTGACGGGCGCGGAAACTTACCTTGGCCAAGGGCCAAAGCAGCGCCGCGCTCAGTGGGGCGGGTTATAGGCCCGCCCAATCTTCCTTGTCAACGGTCATTGTCAACAAATCGTCGCATCGAGGAAGCTTATTTTTGCGGCGCAAAGAAGCCCAGATTTTTCAGGGCTTGGCGCCGTACTTGAGCCACAATCCTGCGACGATCTGGCGTACACTTATGCACTGAATCGCCGGGCTGCCAGTGGGGGCTGCCGGCATTCAGGAAATTGGGGACCGGCGATCCATGATGAACCCGTCGCCTGTTCCCGATGGCCGAGCAACATCGAGAGATCCTGACAGCATTTTCGTTCGCGATTCCGACCTCATCGTCGGCCTTTGATTGTCGGACAAGAATGCGCCGCCATGTTCCGAAGGCCCCTCGGTAAGCGGGCGATGCGGGTGTGGCGCGCGATAGGTCTCCCCGTGTGGTTCTGGTTGTAATTGGGGGGACGCTGGGTTGAGCCAGAGGACGTCACGCGGAAGCGGCTATGGACGCGAGGTCGGCATGATCGACCTCGGCCATGAGCCCCCGCTTTCGGTCGATGGCTCGGAAGCCGCGGTGATCGACCGCCGCCGCGTTTCCGTACAATGGTTCAGCGGCACCATCCTGACGGGCTTGTGCGGCGCGGCTCTCATCGGCGGCGCCGTTTTTGCGTCCCTCGACGGCGAAATGACCTTTGCGCGCGTGCCGGAACGCATGGAAAGTGCACTGCGCGGCGCGTTCGGCGCCAACGATCGTGCGGTCAGCCTGCACAAGAGCGACCGCCTGCCGCCGCCTGGTGAGGCAACCGCCTCGCGCAACCTCGTCAAGGTCTCCACCGTCACCCGCGTCGGCAACCGCGACGTGATGCGGGTGCGCCCGTTCGTGCGCATCTCCGGCAACCTGTCGATGACCACGAGCGACCTTTCCGCCAAGATTCCTCCGTTCAACGCGCAGCGCATGCTGACCGATGTCGGCTCGGCACCTGCCGCCTCGGACGATGCCGACGCCAAGGCGGACGCCGCCGAGCCCGATGCCGAGGTCTCCTTCGTCACCAAGGATCTCGGCACGGTGCTGCCGAAGGCGAAGATCTCGGCCGTGGTGGCGCTCGATGAAGTGCTGATGCGGGTGAAGGACGCCGCGAACTGGCGCGGCAACGGCGCCGGCGTGCGCTATGCGGCGCTGGCCAATGCGACGGCGGATGCGACCGGCGCCACCACGCAATCCGACATGAAGTTAGCCTATGCCACCGAAGGTCCGCCGCAGCAGGACCCCTATGCCGGCTTCGAGACGCGCATCGTACCCGAAAACGTCACGCTGCTACCGAAGACCAAGGAACAGATCACCGGCGGCAACCCGACCGGCGAGCGCGTCCATCAGGTGAAGAAGGGCGACACCGTCACTTCCATTCTCCGGGATCAGGGCGCTACCCCGGACGAATGCAAGGCGATCGCCTCCACGCTCGGCGCCCGCGGCCGCGACGGCGGCCTGAGGGAAGGCGAGAAGCTGCGCATCCTGATGGCACCGGCGAGCACGACACCGGGCGCGCGGCTGCAGCCCTATCGCGTGATCGTCGCCAACGAAACGGTGGTGGAGGCGGTCGCGGCCCTCTCCGATCTCGGCAGATACGTCGCCGTCGACGTCTCCAGCATCAACACCGTCGCCGACACCGCCGACAGCAAGAGCACCGACGACGACGATGATGACGATGGCAGCGGGGTGCGGCTCTACCAGAGCATCTACGAGACCGCGCTGCGCAACAAGGTGCCGATGCCGGTCGTGGACGACATGATCCGCATCTACTCCTACGACGTCGACTTCCAGCGCAAGGTGCAGCCGGGCGACTCCTTCGACGTGTTCTACGCCGGCGAGGATGAAGGCACCAACGTCACCGACAAGAACGAGGTGCTGTATGCCGCGCTCACCGTCGGCGGCGAGACCAAGAAATATTACCGCTTCCAGACCCCCGACGACGGCGTCGTCGACTTCTATGACGAGACCGGCAAGAGCGCGAAGAAGTTCCTGGTGCGCAAGCCCGTCAACAACGCCGTGATGCGTTCCGGCTTCGGCGGCCGCCGTCACCCGATCCTGGGCTTTACGAAGATGCATACCGGCATCGACTGGGCCACCGCCTACGGCACACCAATCTTCGCCTCCGGCAATGGCGTGCTGGAGAAGGTCGGGCCCGAGGGCGGCTACGGCAAGTATATCCGCATCAAGCACAACAACGGCTACGAGACGGCCTATGGCCACATGTCGGCTTTCGCCAAGGGCATGGAAGTCGGCAAGCGCGTCCGCCAGGGCCAGGTGATCGGCTTCGTCGGCTCGACCGGCATGTCCACCGGTCCGCACGTCCACTACGAAATCCTGGTCAACGGCCGCTTCGTCGACCCGATGCGCGTCAAGCTGCCGCGCGGACGTGCGCTCGAAGGCACGATCATGGCCGGATTCGAGAAGGAGCGCGACCGGCTCGACGGCATGATGAGCGGCCGTGGCGGCGCACGCATCTCCGACGCCAGCGTCGGCACGTTGCAGGTCACGAACCGCTGAGCGCATGACTCAGGCGACAGACGCCTGCACGATCACGAAGACGATCCCAATCGCCGTCAGGCCGAATGACACGGCCATCAGCGGCAGCAGCACGTCGATCGCGGCGTGAGCGCCGTGTAGCCTTGCGCCCCACACCTCGAAATCGCCGTCCTTCCAGTCGTGGAACGAGGTCTCCTGCGCGTGCCGCTCATACGGCATCCGGTATCTCTTCCAGACCCGAGACAGCGTCCACGTCAGCACGATCGCGACCACGAACAGGACGGTGACGAAGGCCAGCGCCAGGCTCGCATAGCCGCCGCGGTCGAACAGCACCCAGGCCATCAGCGCAAACCACGCGATCAGGCAGACGGCGGCGCCGTAAATTCTTGGATGGAGCTGGTCGAAGACGGGTCTGTTGTGGGCGACAAGTTCTCTGCTCATGGCGATAGCCTTCCGCTTGCTCGGAATTGGTCGGTTCCGTGTTTCCGGTCACCCGCAGAGAAAAAACGGGGGCGGCGGTAAGCCAGTTTCATTAAATTTTCATTAGATAACGCAGGAACTTATCAGCAGATTCGGCGTTTGTTCTAGCAGGGGGCTGACCTTCGATGGAGGGTAAGATGATGAAGGATTGGACCAATGCCAGGCTGTGCGATGTCGCAAACCTGATCCTCGGCGCGTTCCTGTTCTTTTCACCCTGGATCTTTGGATATGCTGGCAGCACGGCTGCCGAGAACGCCAATATTGTCGGCGTTATCATCGCCGTGCTCGCGGTTGCGGCGCTCGCGGCGTTCGCCATCTGGGAGGAGTGGCTGAATCTGATCGTTGGATTGTGGACGCTGGTGTCACCATGGGTGCTCGGCTTCCAGGCAACCACAAAGGCCACGACGGTCTGTGTTGTCGTGGGCATTCTGGTAGCGGTCCTGGCGGCCGTCGAAATCTGGATGACCTCGCAGACGCCGCCCCGGCTCACCACTGGCCGCTGAGGGCCGCCCGCCGAACGACGACAGCGCGATGTGACGCGCTCTCGAAGTTGATGGCGAAAAAAACTCCTCCGCGATCGACGCGGAGGAGTGCTGTCCCTGTTTTCAGCGATTGGCTCCTGCCTCAGTTCAGCTTGCGCTTCGGGATCGGCGCCTCGAACTGGGCGATTTCGGCCGTCGTCGGCGCCTTGCCGTTGAAGGTGAGCACATTGCCCTTGCTCGAAATGGCAACCTTGTCACCATCCTTGACCTCGCCCGACAAAATCATCTCGGCGAGCGGATCTTGTACGCTGCGCTGGATCACCCGCTTCAAGGGGCGCGCGCCATAGGCGGGATCCCAGCCCTTGGCCGCGAGCCAGTCGCGCGCCGCGGCGTCGAGTGTCAGGATGATCTTGCGATCCTCCAGCAGCTTCGTGAGCCGGGCGAACTGGATCTCGACGATCCGGCCCATCTCGCTCTTCTGCAAGCGGTGGAACAGGATGATCTCGTCGACGCGGTTGAGGAACTCCGGCCTGAAATGCGTCCGCACGATTCCCATCACCTGGTCGCGCACCGCGGTGGTGTCCTCGCCTTCCGGCTGGTTCACCAGGAACTCCGAACCGAGGTTCGAGGTCATGATGATCAGCGTGTTGCGGAAGTCGACGGTGCGGCCCTGGCCGTCGGTCAGGCGGCCGTCGTCGAGCACCTGCAACAGCACGTTGAAGACGTCGGGATGCGCCTTCTCGATCTCGTCGAACAGCACGACCTGGTAGGGCCGGCGCCGCACCGCTTCGGTGAGCGCGCCGCCCTCGTCATAGCCGACATAGCCCGGAGGCGCGCCGATCAGCCGCGAGACCGAATGCTTCTCCATGTATTCGCTCATGTCGAGGCGGACCATCGCGGTCTCGTCGTTGAAGAGATACTCGGCCAGCGCTTTCGTCAGTTCGGTCTTGCCGACGCCGGTGGGTCCCAAGAACATGAACGAGCCCATCGGCCGGTTCGGGTCCTGCAGGCCCGCGCGCGAGCGGCGCACGGCGGTCGCCACTGCATGCACGGCTTCGGCCTGGCCGACGACGCGCTTGCCGAGGCTGTTCTCCATCTTCAGGAGCTTGTCCTTTTCGCCCTCGAGCATCTTGTCGACGGGCACGCCGGTCCAGCGCGAGACGACCTGCGCGATGTGGTTGGCGGTGACCGCCTCCTCCATCATCTCGCCGGCGTTTTCCTTGGCCTCGATGTCCACGAGCTTCTTCTCGAGCTCCGGGATCCGGCCATAGGCGAGCTCGCCCGCCTTCTGGAATTCGCCGCGGCGCTGCGCGTTGGCCAATTCGACGCGCAGGGCATCGAGCTCGGCCTTCAGCTTCTGCGCATTGGAGAGCTTGTTCTTTTCCGCGCTCCAGCGCGCCGTCAGCGCCGCCGATTTTTCTTCAAGCCCGGCAAGCTCCTTCTCCAGCGTCTTGAGGCGGCTCTTCGAGCCCGCGTCGCTTTCCTTCTTCAGCGCCTCCTGCTCGATCTTGAGCCGGACGATCTCGCGATCCATCGTGTCGAGCTCTTCCGGCTTGGAATCGACCTGCATCTTCAGCCGCGCCGCCGCCTCGTCCATCAGGTCGATGGCCTTGTCGGGCAGGAAGCGGTCGGTGATGTAGCGGTTCGACAGCGTCGTCGCGGCGACCAGCGCGGAATCGGTGATGCGCACGCCGTGGTGTTGCTCGTACTTGTCCTTCAGGCCGCGCAGGATCGAGATGGTGTCCTCGACCGTGGGCTCGCTGACAAAGACGGGCTGGAAGCGCCGCGCGAGCGCCGCATCCTTTTCGACATGCTTCTGGTATTCATCGAGCGTGGTCGCGCCGATGCAATGCAGCTCGCCGCGCGCCAGCGCAGGCTTGAGCAGGTTCGACGCGTCCATCGCACCATCGGCCTTGCCGGCGCCGATCAGCGTGTGCATCTCGTCGATGAACAGGATGATGTTGCCTTCGGCGGAGGTGACCTCCTGCAGCACGGCCTTCAGCCGCTCCTCGAACTCGCCGCGGTATTTCGCGCCCGCGATCAGCGCACCGAGGTCGAGCGACAGGAGCTTCTTGTCCGTCAGGCTCTCCGGCACGTCGCCATTGACGATGCGCAGCGCCAGACCCTCGACGATGGCGGTCTTGCCGACGCCGGGCTCGCCGATCAGCACGGGATTGTTCTTGGTGCGGCGGGACAGCACCTGAATGGTGCGGCGGATTTCCTCGTCGCGGCCGATGACGGGATCGAGCTTGCCGTCGCGCGCGGCCTGGGTCAGGTCACGGGCATATTTCTTCAGCGCGTCATAGGCGTTCTCCGCTGTGGCGCTGTCGGCAGTGCGACCCTTGCGCAGGCTCTCGATCGCCGCGTTCAAATTCTGCGGGGTGACGCCGCCCTTGCTCAGGATCGTGCCGGCCTCGCTGTTCTTCTCCAGCGCCAGTCCGAGCAGCAGCCGCTCGACGGTGACGAAACTGTCGCCGGCCTTTTCCCCGGCCTTCTCGGCGGCGTCAAAGGCACGCGCGAGCTCCGGCGCAAGATAAACCTGCCCGGCGCCGCCGCCCGAAACCTTCGGCAGCTTGTTGAGCGCATCCTCGGTGGCCTTGAGGATGGCGCGAGAATTGCCCCCGGCGCGGTCGATCAGGCCGCCGGCGAGGCCCTCGCTGTCGTCCAGCAGCACTTTCAACAGGTGCAACGGCGAAAACTGCTGGTGGCCCTCGCGGATCGCAAGCGACTGCGCAGACTGGATGAAGCCGCGCGACCGCTCGGTGTATTTTTCAATATTCATGTCATTCCCTCAGCCTGCCGCTCAGCCCCGAAGGCACTGCTGCGGCATCTTCATTGGGTTTCCGCCACCTGCGTTGACATTCCTCAACTGGGCAGCGGTCGTCGCCCTCATTCTTTCAGGCTTGCGGCAGATGTGGGCATGGCCGTGGAGTTCCGGAAGAGGCGACCTCACAAATTCGTGCGCAGTGGCGTCAGCGTTTGGAATCTCTTAAGAAACAGGATGAACCCGACCCAGCCAGCCGAGATCACCGGCCTCTACCGCTATCCGGTCAAAGGCCTCACCCCGGAACCCCTTGAAAGCGTGGCCCTGACGCCCGGCGAGCCCCTGCCCGCCGACCGCCGCTACGCCATCGAGAACGGCCCGAGCGGCTTCGACCCGGCGGCGCCGGCGTGGCTGTCCAAAATACATTTCCTGATGCTGCAGCGGGATGAATGGCTGGCGGCGCTGCAGGCGCATTTTGACGAGACCACCGACGTGCTCACGCTCCGCGAGAACGGCGAGGTGGCGGCCGCGGGCAACCTCGCGACCGCCGAGGGCCGGGCCGCGATCGAGCGGTATTTCGCCGACCGCCACGCCGGCCGGATCAAGGGCCCGCCAAAAGTGCTCGCGAGCCCCGGCTACAGCTTCTCCGACGTCGCCAAAAAGGTCGTCTCGATCATCAACCTCGGAAGCCTCGCCGCCATCGAGAACATGGTCGGCTTTCCCGTCCATCCACTCCGCTTCCGTGCCAATGTCTATGTCCGGGGCTGGCCGGCCTGGCACGAGGCGAGCCTCGTCGGCGAGACGCTCAAGGTCGGCGGCGCGCGGCTGAAGGTCGTGAAGCGCATCACCCGCTGCGCCGCCGTGAACGTCGATCCCGATCTCGCGGTACGCGACATGGAAATCCCGAACACGCTGATGCGCCGCCTCGGCCACAACGAATGCGGCATCTATGCCGAGGTGATCGAGGGCGGCAAGATCGCGGTTGGCGACGCGATGGCGCTGGAAGCGCCCGCGCTCCTGTGAGGCGTCGTCATTGCTGACGCGCACAATTGCGAGGAGCGATAGCGACGACTTGTCCGCCGTAGCGCAACGCGCGAGGGCGAAAGCAATCCAGGGCCTCATGCGCGACTCTGGATTGTTTCGCTGTCATCGGGCCGCGCTTCGCGCGAACCGGTCGGCCCGCATTGAACCATTTTGCATGGTTCCCCGGCCCAAGTGAAACCAAGATTCCTCCGCTTTTGGACCTCCATGACAGGATAGTGGTCGCCAAGAATGTCCAGGGGAGACGTCAGCCAATGCCGATGCACGACGATTTTGATCCGGCCCATCCGCTGCCTGTCTTTCTCGATGATCAATATGAGCAGCAGGGAATCGGGACAGTTCGTGACAGAGCCGGCACCTGGTCGCGAGTCCTGAAGGCGAGCATCCTGATTGCGACCGCGGCCGTGATCGGCGTCGCGGCTCTATCGGGAAATCCGGTGGCTCTCGTTGCGGACGTCACGGCTTCGCTGGTCGACAATTTGGGGCTTCAGCCTGCCACGGCTCCGTCGACGCCAACCATCCAGGCGGCCGTCGATACCCTGGCTTCGCCACCGCCCGCCCAGGAACAGGCTGTACCGCTGGCCACACAGGACACGCCGGCCCGCAGCGAAGTCGCCGCTGCCGAGCCCGCAACTCAGGATCAGGCCGAAAAGAGCGAGCCGCCGCCGGAAGCCCTGTTCAAGCAATTCCAGGCTTGGGCCGCCGAGAAAGATGCGCAGACGGATGTCGCGCCCGCGCGGCCCGTTCAGGATCGCTCGCCGGCCGCGCAAAATGCTTCGTCGCAGGCCGCCGAGAATGCCCCGGCAGAGGCCGCAGAGAATGCCCGACCATCTCTCCGGATCATGCAAGAGCCCCCGCACGTCCGGCCCGTCCATAGTGCGCGGGCGGAGATGCGCACGCAAAATCCTCGGAAACAGGTTCGGCGACCGCTATATGCGCGGCCACCGGTCCCGCCCGCACAAATCGCCAGAGCACAGGACGCCAGAGCCGAGGCAGCCCGGGCACAGGAACAGCCCGCGCCACAGTCACCGTCGTTCCTGCCAATCTTCGGCGGGCGCAACTAGACCTGGAGCGCAACGCTTCAGGATAAGGCGTACCTGCCCGAGTGTGTTTCAATGCAGCGCCCGGGACCATCGAGGCAGCGGCCCGCCGCTCACGATATAGACCCCTGCCGAAATCAAACCGATCGCCATCCAATCAACCGGCTTTGGCCACTCGCCGAGAATCGGGATTCCCAGTAGCGCCGTCATCGCAGGGCACAGCGCGGCGAACGCTGCGCCACTCGAAGCGCCCAGGATCCCGACAGCGCGGCCATAAAGCAGCAGGGAGACGATTGCGGTGAGCACCCCCTGGACGAAGGCCTGCAATCCCAGATCGCTCCAGGACGCGGCGGCGAGTGTCGTTCCCGGCATCAAGGCAAAAATCGGCAGATAGAGAAGCATGGATCCGACAGCGGATAGCGCTGCCGCATGCAAGCCGTCGAGGCGAGCCTTCCGCATCGCCACGGTGTAGAAGGCCCACGCCAGCGCGGCACTCAGAAAGAGCCCATGCCCGACATTCTGCCGTGATCCCAACTCGCTGCCCGAGCCCCAGACGATCGCAAGCACACCGGGCAGGAGGAAGGCGAAACCGAACTTCTTCGCAGAAGTGAATTCTTCTCGCAAAAGCGCTGCCGCCAGCAGCGCCACCATCAGCGGCATGACGCCGGGGAAGAGCGCCCCGGCATGCGCCGCTGGCGCGAACAATAGCCCCGAATTGGCAAGGAACACCGGTGCCGCTCCGCCGAGCACGATGGCTGCCAATCCGACCCGGCCGAGGCGATCGAACGCAAGCCCCTTGTTGAATACGTATGGCAACAATATCAGTCCGGCGACGCCGAAGCGCAGCGCCGCGATATCCCACGGCGTCAGGCTTGTCCGAAGCCCCAGTCGCGCAACAACGATCCATCCCGACCAGATGCTCACCGCCGCAAGACCGCAAAGCGCGCCGCGCAGGTATTGCATGCCATCGCGGTCGTTCGACATGGTTGCGCCCTCGCAGGATGACAAAACGACGTAACTGTTATAATGATTATTATAGGTTACGCGAGAAGCAGCAGGCAAGGTCGAGCAAGATCGAAAATGGCTGGACGTGCAAACCCGTTCGACTGGAGCGGAGGGCATCCCGCCCTGGATTTAGTGAACACGCTGGACGAGCGGCCTTCGGGCGCGCCGGTCGAGAACCTTGCCACCTACGGGGATCTCGTGAGGTTTGCCGAGCTGGCAGGGCTCATCAAGGCGCCGGCATCCGGCCGCTTGCGGTCGCTCGATGGACCGGATGGCTCCCGCATTGCAAGGCGTGCGCGCGAGCTGAGAGAACACCTGTACGCGATCCTGGCCGCGGTCCACTCCGGGAGGACGGTACCTAAGGTGTCGCTGGAGGCCATCGGATCAGAAGTGCGCCGGGCTCACGCAGCGCGGGTGCTTGTCGCAGCCGCAACATCAAATGCGGTCAGGCACGGTTGGAGCTCGCCATCCTCGCCGGAAATTCCGCTGCACGCCTGTGCGCTCGCAGTCGAGACCTTGCTTGTCATGGCCGACCACAGCCGTATCCGAAAGTGCGGCGCATCCGACTGCGAGGTCTATTTCATCGATACGAGCAAAGCGCATCGACGGCAGTGGTGCAGCATGCAGAACTGCGGCAATCGCGAGAAACAAAGGCGTTGGCGTGCGGGGGCGGATTGAGACCTCCTCGTTTACGGTGGCCGGGCTTGTTGTTCAGCCCGGCCGTGACGATGCGGAAACGTCAACGTCAGAGCGCTCCGAGGAAGAGGTCGTCCGGTGGCTCGAGCCTCAGTTCGGCATTACATAGGCATAGATGCGGCCGCGCGAGACCGGCGCCTCGCGGACGCGGTTGCCGTTATTGCCCGAGATCATGATCGGATTGCCCGCGGAATCGATGCCGGTGATGATGCCGACATGGCCGCCGCCGCGGCGTCCCATCACCGCGATCGCGCCGACCTGCGGGCCGGAGATGCGCTGGCCGTAGTGCGCAAACGAATTGGCCATGTCGGAGCCGGTGCCGCGATGGCCGGTTTTCTCCAACACCATGTTCATGAAGCGCGCGCACCACAGGCTGCGGCGGCTGGTCGGATTGCCACCGAGATAGTGCCGCGCTTCCATCACGAGGCTCGACGAGCTGCCGGTCGTCGCCACGCCGCCGCCGGGCTCATAGGGCGTGACGCTCGGCTGTGTGTTGGCGTACTGTCGCAGCCGCGTCAGCGCTGCGCTTCTCTCCGCCTGGGGCCGATAGGCCTGCTCCATGCGCGCTCGGTGGACCCGCTGGCGGTACGCGGTCTGCGGGTAGGTCCCGACCTGCGGATAAGATGCGACTTGCGGGTAAAAGGGCTGCGCGAGAGTTTGGCGCTCTGGAAACTGCCGCCCGAATTGCTGATTGGCATATCCTGCATATGCATAGCGATAGGCGCTGTGATGATGTCGATAAGCGCCGTGATGAGATCGGGCGGAGGCGGGAGCAACGGAAACGGCAACAGCGGTGGAGCAGAGAGCCAGCGCGACAAGCGACCGGCGGAACGCAGACAACTCGAGCATATCAGATCCTTCGTGACGCCCCCTTTCCCACCGGCCCTGTGAAGGCCCGGCATCCGCGGTCTCGTAAAAAGTTTCGATGTGGCGAGAGCAAGACACGATGCGGCAGCGTGAAATCGCTTTCGCGGAATTCCCGCGCAGATTCGGTGGCCAAAAGAAATCAATTCCGCCGCATTGCCGCCAACAGCATTACCTGTAGATTAACGACGGCCCACGAGAAGGAACTCAAATGCCCCACGCCGTCACCAGCGACAATGTCCGTCTTTATTTCGAGGAAGCGGGAACCGGAACACCCATCCTCTTCCTGCATGAATTCGCGGCCGACCACACCAATTGGGAGCCGCAGATGCGCTACTTCTCGCGCGGTCACCGCTGCATCGCCTATTCCGCGCGCGGCTACACGCCGTCCGACGTCCCCGCTTCCGCCGACGCCTACACCTACAAGCACTTCTACACCGACGCGATCGCCGTGCTCGATCATCTCAAGATCGAGAAGGCGCATTTCGTCGGCCTCTCGATGGGCTCCTATTCGTCGCTGCATGCGGCGCTGAACATGCCCGGCCGCGTGATGTCGATGACGCTGGCCGGCGTCGGCTCTGGCTCCAGCCTGGAAAATCTCGACGCGTTCCGCAAGACCTGCCGGGAGACCGCCGAGCAGTTCGAGCAGATCGGCTCGGTCGAGGTCGCCAAGGTCACGCGCGAGGCGCCCGGCCGCATCCCCTTCCTGGTGAAGGACCCGCGCGGGCACGCGGATTTCTACGCGGCGCTGGCGCGGCATGACTCAAAAGGATCGGCCAACACCATGCGCGGCTTCCAGGGCGGCCGGCCCTCGATCTACACCATGGCGGACGCGATCCGGAAAGTGGCGACGCCTGCGCTGATCATCTGCGGCGACGAAGACGACGGCTGCATCGAGCCAAGCCTGTTCCTGAAGAAGCATCTGCCAGCCTCGGGCCTGACGTTCTTCCCGAAATCGGGCCACGTGCTCAATCTGGAGGAGCCGGCGCTGTTCAACGAGATGGTCGAGCGCTTCATCGCGCTGGTTGAGGCCGGCCGCTGGGGCCCGCGCGATCCGCGGTCGATGGTGGCGGGTTAGTTCGTCGTTCCGGGGCGCGCGCCAGCGCGAACCCGGAACCTCGAGATTCTCAGGTGCGCAATTGCGCACCATAGTTCGATGCTTCGCATCGCCCCGGAATGACGGAGGATAGATTCCACGCCCGGAATGACGCCAACGTCGTCAGCCGCGTGTCAGCAAGAACACGCCCTGCTCGCCGAACATGTTCCAGACCCACCAGGGCAAGGTCAGCGGCACCGGACGGCCGTAGAGATCGAGTGCGACCGCGCGCTCCATCTTGACGTTGATCTCGTCGCAGAGCTGCACGAAATCCTTGATGGTGCAGAAATGGATGTTCGGCGTGTCGTACCAGGTGGCCGGCAGGTTTTCCGTGCGCGGCATGTGGCCGCCGACCAGGAGCTGCAGCCGCATCTTCCAGAAGCCGAAATTCGGAAACGACACGATGGCGCGCCGGCCGATGCGCAGGAGATTTTCCAGCACCGCCTTCGGCTGCCGCGTCGCCTGCAGGGTCTGCGACAGGATCACATAGTCGAAGGCGTCGTCGGGATAGTTGACGAGGTCGGTGTCGGCGTCGCCCTGCACGACCGCGAGCCCCTTGGCGACGCAGCGGTTGACGCCTTCGCGCGACAGCTCGATGCCGCGTCCGTCGATGCCGCGGTTTTCCAGAAGCTGCAGCAGATCGCCGTCGCCGCAGCCGACGTCGAGGACGCGCGAGCCCGGCGTGACCATGCCTGCGACCAGCAGATGGTCGGCGCGCTGCTTTTCAGCGCCTTGCTGCGCGAGACCGGGAAGCGGCAGCGTCTGTTGTCCAATCGCCATCGCTAGCCTCCCAGCCCCCGCGCCTTGCCGGCCGATTGCAGGAAGCCGCGCGAGATGTCGAAGTACTCCGGCACGTCGAGCAGAAAGGCGTCGTGGCCCTTGTCGGTTTCGATCTCCGCAAACGACACCCGCGCGCTGGAGGCATTGAGCGCATGCACCAGCGCGCGCGATTCCGCGGTCGGGAACAGCCAGTCGGAGGTGAACGACACCACGCAGAAGCGTGTCTTGATGCCGCGGAACGCCCGCGCCAGCACCCCGTCATGGTCGGCGGCGATGTCGAAATAATCCATCGCGCGCGTCAGATAGAGATAGGAGTTGGCGTCGAAGCGCTCGACAAAGGACGAGCCCTGGTAGCGCAGATAGCTCTCGACCTGGAAATCGGCGTCGAAGGAGAACGTCGGCAGATCGCGATCCTGCATGCGGCGGCCGAACTTGCGATGTAGCGCCGCGTCCGAAAGATAGGTGATGTGCGCGGCCATGCGCGCGACCGCAAGTCCGCGGTGCGGCAAGGTGGCTTGCTCGGCATAGCGGCCCTGGTGCCAATTCGGATCGGCCATCACAGCCTGCCGGCCGAGTTCATGGAAGGCGATGTTCTGGGCCGAGTGGCGCGTCGAGCAGGCGGTCGGCAGCGCTGAGAATACCCGCTCCGGATAGGCAACCGTCCATTGCAGCACTTGCATTCCGCCCATCGATCCGCCGACCACGCAAAACAGCGTATCGATACCGAGACGGTCGAGCAGCATGGCTTGCGCGCGCACCATGTCGGGAATGGTGACGACGGGAAAATCGAGTCCCCATGGCTTGCCGGTGGCGGGATTGGTCGAGGCGGGTCCCGTCGAACCCATGCAGCCGCCGATCACGTTGGCGCAGATGATGAAGTAGCGGTCGACATCGAGCGGGAGCCCGCGGCCAACCATGTTCTCCCACCAGCCGGGCTTGCCGGTGACCGGATGCACGTTCGCGACATGCTGATCGGCCGTCAGCGCGTGACAAATCAAGATCGCATTGCTGCGCTCGGCATTGAGCGTGCCATAAGTCTGATAGGCGATCTGGAACGGCGAGAGATCGACGCCGCAATCGAGTTTCAAGGGCTGATCCGCGCCGAAGCGCGCCAGCAGCGACGTCGGGTTATCGGCCTCGTGCGATCGCTCCTCGGCGATCCCGGGACTCGGTACGGACTTGACGCTCACCATCTCGTTTCGACCCGCTTGACGCAGGCTCCCGAACCAGAACAGAAATCAGGCCAATAAAAAACCCGGCCTGAACGAGGGTTCGGCCGGGATCAATCTGTCCCCGGCCTGTTTAGCGAGTTATTTAACGTGGCTGCAAGCCGGCCGGCTCAAATGACCACGGAACGAAGTAAAGTTAGTCCCCGAAGGCCTTTCCGTCAAGTCGCGCACAGGGTTAACCGGGCGCTCGCCCAACTCCCGCCACGCTCCGCCCTTGCGCCATCGCGATCCATGGGAGAGAAACAAGCGCTCAACGCGTCGGATCTGGTCCATGTCAAAGCCTCCCTCCCCGCCTTCGCTTGCCGAACTGCGCAAGGAAATCGACGCGATCGACGAAGGCGTGCATCGCCTGTTGATGCAGCGCGGCGACATCATCGACCGGCTGATCCGGGTGAAACAGACCCAGGAAGTCGGCTCGGCATTCCGTCCGGCACGCGAGGCCGACATGATGCGCCGCCTGGTCGAGCGCCATCGCGGCATCCTGCCGATCGATACCGTCGAGAGCATATGGCGCGTCATCATCTCGACCTTCACCTATGTGCAGGCGCCGTTCTCGGTGCACGCGGACGTCTCCGTCGGCGAAAGCGCGATGCGCGACTCGGCGCGGTTTCACTTCGGCTTCGTGGTGCCCTATGTCGCGCATTTCAGCGCGCAGGCCGCGGTGGAAGCCGTATCGAAATCGAAAGGCGATTTGGCGCTGGTCTCGGCCATTTCCAGCCGCACGCCATGGTGGACGCAACTCGAGGCAAACGGCGCGCCAAAAATCATCGCGCGGCTGCCGTTCCTCGAGCGCGCCGACCATCCGGCAGCGCTGCCGGTCTTCGTGATCTCGCGGGTGGCCGACGACGCCATGGTGACCGAAGTCCAGATGTGGAGCGTGCGCGTTTCGGGCTGGAACGCCGATACGGCCCGCGCGCTGGCGCCGCTCGCCGAAATCGTCGCCGTCCCCGATACCGCCTTTGACGGCGCGGCACTTCTGGTGTCGGTCGCAGGCACGGGCATCGAGAAGATCAAGCTGGCCCTGCTCCAGGCAGGGGCCTCCGTGCGCTCGACGGCCCTCGTCGGCAGCCATGCAACGCGCTATACGGTCCCCCCGAACGGGACGGCCAAATCGTAAGGCCGTGTCCGAATATCCGGAGTTCAAGATGAACCGCCCCGTGCCGAATCCCGGCATCCTCGACATTGCGCCCTACACGCCCGGCAAGACCCCGGTGCCGGAGCCGGGCCGCAAGGTGTTCAAGCTCTCGGCCAACGAGACGCCGTTCGGGCCGTCGCCCAGGGCGAAGGCGGCCTACAACCACGCGGTCGACCATCTCGAGGATTATCCGGAAGGCACCTCGCGCGTGCTGCGCGAGGCGATCGGCCGCGCCTTCGGGCTCGACCCCGACCGCATCATTTGCGGCGCCGGCTCGGACGAGATCCTCAATCTGCTCGCCCACACCTATTTGAGCCACGGCGACGAGGCGATCTCCACCACGCACGGCTTCCTCGTCTACCCGATCGCGACCATGGCGAACGGCGCGAAGAACGTGGTCGCCGCGGAAAAGGATTTCACCGCCAACGTCGATGCGATCCTGAAAGCGGTAACGCCGAAGACCAAGCTCGTCTGGCTCGCCAACCCGAACAACCCGACCGGGACTTATCTGCCGTTCGACGAGGTCAAGCGGCTGCGCGCCGGCCTGCCGTCACATGTCGTGCTGGTGCTCGATGCCGCCTATTCCGACTACGTGTCGCGCAACGACTATGAGCTCGGCATCGAGCTGGTCGCGACCACGGACAACACGGTCATGACCCACACCTTCTCCAAGATCCACGGCCTTGCCGCGCTGCGGATCGGCTGGATGTTCGGTCCCGCGCATATCGTCGACGCGGTGAACCGGATTCGCGGTCCCTTCAACGTCTCGACGCCGGCGATGCTCGCCGCGGTGGCGGCGATCGAGGACACCTCGCATCAGCAGATGTCGAAGGTCCACACCGAGACGTGGCGCAACTGGCTCACGGAAGAAATTTCCAGGCTCGGACTCAGGGTGACGCCGAGCGTGGCGAATTTCGTCCTGATCCACTTCCCCGAAAAGGGCAAGACGGCGGACGAGGCGGATGCGTTCCTGACCAAACGCGGCCTCGTGCTGCGCGCCTTGAAGAACTACAAGCTGCCGCACGCGCTGCGCATGACCATCGGCACCGAGGAAGCCAATCGCCTCGTGGTCGACGGCCTGCGCGACTTCATGGCGGCCAAGTGAGCGCCCAGCCGCAATTCAAGCGTCTCGCGCTGATCGGCTTCGGCCTGATCGGCGGCTCGATCGCGCGCGCGGCGAAGGCGCAGGGGCTGGTCGGCGAGATCGTCACCACCGCGCGCTCGGAAAAAACGCGCGCACGGGTGAAGGAGCTTGGCGTCGTCGATGCCGTGGTCGAAACCAATGCCGAGGCGATCGAGGGCGCCGACCTCGTCATTCTCTGCATTCCCGTCGGCGCCTGCGGGCCTGTCGCGCAGGAGATCGGCGCCCGGCTTGCGCCGGGCGCGATCGTCTCCGACGTCGGTTCGGTCAAGGGCGCGGTCGTCCGCGACATGGCCCCGCACCTTCCTGCGAACATCCATTTCGTCCCCGCGCATCCCGTGGCCGGCACCGAACATTCGGGGCCCGATTCCGGCTTCGCCGAGCTCTTCATCAACCGCTGGTGCATTCTGACACCTCCCGAAGGGACCGATCCCGCCGCGACCGAAAAATTGCGCGCGTTCTGGGCCGCACTTGGCGCGAGGGTCGAGATCATGACGCCGGACCATCATGATCTCGTGCTCGCGATCACAAGCCATCTGCCGCATCTGATTGCCTACACCATCGTCGGCACCGCCGACGAGCTGGCGCAGGTGACGTCGTCGGAGGTGATCAAATTCTCCGCCGGCGGGTTCCGCGACTTCACCCGCATCGCGGCGTCCGATCCGACCATGTGGCGCGACGTGTTCCTCGCCAACAAGGAGGCCGTGCTGGAAATGCTCGGCACCTTCAACGAGGACCTCTCGCAACTCACCCGTGCGATCCGCCGCGGCGACGGCGAGGCGCTGTTCGAGCATTTCACCCGCACCCGCGCCATCCGCCGCGGCATTGTCGAGATCGGTCAGGATTCAGCCGCGCCGGATTTCGGCCGGCCGCACGCGCAGCTTGGCAAGAAGTAGCCGTCTCCGCCTAGAGCGCGATGACTTTGTCATCGCGCTCCAGCTTCTTGTTTGGGCATGATCTCCGCGCAAACGCTGCGCGTTTGTCGCGAGGGAAAACCGCGTCACACTTTTCCGGATCATGCCTTGACCAGGACGGCGACGTAGAGCCGCCCCGCGACGCCGGCGCCGATCTGCATGGCGACGCCGAGCAGCCACCACGACGCAACGATGTATTCGAAGCCGCCCAAAACTTCGTCGAACACGAAGCTGTAGACGGAGATCAAGGCGGCGACGGCGGCGAGAAAGGTGCCGGTCGCGCTGAGCAGTTCCACCGGATCGACCCGCGGCCGCATATTCGTCGCAAGCCGCAGCCGCGGAATATCGATCCCGAGATAGAATCCGACCATCCCGAACAACACCATCGCCGCGATGAACGGTGCGGAATCGAACCACGCGGCGTTGGCTTTGGTCAGCGCGGCGGCAGCGAAGGTGCCGCACATGGCTCCCGCCATCGCCAGCCCAGCACGTCCCAGGACATGCGCGGCCTCGGTGATGAAGATGACGTCATCCATCGCTTTGTCCTTCGTTGCCATTGCCGGCCTCCTTCAGTTGAACGGGTAGTAGCGGATCTGGGTCATGACGATGTTGTCGTCGGTCTTCGGCGCGCCTCCGACGCCCCCGAAGGCAAAGCGCTGGTTGTAGGAGTACTGTACGCCCGCTTTCACCTGGCCGTATTTGCCGGAATAGATCGTATCGTAGAGGCCGGCGGTGAATTGCCTGACCTCGCTCGTGTTGCCGTTGCAGGTCGCCGCCGGCGAGTTCTCGACGTTGCAGCCGGTGTTGTTGTAGAGCGGATTGCCGTAGCCGAACGGTACGGTGCCGACATCCATGAATGCCGCCTTGGTCTTCTCCAGGCCGGCATAGGTGTAGAGGTCGAGCGTCGGCAGCGCATGCCAGATCAGCCCGACCGCGGCCGCGGTAATCGAAAGCGGCATGATCGTGCCGTCCTGTGCCAGCGCCGCGTCCGGGAATGGCGAGGCCGTGAAGCGGCCGAGCGCGCCGTGCGCACCATAGACCTGCAATTCCAGCGTTTTCGGGATCAGCTCCGCGTTGATATGGCCGCCGAAAGAGCCGGTGTCGTAGGTGTGGTTGGCGAGGTTGAAGCGGTCGAAGAACTGCCGATAAAGGCCCCACGCCTCGATGTGCAGGTGATAGGGCCCGAGCCGCGGATCCCACGCCGCCTTCACGGTGAAGTCAGGCACCTGGTTCAGGCTGAGATTGTTGGCGTTGTTGAAGAAGCTGCCGCCCGGCCCCGTCAGGTTGACCAGAAGATTGGGATTCAGCGCGCCTTGCGGCCCGACCGCAGGCGTGCCGACGGCCGGCACGTTGCCGCCGAAGAACGCCGTCTGCGGATTTTCGGCGGAGGCCGCGATCTTGAACTCCGGCCCGATGTCCTGCCAGACGCGGATGCCGGGCTGGCGCGCGGCGAGGAAGCCGGGCACGGATTCGAAATCGATCACGCCGGGCGCATCCACGCCGCGCGGATCGATGCCGACCTTGCTCGGCGAAAGCAGCGCCCAGGATTGGCCGGCGAGCGCATGGAAGCCGAGATCGGTGCGGTCGATCTCGAGGCTGAGCTGACGCATGCGGGGATTGAAGGAGTTGGTCGCCACCGAGCTGGCGGTCTGCGCCGCGCCTTCGAAGTCGATTTCACCGTAGCCCGCCAGATGCGTGTCGGAGCCGACATTGCCTTCGGCCAGAACCGAGAAGCGGCTCTGCCGCGCCGAGAAGCGCGATTCCGGCGTGTTGTAATTCTTCGCCTGCGGATAGGGAATGAAGTTGTAGACCGAGCCGGTGTCGGAAGCGAGATTGCGCGTCCGGTAGATGCCGGTGAGATCGACCCAGCCGCCGAAGGTCAGCGTGACGTCCTTGTAGCAGACCTTGCCGTACGGACAGGCCGAAGGCTCGGCCTTGTAGGCCCCGACCGGCGGCAACGCGCGCGTCTGCGCCTCGATCCGCTTTTCCTTCCGCCCCTGATCGTCGACGCGCTGCTCGAGCTGTTTCAGCTTGGCCTTGAGCAGCTTGATCTCCACCGCCGGATCTTCTTCCGCAAAGGCCTGGCTGGCCGAGGCCAGCAGGCCGCCGACAAGAATGCACTTGAGCACTCGCATGTGATGCCTCCCACAAGAGAGGAAGCTTTCCCCTTGCACATCGCACCCTGGTCAGGTGTGTGCGTGCTTCCTCCTGGGGCGAGAGACTTCAGTCGATGCCGCGATATTCGCGGGGCACCCATCACGTTTTTCTGCGGTGGGGCGTGGGAATTTTTCGATGCAATCGCCGATCCGCGCGCGCAGGAAAAAACGCCGGCACGAAAAATCTGGGCCCAGCCGGGACATAGCTGGGCCCAGACAGGCAGGGCACGCGCGGGGACGACGTGCCCGGGGAGGTAAGGATCTAGTGCTTGTGATGCGCGCGGTGCGGCTTCACCGCCATCTGCATCTGGGCCATGGCATTGCCGTTCACGGACGGCGCGGTCATGCCGCTCGAGGGGATTGGCGCCCCGCCGTTCAGCACATCATTGTTCGGGTGATAGAAGGAATAGGCGCCCGGCTCCGAGATCGCCTGCTGCGCCGACGCCGGCGCAATGATCGCGGCGACAATGAGAGCGGCGCCCAAAAGTTTGATATTGGTCATGGTCTTCTCCTGTCGACGGCGCGCAACCGACGCGCGTGCCGTCCACCGACATGACTGACAGCTAGGTGCTCGCATTCCCCGCGCGCAGGGGCCGGCCGATCACGCTTCGGCGATCATGACGTGAGGCACAAAAATGTCGCAGGCGGTGGGGACAACCGTAGATTTAGTACAGCGGCGGCGTCTGCCCGACCTTCAGCGGGCCCAGGAACACGGCGCCGTCTACGAAACGCAGCGGGAAGGCACGCGCCTTCCTGCCTTCGAGGTCGGCTTCCTTGCCGAGCGCGTTGATGCCGGCGGCAACGCCGACATTGGCGTTCTGCTTGACGACCTTGCCGAGGCCGGGAATGGCGCGATCGAGCGCGCCGAACAGGTTGTTGAGGTCCTGCGTCTTGACGCCCGGCGCAACGCGATCAAGCGTCGCCTGCGGCACGCCGTCTTCCAGCATCTTGTCGATGCCGAGCGCGGGAATCACCTTCTCGATGCCGGCGACCGTCATCTGCAATTCGCCGTCGAGCCGGCCGTTCGCGCTCAGGCCCAGCGTGCCGGCCGCGACCGCAACGAGATCGCCCTGCTGCACGCGCGACTGCACGATCTCGACATGGCCGCCGGCGGCCTGCAGCTCGCGAAAGCGCACCGGCCATGGTTTCGGCGAAAAATCCGTCAACCCCGTCACGCGGGCGTGGACGCCGACATCGAACGGCTCGGCCAGCAGCGGATGCAGGCCCTGGATGCTGCCCTGGTTGATCAGCATCTCGCTTTCGATCACGGGCTGATCGGCCGACGAGCCCGGCGCCAGCCGGCCATGCAGCTCGGCGTGCTTGGCGCGCGCCAGCGGCACCGGCATCTGGCCGACGCGATCGATGGCGGGATCGTTGAACTCGACCGAGGCGCGGTCCGGCGTGAATGGCAGCCCGGCGATGCTGGCGTGGCCGAGGCTCCAGTTCACGGCATAGGATTGCTGCGAAAGCGGATCGATCAGCGTGGCCGGCGAGGTGAACTCGGCGATCACGCGCTTGGGATCATAGATCTGCGCCACCACCAGGATCTGGCCGAGCTTTGCGGTGAACGGCTGCGACGGAGGCTGACTTGCGGTCTGCGACACCAGCGCGACGCTGGCGCCCTCGCAACTCACCTCGAGACGGAAGGGGAAGCCCGCGACCGACCGTTTGGCGCAATCATAGACCCGGCCGGCCTTCGCCTCGCGCGCGCGCCAGGCATCGGCCTGGACGTCGACTTGCGAGGCGGCATAGAACCAGAACCCGCACCAAACGATCGCGACGATCAGGAGCAGCAGCGGAGCGATGAAAATGCGCCAGCGCGAATGGCGGCGCGGCGCTATGGCAAATTCGGTCATCGGCGACCCTTTGATCAGCAATTTTGTCAATAAAGCGGTCGGCGCGTCCGCAAACAAGTTAACGCCTTTTCATGGAACAGGTTTTTCTGCTAGTCGATCACGAAATGTCCGCAATAACCCACCCCGAAGCAGAATCTTCCAAAGGCGACCTCTGGGTGTTCGGCTATGGCTCGCTGATGTGGCGACCGGGATTTGAATTCCTTGAAAAGGTTCCGGCGCGCCTGATCGGCGAGCATCGCGCGCTCTGTGTATACTCTTTCGTGCATCGCGGCACACCCGAAAAACCCGGGCTCGTGCTCGGGCTCGACCGCGGCGGCGCCTGCCGCGGCATCGCCTTCCGCATCGCCGAGAAGCACCGCGCCGCCACCGTCGCCTATTTGCGGGAGCGCGAGCAGGTCACGTCCGTCTATCGCGAGGTGATGCGCTCGGTGTGGCTCGAGGACGACGCGCGGCAACGCGTCAGCGCGCTCGCCTACGTCGTCGACCGCGGCCATGTGCAATATGCCGGGCGGCTGTCGCTCGCCGAGCAGCTCCGCCATGTGCTGCAGGGCCACGGCCAGTCCGGCGTCAACCGCGACTACGTGCTCGCGACCGTGAAAGCGATCGAGGCGGAAGGCTTTCGCGATACGCAACTGCATCAGCTCGCGCGGATGCTGCATGACGGCCATCCGCATGCCGTTGCCTCACCGCCCGCCTGAGTGCGTTCGCCCTGCGATCTGCATCCAAAGTGCTCCGCCATCATCCGCGACAATTTGGATCATGCGAAATACTGACGGCAGGTGCTGCAACCAAGACGGATTGCCCCAAGTTAATGTGCGAGGCAGGGAACTTCTGAACTGGAGGT